>Ga0272440_1000035_pt1 | contig 117209 bp, 75 predicted proteins | sample SSMMMBAug17_FD_192440 | JGI IMG/M metagenome (GOLD analysis project Ga0272440, IMG submission 192440) | Marine sediment archaeal communities from Little Sippewissett salt marsh, Falmouth, MA, United States - SSM-MMB-Aug17 | ecosystem: Environmental > Aquatic > Marine > Wetlands > Sediment ... | reverse complement strand
AGATGAGGAACTTATTTTCAGAGATTTCCTTAACTAAATTTTAAAATTTTATTTACACAATATTGCATGGATAAATTGATTCTTCAAGCGCTAAAATGCATGACATGCATTGTGGCAATGCAGATTTTTTTAATAGTCTTTTCGTGTAAACCTTTACCATCATATGACCATCTAAATGGATGTGCTCTATTGTATGAATATTAGATACATGATTCCTGAATAAGCTCTACAGTTTCAATATCTTCTAAATCAAATTCATCAAATCCAGGAGTTACAACGCGTGTGTTTTGATCGTAGCCCTTGAGTTTTTCAATAAGTTCTTTTACTGTCATTATTTTTATCTTACTCCTTTCTATTCGTTTTTCAAATCTTTTTAAATGTCACCTTAAAGGACGATCCATTGTCTTTATTGCCTTTCAAAATTGTTCACGCACTCTTAAAAATGAAGCAAACTTGGGAACACCAGATTTTGTTAAACCATAGTATTTAAATGTAATGATAGTCCCCACAGGAGGTGGGTTATTTCTTTCTTTATCGGTAAATCCGGTTCCGATTTTAAATCGAATGCCATTTTTCATGTGGGTTGGGATGGTTTTTAAACCATTTTTTTGCAAATGCCAATCTTTTTTCAAAATTTTCTGCAACTTGAGGTGCATCAAAGATCATATACTGAATTTTTTTCCATTCCTTGTCTGCATCTTTTGTTTTGACAATGCTGACAATTGCTGAAAATTGATTTCTGCCCATCCACAGTTCACCATCCAGTGGAAAAGATGATTGTTTTCCATCTCCTAATCTTATATGGGACGCTTTCGCATCCTTTTTTATATCAATTAACAAATCAATCAAACCAAAATCAACCCAAAAAAATCAAAAACAATAGAGGCACAATATTTGCAATAATTGAGTCCAATATTTGATTTTTTAAAGGTGACTAAAAATATATTCCAATTATTTTAAATAGTTATGCAGCCATATCATTGGTGCAAAATCCATAAGTACTGTTTTTTTCAAATCATTTCATATCAAAATGAGAGAGACGAAAAACATGAAACGTTTTATTTTATCCATCGTTCAAGCATTGCTCATTCCTGGATTGATACATCTTCCAACCGCATGGTGTGATTCTAACAGATTCCAGGAATCTTATTATTATCCAGCGATTGAATCAGTTGGATTTATTCGCAGGGATACCGTGCCTGTTGCCGGAACCATTCATTCAAGTGCGCAAAATCAGGTCATGATTGCATGGAATCATGTGGTTTATTTCAAGCCGCACAGGGACCATGTTTTTAAGAAAGATGAACTTTATGTTGTTTTTCAGAAGGCAAATGAGGTTTTTTATGATGATATCTCTAAGGGATTCTATTATCAAATTAAAGGTGTGGTTAAAATAACCGCCATGAAATCCCGATTTATCCAGGGTGTCATTGTTAAATCCTACCTTCCTGTTCGAAAAGGTGACCTTCTTAAACCATACAAACAAATAAATCCAAATATTCCTATAACAAAAGAAGCGCCATACATTCGTGCCCATGTCATTGAATCTGCTGAAACCAAAAGAATGGTCAGTCAAGGCGATCTTGTTTTTATTGATAAGGGAGATATTCATGGCATTCGTCCTGGAAATCTTTTTAAAATTTTTGAACATCAGGAACGCGATTTTGAACTGTCCAGAAGAACTGTATTTCTTGATGCTTCAAGAGACTATCCCTCAGGACGATTGCTTATTCTGACCACTGACCGCGAAACTGCGGCTGGATTAATTGTATGGTCTAAAAACGAATTATTAATGGCACATCAATTGGATGTCCATTAGTTTTCAAATAATCAGAATAGAAGGAGTCTATTGTGAAAAAACAACTATTAAAACAATTTTTGATGTTTTGTACGATGCTCGCTCTTTGCATCTTTCCCATTGCCTGTGGTTCTGGCGGCAGTGGTTCTGATAGCACTGATTCTTCCACAAATACAAGTACGAGTACAGATACAACTGATGATGATTCAACAGTTTCTGTGGATAAAATTTTGATTTCAGCAGAAAATTACAATATTGAAGCATCAAATAGCAGTTCTACACAGATTTCCGCGCAGGTGAAAGATAAAAATTATAACCTTATGTATGATGTTGAAGTAACATTTTCTACCTCTAAAGGCAGCATTGGGCAGCCGGTACGTACAAATACACAAGGTATTGCTGTTGTTACCTTGTTTGCAGAAGAGAGCAGTTCTGATCTGGTTGCAGATGTTCGGGCCTATGCCGGAGGTGTTTATTCTGATTACATCCATGTAACATTTACTGCAACAAAACGATATGTCACTGGTCGGGCATATGACACTTTTGGACGCCCCATTGCCAATGCTACTGTATCTGCATTTTCAGATTATACACAAAATGTTGTGACTGATGAAAATGGCTATTATCAAATGTGGCTGCCTGAGGGAGGTCACACAGTGGTGATTTCTCACCCGGATTATGCCGAAAGTTATCAAAGTGTTGAAATCTCTGAAGATGATAAGCAAATTCAAAGTGATGGGCTCCTTATTGCCTCCAATGTTTCTCCAAAAGGGCATTCTTTTGATGATGTCAACAAGTTTTACTCCAATATCATTGAGAACAGAGGCAGAGCAACGCTGATCATTCCCCAACAAAGCCCCATTACAATCACAGTGAACAACCAGCAGGTAACCAGTGCAGATATTGCCATTGAATATTTTGAAGCTGAACAGATTCTTCCAGTCCCATTGCCCGATGCTTCGAATTACGCTGATTCTGATTTTGTTGATGGCCAATCGCCCAGCGTTGTGATTTCAATTAAACCCGGAACAATGAAATTGAATACCAACGCAACATTAACGATTCCCAATCCTGATAAACTGACCGACAATTCAATCCTGCATTATTTACCAGATAAACACATATGGGTGAAGGTAGCATCATTGGATGGCACACCCTATGATCAAACAATACAAGTATCTGAGGGCGGCATTTATGGCATCTTTTATACTGACCCCGATAAAAATAAATTCAAACTGGTTCAGGGGTATACGACAAATCCCAATTCTTTCGTATTTATTGGGGATAAGGTCGTTGAAAGTAATGATAGAGGCTATTTTAGCGCAAAGGTTTATCAACAGGACATTGTAAAAGCCTATGTTTATGATCCCACAACACAGACAGTTTCTGAAATTTCTGTTGATACAAATGGCGGAAGTGATAAGCCTGTTGATGCTTTTGTTGCGGATATGTCGTTAAGCTCTGACCCGGGCAGTATTCATGCAGATGGCAAAAGTTCGTCGGTTATTACCGCTTTGCTGAGAAACCACAATAATAACCCGGTTGTAGGGGTGGATGTCGTTTTTCAAACCACTGATGGTACCATTCAGTATATGGCCACAACAGATCAAAATGGCCGCGCTTCTGTATCCTTATTCAGTTCTGAGGTTGCTCATGATGTTACAGTTTCAGCCAAGTACAGCACATATCAGGATTCCATCTTTGTCAAATTTGTCGAACCCCCATCCGCAGCGCCTGACAGCATATCCATTGATCTTTCACAATCTGTTATTCAAACCATTTCTCAATCTGCCTTTCCGAATTCAGCCATTATTACCGCACATATCATTGATGCCAACACTAACCCCATTAAGGATGGGACGCCTGTGACATTCAAAACCACTCTCGGTGACATCGATAATTCAACCGATGATCTTCAGACATCAGTAACTGCATTTACAAACAAAGGTAAAGCAGTAGCCACTTTAACAAGCTATGATAAAACTGTTGGCATTGCAACTATTACTGTTACTGCCGGAACAGTTACGAAAGAAACCCAAATAACGATTGCGCCTGGACCTGTTCATGAAATTCGTTTTTCAACAACACAATTTAATCTCACTGCTGATGATACAACACAAATTACACTGACCGCCCTGGTATCTGATGAAAACGAAAACTTAGCAATTGATGGGGAAACAATTACATTTTTATTAGATAAAACAATGGAGTACCCTGGCAGTCTGTCATCAAAATCAGCTTCCACAGAAAATGGAACCGCTTCAGTTATATACAAAGCCGGCCCGCAATCGGGAACCATTACTGTGACTGCAATTGCATCAAAAAAAGCCATCACTTCAAGCAATAATATTATTATCACTTTGACAGATGCCCCCATTAACAAGATCAATTTAACAACTGATGAACTGACACTTGAGCCCAATGGGTCCTGTGTTGTTACTGCTCAAATATTCAATAATAATAATGGATTAATTAATTACGACAAAAAAATTAGTTTTTCAACCACCCGAGGGGATATTGATGATGAAAACAATCCCAGGGATGGTGTTCAGCAGAGAATTGATATTATGTCCCATAATGGTATTGCTAAAGCAAGACTGACCAGTCCAAGCAATATTCAAGGGCTTGCAACAGTGACTGCCGAAGTTGATGAAAAATCAGATTCGGTGGATGTTCAATTTGTACCTGGGCAGGTGGCCAGTATTCGACTTTCAGCAGTGCCAGAGACCATTAATGGTGATGGTAAAAGCCAGAGCGTCATTTCAGCCACAGTGACAGACAAAAATGGCAATCTCGTTCTAGATGGTGAACCCATTCATTTTTATTCATCAGATGGCCCTGTTGATATGACTGCATCAACATTAAATGGTATTGCAACATTTACCTATCATTCTACGATTGGTGCCAAAAATATTGCTGTGACTGCCCGCTCTGATAATGGAATTACACGACTTGTCAATATTTATCAAACAGCCACTTTACCCAAATACATGTCTTTATCTGTATCACAGGTTACTGTGAAGTCAGACAACTCAGAACAGTCTGAAATTATTGCAATCATTAAAGATGAAAACAATACTGTGGTGTCCGGTATCCCTATCGTATTTAGTGCTGATGGGGGGCAATTGCTTAAAAGCCTGGATCTTACCGATGAACAGGGTCAGGCCAGCACAGTTTTTTCTTCGGGTACATTCGACAAAACCAACAGGACCATTAACATAACCGCTGAAGTTGAAGGGGGGACGCTCAAACGAAACATCCAATTAGAAATCGTAGGATCAAGCGTGAATCTGACCTGTGATAATTCAATTATTACAAAGGATGGAAATGTTACGTCTACGCTGATTGCAACCGCTTTGGATGCTGGAAATATCCCAGTATTTGAAGTGCCTTTGTCTTTTGCGTTGCAAAAATCATCTGGCGGAACAGACGATATTATGCTGGAAATTAATGGTACATCCTATTCTGAAACCCAATTAAATGATCTGGCAGTGAATACCAATAACCTGGGACAGGTTAAAATTATTGTTTCTGGAAAAAAAGGAACACAGAGTGGCCCCATTGATGTGCAACTTGAAGTTAAAGGACTCAATCATTCTGCGTTTCAACAATTTCAATTACAAGAAACAGGATATACTGTAAGTTTTGTAAAACCGGAGGAAAGCCGCATTACATACATGGTCGATGCAGAACCGATACAATTATCAGTGGCTGCAAGTAGTGGATACACCTTGATTTTTTCAACCTCACTCGGTTTCTTTTCAAATGGATCAAAAATTCAAGAAATCACCTGTGATACATCCGGGATCGCATCAACCACATACACTGCATCAGTTGCAGGTCTTGCGTCCATCCAGGTTTATGATCAGAAAAATCCATCCATTTCTGCATCACTCAAAATTGCGGTTGTACAACCTCCTGAAAAAGCTGCACAATTAACACTTCAAGCCGATCCAAAAGTCATTGGGCTCAGTACAGATACAATCAAGGATCAATCCGAAATCATTGCAAAGGTTTTAACCAGTGAGGCAACAGGAAGTCAGGTTGTGGGGAATGCCACTGTCATTTTTTCTATTGAAAACCCCACAGGCGGTGGTGAATTTATTGATCCGGTCAGTGTTCAAACAGACAGTTCGGGTAGAGCAACAACAAAATTTACTTCAGGCTCATTAAGCTCTGATGCACAGGGTGTCAGCATCATTGCCAGGATTCAGCACAGTAATGTGCCTGCCAGAGAAATAACCATAAAAATTGGAGGCTCAACATCATCTATGAGTATTGGTACTGCCACAGAATCTAAAGTGTTGAACCCAACCACCTATGCCACGCCCATGTCAATTATTGTGAGTGATTCCAATGGCAACCGCATGGCAAACACCAAGATTTCATTAAGCTTATGGCCGATTGAATATCGTACCGGTTATTGGCAGGATCAACCGGATTGCGAACCTATTATTACAGGTTACTTTCCCAATGAAGATACCAATAAAAATCTTATCATGGATAGTCTGGCAGAAGATGTAAACAATGATGGGCAACTGACCCCGCCTGCATCTGCCGCAGGAAATGTGCCGCCCATTGTCACCACTGATGAATATGGCGTGGCCAATTTCGATCTTGTATATCTGAAAAGCAATGCGGTATGGATTAAGAATCGTCTTGAAGCCAGCACGATTGTTCATGGTTCTGCCACCACTGAGGTACTCAACTTTACGCTTCCCTATGTGATTTCCGATGCCTGTTATCTGGATCCATCACCTTTTACAAATGAAAATGCAGTGCGCACACTTGAAAATATGACATTTAAATCAACCTCAGATACGATCATTGCTGATGGTTCAAGTAATGCTGTATTAACCGCTATATTGTTGGATCACAACGAAAAAAAGATTGTTGATAATCAAAAAATTATTTTTTCAACAACCAGCGGATGTTTAACCAGTGAGTCAATATCATCAGTTACTGAAAATGAATGCCATCAAAGTATTGAAATAAATAATACAATGGGTGTTATTCAGGTAAGACTCTTTTCAGCAAGAAAAATTGGAAAAGCCACTGTTACCGCAATGGCTGAAAATGGCGTGAATGGCATTGTCGGCCCGATTTCCTTTGTTCCCGGCCCACCCAGCAAGATTATTATTGTTCCTGAAAAGAACACCTTGAATGCTGATGGAGAAAGCAAGTCAGCCATTCAGGTCAATGTATTGGATGCAACCAATAATCCTGTTGCAGATGGTGAATCTGTCAGTATTAAAATCAATCGCGGCAATCTGGATAAATTTGTCGGACAGACATATGATTCGTTGGTGACCTTTGAATATACCGCCCCAGGTTCAATACTTCCATCAGAAACAGAGGCAACCATTACAGTGACAACAACCAACAATGTTGTCGAAACCGCTCAAATTAAGCTGAAACCATTTGTTAAAAGCATTGAAATCATTAGTGATCGTGCAACAATACAATCCATAGAACCTGCAAGGATTACAGCCACTGTAAAAGATTCCAAAGATGAACCCATGGCCGATATTGATGTTAAATTTTTGGCGACAGGCGGTAATATTGGAACCAGCGCTGATATTATTGAAACGATTATTTACAAAAAGACTGATAACAATGGGCAGGCATCAGTACAATTTTCTCCTGTCAATCGCCTGACTGGAGATGCGAAAGTCGTTGTCACAGCCGGAACTGTTACAGCAGAAACACTCATAACTGTAGCCCCGGGCCCTGTTCACAGTATTGTACAGGTCAAAGCAACGCCTTCATCCATTGATGCTGACAATCAAAGTACATCGGAAATCACCGCGATGGTATGGGATGCACTGGGAAATCCAGTTGCTGATGGCCAATGGATTCAATTTACGCCCTCAATAACAAATGCAAAGATCTATCCTGCCAATGGGATGGTGGCCACACAGGATGGCATGGTCAGCCTGATCTATACTGCATCATCAGATCCTGGAGGAATATCCATTGCAATTTGTTCTGTCAGTCAGCCAGGTATTTGTGAATCCATACAAATTAATCAGGTTCAGGCGCCTGTCAGTAGTGTGAATATTATGAGCAGTGATGCGGTATTGATGGCAGGAGAAACATGTGCCATTACTGCATATTTAAAAGATGCCGGCGGCATGTTCATTGAAAGCAATACGATGGTGATTTTCCAGAGTACAATCGGCGATATTGATCCCAACAAACCCGGTGTTCAAAATGCAATCATGACAAAAGCCATTCATGGTGTGGCATCCACAATAATTAAAGCCCCTACCAATATTTTGGGCAATACCGATATCAGTGTTCTTGTGGATAATTTTTCAGGTACAGCGCAAACAACACTCAGCATTATTCCCGGACCTGTTCATCATATCCATCTGACAGCATCACCAGAAATTATTGATGGCACCAATGAAAGCATCATTTCTGCAACAGTCACTGACATTCATGGCAATCTGGTTTCCAATGGTGAAAGTATCCGATTTAATAAAACTGGTGCCGGTCTGTTATCTGCGCCAGGTGGTTCCACAGTGAATGGTGTTGCAACAGTCACCCTATCTGCTGATGCCAGTTCTGGTATGGTCACCCTGATTGCAACCTCTGAAAGCGGCGATATTTCTGATATGGTTTTTGTCAATATTTCAAGTGTGATGCCTGCCAAAATGTCCATTTCAACATCAAAAACATCAGTAAAATCAGATAATTCCGAACAAGCAGCGATATCGGTTATTGTGCTGGATGACAAAAACTTTGTTTTGTCTGGCATAAAGGTTTCCTTTAATGCCAGTGGCGGGCAATTAAAAATTGTAAACGATGTTACTGATGAAAATGGAAAAGCCACTGCCTATTTTTCATCAGGCACAGTGGATCAAAATAATCATACTGTTACGATTATTGCCAGTATCAGTAATCTGACGCCGGTTCAAATTCCAGTGAATATCAGCGGTTCAACTGTAACCCTTGAAACAGATAACACCAACATCACAGAGAATTCAGGGACTTCTCCCATATCCAGTACCTTGTATGTGACTGTGAAAAATGCCGGTGATATTCCAATATTCAATACACCCATTAAATTTGAATGGGATGAAGCATATCTTAAAATTACTGAAAATAAAGCAAATGGTAAGGTTTTAAAAGATTCAGACATCCTTTTTTCAGATGTCACTGGACAATGTTCCTGTTTTGTTGAAGGTCTGAAAGAAGGGGATGATGTGCATCTTAGGGTTTCTGCGGTGAATGCCACTGCCGAACAAATATATAAGATCAGCGCGCCAGGCAAAGCATTTTCCATTATATCGCCCGAAACATCACCTTATCAACTGAGTGTGGATGTGCCGCTGACCATTCGGGTTATGGCAGGTCCGGCAGAGGTAACAACTGTTGTATTTTCAGCATCGATTGGTGCATTTGAAAATAACGAAAATGTGTTTGAAAAAGAAATTACCCCGGGTAATGATATTGTAGAAACGACCTATCAGTCACCCATGGCGGGATTGACAACCATTCAGGTATATGACAAATACCGCCAGCGTATTTCAGACGCGTTAAAGGTTGCTGTGACACAACCCACTGAAAAAGCAGGAAAACTGTTATTGCAATCCAATGCACTGGTCGTACCGCTCAGTTCTGGTGGCACATTGCATAGCGTTACATTGAAAGCCAAAGTCTTGACAACAAACAATCAGGTTGTTGGCAATGCACCGGTTGTATTCACCATACTTAATCCTACTGGTGGCGGGGAATCCATTTCACCAGTGATTGCATTTACTGATGATACCGGTGTTGCTGATTCATTGTTGACATCAGGTTCACTCAGCTCAGGCAGTGATGGCGTCCAAATTAAGGCCACAATTGTTGGAAAACCTGATATTTCGGAAACAATCAAGATTGTTATTGGCGGCTCGGTAGGTTCCATTTCCATTGGTATTGGAACAGAAGTACAGGATATTGATTCGACCACCTATTCGCTTCCCATGTCTATCCTTGTTTCTGATGCCAATGGCAACAGTGTTCCTGGCGCTGTGGTTACACTGGGAAGCTGGCCAACACAATTCAGAACCGGTCAATGGGGTGAAAATGTTGTATTTGATGATGAAGGCAAACTTCAAACATTAGATCCTCCCTGTCGTGCATATGTTACCGGTACATTCAACAATGAAGATATCAACAAGAATCTATTGTTGGATGAAGGTGAAGACCTAAATCATGACAATCAATTAACACCGCCCAATTCATCCGCAGGAAATCTGCCATCGACTGTTACAACAGATGCTTCTGGTGTTGCAAACTTTGAACTGGTATATTTAAAAATGAATGGCACATGGATTCGTACAGAAATATCTGCCAGTACCATTGTTCATGGCACTGAAACATTGTCATCTGTAAAATTTAATTTACCTGTAGCAGTCAAAGATGTCTGCAATTTGTCACCATCACCCTATGCACCTCCTGATGATGGCACCCTTTCCGGGCAGGTGGAACGTATTATCCTGGCCGCCACGCCTGATACTTTAATTCGTGATGGTCGCAGCAAGAGTACTATTGTGGCCATTGTCACTGATGAAGAAGGCTATCCGGTTGTTGATGGCGAAATGATTCGATTTGAAATTACCCAGGGCAAAGGCACAATCTCCACAACATCGGCATCAACATCATCCGGACGTGCCAGTATCATTTATACCGCAGCATCGAACGCTCAGGATACCACCCAGGTTGTATTGACTGCAACATCATCAAATAATGAAGTCTCTCAAACAGTGATCATTCAATTAATTCCAGCATCAATAGAAATGAATGCCAAACCGCCCAATATCCCTGCTGATGGTGAAACACAATCATTGGTTTCAGCGGTCTTAAAGGATGGTAATAACAATCCTGTGATTAATGGTGAAGTCAAATTTTCTACCTCATTGGGAACTGTACAGGCAAGTGCGTTTACCAATGAATTTGGGAAAGCGACCGCAATTCTGGTCAGTTCCAAACAATATGGTACTGCGACAGTCGTTGCTGAATACAGTGGATATACCCAGCAAATTAATGTGGTATTTGAGAAATTGCCGGGTGATCCGATTCCTGCGAAAATATCCCTGGCGACATCACAAATTTCAGTCAAATCCGATAACCAGGAACAGGCAACGATTAGTGCGATTGTTCTGGATAAATACAATGCGGTTCTCAAAGATATCAATGTCATTTTCAGAGCCAGTGATGGTCAATTAACGTTGAGTTCTGTTAAAACTGATGAAAATGGACAGGCAACAACACAATTCAGTTCTGGCGCTCACGACAAAACCAACAGAACAGTCACTGTCACCGCTGAAACCGGCGGCCTGACACCTGTTCAAATTCCCATTGTCATTACAGGCTCGTCAATTGCGCTTGAGGCAGATAATTCAAGCATTACATCGCAAGCATCGGGTTTATCACAAATCAGTGCGGACCTGCTGATTAATGTTACTGATGCCGGTGGACAGGGCGTATTCAATACACCGATTGATTTGAGCTGGGAGGGATCCGGTGATATTGAAATTGAACTCAAAGATCCTCTAGACAGTGGGATGATTCCAACTGGTGATGGATTCAGAATCTGGTCTAATGTGACAGGAAAAGCATCTGTGCTAATCAAAGGCAAGACTGCTGGCGATGTTTATTTTATTGCCGGGGCTTTGGGTGTAGAAGCCACGAAATCATTTAATGTCAGTACACCAGGATATGCATTTGGCATTATTTCGCCAATGGTAGAAACTTACAGTCTGGTTGTTGGCGAACCGCTTTCCATCACAGTTCGCGGTGGCGAACCCGGGGATTATACAGTGGTTTATTCAACCACAAGCGGCCATTTTGAAAACAATGAATCAGTCATTAAAAAAGCGACCCATCCTGATGGTCTGATTTCAGCAACATTTATTTCAGAAAAAGCAGGCATGGCAACAGTACAGGTGTATAATGAAGGCAATTATCAGACATCGGATTCAATTAAACTGGCGGTGTATCAACCCATTGAAAAAGCGAAAAAAATACTCCTTCAATCCAGTTCATCTTCAGTGCCCATCAGCAATGGGGGCACTCAAAACAGTATTACGCTTCGTGCAACAGTTACCACTGATTATACCACCAATAATCAGGTGGTGGGTAATGCACCGGTCCTTTTTTCCATTGTCAATCCCACTGGAGGGGGAGAATTCATTTCGCCAGTGATTGTCTATACAGATAACAGCGGTGTGGCAACCACTCGTTTTACATCAGGTTCTCTGGGATCAACAGCCAATGGTGTTACAATTGAAGCCAAATTATTGAGTATGTCAGAAATTAATGAACATATTGAAATTGTCATTGGCGGTGTTGCCGGTTCAGTCGCCATTGGACGTGGAACAAGTGGTGATATTGAGACAGTGGGAACCTCCGCCTATGCATTGCCCATGTCTGTTCTGGTTGCTGATGCCAATGGCAACCGCATTGCTGGTGCAGTGGTTTCTTTGAATACATGGCCAGCAAAATACCATACAGGATATTGGAAAGCCAATGTTGTTTATGACTATTCAGGAAAACCTTATACACTCAGTCCACCCTGTCTGCCTGTCAGAACCAGTGATTTTCCCAATGAAGATATTAATGAAAATCTTTTCATGGACCCCAATGAAGATGTCAACAATGATGGCGAACTGACACCTCCAAATTCTGCGGCTGGAAATCTGCCCGCAACTGTCATTACTGATGAAAATGGTTTGGCCAATTTTGATTTGATCTATCTCAAAGCCAATGCCGCATGGATAACCAATCGCATTCAGGCATCAACCTATGTGCATGGGACAGAAACAGTCAGTTCAATCAGCTTTGTACTTCCAAACCATATTGATGATGTGTGCAATTTACCCAATTCTCCTTTTGTCAATTACACCGGTTCTGTTGATTCCATTAAAGTGACTGCAACACAGTCCTATTTAATTGCCGGTCAAAGCGGCATTATTTCAGCCTTGATCAAGGATGACGAAGGCAAACTGATTGCTGACAATACACAGGTTTATTTTGTGGCATCAGGTGGCGATATCAATAATGAACTTCCAGGGAATCAACCCACATTTTCCACAGTCACAGTCAATGGCATTGCCACTGCAACTCTTGTCAGTCCGCTGGATGATTTATCGCCCATTGAAGTCACTGTTCGTGCGGGCGATTTTTCAGATATCATTTATATAGATGTCGTTTCTGTGCCACCTGCACGCATGTCTCTGTCAACTTCAAAGATTGCGGTCAATTCGGATAATTCTGACAATGCAGTAGTGACTGCTATTGTTTTGGATGCAAACAATTCTGTGCTGCCTGGAGTGAACGTATCATTTCATACCTCCAGTGGTCAGGTATCAGTCGGTTATGCGGCCACTGATGCCAATGGAAAAGTCGAAATACTGTTCTCTTCAGGCAATTATGATCGTTCCAATAGAACTGCGACCATTACAGCCCAGGCTGAAGGCCTGACACCGGTCCAAATTCCCATAATGGTATCCGGTTCCACCATTGAAATGATTTCTGAGAAATCAAATATTACAGTCGATTCCGGTGTGCCGGGTTATTCTCCCATTACTGATATTTTAAAAATTAAGGTATTGGATTCTGGAGAAAAACCTGTTTTTGGTGCGGATATTGAAATCAGTGTTGTTAATGATGGCACAAGAAAGGTTGATCTTCAAATTGCAGAAGGAACAACCTATACATCCATTTTTGCAAATGACACAGACAAAACAGCGGTAATCAAAAGTGATGTTTCAGGGGCGGCAGAATTAAGAGTTGTGGGGCGCCATTCGGGTAATGTCGTTGTAAAAGCCAAATCGCTGGGTGCAATTGCAACTACAGATTACAAAGTTTCCGAAGATGGAGATGAGTTTGGTATTATCTATCCTGAAACAGAAATCCATAGTGCGTTTGTCAATGACCCCCTGATGTTGACTGTTCAGGCCGGGACAAGCGGCGTGAGTACAGTGGTATTCTCAACCACCAGCGGATTTTTTGATATCAGCCAGAACAATGTTGTTGATGTGTCAGTCATCAATGGTAAGGCAACTGCCACTTTGGAATCTGATGTTGCAGGTCTTGCCACCATTCAGGTATATGATAAGAATAATTATCAAACTTCAGACTCAATCAAGATTGCTTTTTCACAACCCAAAGACAAGGCAGATAAAATCCTGCTTCAATCCAGTGCCAGTTCGCTGCCTGTCAGCCTGGGCTCCATTGAAAATACAATTAATCTAAAAGCCACAGTGCTGACAGATTATACCTCTGGAAGGCAGGTTGTAGAAAATGTACCGGTTCTGTTTTCTATTGAAAACCCAACTGGCGGCGGAGAGTTTATTTCGCCTGTCATTGTTGTGACAGATTCATCAGGCATTGCCAGTACACGGTTTACATCAGGATCATTGGGATCAAGCGCGGATGGTGTTGTAATCAAAGCCATATTGATTAACAAGCCAGATATTGAAGAAAGCATCAAAGTCGTTATTGGCGGTGTTGCGGGGTCAGTAGCCATTGGAAGAGGCAGCAGTCTGGATCTTGTGACCTTGAATCCATCAACCTATGCACTTCCCATGTCTGTTCTGGTTTCTGATGCCAATGGTAATCGGATGGCCAACGCCCAGGTATCCTTGAGTGTATGGCCAGTCAAATATTCTACTGGATATTGGGGATCTGATCCATTCCAGGGAACATCATCTTATATTTTATGCAGTCCCAATATTTTGGGAACATATGATAACGAAGATGATAACGAAAACATTTATCTGGACCCAGGTGAAGATATCAATGGTGATGGCGAACTGACACCACCCAATGCCTCAGCCGGTAATCTGCCATCATCGGTGACAACTGATGAAAATGGCGTGGCCAATTTTAATCTGGTGTATTTAAAATCCAGTGCAGTATGGATTACAAACCGAATTCGTGCCACGACCTATGTGCATGGCACTGAAACCCGATCTTCAGTGACATTTACACTGCCATATATGACTGCCGAATCCTGTGAAATGCCAAATGCGCCATATGTCAACCTTACCGGTTCTGTTAAGGAACTGAGCCTGTCATCTGATCGCGAATACCTGGTGGCTGGAAGTTCGTGCGATGTTGCAGTGACTGTATTTGATGACGAAGATAAGCCCATTCGCAGTAATATACCTGTTACATTCCAATCCACTGGCGGCGATATTGACCCCGACATTCCTGGTGTTCAATCTAAAAAAGTCATGGTCACAAATAATGGTCAGACACAAATTCAGTTGAGTAGTCCCACAAATATTGTTGGATTGGTTACAATCACTGCTGAAGCCTCAGGCATTACAGCCAGTACTGAAATTGAAATCATTCCGGGTGATATGAACGCAATTAATCTGTCTGCCATTCCCAATAATTTAACTGCTGATGGTGAAAGCACCTCACAAATTGTTGCAATGGTAACAGATCAATATGGAAATCCAGTCATTGATGGTGAATTGATCACATTTGAAAAGACCGGTAATGGCATTCTAAGTGATAACAGTGCCACAACAAAAGATGGCAAAGTAGAATTAACGTATCAGGCCGCATCTGTTTCTGGAAGTGTAACCATTCGTGCAGTTTCTGCAACCTATACGCATATTTTTGATGAAATTGTTGTACCATTAATTCGTGCTGAAGTGGGGATGGTTGCCATTGAAAGTGACAGCTACATTCTGAATGCTTTTGGAAGTGCGCCTGCGGCTCCAGATTCATACAGTGCCATTCTTTCTGTTACTGTGAAAAAGGAAAACAACGAGCTGGTTGAAGATGGCACCTTGGTGACGATTGAGACAGATATGGGAGATCTGGATCATATTAATAATCCTGTAAATGGCATCCAGGGCAAATTAATGGCTGCCACCTTAAATGGTATTGCGCAGGTTGTTATCACCAGTCCACGCAATCTGATCGGTGAGGCGGAAATTGTTGCAACATCCGGTGGCAAGTCTGCAAGTGCAAGGATTGCCATTGTTCCAGGCCCAGTCTCAAATATTGCCATAACCGCCACCCCAGAATATATGACTGCTGATGGTAAATCCCAGAGTCAAATCAAGGCAATGGTCACAGATTTGAATGGAAATCCAGTTGTAAATGGTGAAACCATTGTATTTGAAATTATCAATGGTTCCGGCATGATGGGAACAACTGGAAAAATCGGTGCGGCTGCAACAATTGATGGCATTGCTGAAATTATTTATACATCAGCATCAACACCTGGCACTATTACCATTTCCGCAACAAGTGCATCCAGTAATGTTAGCGGTACTGTGATTCTCTCTCTGACAAAAATTGGTGAAGCGGCCATTTCTGTTGAAAGCTCTAAAGCCTATCTGGTGGCTGATGGTTCCAATTGTATTTTGACCGCCATTCTTACCAATACGTCTGGACAGTATGTTCCTGATGGTACATTTATTAATTTTGTCACCACAATCGGCGATCTGGACAGTCAGGACAATCCTTTGACTGGTGTCCAAAATGAAATTCGGGTTGCCACTGTTAATGGTCATGCCTCTGTTGTATTGACCAGCCCAACAAATATGGTGGGTACTGCAAAAATCACTGTCAGCTCCGGTGAATTAAGCAAAGAAATCGATTTCAGTATTGTTCCCGGCCCGGCAAATTGGATTCAACTGAGCGCAACACCCAATAATTTGAATGCGGATGGGATCAGTACCAGCATTGTAAAAGCCATTGTGACTGATATTCATGGGAATAAGGTGATTAATGGCGAAACCATAAATTTCGCTTTGAAAAACAACAATGGTCGCCTCTCTGCTGATACCGGTTCCACAATTGATGGTGAAACCATTGTGGTGTATACCTCTGGATACACTGAAGGCAAAGCGAGCATTGAAGCATGGTCAAATGCATACAGTCAGGTTCGTCAAAGCCTTGACATCGTATTAATTGATTCTGGCATTAAGGTCGATTCCATTCTGCTTGAATCTGAAAAAGATGCCATTGTTGCTGATGCCTCATCCTGTGAAATTATTGCCACAGTGCGAGATGATTCGGGCAACATTGTTGAGGATGGCGCACGTGTTACGTTTACCACCACTCTGGGTGATCTGGATCCCTATACCCAGAATATTGCGGGTGTTCAAAAATCCATTATTGCTGAAACTGTCGATGGACAGGCGCGTATCCGGTTGATCAGTCCGACCAATATATTAGGCAAGGCTGAAATCATTGCAACCATTGGCGGGGTGTCTCAGATTATTTCAATTGATATTATACCAGGTATGCCAGAAAATATTGTCATGACCGCTGCGCCAAATAATTTGTTTGCTGATGGCTTGAGTACATCAGTTATCAATGCCTTTATTTCTGATGCCTATGGGAACACCATTGTTGATGGTGAAACCATCACATTTACACTCACTGGAAGTGGCCGATTTGCGACAACAGGATATACAAAAGCAACAGCATCCACACTGGGCGGAAAGGCTTCGGTCAAATATATTGCAGGAACAGTTACTGGAATAGAAACCATTGTTGCCACTGCAAATGCCAATGGGATTACCCAATCGATTCCAGTCACATTGATCAATGGTGATATAGAAATTGATTCAGTCATTTTGCATGCATCAAAAACAATTCTTACTGCGGGTGGATATACCTGCGTGATAGAAGCCACTGTCAAAGATCAGGATGGCAATTTTATTAATGGTACAATGGTTACTTTCACGACCACAATCGGTGATATTGACAATTCCCAATCTGGTACGCAGCAGATCATATCCAAAGCAACATCCAGTGGACAGGCATCTGTGGTTCTAACCACACCAACAAATATTTTGGGCACTGCAACAGTTGCAGTCACTGTGGGCGGTAAAAGCGCTGAAGAAAAAATTGAGATTGTTCCCGGACCGGTTGGGCAAATTAACCTGTCAGTCACATCCGATCCCGATGAATTGACAAATACAGCCATCAGCGAAAAAACAATCAAGGCCAAAGTCATGGATCGCAATGGCAATAATGTTGTTGATGGTGAAACCATTGTATTTACAATAGATATTCTAGGCGGAGAAACAACGCATTACACCCGATCCACTGTTAAAGGTGAAGCTGAAATGACGTATTATCTGTCTTCATCAGCAGAAACTGTGACCATAACAGCCACATCAACTTCAACCCTTGTAAAAGTGAGCAAGACCATAAATCTTTCTGATCCCAATGTGATGTCACCCCATGATATGTCTATTTCCAGCAGTAAACAAAGCGTTCAATCCAGCAATACTGATGAAGCCACTATTACAGCCATAGTATTGGACAAAAATTATGCGGCATTGTCAGGAATTACAGTCAATTTTTCAGCCAATGGCGGACTTCTGTCCCTTGGATCGACAATGACAGGCATTGATGGAAGAGCGACTGTTTCATTTTCTTCAGGCGCACTGGATCGAAGAAATCGAATTGTCACCATAACTGCAACTGTTGAAGGCTTGGTACGCACCATACCCATTCAAATCATTGGTTCCACTGTAAAATTGAATTGCGACAAAACGAGTCTCACTGATGATGGAAATCTTTTTGCAAGCTGTACTGCAATTGCAAAGGATGCTGCCAATAATAGTATTTACAATACGCCCATTTCATTTATGACAGACATGGCAAGCGATGGAAATCCCAGCTCAGCCATTTTGGTTTCTGTCTTGAATGAAACAGGTTCAACCAATTATACGATTACAAGCGGTTCAACAGGGGTGTACTCTGCAACAAGCGGCAACCCTGGACCATACACGGCCATGACAAATATTGAAGGCAAAGTAAATCTGAAGATATATGGAATTATAGATAAAATTGGTCTTTCAAACCTGCTTGTTCAGGGATTGGGCGATAGCAGTGAACAAGAGTTTATCATTAACAGGCCGGCAAATGCCTTTGGTATTATAGAAACCAATCCATCTGCCAGTAATACAGGCATTGTTGAATTAAGTGTGGACAGTTGGATGGGGATTACAGTCAATGCAGGCACATCCACAGCCGATCCTGTAACGATTGTTTTCTCAACCAGTGTGGGACAATTTGGAAATGGCGCCTCAATTGCGCGTATCCAGGTGGCTCAGGCAGGTGGTACTGCATTTACACAACTTCGCTCCAGTGTTTCAGGACTGGCATCCATCCAGATTTATCGTGAAGACAACAAGCATATTTCAGATTCCTTGAGTGTGGCCATCTCACATTCACCCGATAAGGCCAGACAATTACTGCTTCAATCAGAGGCCAATTTTATACCAATGAGCAAAAATGGTGTGATACATACAGTAGAATTAAAAGCAACTGTTTTGACTGCTGCCAGTTCAGGCAGTCAGGTGGTTGGTAATGCACCGGTTGTTTTCTCACTTGTCAATCCTGTTGGAGGCGGCGAATTTCTATCACCAGTTGTTGTTTATACAGATAGTTCGGGTATTGCACGAAGTACATTTACTTCAGGAAGTATTGGATCAGATTCAAAAGGTCTGAGCATTACAGCAACACTTGTTGATAATTCCAGTATTTCCGGTCATGTGAATATGATTATTGGTGGAACGCCTGGCTCAATCAGTATTGGTATGGGCAAGAAAGCAACATCGCTCAACGAAACAACCTATTCACTGCCTGTATCTGTGCTGGTTTCTGATGCCAATGGCAGTAATATTTCCGCAATTGCAGTTTCTTTGAATATTTGGCCAGAAAAATACTCAACAGGTTATTTTCAGGATAATTCCGGTTGCGATGTTGTGTTTACCGGTACATTTCCAAATGAAGATATCAATCAAAACCTGATTCTTGATGCAGGAGAAGATCTGGATAACAATGGCAAACTGACGCCTGCCAGTTCAGCATCAGGAAATGTACCTTCAATTGTATATACAGACAGCAATGGTGTGGCAACATTCAATCTGGTTTATCTGAAATCCGCCATGTGGATTACCGCAAAACTGTCTGCTTCAACAGTGGTTCAGGGAACTGAGGCAATGGCTGTGATGAGTTTTCGCCTGCCCTATGAAGATTCAGATTCCTGCGACCTCCCAGATTCACCCTATCTGGCATCCAGCAATGATATCGCATCCATTCACCTGACACCTGATGCCGGTACTCAGGTTGCTGCCGGCGGTATTTCATGCAACAATGGCAGCATTGATTGTAATGAACGATGGGTGTTTATTGAAGCCAATCTTCAGGATAACAGTGGTAATCTTGTCAGAGATGGTATGCCGGTTGTGTTTAAGACAACCGCGGGAAGTCTCACTGACTCCAATGCATTAACATCAAACAGCACACCCGCAATTGCAGGTGTTAGAAAGTATACTGCAACCACAAATGGCGGCTATGCGAGAGTGAAATTGTTTAGTTCTGATAAACTGGGCAAGGCAGTTGTATCGGCAGAATCGGGTTATGTGAAAGTGAATACTGTCATAGAATTTATTGCAGGCCCGGCAAGCCAGATTCTGATCAATCCCAAACCAGTCAGCTTACCGGCAGATGGTGAAAGCCAAAGCGAAATTCTGATTACAGTATTGGATGCAACAGGCAATCCTGTCGCTGATAACGAGGCGGTTAATGTATCTGTGGATCATGGCGTATTAAATAGACGTGTGGATTACACACAAAATGGTTTTGTGACCTTTATATATACATCGCCATCATCATTGCCAAATAATGAAGTGGACAATATTTACGCGGTTGTCTCCAATGGTGAAGATGCGAATGAAACCATTAATCTCACAGGGCCTCCCATTTCAGGTATTGATTTATCCATTGAACCGGAAAGTCTTCCTATGGATGGTCAGAGCAAGGCCACAGTTTTTGCAACTGTCAGTCTGTCTGGCGGAGGTAATGTTCCTGATGGCACAACAGTGAATTTCAGCATTGTGGGATGGACTGCTGAAAAGGGAAGTATTGAAGAAAATGGATTAACAGCCAGCGGCATTGCCCGAGCGATTTTAACTTCAGGAACAACTTCAGATCCAGTTACCATTCGGGCTGAAGCCGGTGGACGAACCGCAGAACTTATTATTCGTTATACTCAGGGCAGTATGAATGTCTCAATTGTACCCAATTCAATCCTTGGAAATGGAAAATCCTATGCCAGTGTCATGGCTGTTCCAAGAGATGTTACAGGTAATGTGAAAGAAAATGCAGTGGTTTTATTCCAGATTAACAACACCGCTATGGGCGGATTTGTCGAATACACCACTGTGACAAATGATATGTTGTCCTCTGGCGGCGTCTCTCAGTTCACCAGCCTTGTTATCAGTGGAGAAGCCAAATCCATTTTTATTGGTGCCAATATTGGTGATACAGTCCGAATTACATCGATCTGGGATCAAAACCAAAATGGTATCTTTGATACCAATGAAGTGTCTGGATATGCGACCCTGGATATTCAACCCCCGCCCTCATTTATTATCATTGGTGAAAATTCACCAGATCCTTCATCCATTAATATTAAAGGAACCGGGGGCGTTTCAACATCACAAATAGAATTTGAAGTCAAAGATTCCAGAGGTCAAATGGTTTCTGATGGCTATAAAATATTGTTTTCAATCAACAGCGGGCCTGATGGTGGAGAAGATATTCAACCTGCATTTGCATATACCAAGGATGGAAAAGTCAGCACCATTCTTCGAAGCGGCTTTAAATCTGGACCGGTCAGTATCAAGGCGGTTTATTATAATGATACCAGTATCAGTACCAATACCAGCCAGGTGGCCATAAATGCAGGACCTCCGGTGGGAGAAGAATTTGGTATTTCAGCTAAATATAGCAATATATCCGGTCTGTATAATGCATTTTTGGAAAATGAGATCAGTATCAATGCTGGTGATGTTTATGGGAATATGATACCAGACAACACAGTGATTTCATTTAAAACTTATAATACTGGTGGTTTGTTTCAACCCAATATTGCGGTGACACAAAATGGAATTGCATCCAATGTATTGATTTCTACAGGAACAAACCCTGAACCATTGCAAGGATTTGTTTATCTGACTGCTGAAGCGAACAATGGTGGACGTACCACACATATAACCTGTATGAAAGTCTCTCCAGGAAATAACAATATCATTTATGCGGGAACAAATGGCGGTGGTGTTTATAAATCCATTGATTCAGGTGGTGAATGGGTCAATATCAGCCGGTCTTCTGAATATGCAGGGCAAAATATGATTGATCCTTATATCAATGATATTGAAATTGATCCAGGCAACGCAAATAATGTTTATGCCGCTACAGGTTATCTGGGCAGAGGAAATGTGTATCGCAGTCTGGATGGCGGTTTAAACTGGAACAGCAATAACACCGAGGAATGGAATGGTTTGTTATGGGGAATGAATAGCGCAGTACAATCTGTTCTGTGCGATGATTACTCCGGCGGGTATACCAAATTTATCTGGATTGGCACAGATGGTCAGGGAATTCTGTTTTCAAAGGATGGCGGCGATACATTCCTGGAACTCGGGGATACAACACCTGAAGGCGATACAGTATTGCTTTCTGAATCTGATGCGTATTCCAATCCCAACAACAGAGGTAATGGTTATTTGCGTCGCCCGAACCTTTCATGCAGTACAAAAGGGCAAACATGGTCGTTCCAATATGTTGTAAGCTACAAAAGTAGAGACAATAACAGTCAGGCAACCTTTTCCGAAACTGTGGAAATCCAGGATAATGTTTCTCCTGAAAGTTGGACTGCCAGAAAAATTGATAATGATCATTGGGGATTAACCAATTCTTCAGGCACTGAAAGCTACACTGCAACCCTTGATGAAAACCGCGTGGCAGAATTTGATCAAACCACACCATTATCATTTACTGTCTATGAAAACTCCCTGATCACCTCAAGTATCGGAGAAAATTGTGTATTCCACCTGGCAGGTCAATGGGATGTTTATGGGTCCATATCCGGTAAACAGGGGCTGCCCGCATCGGACAATCTCTATTATCACACTGATAATGAAGAAATCGAAATCATCATTATTTCCGGTTCCATTCCTTTTGGACATAACGATCGTTTTTCATTTACTGCGGAGTCCGGCGGCCTGGGCTGTGGAAAATCTGTGCATGACATTGTAAAAGTGCCTGGCACACATGGCTTAACTGCCGAACTTTTTGCTGCAACCTCAACAGGTATTTATAAAAGTGTGAATGGGGGTCGGGTCTGGGAGGCAACCAAAAATTTTGAAGGCGACAATATTGCAACCTTGGAAATCTATAGAGTTCGTGAGGCTTCAAATGATATTGTCATCATTGCAGGAACGAAGGATGCCGGCGTATATTATTCTTACGACAGCGGAGCAGACTGGATTCAGCATAATGATGGTTTGGGTTATGGCTTGAATACAACAACGCCTGAGGCATACTTTGAAAACATTGGAAATGGAACTGTCGTTGCAACATTACCAGACGATACCTCTAACACCCGCACTGAAACATGGTTTTTAGAATGTGTCAGTGAAGAACAAAATGGGGGCAAATTTTCAGTCACCGGATCATCCTCCGGAGTTCGTTTAACTGCAACAGTCGGGGAGATTTCGGAATATACCGAAATGGTCCTGTATATCATTGATGGTGAAAAAGATTTTCAATTGGGAGATAAATTTACATTCCGAACCATCAGAGATTCAAGTATGGAAATAAAGGATCTGCTTTTTTATAATGACTTTGCCAATAGTCAATCACGATTGTATGCGCTGACATATTTCTGGGGCGTACAGGAACCGCATGCAGTAGGAAGTGTTTATTCTGTTGATATTCAAAGCTACGTACCTTCAGGGTCATGGAGTAGAGTGAATGAAGTTTCTGGATTGCCAACATACGAACCTCCAGGAGATATATCGCTTTTTGCACAACATGTGATCGCCTTAGATTCATCAGATGATTACAAAGCACTTGAAAACAGAACAACGCCAACCAGAATGTTCATTGGTGGTGAAGGAATCAATTTTTATGCCACTGACAACTTTAGCAATCTCGCCACAGGAAAGCTGAATTGGCAGGAAAGTAAAATTGGCCTGTCCAATTTGATCATGGCAAGACGACCGGTATTGTTCAGCGATACCTGTCAGATGACTGTTAAGGAACAAATTTTGTGGGGAAATCCCGATACTGTCGCATATTTTCTCTATGAAATTTACGTACAGGATAAAAATGGCAACCCGCCCATTCAGGGATCTTTGTTGACATATAGTACGTATAAAGTATCAGATGGGGAATACAAACTCCTGGATACAGATATCACGATCTGTGATTATCCAGATACGATGATTGCTTCAGGAACATATCGGGATAAGAGTGATCCAGAAACCAATAATCCTTTCCGGCTGTATTTTATGATGGGTCAGCAAAGTACTGTCAGGGGGGTTGAGTTTACGTTCACACCTGCTAAAACAACTGGTGCGACTGGAATCATAGCGCCAGGGTCTTCGGGAAGCAAGCAGAAGACGCCGCGATATGAGTATTAAAGGGTGTTTGGGTGTTTGAGAAATAATGTGCTTTTTGATTTCAAAAGTGGGTTCGTCATTTCAAAATGGCATGACCTGATAATGGGCCTGTTGCAAGAACTTATTTTTCAAACAACCTAAATCATCCATTTAATTTCGCCCATCTTTTTCTCCAGGCGTTTGGCTGAAATGGCGTATGGTGTTTTTAATTCCTGTGCAAAAAGAGACACTTTGTATTCTTCAATCATCCAGAAAAGTTCTTCCAATGCATCGCGCTTTTCTTGACTTGATTCTGATGTTAATTGACACACCATCTCTTTCAATTGTGATGAAAAATGCTGAACGTCTTTGTTTTTTGACAATGATTTTTGAATATCCCCAATTCCACGTTCTGCACGTATTTTCATGGCTTTCAAATATCTTGGCAAATGTTCCAGCCGACTCGTGTCAAATATTTCTAAAAAATTTACTGGAAGTATATGGTTTAAATCCTCACGAAGTTGCGTACAAAAGTCTTTTACAAGGGAATTCACTGCAAGTTTTGTTTCTATTTCATAGATTTGAATGCGAACTTTCTCACACGCATCAACAATGGCCTGCACACTTTTGAATAATTTGTCAGCATGTTGATTTAACTGCGGTCGAACAGTTTGAATATATTGCTCAAAAGCAGCCTGCGTTCGGATTGTTTTTTCAAAAAGCGTGTCAGATAAATGCTGAATCATTGATTTGACAAGTGCATCATATCCGCCAAAAACAACGCAGGCCGGATGATTTCTAAAGGTGGAGGACCAGTTTTTTTGTAGATATTTGAGCTGACTGTTGAATTTTCTTGTCAATAATGCGCAAACGCCTTTTTGATGATGTAATCGTGCGGTTTCAGCACTTTCAAATAGCTTAAGATCAATTTGTGAATTTTGACAAAACAACCCCAAATAACCTTCCCAATGATCATAAATCATTACTTTCTCTGGCAAATCGCCAAAATTCCAATCACTGCAATTATATTTTTCCCATTTTTTGGCTGCTAATGCACGGGCATCGCTTTCTTTGGTTGAAGATTCCTTTTGAGACTGAAGCAATTCATGCAGATTTCTTTTGGATGTAATTGTTTTTCCTTTATGATTGATCAAAGAAAAACGCATTTTTAAATGGTCTGGAAGTTTTATTTGCTGCCAGATCGCCGCAGGAATGTTCAAATGAAAATGATCATAAATGAGTTGACTTAACACAGAAAACAAAGGCAATTCTTTTTGTCTGGGAATGAATGTCATTAACTGTTCTACTGTACGATTGATTGGAACCATCTGTTTACGATATTGCTTGGGAAGTCCTTTGATCAGCACAGTGATTTTTTCCTTTAACAGACCTTCGACCAGCCATTCAAAATCATTTGTTATGATCTGGTCTGTTCGGTTCTGCGGAATTTTGAGCGTAATGCCATCATCAAATGCTCCTGGCGAAAAGTTATATGATAACGCATAAGATTTGTCATTCAATGTAACATGATCTGGAAATAATGAAATCACATCCTGATCAGGCGAGACAATCAGTAGATCGGCTTCGGTCATTTTTAAAAAATCATCAGATCCCTTTTTTCGAATGACTGTTTTCAGCTTTCGAATGTCATAAACATTATCCAACCTCTGGCGATAAAATTCTGCCTGATCTTCATCATTCACCAGTAAATCTTTTCTGCGTGTTTTGTTCTCCATATCCTTAATTTTTTGGATCAACGCCTGATTATGCGATAAAAATTTAAAATGGTGAGAACATTCGCCTTCAATCAGAGCAGATTGAATAAAAATGTCTCTTGACAGGATGGGATCAATGGGGCCATAGGAGACCTGACGTTTGGGGACAATTAATAATCCAAATAAATATACCTGTTCATCAGCAACAACTGCTCCGCGTTTCTTTTCCCAATGGGGAGATTGATATTTTTTTTGGCACAGTGTTTGTCCATAATATTCCAACCATTCATATCGAATAAAACCCACAGTTCGGGCAAAACGACGTGTTGTTTCAACAATTTCAGCCGCCACAATCCAGTCAGGCGCCTTGTTGAACAGACTGGAACCAGGGAAAACCATCACCTCTTTATTCTTTGCTGCCAGAAATATATTGTTTTGTTTTTTCATGGCAATGTTGGAAAGAAATCCGCAAACAATACATCGATGAATGGCGTCGTACAGGCGATCCGACTGGTGAATATTGTCTGAGATTTCCATTTTTTGATCCTTGAGAATTAATTTCAGTTGATTGACAATATCCTGCCATTCCCGCATTCGGATATAAGATAGAAAATACTTTCGACAGTATTTTCTCATTTGAGATTGCGTTTTATGTATTTCCAGATGCGCGTGAAAATGCTTCCAAAGGTTATAAAGTGTCATAAAATCAGATCGTGGATCATGATATATGGCATGCATGTCATCTGCCATTTTTTCTTTTTCCAAAGGGCGTTCTCTGGGGTCCTGAATGGAAAGTGCGGCTGAAATAATAAGAATCTGCGACACGCACTTCTCTTTTTCAGCCTCCAGTATCATGCGTGCAATCCTCGGATCAATGGGAAGTCGGGCCATAAATCGGCCATCATCAGTCAATTTAGGTCCTTTTGATGTTGAAACAATGGCGCCAAGCTCAGTTAATACGTTCATACCATCGTGAATATTTCTGGTTTCAGGAGGATCAATAAAAGGAAAATGTTCAATTTTTCCCAATCTGAGTGCCATCATTTGCAAAATAACTGCGGCAAGGTTGGCTCTTCGGATTTCAGGTGGTGTGTATTGTGGGCGGTTGTCGTAATCATCTTCAGAAAACAGACGAATGCAGATGCCATCAGCCATACGACCGCATCGCCCTTTTCGTTGGTCTGCACTGCTTTTTGAGATGGACTGCACCGGCAAAACTGTCGTTCGGGTGCGGGGCTGATATTGCGGTATTCGCGCCAGTCCTGAATCAATCACATATCGAATATTTGGTATTGTAATTGATGTTTCTGCGACATTGGTGGCAACAATAATTTTTTGCGTGGTTGATGGGGCAAATATTTTTTTTTGGGCGTCCTGGGGCAGTCGTGCAAAAAGAGGAATCACCTGGGCATTATGCCGCATCCGTGCTTTGATTAAATCGCATGTTTCAATAATATCCTGTTCTGTGGGCATGAAAATCAGGGTATCATCATAGCGTCGTTTATTCCATTGACTTTCTAGGACATTCACCGCCATTTCCACATGCGTGATTTCAGTGTCATCATCCTGAAAAACAAAATCGTCTTTAGGGCAATATTTTACATCCACAGGATACAATCTTCCAGAGACTTCTATAATCGGGGCATGATCAAAAGCATTTGAAAATTTTTGGGTATCAATGGTTGCAGATGTAATAATTAACTTAAGATCCGAACGTTTTTTGATCAAGGATTTGATATAGCCCAGCAAAAAATCAATATTCAGGCTCCGCTCGTGGGCTTCATCAATAATGATTGTATCATAAGCATTTAAAAAGCGGTCGTTTAATGTTTCAGACAATAGAATACCATCAGTCATAACCTTGATGTATGCATTTTTGGATGTGGTATCCTGAAATCGAATTTGATACCCAACAGATTGTCCAAGGTCCTCGTCAAGCTCTTCAGCAATTCTTCGGGCAATACTGATTGCCGCAATTCTTCGCGGCTGAGTACATCCAATCAAGCCGCGTACGCCGCTTCCAGCAGCAAGACACATTTTGGGGATTTGCGTACTTTTTCCAGAACCGGTTTCACCCGATATGACCACAACAGAATTTTCTTTGATCGCTTGAATAATTTGATCTTTTTTTTCTGTAATGGGTAATTCTTTCGGAAATGAAACAGATGGCAAATTTGTGATGCGTTTGTGCATTAATTCAATGGATTGATCAATTTTCTGCGCAACCTGATCCAGTCGATAATGTATTTGTTGAATATTATTCGTATTTATTGCATCCCGCTGGATTTTTTTTAATTTTCCATATAAACCATGTCGATGGTGTCGAAGGGTTTTTGGAAGTTGTGCATGGAGTTTTGATAATCGTTTGTTTATGATGTCCTTTTTCATAATATTTCATTTTTTTTTGAAGATTAGGGATTTTTGAAAAAAGATTCCTTTTTTTTCAAATTGTTCAGTATCATTAATTTCATTATTTTCATATCCTTATTTTTTTCGCATAGGTCTACAAGTTTTGGTATACGTCCGAGATTTTTTTATTATTTTTAGAATGCGCTCTTTTCAATCATTTAACAAAGAATGCTTTAATTTTATAATATAATATGATAAATTTACCTAATTGAGGTCGCATTCCCAAAAAGTCGGTTATTAGCGATCGGATAGGTCTATAAGTGTATACATTTTTTTTCTTAGCCCTGAAAGGGCGGCAACATACCAGCCCAGGGCAACGCCCTGGGGAAATATATAAAAAGTTTTAAGCCCTGTAAGGGCGTTACACTTTTAGAATGCGTCCTTTTTAATTTGTCTTTATGTTGCGCCCTGGGCGCATTCCCAAAAAGTCGGAACATTTTTTATGTACAAATACCGATATCAAACCTATGTTCTATAGTGAAATCCATATGTTCTCCCTCGGACATAGGTTCATTTTTGGTTTTTGTTTGAGGGCAAACACAAGGTTTGCCCCTACAGTTCGCTCTCGTATATAGGTTTGTTATTGGTATTTGTACAAATCAAAAGTCCGACTTTTTGGGAATGCGCCCTTGCGCCCTTACAGGGCTTAAAACTTTTTATATATTTACCCAGGGCGTTGCCCTGGGCTGGTATGTTGCCGCCCTTTCAGGCTAAGAAAAAAATGTATACACTTGTAGACCTATCCATTAGCGATGACATTGAAAAATGATATTTTTCGAAATTTCCTTAGTATTTTTCAAGTATTCCTTAACAAATTTTACCAAAACTGTATATTAATACTTCAATAAAGGAGCAATCAATGAATTACAACCTATGTTTAAAAGAAATGTATGCTTTGAGACGATTTGGCATCAAACTGGGCCTTGAAACCATCCAACATATCCTTTCAGAACTTGACAATCCCCATCGGAAATTTGAAACCATTCATGTTGCAGGCACCAATGGTAAGGGGTCTGTGTGTGCAATGATTGCTAATTTACTACAAATCCAAGGGTTTAGAGTTGGTTTGTATACCTCACCGCATTTAATTCACTTTAATGAACGCATTGTAATTAATGGAAATCCTATTAGTAATGATCACGTTGTAAATTTGTATCAAAAAGTCAAAGACGTTCAAAAACAGGATCGTGAACTGACTTTTTTTGAATACACCACCGCAATGGCATTTTGTGCATTTGCCGAACAAAAAGTGGATATAGCAGTCATAGAAACAGGCATGGGAGGTCGTCTGGATGCAACCAATGTATTAATGCCCAAATTATCAATTATTACGAATATTGGTCTGGAACATAAGGCATATCTGGGCAAAAAAATAGAAGATATTGCCTTTGAAAAGGCTGGAATTATAAAACCTTATATTCCTGTGTTTACTGATGTTCAAAAAGAATCAGCCTTTAAAGTTGTTTCAGATATTGCAAAACAGAGGTCTGCGCCACTATATCAATTGGGCAAGCAAATCAGGATTCGTATGAAAAAAGATGGCTTTTCATTTTCTGGTTTTAAATTTAAATGGAATCACTTGAATTGTGCTTTGCATGGATATCATCAATTAAGAAATGCAGGATTGGCGCTTTGTGCATATGAATATATTACTGGATCTCAAGCAAACTGGAAAACAGTTAGCCAGGGGCTTAATACTGTAAAATGGCCAGGGCGTTTGGAAATTGTTTCACAAAATCCACTTGTTATTCTTGATGGTGCCCATAACTCAGCGGCGGTTAAAAATCTTGCGCAATATTTAAAAACGCTTCTAAAAGGTCGTTCTTTAACATTGATCGTCTCTGTTTTGGATGATAAACCTTATAAAAGCATGTTGAATAAATTGCTCAAACTGGCTAAATCAGTTGTTGTAACTCAGGCTAAAATTGATCGCAGCATAGAAACTGAAATTTTGCGTGATTATGTCTATGAGCAATTACCAGATGTCAAAATTATTCCAAAAGTTTCTGATGCTTATTTTGAGACTGTTCGTAATTCAGACCCATCAGATATTATTTGTGTGACTGGATCTCTTTATGTTGTTGGTGAAGTTAAGGCCGCAATTAATGAGAATTCCGATGAGATCTTTTTGGCTTGACGAATCCTATGTGCTGAATTACTATTCATAAATAAGGTTACTTAAGAATACTCGAAAAATAAGAAAAAGGAATGCATTTTATAAAATGGTTACATATTTTCCGAGCATTCCTTAGGAACAGTTGAAAAATATGATGTTCTATTTTATCTTCTTCAAAATATATCATTTTTCAACCATATTACAGTATCTTCCAAAAAAAGTCAGGAGAAAACAATGAACCCAATAAAAAATGAACGCTTTCCAAAGCCAAATGAACTGGCAAACGAAATAAGCAAATTTTTAAGTCAAAAATTTGGCTCGCATATAAAAATAGTCCCCACTTCAGCAATTTTTCCGGATGAGGATGAAATTGTCAGGCCGCCACCGGAAGAAAAAAAAGCGGAAATCAAATTTGATCTCAAGCCAGAGGAACTGGTCGCTTATCTTGACCAATATATTGTACGTCAGGATAAAGCCAAAGCCATTCTCGCCACAAAAATTTGTACACATTTTAATAGAATTCAGTATCAGCGCAACAATGAAGACAAAGTCAGTGACACTGTTGGACGTATCAAAAACAATGTGTTGATGTTAGGTCCGACTGGTGTTGGAAAAACCTATCTCATCAAGTTGATTGCCAATAAGCTGGGGGTGCCATTTGTCAAAGGTGATGCCACAAAATTTACTGAAGCCGGGTATGTGGGCGCTGATGTTGATGATTTAATTCGGGATCTATTTCGTGAGGCTGATTATAACCTTGAATTGGCACAATATGGCATTGTATACATTGATGAAATTGACAAGATTGCATCCAGTCATAATAGCTATGGCCATGATATTTCACGCGCTGGCGTACAACGTGCCTTATTAAAACCTATGGAAGAAACCGATATTGATCTCAAAGCAAGTCATGATCCTATTGGCATGATGGAAGAATTCGAAAATTACCGAAAAACAGGAAAACGTAAAAAACGCGCCCTTAACACAAAAAATATTTTATTTATTATGAGTGGTGCATTTGCTGATATCAAAGATATTATCAAAAAAAGAGTGGCTGCTCAAAAAATTGGTTTTGGCGCCAAATTAAATTCCTCTGAAGAAGATGCCTTTATCTTGCAGAAGGTCAGGTCTGAAGATTTAATTGAATATGGCTTTGAATCCGAATTTGTTGGACGTTTACCTGTTAATGCTGTTTTAGACCCCTTGTCTGTTGAGGATCTATTTACCATCTTAAGAAATCCAAACAATCCAACAATTCTTGGCAAAAAAATGGATTTTATGGCGTATAACATTCGGGTTAAGTTTTCTGACAAAGCACTTCATATGATGGCTGAAAAAGCATACGAGCAAAAAACCGGTGCGCGAGGGCTTGTCAGTGCAATTGAAGAAGTACTGCTCCCTTTTGAAACCAAACTGCCATCAACAGAAATTCAAAAGGTTGCCATTACAGAATCTGTAATCGAATCTCCTCAAAAAGTGCTTGATGAATTTTTAGCGGATCCGCATGGCTCAAAATGGACCGAACATTACAACCGCGTTGCTGATGAAGAGATCTCTAATATGAAAAGCTACATAGAAGAAAATCGGGCCCGCCTTTCAAAACAGTTTGAGCTTGATATTACTGATAATCGTACTAATTTTATTTCAGAATATTGTTGTCAAAATATTATGGACCTGGAAACATCTTTTCAACGTATTCAAGATGCCTATAAAAATGTTACAAAAATTGAGTCGGATTTCAAAAAGGCCCATAATATTGAAATTATATTAGATAGTGATGCACAGGATTATCTCATTGAAAAGCAGTTACAAGATACATTGAAAATTGAAAGTTTTCATGAATGGTTGAGCAAGCATTTAGAGTATGGTTTGAAATTGATTCGTGAAAGAACGAATCAGTCAACATTTGTGCTAACTAAACAGACGATCATTGAACCGCATTTATATTTGGAAAATCTGGTTAAAAATGCGTTAAAGGAACTGGAATAATGATTGGTATCTCTAAATTGTATTGTGGAACAGTGGAATCCTCTGATGCCCTTCGGTATGGACGTTCTTCTGAATCTATGCCATCGCACCTGCTTCAGTTTTCGAAGGATAAAAGACCGGTCGTCGTATGGAATCTGACACAAGGCTGTAATCTCAAATGTATTCACTGCTATGCCCATGCAACCCAAAACAAAGGGTCTGATGAATTGGACACAGAACAGGGGAAACGCGTGTTGGATGATTTGGCCGAATTTGGTGTACCTGTCGTTCTTTTTTCAGGAGGCGAGCCCTTGGTTCGCAAAGATTTGCCTTTATTGGCTGAGTATGCTGTTTCAAAAGGCATGCGTGCAGTTATTTCCACAAATGGCACTCTGATTAACAGAGATATTGCAAAGCGATTGAAAGATATCGGGCTTTCATATGTGGGAATCAGCCTTGATGGCACAGAATCTGTTAATGATCACTTTCGCGGTGTCAAAGGTGCATTCAAAGCTGCGATGAAAGGTGTTGAAAATTGTCAGCATGTTGGAATCAAGGTTGGATTTCGATTTACAATCAATCAGTTGAATGCCAAAGAAATTCCTGCAATCTTTGATATTCTTGAAAAAATGGATGTCCCGCGTATCTGTTTCTATCATCTGGTCTATGCCGGTCGCGGTTCAAAACTGCGTGAACAAGATTTAACCCATGAAGAAACACGTCGCGTTGTGGACTATATCATGGATAGAACGAAAGATTTGCACAATCAGGGAAAATCAAAAGAAGTCTTAACTGTCGATAATCATGCAGATGGCCCATTTGTTTACTTGCGCTTATTAAAAGAAGATCCAGACCGGGCAAAAGATGTTTTGGAACTTCTAAAAATGAACGAGGGAAACAATTCGGGTCGAGGCATTGGGTGTATCAGTTGGAATGGCGATGTTCATGCAGATCAGTTCTTTCGGCACAAAACGTTTGGAAATGTAAAACACACGCCTTTCAGCCAATTATGGACGAACAATCCTGACCCATTGCTTAATGCGCTCAAAGAAAAGAAAAAACATGTAAAAGGAAGATGTGCTAAATGTCAATGGCTTGATATTTGCGGAGGAAATTTTCGGGTAAGGGCTGAAGCGGTTACTGGAGATATTTGGGCGCCTGATCCGGCGTGTTATTTAACTGACGAGGAAATTGGGATAAGTTAGGTAATTTTAAATAATCCTGATTATAACGTTTTTTGGGGGACACTGGTTGATTATTTTCCAGACACTCAAATTACAATTTTGAAAAAATATTTATATTTTGAAAAACTGATATTAAAAGGAGATTCCCAATGGCTGAAAAACAACAGTCTGAAAACAGCGCATGCAGTGCAGGCGCGCAAAATATGGCTCAAAAAATACAGGACCAGACCATAGAGAGTACACTCAACAAAATAAAACATAAACTACTGGTTATGAGTGGCAAAGGCGGGGTTGGTAAAAGTAGTATGGCTGCCAATATTGCAGTCGGGCTTTCCAAACGAAACTTTAAAGTTGGACTTATGGATGTCGATTTGCATGGACCAAGTATTCATGGTATTATGGGCATTGATGGCTTACTTGAAATTACCAACGAAAAATTGGTCATTCCAAAAGCATTCAACGATAACTTGATAGTTGTATCCATGCAGTCCCTTATGCAAGAGGCAGACCAGGCGGTTATTTGGCGTGGACCTCTAAAAAATGGGGTTATTCGACAGTTTATCGCTGACATGCAATGGGGAGAACTGGATTACCTGATTATCGATTCCCCGCCTGGAACAGGCGATGAACCCTTGAGCGTCGCACAGACAATCCCCGATGCCCGCGCTGTCGTCGTTACGACACCTCAAGATGTTGCGCTGGCGGATGTTCGTAAATCCATCAATTTTTGTAAAAAATTGAATATGGATATTGTTGGTGTTGTCGAAAATATGGGGCCCTTTCAATGTCCACATTGCGGAAAAGAAATTCCGCTATTTAAAAAAGGCGGGGGACAGGCAACTGCAGAAAAAGCTCAGATCCCATTTTTAGGTACTGTTCCATTCGATCCTTTGGTTGTTCATGCCTGCGATGATGGCAAACCGATCATGAGTCAATCCCTGGATAATGACTATACCCGTGCCATGAATGCTGTAATTGAAAAAATTCTTGGATAATACCCCATCAGGCAGCCATACTTATATAGACTTTAAGATAAAGATTTTGGACTGCGTTGGCGCTTCGTCGATGTACTATAGTACTATCTCCTTGCGCCGCCTTGCCAAAATCTTTATCTTAAAGTCTATAGGCTGCCTTGTCTTTATATTGCTTTAAAACACGTATTCCTTTCAAACAAAATATCCACCATTGAAATAATCATTATTCATTTTTTATGGGGAACATGCCATGAAATACATTAATAGAAGGTTCTTGTTTGATCAACGAGATCATGAATTATTAAAAATTGTCAACAACATACAGAGCAGTGATACAACGGATGATTATTTCAAAAAGCAATTTTACCCCTATTTTCATCCACGCGGAATTCAGGAAATGGCTGAATCTCGTGGAATACGTATTGCTTACGCTGTTATTTACCTCCTGAATTCATTGGAAGTGGGCGCAATGAATGAACGATTAAGCGCATTGCGGCTCCTTCGTGATTCTGTACTGAATGCCTCAGAAAGTCCATTACAGTCAAACACAGCCCGCGTGCTGATTCAGATAATGAAAGAACTGGTTCGTGCCAAAGGCAATTATGTCTATCAATTTGAACTGGCCCATAATTTTCGAATGGCAACTTCAGGAAAACCCAGGGTTATCAGAAAACTTCTGCAACAATACCATTTATTGGAAATGCCAGAAAACTGGAATCAAGTATCATTTGATGATCATGTTCATGATGCCAATACAAAAGGCCGAAAAACATCATCTCATTTAATTATGGATGCCTGGGTGAAAGGAATTCAAAGACTTCGGGTCATTTACAATAATTATGTTGAAGCACGTTTTGTTACAGAGTTACTTGAAGCTGCCAGAGTTATGGGGATTACTGTGCGTATTGGGATTGAATTTTCAGGATCATTTCGCGATAAATGTGCGAATTTTGTTTGGGTTCCGCGCGGATTTATTGATGCACAGGCTTTTTTGTGTTTTCTGGCTGATCCAAGAACGACAACAATGATGAAAAAAGGGAAACAGGTATCTGATTTCCAAAAATCATGCATTTTAGAATTGCTGGAAGCTTTTAACAATAAATATCGAAAAGAAATTAATCATACTTTTGGTATTCAATTAGATCCCATTTCGCAAAAAGAATTTTTGGAATTTGTTGGTATTGGACAGGTGTCCCGATATCATCTGGCCATATTGATTGAAAAAAAAATTTATGAGTTGTTCCAAAACAATCAAATGGAAGAAAATAAGGATTTCAATGAATATCTGGAACAATTGAGTGCTGAAAATTTGTTAAAACAATATCTGACATCAGAAAAAAATCCAGATATCATTCTCCCTGAATGTACGCGCTCCCAAACACATTGCCCCGAATTATTGACATTATCGACACAAGAAATAATTGCACAACTGATTCAGCTTAATTCCGCCTACCGAATTACATTGAACCTTAAGGACTTGACACCTGAGGATGTTTTGGAAATATTATACGACTGCGAAGGCACAATCACGCGGTTGGAAATCTTTAATTACAATCATTTCAATGTGGAAAATAATGCGCATATTCATGAAATTGTTGCTTTGCAAACAGCGCTTAATGATGGCAATGTTATTGCTCTAAAACGTATGATTCGAAAAATGATTGAAAGGCAAACAAATGATAACAGGTTGACAAAATTATATACAATTTTGCATGATATCAGTACATTAAAAAATATGTACCAGCACACCCCTTTAAAAGCACGTATTGGAAGTGATTCCATTGGGCGGTCCAGACAAATCAAAGGTATGGGGTTTGCGATAATTAAAACACTTCCCAGAAGAACACAACGTGTCATTCGTAAGAAAAAAGATGTATTAAGAACGATTATTCCTGTTCAGATGGAAGCCTACAAGCGAACCATATTCATGCCATATCGGAGTCAGCATCCTTTTTTGAATGGGTTGTTTAAGATTATTCCCAAAAAGAAAAAAATCAATGATTGGGTTGTCAGGGAAGTGCCTTCTCTTTCAAATAATGGAAATATCGTCACATTGGGTGGTATGCGTTCACCGGATTTACTAAAAAAAAATCAGGGGACATCTCTTGAAGACAGGCTCACACCAAAACATTCCTGGCTTTATCTGAATACAAATATAAAAAATACATTAAAAGTTCTGGTTGGATTTATTCCTGCTTTCTTAACCTTTGCCTTAACAAATGATTGGTGGGTGCTTGCTTATTTAGGGGCATTCATTTGGTTTGGGATTACTGGAATCAGAAATATTATTCAATCAGTCCTGGGCGGTGGTGGTTTCAAACGCTCGCCTTTACTTCGATGGAATGATTATGTCAGTTGGGAGCGTCTGACAGATTCGCTCCTGTATACTGGATTTTCTGTACCCCTTCTGGACTATTTTGTAAAAACACTATTGCTTCAAAATTCTTTAAACATAACAACTTCGAACAATCCCTATGCGCTGTATTCGATAATGGCATTGGCGAATGGCTTGTATTTATCCAGTCATAATGCGTTTAGAGGCTTACCAAAAGGGGCGATTCTGGGCAATTTTTTCAGGAGTATTTTGTCGATTCCACTGGCAATTGGTTATAGTGTCATTGCAGAGGCGAGTTTTGGAATCATTGGATTCGACAATGTGAGCGATATTCTTCAAAAATCGGCTGCCATTATATCAAAAGCGGCCTCAGATACCATTGCTGGTTTAATAGAAGGAACCGCGGATCGATACCACAATATCAAAATGCGATTAAATGATTATAAAGATCGTTTGAGCCAGTTATTTGACATATATTCACGTCTTGAAATGATGTTTCCCGACAAAAAACCACTGGAGCTATTAAATGCGCCAGAAGATATCCGATATTCTCGTAATGCTGAGGCCCTTGATCTCGGAAAAATAATCGTAATTATTGCGTTGGATATGCTCTATTTTTGGATGTTTCAACCTCGTGCAAGAAGTGCTGTACGTCAGATTTTACAATCGCTGTCAGAAGAAGAACAGACGATTTTTTTTCAATCTCAAAAGGTATTGTGCCAGGAAAAGGAAATCAGTTTACTATTGATTAATGGGTTTTTAGGTGAAAAATTTGCCAAAGCATTGGCGTTTTATCTGGGACGATACAGAGAGTATGTGGATAGCCTGTATTTGACCACGCTTAAACGAGTGAAATGAAATATCAAAACAAATCAACATCCAATCGTTTTTATAGAAATCACATCAGAGAAACATCTCTACAATGTTTTCAAGTCATGATAGGGGAAACAGATTTATGTATCTATGCCAATCGGGATTTAACCAATGAAGCCTATGAACGTGTTATACATTGTCGAAATCATCTGGAAGCATTTATTTATCAATATCCATCTTTTGCCACAACATTAACGCCCTGGATGAGCATACAACCTGCGCCTGAAATTGTCCGCCGAATGATTCATGCAAGTCAACAATCTGGCGTTGGCCCTATGGCTTCGGTAGCGGGTGTTATTGCAGAAATGGTTGGAACAGATTTACTTCAATATAGCGATGAAATTATTGTGGAAAATGGTGGTGATTTATTTATTCATAAAAAACAAGCATTTAATGTAGGGGTCTATGCCGGTACTTCGCCATTTAGCAATCGTTTGGGGATTCATGTTGATTGTGCCGGAGAATCCTTATCAATATGTACATCATCATCAGTTATTGGACATTCGTTAAGCTTTGGAAAGGCTGATGCTGTTACGATACGTTCACGTTCTGCTGCTCTTGCAGATGCTGTTGCGACAGCTGCTGCCAATCGTGTAAAAACTAAGGATGATATATCTGGTGCCATCAGTTTTGCAAAAAAAATTGATGGTGTTGATGGTGTTCTTATCTTGATAGGGAAATACATGGGGGCTTGGGGGGAATTGGAAATTATTCCAATGGAATAATTTTACTCATCAAGATCAAGAAATAAATAAGGAATGCTCGAAAAATAAGTTCCTTATTTATTTATGTGCCAAGAACGTGTAGGGGCGAATCTTGTGTTCGCCCATCGTACATAGGAACGAAAGCGTTATTAGTTCGAGGGCGAACACAAGGTTCGCCCCTACATTGGACTTGTAAATAAGAAAATGAGGAACTTATTATTCGAGTATTCCTAAGGAACTTATTGTTCGAGCATCCCTAAATAAAAAAAGAATAAAAAAATCTTGAGTAAAATTAGTAAGTATGTAATATTAATAATTACAGAAACAAACAAACTTTAACGATTTACATGTACATCGTGGCATACTTTTTGACTTTGCTTGATATCGTTAGAAATACAATCTGTATGCACGTATGCAGGTAATAAATGAGATAAAAAAAATGTTAGAAAAAAAGAAAGACCTGACAAAAATATTAATTGTAGATGATACACCGGTCATGCTAACTGTTCTTAAAAAATTTCTCGAAATGGAAGGTTATTGTATCTATCAGGCAACAAATGGACCTGAGGCCAGGGAAATTGCAGAAAAGGAACAGCCAGATTTGATACTTTTAGATATCATGATGCCTGGTGAAAGTGGACTCGAAACCTGTGAAAAACTGAAAAAAAATCCAAAAACCCTTGATATTCCTATTATTTTTATTTCAGCAGTGACAGATATTGATAGCAAGGTTAAAGGGTTTGAATCGGGGGCGGTGGATTATATTACAAAACCTTTTGAAAAACAGGAAGTTCTTGCGCGGGTACGTATTCATCTTAAATTACGTTATGCGAATGAAGAAATCATTAAAGCCCAGGCAGATAAACTTCAACAGGTCAAAGAGGCTCAAGAGGCCATCCTGGTAAAGCCAGGGGATTTACCTGAGGCTAATTTTGGTGTTTATTTTATGCCCATACATGAGGCAGGTGGCGATTTTTATGATGTTTTGCAGCTCAGCGAAAAAATCTATGGTTTTTTTGTTTCTGATGTAAGTGGCCACGATCTTAAAAGTTCCTATTTGACATCTGCTATAAAGGCGCTTCTCTCACAACATGCCAGTATTACGAATGAACCTGATGAAACAATGAAAACCATGAATCGGGTATTAAATACAATTGCACCTGATGGTAAATATTTAACAGCATGTTACTGTTTTCTTAATCGCTTGAAATATCGACTTACAATTGTAAATGCGGGCCATCCGCCAGTTATATATGTAAACAAAAAAGATCTACAATTTGAGGCTCATGAATGTGTAGGGGATATCCTGGGTGCCTTTCAAAATGTTGTTTTTAATCCTTTTCATAAAAAAGTAGCGCCTGGAGATCGTTTTTTTCTCTATTCAGATGGTTTTATTGAAGGTTTTGGAGAATTGCGAAAATCGAGAAAGGAAGGAATTGATATTCTTGGACAGCTCTGTATCAAAACATTTGATCTGCCCATTGATGAAGCCGTCCAAAAAATTCAGTATGAATTGTTTCACCAACAAACAGAGCAAGAAGATGATTTATTATTGCTTGGAATAGAGGTATAGCATGTTTGAAATAAGAAAAAGTGCGAAAAATCTAAATATGTGTTTTTCTTCCGTGCTTCAAAATATTGATCGTGCGGCTGATGAACTAAGAATTTTTTTAATTGGAATTGGAAAAAAATCCCAGGCATTCCATCCACTTCTGGTTACACGTGAAGCTTTAATTAATGCAATCACTCATGGAAATCGGTGTAATGAATCCAAAAATGTGCATCTTGATGTTTTATATCAGCTAGAACAACTTGAAATTGATGTTACTGATGAGGGTGAGGGATTTCGGTGGGAAAAAACAATGTGTAAAAACCATGATGATACAATTGATCATGGAAGAGGTATTCAAATCATGCAACTATACAGTCATGATATTCAATATAATGCAAAGGGAAACCAGGTCAAATTGACCATTCAATTCCCTGAAAAAAAACAATAATTTTCGGCAGGATTATTTTGTTTCTGCCAAAATATCTAAAAGGAGAATTTGAATCATGAGTACAAAAGTCATTAGTCCAGGACAGGATATTGTAGCTTCAATGGTTCCTGAATTCAAAAAAAGTCTTCAGGCGCTTATCGTTGAAGAAGGTTTAACTGAATTAAATATTGATTTAACTGGAGTAGAAATGGTTGACTCTGTTGGTTTAGGTGCTTTTATTGCAACGCATAATACCTTGTCTCAGAAAAATGGAAAATTAACTGTAATTAATGCCTCGAATGATATTTACAGTCTGTTTAAAACGATGCGCCTTGACCAACATTTTGAAATAAAGCAAGGATAGCGGTGGTTATGATAATTGATCGCGAAACTATAGATCTCTATATTGAGGAAACAAACCAGACCTTAGCTGATATAGAGAAGAACTTGCTCGTTCTTGAAGATATGGGGCCGAACGTTGATATGCCATTGGCAAACTTGGTATACAATGCCATGCACGTTATAAAAAATGGTGCAAGTTTGCTCTCGTTATCAAAGATAAAGGAATTATCTCAGAAAATTGAAAATGTATTGGGCTTGATTTGTACATCCAGGCTAACACCTAATCCAGAGGTGATCAATATCCTTTTTCAGGGTATTGATCGCCTGTATCAATTGATAAAGAAGATTCACAGCGATGAAGATATGGATATTGATGAACAAACTGTGCTATTAACTGGTCTGACATCTGCTGTGCTTCCAGATGACATCAAACAATCGGTAACAGAGGTTCGCGATATTCAGGTGCCTGATGCTGAACATGGTTTTCATATTGCTGAATTTAACCTTATTCAAGTTTTGGAGCAAGGTAAAAATATATACGTTCTCACTTTTGATTTGATCAAAGATGTACAGGAGAAAAATAATACACCATTAAGTTTTGTTCGGTTCATGCAAGAACATGGTGAAGTGATCGACAGTAGGTTCGATATCAAATCAATTGGTACTCTTGAAGAAAATGAAATCAGTTCAGAAATGCCATATTTTGTTCTTTTTGCATCAACATTATCTTATGATGAACTGATAAGCCTTTTAGGGGTACAATCTTATCAGATTAAGCCTGTTCACAACGAAATTATCGACTTAATTCATTCGAAAAATAATACCCATAAAAAAGAATTAGACCCTGTTATTTCAGTACGCTATAAAGACACAGACTACAAAAGCCGCAAGAAACAATTAAGTTCCTTATTTTGTGAGTTAGTTTTTATAGTGGATTGTTTTTCCTGTCCTTCGGATACTGTGAATATGGCAAGAATGCAGTCTGTGTTGAACAGTTTCAAGGATTTACTAAATAAGGAAAATAATGTTCTGGCGGGTAAAATTTTGTGGAAAGTTGGGAAAAATATTAGAGATCATGCCTACCAGACCAATAGTCAGGCAAAGCTTGATCTTCAATGTGGTCAAATAATGATGGATTATCGAATACTGTCCAGATTAGTTGAACCTTTGACTACAATTATCATTAAGATGATCAGGCTTGTTGAAACCAACGCGCCCGCCCACATTTGCTTAAAATTGAAAAAAATTGAAAACGTCATTCAAATAACGATCTCATTTGCCAATCCTCAAATTGTCGCAAAAGAAACGTTTCTGGATTGCTCTATTGAAGAAAAAAAATTACAGTCCTTATGCGCTGATTTAACACAATCTTTTGACTTGAAAACAGGTCAGATCTCAATAGGTATACCTAAAACTTTAAATGTGTTGCCAGGATTAGGCGTGAAAGTCGATAATCATTATTATATCGTTCCAATATTTAATGTAAAGTATTGTCTTACAAATTTGGCCCGAAAAATGTGGCATGAAAACAATTCAAATATTTCATTTTTTCATAATAAACAGCATATTCAAGTCGTTGGAATCTTAAACACAGATTTATCATATTTTCAAATGAAAAAATCTCTGATTGTTTGTGAAGTTGGAAGGTTGCAGTTTGCAATTGCTACAGATTCTACAGAACCTTTAGAACTGGATGCTGTTTGTCAGCCATTAAGCAAACAATTAAAATCGAATCCATTAATTGCTGCCAGTTGCCTGTTAGAAGGGGGAGAAATTGCTTTTGTTTTCGAAATGGGCTTTTTGGCAAATAAATTAGTGGATATTTGTTGAAATAATTTATTGATTAATTTTATGGAGGTAAACGTGTCCACTCAAAAAGCAGAAAAAGATGGAAAAGTTGATCTGGCTACATTTTATGTAGGTGAAGCCCTTTGTGGAATGGATATTCTAAAAATCCAAGAGATAAATAAAAATATGGAAATAACATCTGTCCCAAATTCTTCTGATTATGTTGTAGGTGTTTTGAACATGAGAGGTAGGATTGTGACAATTATTGATGTGTGCCAAAAATTGGGATTGCCGAAATCTGAGACAGCAGACACACAGCGAAATATCATTGTTAATTCTCAAAATGAATATATAGGAATGCTTGTTGATAAAGTTGCAGAAGTTGTTCCTGCTGAGTGGCGAAAAGTAATGCCCCCGCCATCAAATGTTCGGGGAGTTCAGGGAAAATATTTTGAAGGTGTATACAAAAAAGAAAACGCATTAATTGCAATACTTGATGTCGAAGAAGTGCTGAAAGATGAAAGTGTTTCATAACTTTTATTGATAATAACTACGTGTTTATGATAAAGATCAACCAACAAGAATTACAGGTGCTTATCGCATACATTTATGATATATGTGGTGTACATCTGGATAACTCAAAAGAATATCTTATAAAAACACGCCTGGATACTCTTGTATCAAGTTACAGATGTGCATCATACAGTGAGTTATACTATCGGGCACGTTCAGATAAATCAGGCAAAGTAAATGCGGATATAATTAATGCTATTACAACACCGGAGACTTTGTTTTTCAGGGACAAATTACCATTTGAAATGCTGCGCAATAAATTAATCAATGAACTACTAAAAAAAAAAACGAATAGTTTTATTCCAGGACAAATTCGCATATGGAGTGCGGCAAGCTCAACCGGTCAAGAAATTTACAGTATTGCAATTATTATTCGAGAATTAATATCAAACCTACAAAAGAATCGCGTTACATTGGTTGCGACTGATATTTCAGACGTTGTTCTTGATCTTGCAAAAGCAGGTCGTTATAATAAGTTTGAAATTTCCAGGGGACTTACGAAACAACAACTGGAAAGGTATTTTATAGAAAAGGATCAATACTGGCAAATTAAAGATGATATCCGCCGCATGGTGAGATTTCAAAAGCTGAATTTAATGAAACCCTTGGTTGGCTTGGGGACTTTTGATATTGTTTTTTGCCGAAATGTTGCAATATATTTTACCCTGGATGATCGAAAAAAGTTATTTAATCGCATCGCAGATACAATCGCACCAGATGGTTACTTGTTTATTGGTGCATCTGAGTTTCTTACAGGTATTAGTGACAGGTTTAAGGCTGTTCGTGAAGGTAAAGCAATTTATTATCAAAAAATTAAGTAAGAAATACATGCCTTAATTAATGGGGCAATTATATGGAAATAAACATGCCAAAACATCCAACAATACTTATTGTTGATGATGTTCCAATCAATTTAAAAGTATTGCGTGCGCATCTTGAACCTGCTGGATATCAAGTTTTGGAAGCTGACAGTGGCCAGGAGGCTTTGGTTCAGGCAGAAAAACAACCTGATTTGATTCTATTGGATATCATGATGCCGGATATGGATGGCATGGAAACCTGCAAACGCTTGAAAGACAATCCTTCAACAGTAGATATACCGGTAATATTTCTATCTGCATTGACCGATCCTGAAAGTCGAACCGGTGCCCTTGCCATTGGTGGTGTTGATTTTATTATCAAACCTTTTGATGAAGAGGAGTTGATTGCCCGGGTAAAAATTCACTTAACTTTAAGATATCAAAAAATTCAACTTGAAAAATATGCAGCCGAACTTGAGCAAATGGTTGAAGACCGAACGCGTCAACTGGTGCATGCGGATCGCCTTGCGACATTGGGAACTTTTTCTGCAGGAATGGCGCATGAAATTAATAACCCAAACACTTTCATTGCCGGTAATGTTCAGGTCTTACAATTATTTTGGAAGTCTGCAAAACCGATTTTAGAAAATAATGTCCACGAAGACAAAACAGGTCGGCTGAAAAAAATGATTGGGGAAATCGAATCTGTTTTTGAAGATATGCTTGAAGGCAGTCGAAGAATTTCCTCTATTGTAAACAGTCTCAAAACCTATGCTCGCCAGGGCGGGGTCATGAAAGAAAATATCAAACTTGTTGAAATAGTAAATGACGCCCTTAAACTGTTGCATCATCGTTTGAAAAATAGCATATTGGTCGATAAAACAATCCCTGATAATCTGATTGTATACTGTGATTTTCAAAGTTTGTCCCAGGTATTTGTTAATTTGTTCAATAACGCAATTGATGCCCTTGATAATAAACCAGGTAAAATTGAAATCGTTGCACAACGTCAGAACAATCAGGTTTGTATCCAAATAAATGATTCAGGATCAGGAATTTCAGACAGAATTGCAGATAAAATTTTTGATCCATTTTTTACAACCAAAGGGAAAGCCAGGGGGACAGGACTTGGGCTGTCCATAGTAAAAGGCATTATTGAAAAACATGATGGGACCATTACCCTGGGCAAAATTCCAAATTCTGGTGCGAGTTTTGTAATCTTTTTGCCTTTGTCGCTCCAGGCACCTTGATAAGGAGATTTTTTAATATGTCTAAAAAGATTCAAATACTTGTTGTTGATGATGAAAAAGAAATTTTAAAAAGCATTGAACGTTATTTTTCTTTTTTTGATGATGTTGAAATGCTTTTTGCATCAACATATGAGCAAGCCATTGAAATTATGGAAAAAGAACATCCTAGAATGTATATTTTGGATATTAACCTTCCTGATGGAAATGGTTTGAAACTGGTGAAAATTATAAAACAGCACTCAGCCGCCAATCAGGTCATTATGATTACTGGAGCAAGTGATTTGAGCCGTGTGTTTGAAGCGCTTGAATCCGGTGCCAATGATTATTTAACAAAACCATTGGATATGGCTATTTTGAGATCAATTGTTTCCGAGGCTGTTGAACGTTTCCAACGTTGGTATGATTTAATTAAATTGGAACTTCAGATCAAACAAAAAGATTAGAGATGTCAATCGATTAAAAAATGACTTGATATTGCACTTTAATAAATCATTTGTTTTTCCTATATTAATATGATAGTGTGTTTAATATTTTTGATAAGACGTGATAGTTCAAAAAAATTGAAAAAAAAGCATCGTGTTTGGAGGAATAACTGTCACGCATCAAATGAATGAATAACAGATGAGGGAAAATATTCCTCGACAAGGAGGTTAAGGATGAGTGAGCTTGATCCTAAACAGACAGAAACACAGATTGTCAATGAATTGATCCCACAAAAAAAAATGGATCTTTCACAGGTTAGTGAAGAGGCGGATGAAAGCCAAAAATTGTCAACAATTCGAAATATCTTGTTGGGTGGACAAATAAAACAATATGATTCCCGATTTACTGATCTGGAAAAACGCTTTGAAACAATTAAAGAGAAAGTACTTGATCAAACAGCAGGTACATTATCCCAGCTTGAGAATAAGATTTCAGAAGAGTTTGAATCATTGACAAAGCGAATTTCTGATCAGGTGCGTAATGAGTTTGAAATCTATACGCAGAAACTTGATTCTGAAAAAAAGGAACGATATACTTCAATCGAGAAATTTGTATCCAGGCTGGATCAATTAGAAACAGCCACACAATCTCAATTCAATGACCTGAAAAAACAAATTCAAGAAATTGAATCCACAATTCAGAAAAAAATATCCGCGCAGGTCGCAATGATTGAAGAAGATATTCAATCCAAATTTGAATCGCTGACTGAAAAAGTTCAAGAAAAAATTAGCCAACAAACACAAAGAAAAATTGAGCGAACTGAGCTCGTTGGTTTTTTCAAGGATATGGCAGATCGACTCAGTTTATAATGCTTTTCATGCCAATGATTGCTTGGCGAGAACTGTAAAACTTTAACATTGTCCGGAGGTTGTTGTATGGCCACTGAATTTCCACCACAAACACTCCAGCAGTCCGATACACAGGAGCTGGATGAACTCAAAGAACTGCTCCTGGGACCGGAAAAAAGAGATTTAGATCATGTAAAAAAACGTCTTGATGATCCAACGCTGCGCGCTTTGGAAATCAGTCGTGTGCTTCCAGAAGCAATTGCGCATCGTGTATCAAGGGACAAAAAATTATCAAAGGCGCTTCATCCTGTAATTGAAGATAGCGTTGAGGAATACGTGCGTACGCATTCTCAAGTGATATCAGATGCCATTGTACCGGTCATGGGTGAGAGTCTCAAAACAGCACTCTATTTGAAAATTAGAAACAGGCTTGAGGCTGTTAATCATTTTTTAGTTCGTAATTTTTCACTAAAAGGATTTAAGTGGCGACTGGAAGCGCATCGTTCAAAAAAATCAATGGATGAAATCATTCATTTTCATACTTTGAGATATCGTGTTGAGCAGGTTTTCATTATTCATCGTGATTCTGGAAAGGTTTTGCAGCATGTTTCTGAATTCAAAGATGAGGCCATTGAAGAAGCCGATATGTTTTCAGAGACCTTAAAGGCGATTCAGTCCTCAGCCGCCCATGAAAATGATCCATCTGTCAATACGCTTCAGTTGGGTAATCATACTGTATGGGTTGAGCAAGGTCGAGATTTGATGCTTGCAGGCGTCATTCGTGGAACACCTTCATATGAATTGCGTCAGGTATTCAAAAAAACATTAAACAAAATTGAAGATGACTATCGTGAAGAAATTCGAAATGTTGATCAAGATGCCTCGTCATTTCAATCCACTGATGATTTACTTAAATCGTGTTTAAAAGTTGAATATGGAAAAAAAGATGTCAGCCTTAATCCACTATGGTTTCTTACATCTCTGATTTTAATTGTTTTGTGTATGTGGGGCTTTTTTTCAATCAGAAATACAATGATTTGGAACCGCTATATTGATCAACTCAATAAAGCCCAGGGCATTATCGTCACAAAGCATGAAAAACATGGCAGCCACTATTATGTTTCTGGTTTAAGAGACCCAATGGCCATTGATCCAAATGATCTCCTGATAACGTATAATATTGATCCTTCGCAAGTGACATCAGAATGGGAACCCTATTATGCACTTCATGAAGGCATTATCAGCAAGCGGGCGCGTAAAATTTTACAAGCGCCTGACACAGTTTCATTTAGAAATAAAGATGGTATTTTATATGTTTCTGGGTTGGCGCCACAATCCTGGATTGAAAATGCGCAACAAAAAGCAACATCCATTCCTGGTGTGATTCAGTTAAAGGAAGATAACCTTTTTGATATTAATGCCAGTGAACTCTTTCTTGCCAGGGTAAGTGTTCAGCTTGAACCACCGCAATCAGTATTTTTGTCCTTTAATGATGGCACGTTGATATTGTCTGGATCTGCACCGCATCAATGGATCAGTCAAATGAGACAAAAAGTTCGCAATATTCCAGGCATTGTCAGAGTTAATGACAAAAATCTGGTAGATTTAGATGTGAGTGAATTGGCCTTAATTAAAGAGCGGATTGAAGGTCATATATTTTTGTTTCGTATTGGGGGGTCTGTTCCTGTTCCCAATCAGGAAAAATTGATAAGTGAATTATCTAAAGATTTGACAAAACTAAATAATATTATCAATAAAGTGGGCAGTGGGCATGTTGAAATTGTGGGCCATACTGATGATTCGGGATCAGAAAAAGCCAATTTAAAATTAAGTCAGCAGCGTGCTGAAAGAGTCTTGTCATTATTGCGAAAAGCTGGAACGAACACCCGCTATTTAACAGCAATTGGTGTTGGGGATAAAGAGCCTTTGCGCAGATCAAGTTCATCAATTGATCGTGAGATGAATCGGAGCGTTACGTTCAGAGTTTTGTTTCGATAGATTGACTGTTTGTCAGAGGAACTTATTATTCGAGCGTTCCTAAGATAATGCCGATTATGGCAGGAAAAAAATATTAACAACAATCAGGAGGCAACATTAATGAAAAAATTTTTGCTTGTTTTAATTTCATTAACATTTTTTGTTCCCCAGGTGAGCGCATTGAAAATTGCCGGGGTCGATTTAGCAGACAAATTAGAAGCTGATGGCACTCAATTGTCAATTAATGGTGCAGGAGTTCGAAAAAAGTTTTTTTTCAAAGTTTATGCCGGGGGATTATATTTAATGAAAAAATGCTCAAACCCGGAAACAATTGTTAGTGCCAATGAACCGATGATTATCAGGATGCATTGGATTTATGATGGCGTTGCGCCAGAAAAAATTACTGCTGCATGGGATCGGGGATTTGAAGCAGGTACTGGCGATAAAGTAAAAGAGATTCAACAGGAAATTAAGACGTTTAATGGCTTTTTCACAAAAGAAGCAAAAGCAAATGATATTTATGATATCATTTATACGCCCAAAAATGGTACGAAGGTCGTGATGAATGGAAATGTCAAAGGTACGATTAAAGGATTGGCCTTTAAAAAGGCTGTTTTTGGTATCTGGTTGGGAAACAATGATGAATTAAGCAGTGTTAAACAAGGCATGCTGGGACAATAATTAAAAAACATCTGGCTTTTATTATTAAGCAGGGCATTCATTTTAATATGTTTTTATTAAAGGAATGCCCTTTTTTTTTGTTTAAGTAAGATACTTAAAAGATAATTTTACACGTGCGCGATAGGTTGTTACTTTGCCATTATCCAATTTAACGTCCAATCGGTCAACCTCAGCGACCCTGACTTCTTTAAGGCTTTTTGCTGCTGACTCAACCGCACTTTTTGCAGCATCCTCCCATGATGTCGAGCTTGTCCCTACCAATTCAATAATTTTGTACAGACTGTTTCCCATTGTTCCTCCTTTTACTAATTTATTTGTTTATGCTTGACTTAGGCAATATATATATGCCCATAAAATGAATTTTGTTCATAATCTTATTTGATTCATAACGAATTGTCAATACAATAATATAATCAGAATAATTTTAATCCTTTCAATAAAAAAAAATATACAAAACTTTCATAATAAGATATAATCAATAAATAATGAATACACGTTGGAACATACTGAACCCCGATCCTAATTTGCTGCAACAAATTAAAAGAATATGCAGTTGTCATCCTATAACAGCAGCAATTCTTGCAACACGTTTGCGTTCAGCAGATGCTGCCGGACGTTTTTTAGCCCCTTCTTTTAACCATATCCGATCTCCATTCTTGATCAAAGATATCAATTTAGCGGTTGACCGGATCATAAAAGCCATTTTGCACAATCAAAGAGTTCTCATTTTTGGTGACTATGATGTGGATGGCGTCACATCAGTTACAATTCTTTTTGAATTTTTACAGTATGCAGGTGCAACAGTTGAATACTATATTCCACACCGGTTAAAAGAGGGATATGGAATGCGTCAGCATCATATTGACAATTATGTCAGGCCTAAAAAATTTAACTTAATTATTACAGTGGATTGTGGTATTAGTAGTCATGATGCCATTCAAAAAGCCAACAAGGAAAATATTGATGTTATTGTTACAGATCATCATGAAGTGGAATCATTGCCGAATGCCTATGCTGTGGTGAATCCCAAACGCGCAGATTGTCCATCAGGATATGGAATGTTGGCAGGTGTTGGCGTTGTGTATTGCTTGCTCATTTGTTTACGAAAGGCATTGAGAGATATTGATTTTTGGAATGATAAGCAGGAACCCAATCTCAGACAATATTGTGATCTTGTTGCTTTGGGAACGATTGCTGATATCGTGCCACAGGTAAATGAAAATCGCATCTTTTCAAAAATTGGCCTGGATGTCATAAATTCATCGCCGCGACCTGGCATTCTTGAACTGGCACGAATTGCAGGTGTTCATAATAGAAAATTGGATAGCACTGATATGATTTACAAGCTCATTCCCAGGCTAAATGCCGCAGGGCGCTTGAAACGTGCTTCAATAGCAGTTGATCTGCTCTCATGTAAAGACAAAAAAATAGCCAAAAAACTGGCAACTGAACTGGATGATATCAATAACAGTCGGCGTGTACTTGAACAGTATATTTTACAAGATATTCATACGATCATTGCAAAAAATCCACATTTATTGAAACAGAAAAGTTTGATTTTATCAAAGCCCCATTGGCATGAAGGGGTCATTGGAATTGTCGCGTCACGATTGGTCGATCAATACTATCGCCCCACTATCCTTATTTCAATTGACAGGGGCGTTGGCAGAGGTTCGGCACGAGGCATTCCAGGAATAAACCTTCATTCGTTATTGACATCCTGTGCGAATTATCTTGATGCCTATGGCGGACATGCGGGTGCTGCAGGCTTATTGATTCAATCCAATAATTTGGATGACTTTAAAAAAACGTTTGAAAATCATCTCAAATTACAAATGGTATCTGATTTACTGGTGCCAACCCTTACCATTGACTATGAAATTTCATTAAATGAAATCTCGGAGCAGCTTTTGGATGAATTGGCATGGCTGGCACCATTTGGACCTAAAAATGTAGAACCTATGTTTGTTTCAAAAAATGTTACTGTTCGTTATGAGTCGCTCATTGCGAACCGACATCGACGAATGGCACTATGTCAGCCAAACAAAAACTCACGTGTATTTTCGGCCATTCATTTCAATGTTAATCCCAATTTACACCAGGCTAAAGAAATGAAACAGGTGGCATATAAGCTTCAGTGGAATCACTGGAATGGAAAAAAAAGTATTCAAATGTTGATTGAAAATTATGATTAATCAGGGAATGGGCCTCACCCCAATCCCTCCATGAGGTAAAGCCGATGGCAAAAAATTTTCGTCCCAGTAAAAGGGAATCACGAATTATTTCAGAAATTGAATCATCCAGGGAACAGGAGCGTCGTAAAGCAATCAATAAGACGAAAGAATGTATTGAACCGCTCAGTAATAACCTGGCAATGAAACTTGTTGAAAACAAATTAATAGAAACCAAAAATAAAGATGCAATTGAAGAGCAAATGGCTGCTGCACTTGAAAAACTCACGCGAGCCGATGCGTTTGATGTTGACTATCAAGTTGCGCCATTCAGACGTCTGGTTTCATCTCCCAATATTGTCAGCCTTTATATAACAGCATTTATTCTCGAACAGTTAATCAACCATAAAGATGTTGAAGACATATATGGCACTGATGATGAAATATACAACTGTGTGGATCAACAAGTTGCCAGGTATTTATAACACATGCGCCCCTCTTTTTATATGCGATTGATCAATGGGCCATTTGAAGATCCAGGTCTGATTGTTTCCTTTGCTTTTGAAAAAAGAGCCTTTCTTTTTGATTTGGGCGATATTTCCAGACTTCCTGCAAAAAGCTTGTTGAAAGTAGACCATGTGTTTGTGAGCCATACGCATATTGATCATTTTATTGGTTTTGACCGCCTGTTGCGCATTGTTCTTGGCCGAGATAAAACAATAAAACTATTTGGCCCCCCCGGTTTTATTGCTAATGTTGAAGGGAAATTAAATAGTTACACATGGAATCTCATTAAAGATCATTCTCTGATTCTTGATGTTAAAGAAATTCATCCAGACGTGATAAAAAATAAAATTTTTTCCTGTAAACAGGGTTTGTTACCGGGGATGAATCAACCTGATATTCCTTTTAACTGGCAAATTGTGAATGCGCCACGATTTTCGATTTTCACTCATATTTTGGATCACAAAATTCCCAGCCTCGGGTTTCGTATGGAAGAACGTTTTCATGTCAACATGTTAAAAGAAAAAATGGATGCATGTAACTTAATACCTGGTCCCTGGATTAACAAATTTAAACAGGCATTGTTTGAAAAAAAAGCCCCTGATACTCTTTTTTTTGTAAATGACAAACTGCATTTTCCTCTCGGAGAATTGACAGAAAAAATTGCTTGCATTACTCCTGGGCAAAAAATTGCTTATATTACTGATGTTATCTACAATGATGAGACGTGCGAACGTATGATTCAACTGGCAAAAGGTGTGAATATGTTATTCATTGAATCTGCTTTTCGGCATGAAGATCAAGCGCTTGCCATGCAAAAATATCATTTAACGACAGCTCAAGCTGGAAGCATTGCACGTGAAGCCGGTGTGGACAATATGCAGGTATTTCATTTTTCAACGCGCTATATGCATGCGGGACATTTTTTGTATAAAGAGGCCAGAGAAGCTTTTCAAGGAGAATTATAAGTTAGGACATTATCATGAATTATGACGCTTTTTTTGCACTAAAAGACAAACCATTTCGACAAAGTCCAGACACTGATTATTATTTTTCAAGCCATGTTCACAAGGAATTAATGCATCATTTATTATACTGCATTAAAGCGGATGATGCATTTGTAGAGATCACTAGTGAACCAGGAATCGGAAAAACCATTACTGTTCGTTGTTTTCTAAATCAAGTTGCAGATGACAATGTAAAAATTTCTTTTATTCTCAATCCCAAAATTACGCCCCAGGATTTACTCAATTCAATTGCAATTGATTGCGGTATGGATGAAAATATTATTGAAAAATCTTCAGGCGAAAAAATTTTTAGAATGTTTCATGAGCATTTGAAAGCGCTCAATCATAAGAAAATCGTCCCAATTGTCATTATTGATGATGCACACAGTTTGTCGAATGAGTCGTTAGAAAACTTATGTCTGATTTCCAATCTTGAAACTGATAAGAAAAGCTTGATTAAAATTATTCTACTCGGACAACCTTTGTTACACCAAAGATTACAATCCCCTGTATTACAAAAAATTGATAATCGGATTAGCATTCGTTTTTATCTGTCCCCATTGTCAAAACTTGATACCGCCAATTACATTTACCATCGACTTGGAATCGCCAGTGCGCCAGATGCGCCACCTTCAATTTTTTCAGAACAAATCATAAATCAGATTTATAAATATAGTAAAGGCGTTCCGCGTCTGATCAATATTATTTGTGATCGTACGCTGATGGCTGCTTTTTCTGAGAATCGGCGCGATATACAAAGTAAACATGTTAAAAAAGCCTACAAGAGTTTTCAAGGCAATCAAAAAATTTCAAGCCATGTCAAGAAAAAACGATTTTTGGTCGTTTCAATTGCATTATTATTTTTTATTTCTTGCATATACATGACTGCAAATTTAATCAATTTTTCATCAACGCCTGAAACAAAAACAGAATCTCTTGTACCTGAACAGACAGCAGTTTTATCCCAACAATCAGATATTACTGCAAAAAATACAGCCGCATTGACACAGACAAACATAAATAAAATTTCCAAAATGGCATCCCAAACCTCCAACACACCTGAGAAAAAACAGAATGAAAAATCATTGCAAATTCCATTAAAAACACCTGAAAAATCAGAGAATCAACAGGGCCAGAACATTCAAAATATTGATATGGAGAAACTCCTTACAAAAAAACTTTTTACTAAAAACAGTTACTGTATTGTTGTGTCACCTGATATCAATCGAATTGTTGTCTGGCAAGGTAAACCGGATTCTGCTGGTTTAACCTCTTCACGTTCTGATGATTTATTTAAACTGGATGAAACAGTTTCTTTTATGAATAAGCAGTTTTTACAGACTTATACGTCCTCCAGTAGTGATGCTTTGCCTTCAACACAGAATAACACTTCTACTGATAAGCATTCGTCATCAATACAAAATATCGCTACTGCGATTAAGCCCTTGACCTCAGTACAAAATACCGCTAATGCGATTCAGTCTTTGACATCAAAACAAAAACAGAAGTCCGACAAAGATAAAAATACAATAAGGCTGGCACAGACCACGCTCCAGACAAACAGTCAAAGACCATTTACAGAAAACGCCCCATCGCACAGTTTAAATCAGTCAAAAAATATTACGATTTCTACGAATGAAAATGTATCTGCAAAAAAAGCTGAGATGAATTCACAAGAAAAATTAATGATGAAACCAAAGGATCAAGCAAAGAATTTGCATCAAACAGCGCCAAAAAAGAAAGATCATGCGCAACAAGCCATACAAAAAAAGACACCTCAACCTCAACCTCAACCTCAACCTCAATCTCAATCTCAATCTCAACCTCAACCTCAACCTCAAGATCAATTACAAGATAAAAAATCACAAAAAAAAGAAAAGCAGAATGTTATTCTGAAAGAAGTTATTTCTCTGCCATCAGACAAAAGATTGGCATTAATTTCAATGGATGTAAAACAGTTAACTGTGTGGAAAGGAACAAAGGACCTTCCAAGATTGATCAAACAGGAAAAATTAGAATTTACTGGTTCTGAAGGAATATACATTCTGTGTAAGCATAAAAATACACAAATATTGTTTAATCCAAATGTTAAAAATCAAATTTCTAACAAAATCGTTCATGAATTATGGAAAAAAATAGATCCCATAACAAATGTAACACCTGTTATTGTACTCAGATCGTCTCAGAAAAAATATGGCGATCACACCCGGAAGTTACTGTCATTTGTCAGCCGATGGGAATCTGCCTGGGGCCAGAGAAACTTGGATTCATTTATGCAAATGTATGTGAATGATTTAATTTTCTTTTATAAATTGGATGCACCGCCAATTAAACTTAACTGGAAAATTTTAAAAAGCTCCCAGTCAAGAATTTTTTCTGGTAATCGTCATAAAATAATGCATATTTCCCCGGTAACGTATTTAATGGATCCGAGCAATCCAAACTTTGCCACTGCCTTATTCAATCAAACTTTTTCTGATGCGAATTATTCTGAAATGGGTGTGATGGTCTTTTATTTAAAATATACACAGATAAACAACATAAAAGATTGGCATATTTATGGTCGATTGCGGGTATATTAGCACTTGAAATGCGGAGTGCCATGAGCGTTAGAGGACGCCAAAAAAGCCAGATATATAGGTTCTTTTGTTGAGGAATTAAACGCTCCAGGTTTTTACAGCCTGATCTGAAAGCCATTGTTGATAGTGGTTCAAGTTAGATAAATCCCAGGATTCATATTCAGCCACCTTATTCGCCAGTGCAAATGATTCTGTTTGATATGTTAATTTCTTCGTTTTAAAATCAGATCGCTGAAGTGTATCTTTTTCAAGCAGAATCATATTGCCAAGACGATCAATAATATCATTGGCTCCTTCTCCAAACGATTCATACCAGGATTGATTTGGATGATATGGAAAAACATGCTCTAAAACTGTATCCATATAATTTAATTCGCGTCCAAAACTGTTCTCAATATCTGTAAGTAAGAATCTAATTTGCCTTGAATATTGTCTTCCTGGCAACTTATAGAATTCAAACGCATTTTTAAAGACATTGTCATCAGGATACAACTGTTTAAACTCCTGACTGTTTTTGATATGTCCGCCTCTTTTGAATTCACCATGAAAAATTTTCATTGCGATCTTGTTAAATACTTTTTCTTGAAGACCTGGCGAGAAACGACACACAATATTGTAGCGTACAGAAAGGTGATAAAGGTATTTAAGGGTTTTGACAAATTCTTCAGAAGAAAACCTGTCAAAGGCAATCATCAATATCGAAAGCGGCTGCTTAATAGCAAAGAGTTTGAATCCTTCAAGATAATGTTTTATTCTTTTATGGTCAATGTGTTGAGATTTCCACCATTCGTCGTAGGGATTTATTAATGAGGCATAGATTGAAGCAAACCGGTCCAATGAATGCAAATAAGCATAGGCAGTTTGTGGTTTGTTGCATAAGGTTCGGATGGATTTGAATAATTCTTTTTTGGGTACAATATTTTGTTGAAAATGATAATGATATCGTATGAAATCAGAAAAATTGTATTCTCCCAATTGTGCAAGAATCGCTGCCCAGCCTTCATCTAACTCATCGAGTTGTTCATCGATAATATCCTCATTGCTGGTAATTACAGAGAAGATATAATTTTTCAATAAATCCGGTATTGAAAGTTGAACGCCTCTGGCATTCAACGTTTCAAAGATTTTATACGCATTCAAACTATCTTGGACCACTATTTTGGTAAAGATCATTCGTGATGTTAAATGATTGACAAATTGAGCCAGTTCTGCGCCTGTTTTCCCCAAATATTTGGCGTAATAATATTCAAACGCATGCTTTAACAATTGATTGGTAGAAATTAAGCCCCGAGGATTTGGTGGGCTTAAGTATGAAGAAATTTCTTTGTAAAATCGGTTATTATTACGATTTAGTGTTAGTTTGCTTTGGACTCTCAAAGAAACCAGATCTTTTGTGCCAATAAATCGGCCTGTCATTTCTTTTAATCGTTCTGTGTTATCCTGGATGTTCTGGCCTTTATCAATTAAATCTTTTAGCTGCCGCATGACTGCCATGATGATTAATGAAAGGGTCACCATACGTTGTTGTCCATCAATTATATCAAATTCATACTGCCCCTGTTCCTGTAGCACAATATAGCCCATGTAATGATATTTCTCTTGTGGAAGCGTTTCAACATCTTCCCACAAAAGCTCCCACTGCATCTGATCCCAGGCATAATCTCTCTGAAATCGCGGCACGTTGAAAGTGGCGCCATTACTGAGGAGTTCTGCAAAGGTTTGATTCGATGGTTCCATTTGCATAAAATTTTTCATGAAAGACCCCTATCCGAGTTCAATCATCTTGAGCCAACTCAATAGAAAGGATATCTAACTCACGACCTGAAAGCATTTCAACCTCTGTATGCTCACATTTTTCACATACAAACATTGGCTGGTCCGCAGTCCATTTATTGTTGCAGTTTTTACATTGAAGGGTAACCGGCAGCTCCTCAATATGCAATGTTGCGCCTTCAAGGGGGGTTTGTTTTGTTGCAATGTCAAAACAGAATTTTAAGCTTGAAGGCACGATTGCTGACATTTTTCCCACAGCTATATTGACGCGTTCAATCGGCACCCCATCAAGATTTTTCGGAATGGATGACTTGGCAATATCGATAATTTGTATGGCAATTCCCATTTCATGCATAATGAATTGATTCCATTATTGAAAAATTTGTTTGGCGATCTCGCCTAATTGTCCGAGATTTTCACAAACCTGAACTTGTGCATCTTTCATTGCCTGGATTTTAGCCTGTGCAGTGCCACTACTTCCACTGACAATTGCGCCAGCATGCCCCATACGTCGTCCAGGGGGGGCTGTCAGACCTGCGATAAAGCCGATAACTGGTTTGGTCATATGTTCTTTGATATATTCACAAGCCATTTCTTCCGCATTGCCACCGATCTCACCTACCATGATAACACCTTGCGTTTTGTTATCCGCTTGAAATGCTTCAAGAACATCAATAAAATTGGTGCCATTAACAGGGTCGCCTCCAATACCAATGCAGGTTGTTTGTCCTAATCCTTGCATGGTTAACTGGTGAACCACTTCGTATGTCAGGGTGCCAGATCTTGAAACAACACCAATGGGGCCTCCAGGTTTATGAATATTTCCAGGCATGATACCAATCTTTGCTTCTCCAGGTGTGATAATTCCTGGGCAATTGGGGCCAATTAATCGTACTGGATAATTTTTCAAGAATTGTTTGACTTTCATCATATCCAATACCGGGATGCCTTCAGTTATGGCAACGATTAAATCAACACCTGCATCGGCTGATTCCATAATGGCATCTGCACAAAATGCTGCCGGGACAAATATCAGACTACAATCGGCACCTGTTTCTTTTACTGCTGAAGCAACTGTATTGAACACCGGTACATCGTCCATTTTTTGGCCGCCTTTGTTTGGTGTTACGCCTGCAACAACATTTGTACCATAGGCAATGCACTGACGCGCATGGAAAGAACCTTCTTTTCCGGTAATGCCCTGAACAAGGACACGTGTATTTTTATCAACAAATATGCTCATAATATTTTCTCCCTATTCCAATAATCAGGCCTGAGCCATTTGCGCGACTTTTTGGGCTGCATCAGCCAGATCAGTCGCTGTTATGAGGTTTAAACCGGAATTTTCCAGAATTTTTCGACCTGCTTCAACGTTGGTGCCTTCCATTCGAATAACAACTGGTAATGACAGACCCACCTTTTTTGAGGCCTCAACCACGCCGGTCGCTAAAACATCACATCGCAAAATACCGCCAAAAATGTTGATCAAAATACCTTTTACATTTTGGTCACTCAGCATGATTCGAAATGCATTTTCAACCTGTTCTGCATTGGCACCGCCGCCAACATCGAGGAAATTGGCAGGTTCAGCGCCTGCTTGTTTGATAATATCCATAGTTGCCATGGCGAGTCCTGCACCATTGACCATGTTACCAATATTGCCATCCATTTTAATATAATTTAACTGATACTTAGACGCTTCAACCTCTAAAGGATCTTCTTCATCAACATCTCGATATTCAATAATCTCTTTTTGGCGAAACAACGCATTATCATCAAAATTAATCTTGGCATCAATTGCCATAAGACGTTCTTCTTTCGTAATAATCAAAGGGTTGATTTCCAAAAGAGAACAGTCATTCATAACAAACAATTCGTACAGGTTTCGAACCATTGTAGAAAATTGGCGTATCAAGGCTGATGACAACTCCAGGCCAAAAGCAAGTTGTCGTAATTGAAAGCCCTGTAAACCAGAAAGTGGTTCTACATAGACCTTTACAATTTTTTCAGGTGTTTCATCTGCGACAGTCTCTATATCCATGCCACCGGCAAGGCTAGCCATTAATACTATTTTGGATGATGCACGATCCGGTAGAATGCTGAAATATAATTCTTTATCAATGTTTACACCGGATTCGATCAATAATTTATTTACACGCTTTCCTTTGGAACCGGTCTGTTTCGTAATCAGCGTCATGCCCAGCATTTCTTTGGCAAATTTTTTAACCTCAGATAAATTTTTCGCCAGTTTGACGCCGCCTGCTTTTCCGCGTCCACCAGCATGAATTTGGGCTTTTACAATAACTGGAAAGTCATGGAGTGCTTCAGCAATACTTTTTGCACTGTCAACATTAAATGCGACCCCACCATCAGGAATGGGAATATTGTACTTTTTAAACAACTCCTTCGCCTGATATTCATGAATATTCATTCTTGTCTCCTGTATTGAAGAGTTCATAGAGTTTTCCCAATTGGACAATGCCCACATTGGACGTGTCCAATTGGAGAAGTTATTTATTCAAAAAATCAGTTCACTCGTAATAAATGCAAACGATCATCATGGTTGATTTGGTTTTCCACCATGAGATTTGTTTGTATTGTAGGACTTTTTATTACTGATCTGACCTTTTACGTAGTTTAAATTTTCAATCAGTTTGCCAGATTCGTCCCAGGTATACCATAAGCCATGTTTTCGACCACTCAAATAACTGCCTTTTTCTTTTTGCTTTCCATTTGGGAACCACTTTACCCAGTTTCCATTTTTTTTATCGTGTTGATATTCACCCTGTACGATTTTTTGACCCTCAGATGAATATATGGTGTAACTTCCATTTTTTACACCTTTTTCATATTCAATTTCCTGAAGTATTTGGCCCGTTTCATTCCACGTACACCATTTTCCATCTTTTTCATTATTGATATAGCTTCCTGATTCGCGTTTATTACCATTTTTAAATAATGCTTCATAAGGGCCATTCAAATTGCCCTTTGAATATTGTTTTGTTTGTTTGAGCGTTCCATCTTTATAAAATGATTTCCATTCACCAGCGCGAAGAAATTCGCCTTTTTCATTTTTCTTCAGAAGCCCTGTTTCTTTGACTGTGTCGTCAGGATATTTTGCTTCATACATTTTTTGATCCTGTTCACCGCATGAACCATAACAAAAAAGCATAAAAACGCATGCGGTGAAAAGATTTGTTTTTAATTTTTTCATATTTTTATCTCCTCTATCGTATTTTTGTCTTTGTCGGCTTCCTTCATTTCGTGGTTAACAGTTCAGAAACATAGGCGTCAGAGCCTGGGAACGAGCAGAACTGTTAACTATAGACTTTAAGATAAAGATTTTGGCAAGGCGGCGCAAGGAGATAGTACTATTGTACATCGACGAAGCACCAACGCAGTCCAAAATCTTTATCTTAAAGTCTATATTTTTCAACAAATATGAAGGATTCCTGATCATGTTAATACATTAATTACACCAAAATACAAGATCATATAAAAAAGTTTTGAGTGTTTAGAAACGACTTAAGTGTAACATCGGAGAAAAAACGAAAAAATCATACCAGGAGATATTTTGCTGCACTCAAAAGACTTGTGGTCAATTCCATGCCCCGAATTCACAATCATTAATGTGACGTTCGGGGATGGAATCAATGTGTGCATAAAGGACTAACCAATTACACATAAAATATCATTTTTCGATACCGAGTCACCACTTGAATAATTAATCGCTTTAACTTTTCCTGTTGCTGGGGCGGGAAGCGCATTTTGCATTTTCATGGCTTCTAGAATAACGACAGTATCTCCTTCGTTGACAGAGTCGTCCAATTTCACTTCGTAATTGACAATCATGCCAGGCATCGGTGCTTTTAAAGGTGTTCCATCAGCGCTTGATGTTTCAACAGGTGCTGTCTCTTTTTTGGGTGCAGGCGCTTTCGGTCTGGGCGGAGGCGGTGGTGGTGCTGATGGTGCTTTTGAAATCATTGGTCCTGTAGGAGCAGCAGGTTGTTGAACTGCTGCGGGCTGTTGTGGTACTGATGCCGATTGGCCTGATTCAGCAGGCAATGCTTGAACATAACTTACCATAGATGCGCCACCCACTTGTTCAACACCCACTTCATAGTATTCATCTTCAACAAATACATTGAATACTCTTAGGTTTTCACCTTTTTCAGGAATATCTTTCTTTTCAGGTATTGCAATTTCACCTTTACGAATTTTTTTCAAGGTTTCAATCATGGCCTTGGCATCATCCAGGGTTCTGGGTTTGACATCTTCAGGAACAGGTTCCTTGCCATATTTCCATTTTAAGAATTTTTTCCCGGTAACTGGATACAGAGCATACAGAATTAAATCATCCTGGTCAACAGCCAAATCACCAATTTCTTCTCTTGCTTTGTCCAATTCTGGATCTAATACTGCTGCTGGACGGCTATCAATTGGTGTTTCCCCTCTGGAATACCCTTTAAGTGCTTTCTTTTGAACTTCAGGATCTATCGGAATCGCAGTTTTACCATACAGGCCATAACATAAATCTTTGACTTGACCGGTGATCATTTTGTATCGCTCATTATCTTTATCAAACAAAACATTGTTGACAGTTTGTGTGCCCACAATCTGGCTGGTGGGTGTCACCAATGGTATCTGCCCTAGCTCTTTTCTGACTCTTGGTAATTCTTTGTAGACTTCATCAATTCGATCCAGCGCATCCATTTCACGAAGCTGATTGACCAGATTAGAGAGCATTCCACCAGGTGTCTGATGGAGCAGCACATTAATATCAATGATTGAGAATTTGGAATCATCCACAAGATGCATGTATTTTGGAATGATCTCTTTTTCCATGATTGTATTAATTTTTGCCAGCAATTTGATATCAAACCCTGTGTCGCGGTTGGTGCCCAGAAGTGACATTACCAGTGGTTCAATGGCTGGATGCGATGTACGATATGCATAAGCGGTCATACAGGTATCCAGGATATCAACGCCTGCTTCAATGGCTTTCAGATGTGACATGGGTGACATTCCAGAAGTAAAATGGCTGTGCAGATGAATGGGGGGACTGACGCTTTCTTTAAGTGTTTTAATCAAGTTGTAAGCATCATAAGGTGCAATCAAGCCTGCCATATCTTTGATACAAATACTGTCTGCGCCCATTTCTTCAAGTGCTTTGGCTTTTTTTACAAAATAATCCAGATTGTAAACCTCACCGCCCAATCTGGGTTGGGTCATGGTGTAGCAAATGCATCCTTGAAAATGTTTTTTTGCCTTTTTGATTTCTTCAACAACAGTTTGAAAATTGCGATAATCATTGAGCGCGTCAAATGTGCGGAATACATCCATGCCATTTTCTGCTGCACGTATAACAAATTCACGTGCAACATCATCGGCATAGTTGCGGTAGCCTACAAGATTTTGTCCGCGAAGCAGCATTGAAAAAGGGGTTTTCTTGAAATAGCGTTTCAATGTGCGAATACGTTCCCAGGGATCTTCATTTAAAAAGCGATGCATGGCATCGAACGTTGCACCGCCCCACATCTCAACTGCCCAGAATCCTACATCATCCATCATCTCTGCAACAGGAATCATATCTTCAGTGCGGCCTCTGGTTGCAAACAATGACTGATGGCCATCCCGAAGGGATAAATCCATAATTTTTACAGGATTATCTGCTTTGGGCCGAGTCGGTTCATAATTCATATCGGTTAACTGAACCTTTATATCATTTATGTCATGCATGAAAATTTCTCCTTTTATACTTACTAAATGCAAGTTTATATTTATCAGTATGGATTGTTAAGGCTGACGCCCTAAAATCCTTTTGATTTAAATGTTCTCAATTGCATCAACTGTCGCAATTGCATGGCATCCAAACGACCGCTCGTTCCCCATGTGTTTGGAACAACTTTGGGTCGTGGCGCAGCTTTGGGTTGTGTCATTGATTGTACAGCACACGCCAATGATTCTTCATAAATATAGTTCATTACTGCTGCAACTGCAATGGACAACTTTTTATTATCCATAATGGATCCTTTCTATCTAAGACTTACCCCTGAAATTTGACATTACATGGGGATATTGCCATGTTTTTTTGGTGGTCGCATTTCACGCTTATTGCACAGTAACTCAAGGGATTCTATTAATCTGGGTCGGGTTTGTGATGGTTCAATCACAGCATCAATGTAACCACGACTGGCAGCACAATAAGGATTTGAAAACAGGTTTTCATATTCCTCAATTTTTTCAGCGCGCATTTGTTTAGGGTCATCAGCTGCTTTAATTGCTTTACGATGAATGATATTTGCAGCGCCCTGTGCGCCCATTACTGCAATTTGAGCAGTGGGCCATGCGAATGCCATATCTGCACCCAGATCTTTTGAACACATTGCCAGGTATGATCCACCATAATCTTTTCTCGTAACCAGAAGCATTTTAGGAACTGTGGCTTCAGAATAACACCACAACAACTTGGCTCCATGACGAATAATGCCGCCCCATTCCTGGTCTCTTCCAGGTAAATATCCTGGCACATCAGCAATGGTTAACAAGGGCACATTAAAGGCATCGCAAAAACGAATAAATCGTGTGGCCTTGTCTGATGCATTGATATCCAGACATCCTGCCTGAACTGAGGGTTGATTGGCAATGATTCCAACAGTTCGTCCATTGAGTCTGGCAAAACAAACAATCATATTTTGAGCAAAATACTGATGGGGTTCAAAGAATTCGCCATTGTCTACAATTTCCTGAATGACTGCTTTCATGTCATAGGGCTGATTTGGATCGTCTGGAATAATGGTATTTAAAGTTTCAGAAACCCGATCTGGCTGATCATTTGTTTCAATTAAAGGCGGATCTTCCATATTATTCAATGGAATATACGACATCAATTGTTTGATCTGGTTCAAGGCATCTTCATCATTTTCACAGGCAAAATGTGCAACACCGCTACGTTCGTTATGGGTCATAGCCCCGCCCAATTCTTCAAAAGAAATCTCTTCTCCTGTCACCGATTTGATAACCTGTGGACCGGTAATAAACATATAGCTGGTATTTTTGACCATAAAAATAAAATCGGTCATTGCAGGTGAATAAACAGCCCCGCCGGCAGTTGCCCCCATAATTGCAGATATTTGTGGGATCACACCTGAACTGATTGAATTGCGATAAAAAATTTGCCCATAACCAGATAATGCATCAACGCCTTCCTGAATTCGGGCGCCACTGGAATCATTGAGGCCAATCAAAGGCACACCGGCTTTCAGGGCCATATCCATGACTTTACAGATCTTTTTTGCATGCATTTCCCCCAGACTTCCTGCTGTTTTGGAAGTGCTTTCCTGGGAATATGCAAAGGCTGGCCTTCCATTGATCATTCCATGACCGGTTACAACGCCATCTGCTGGAATTTTAACTTTTTCCATACCAAAATTAACACAGCGGTGTGTAACAAAAGCATCAATTTCTCTGAATGTTCCAGAATCAAAAAGGATGTTCAGTCGTTCTCTTGCAGTGAGTTTTCCCTTGTCATGATGCTTTTGGACTGCAATATCACCACCCATTTGTTGGATTTCAGCCTCACGCTCTAAAAGCGTATTAATCTTGTCTTCAACAAGTCCCATATGATTTCCTTTCTTTTGGGTTTATTATCTTGATTGATATTAGGAAAATCTCTGATAATAAGATCTTCATTTAATAATAATAAATTGCATTCCATTTTTTTTGGAACTGGTTACGCTGAAGAAAATGGATAAGTTGTTTTAAAAGTGTCTTATTTCATCTTATTCATCTTTTTCAGTGTAATCCTGGTTCAAAAATAATAGAATTAACTTTTTCTGAAATGAGGAACTTATTATCAGAGATTTCCAAATGTTAAGGAATACTCGAAAAATAAATTCCTCATTTACTTATGTGCCAAGAACGTGTAGGGGCGAACCTTGTGTTCACCCATCGTACATAGGAACGAAAGCGTTATTCGTTCGAGGGCGAACACAAGGTTCGCCCCTACATCGGGCTGTCACATAAGTAAATGGGGAACTTGTTTTTCGAGCATTCCTATGAACTTTAATAAAGAATGAAATTCATTATATCATAAAACTGTCAAATTGCAATAAAGATTGATGATTGATATATTACTCATTATGTTCAAATACATGCGATTTAAATCTGGCAATAACATATTGTTCTTATTCGTAATTATTTTCGATCATTACACCAGGCCGAGACGTTTCATTTTTCGTGACAGGGTTTTTCTTGAAAAGCCCATAAGTTCAGAAGCTTTTGTTTTATTACCTTTTGTTTTTTTCAGACATTCCATGATATTCTTTCGCTCTAGATCAGCAATGTCTTCTTTAAGTTGAGAATAGGGTTTTGTTTCCTGTGTGGTTTGAGCAATTTCCTTTGTAGGGATGATAGACATCGCACTTTCTTCCCTGAGAAAATCGAGCCGATGTACTGTAAGATATCGTTGGATGACGTTTTGCAATTCTCGAACATTCCCAGGCCAGTCGTATTGAATTAATTCTTCCATGATTTGCCCGGGAATAATAACATGTTTTTTATGTTCTGAATATTTTTTAACGAAGGATTCCACCAGCAAGGGGATGTCATCTTTACGTTCTCTCAAAGGGGGTAGTTTGATTGGAATAATATGTACACGAAAAAAGAAATCTTCACGTACATCACCATTTTTAGACATTTCCAGCAAATTTTTATTGGTTGCTGCAATAATTCGAAAATTTGATTTTTTGGTCACATTGCTGCCAACAGGATTATAACCGCCGCCTTCAATGGCCCGAAGTAATTTTGCCTGAAGATTGATACTGAGATCACCCACTTCATCCAGGAACAATGTACCGCCATCAGCCAAATCTAAATAACCCGCTCTATCAGAGCTGGCGTTGGTGAATGCCCCTTTTTTATGCCCAAAGAATTCGCTTTCCAAAAGGTTATCAGGAATGGCGGCAGAATTAACTGTCACAAATTTTTTATCTCTTCGACGGCTCATATTGTGAATGGCTGCGGCAACCAGTTCTTTTCCAGTGCCAGATTCTCCATAGATGATGACATTGGCATCAGTTCCAGATGCATTCAATATTTGCTCATAAACATTTTGTATTGGCGTACTTTTACCAATGATTGCGCCTAAACGATATCGATCTTTCATGGATGATCGAAGGTTGACATTTTCTCGTCTCAGATGTTCAGTCTCTTCTTGCATGGAAATTTCACGTAATTTGGCACGGGTTATATCACGCGCAGTAATCAAAACAGAGGGTTTGCCTTTCCATTGAATCAGAATGGCTCTTCCTTCAACCCAGATTTCTGACTGACCTCTTTTTAGCCATCGGGCCTGAAAAAAACGTTCTCCTGTGGTTTGATTTTCAAGAGATTCAAACATTTCTATAAAATACATGCTAAAGCGATCAGAAATAAAAGAAAGGATTTGTTTATCCAGCATGTCTTCAGGTTTTTTATGCCCCAGCATTTCAAGCATGGCGTTATTAACAAAAATAATGTCCTGCGCTCTGCATAAAACAACGCCTTCAGTCATACGTTCTGCAAAAATGCGGTAAAGGGCTTCACTTTCCCGAAGGTTATTTTCAGCTTTTTTGAGTTCACTGATATCAATCCCCATGCCCAGAAGGTAGGATGTACCATCAATTGTTGCAGTCACGCCAGTAAAGAAATAATTACTTTTTTGTCCATTTCTGGTGAGCAATGTGGCTTCAAGAACACCAGATCCAGTTGTAAATGCTTGTTGGATGGAGGTTCTTACATTTTGCTGTTCATCTTCTGCAAAAAGTTCGAATAGATTGCGGTTATTAATTTCATCAGCCGAATAGCCGGTGGCCCTTTCAACATTTTTATTCCATCGGTAAACCTTGAGTTGATCATCAAATAGATAAAACAATCCTGGAAGGCTTTTGATCAGCATTTCAAAAAATTGATTTTTTTGTTGAAATGATTTGATTTCCTGAGCCTGAGATTCAATTTTATTTTGTAAGGCAACAATATCATTTTTTGTGATATTATGTTTTGGCATATTCTTATTTCTCAGGTAGCGCCTGAAATTGCGCTGTGCAAGTTTGTTCAACAAACTTGCACAATTAATCTAAAGCAAACCATCCTGTCTTAACTGATTAATAATTTCTGTGGTAGATTTACTCCGATTCATGGTATAAAAATGAAGGCCGGGCACGCCTGCTTTTAGAAGTCCTTTACACTGATTCACCGCAAATTGAATCCCTGTATCCAATACAGCATTTTTGTCTTCAGCATCAATGGCATCAAGCTCTTTTTGGAGTGCATCAGTGATTGTCGAACCACAGACTTTTGAAAGCATTTGAGTCATCTTGACTGTATAAACTGGCATTACACCTGGGATAATCGGTACATTAATCCCTTTAGCCTGACATTTTTCGACAAAATCAAAATAAAATTGATTATCATAAAAGTACTGACAAACCACATATTCGGCACCATTGTCTACTTTTAGCTTGAGATACTCAATATCTTTTTCCAGACTTTCTGATTCAATATGGCCTTCAGGGTAGCCTGCACAACCCAGGGTAAAATCATAGTTTTTCTTAATAAACGCTATCATTTCAGATGCATATGAAAAACTTTCTGGATGTGAAACAAAACTGTCATCTCTGGGTTTATCACCGCGAATTACAAAGATTGTTTCAACGCCCAGATCGCTATATTTATCAAGCACGTCTTTGATATCTTCCGGTCCCAAACCAAAACCTGCGATGTATGCAACTGTAGGTTGCTTTTTATCACACATCACCTGTTTGACAGTTTGGTAGGAACCTTCTCGTGTTGATCCACCCGCGCCAAAAGTGACCGACATATAGTCTGGTTTCATAGCGGACAAATTATCAATGATATTACCAAAACTTTGTGCCGCTTTTTCATTTCTGGGAGGAAAAAATTCCATTGAAATTACATTTTTGTTGTTTTTGTATAAATTCGTCACACGCATTTTTTATATACTCCTTAGCATTTGGAAAATATGAATTTCCTTAAAGTAGTGTTCGTTATTTCATTACTTTGCATTAAATGTATCGTAATGAATTAAATCTTCGATTGACTTACGTTTGGGTGGAGATGGGTTTTTTGCTGGAAAACCAACCGGGACAAGTGTAACAAGAGAATAATTATCTGGAATCTGAAGCACTTTTTCGGCACGATCATGGTCAAATAAACCAACAATGACAGTTGCCAGTCCAAGATCGTGCGCAGCAAGGCACAAATTCTGTGTTGCAATGCCCAGGTCATACATCAGCCACTCACCAAATCGGGTAGAGACAGCGCCATTGTAATATCCAGCCTGATTTTTTTTCCCACAAAAGGCAATAACAACAGGTGCATTGACAATTGCTTTGGTTGCTGGATTTTTTGGGGCGATACATTCCTGCAATTTTGTTTTTATAGATTGATCTTTGACAATAATCAGTTCGCAACACTGGGTATTGGCCCATGATGGTGCCCACTGAACAGCTTCGAATAACGTATTCATCATTTCGTCTGGAATGTCTTTGTCTTCAAATTTTCTAATACTTCTGCGATTTTTAATTGTTTCGAATAATGACATCTTTTTTCTCCTTTTGATTTGAACATATACCAATAACAAACCTATAGACTTTAAGATAAAGATTTTGGCAAAGCGGCGCAAGGAGATAGTACTATAGTACATCGACGAAGCGCCAACGCAGTCCAAAATCTTTATCTTAAAGTCTATATGTTCAAATGTCTGGCTTTATGGGAATGCGCCCCTCAATTAATTAAGAATTTATGACGCCATAGATACGTTCCCAGGCAGAACCTGGGAACGAACGCGCAAGTTGTTAAATCTGCAAAAAATAAAAAGAACGTCAAGTCAAGCAAGATATTTATTCAGTTTCGCTGTTTTGTTCATAACAAACGAGGCCACATTGTAGACACCGACTGGCTTCTATTTTAGCCATTTCAGGTGTAAATCCTTTTTCCAGTTCATTTACATCGGATAATTCCTGTACTGTTCTTTGCGGCATGATCTGACGTGGAACAGAATTTACCTGCTCCAATTGTGTGACATCCTGAATATCGGTCTCAGGCTTCAATACATCATTGGCAAGAGCAATATCGTTACCATACATGACATGATGTGTTGAAGCTGCTGTTCTTCTTGCAGCACCTATTGCACGAATGGCAGCACTGTAATCGGTTTTTGCGTCATTTTCTGAGAACATTCCAGTTTCATGATATTGATCTGGACGTTTATATGGGGCGATGGCTACCCATTCTGAGGTTTTATTCTCATTTTCATCAGTAACAGATGTAAAAATTAATTCGGGTAATCGACCATAAGAAACACATACTGTTTGAACATCAAGTCTTTCCTCTAAGCCAGTATCCATGTCCAGATACACAATCTGTTTAAGCTGATCCTTTTCACCTTTGAGTTGTTGCACTGTTGCTTGAAAAAACAACTGAATGTTCTTTTCTCGCGCCTGCTCAAATTCTTCTCGGGTGAGCCCCACTTTATTCATATCTTGTTGATACAGAACAGTAATTTGCGAAGCACCTTTATTGATTAAAAGTTCTGATGATTTTACAGCCAATTTATCCTCGGCCAGTACGACACAATGCCCACTTAGCGAAACAATACTATCAGTATTCTCTCTTAATGCATCCAGCAGCAAATACATACCGGGTATCTGTTGATCAACTTTTCGTTCAGCATTTCTTGCCAACCGGCTATCCCATCCGCCTGTTGTGACACAAACAGCATTAAAGCCTTTGTTAAGCAAGGAAGGTATTGTAAAATCTTTTCCACAGAGTTGATTGTATTCAACTGCAACGCCCATTTCAAGGATGCCATCAATATCCCAATCCAAAATATTCATTGGCAGGCGTTCACGTGCAATGGCTTTACGAAGGATACCGCCCAGTTTTTCTGAGGCTTCATATATTGTGGGTGAATGTCCCAGTCGTGCGAGAAAAAAAGCGCTGGAAAGGCCTTCAATACCGCCGCCAATTACTGCCACAGTACGACCTGTTGATGGTGCCTTATACGGTTGAACACGTTTTCCTGAAGTCTGTTCGTAATCTGCTGCAAAACGTTTGAGTCCATTAATTGCAACCGGTTCATCCTCTAAATTTCTTCGACAATCAGTTTCGCAGGGATGGGGGCAGATTCGGCCAATGGTTGATGGAAATGGATTTCGTTCTTTGATGACCTGTACCGCTTCAAGACAATTGCCACTCGCAATTTGATGAATATATTCACGAATATCAATACCTGCCGGACAGGCACGTTGACAGGGCGTTGTACAATCATCGACTGTATATTCATGAAGAATTCTTCTTGTGACAGAAGAAAGCTTGATAATATGCTTGGGACATTCTCGTTCGCAAGTGCCGCATCCTGTACATTTTTCCTGGTCTACAACCGGTAAGCCATCATCGCCCATCGTTAAAGCATCAAAAGGACATGCACGCACACATGTGCCCAATCCAAGACATCCAATATCGCATACTTTCATACCACCAGACATTAGTGCAGCCGCACGACAATCGGGAATACCATCGTAGTTATAGAGTGTTTTTGCTTTTTCAACACTGTAATTACATCCAGGCCGGGCAATGTCGGGCTCTTTGGCTTCAAGGGATGCGCCAATAAGTGCAGCAATAGTTGATGCCAGTTCTTCACCACCGGCAACACATGAGTTCGGTGCAGCTTTTCCAGCAACAATGGCTTCAGCATTGGCCGCACAACCTGGAAGGCCACATCCGCCACAGTTGGCTCCAGGTAAAGCATCATCAACAGCCTCGACAATTGGATCCACATATACATAAAAAATTCTTGAGGCGACTGCCAAAACAATCCCAATGACAATGCCCAGGCCACCCAGCATAAAAACTGCTTGTATCATATTTATATACTCCTTATTGTTGAAAATAAAAAACAGAATGTGTCCAAAAACACATATCAGTTCTTAATCTGTCGATCAATCTATGGCATCAAACTTACATTTACTAAAGCATGTCAAACATTTGACGCATTTATCTTTGTCAATCATTGCCACTTCTTTCTTTTTCCAGGTGATTGCATCAACAGGGCATGCTTTGAAACATGCGCCGCATTTTTTACATTTTTCAGGATCGACTTCAAATTTGAGTAATGAAGGACAACGTTTTGCAGGGCATTGTTTCTCATAGACATGGGCTTCATATTCATGACGAAAATAGCGTAATGTAGACAATACCGGATTTGGTGCAGTTTGTCCTAGTCCACACAGCGCCGAGTCTTTAATGACATAGGACAGTTCTTCAAGCGTATCAATATCTTCAGGTTCCCCTTTTCCATCACAAATTTTTTCCAGAATTTCAAGTAATCGTCTTGTCCCCTCACGACAGGGGGTACATTTTCCGCAAGATTCATCCTGAATAAAATCCATAAAGAATCGGGCCATGTCCACCATACAGGTTTGATCATCCATGATAATCACACCACCAGAACCCATAATTGCGCCTACTTTGGCAATTTCTTCGAAATCAACTGGTGTGTCAAGGTGTTCTTCAGGTACACAACCGCCCGATGGTCCACCTAATTGAACTGCTTTAAATTTTCGCTTATTGGGAATTCCGCCCCCAATATCAAAAATGATTTTTCTTAAACTCGCACCCATAGGCACTTCAACAAGGCCAATATTATTGACATCACCAGACAATGCAAAGACTTTCGTGCCTTTGCTTTTTTCTGTTCCTACTGCGGAATACCAATCACTGCCATTGAGAATGATTTGGGGAATGCTGGCCAATGTTTCTACATTGTTGAGAATGCTGGGTTTTTTCCAAAGCCCCTGATGTGCTGGAAATGGTGGGCGGGGTCGCGGCATACCGCGTTTGCCTTCAACCGATGCCATCAATGCGGTTTCTTCACCGCAGACAAAAGCACCTGCACCCTGACAGATTTCAATATTAAGGCTAAAGCCAGTATCCATGATATTGTTGCCCAATAATCCATACTCTTTGGCATTGTCAATGGCAAGTTGAAGGCGTTTGATGGCCAGGGGATATTCTGTGCGGCAATAAATAAAACCTTCATTAGAGTTAATGGCTTTTGCAGCAATAATCATTCCTTCGACCACAGCGTGCGGATCTGCTTCCAAAATACTTCGGTCCATAAACGCGCCCGGATCGCCTTCATCAGCATTGCACAGGACATATTTTGTATCTCCCTTACTTTGAAAAGCAAATCGCCATTTCAAACCTGTTGGAAAGCCTGCACCACCGCGGCCTCGGATACCAGAGCCCAGAACTTCTTCAATAATTTGTTCTGAGGTCATCTCTTTAAGGGCTTTGATCGCAGCAAAATATCCATCACGTGCAATATATTCATCAATAGATTCAGGGTTAATCAAGCCTTTATTTCGAAGTACACGCGCCATTTGATGGGAAAAGAAAGGAATATCAGATAATTTGGGGATCACCTTTTTCTTTGCTAATGGATTTTTGTACATCAGACGTTCAACAGGCTTATTGGACTTAAAGTGGCTGTCTACAATCTCTTTGGCATCATCAGCCTTTACCTGCTGGTAAAAAATTCCATCTGGCTGAACCACCATTATCGGGCCAAGAGCACAAAATCCATTACATCCAGTTTCAACAATAATGACCTTTTCTGAAAGTCCCTGGTTATCAATTTCCTGTTGAAGCGCATCTTTCAATGAAAGACTGCCAGTTGCATGACATCCTGTGCCACTGCAAAGCAATATATGGCGTGTTTGCTCCACCGGTACATCCCCTTGACGAAGGGCAAATATTTGAGATTTTTCTTGTTTGATGCGTTTTAAATCATCGATGGTCAACTTTGGCATTGTATTCTCCATGTTTATGGGTCAACTTGGGGAAAGCATTACTTAATATCTTGAATAAAAAGTATTACATACCCCTTTTTCAAACCTTCGATACATCGTTTTCGTGTAACCAAAAGAGAATGAATTCTTTTGAATCTGGTCTTTTGTGGATACACTCAAATTTTTTAATTACCATGAACCATCCATTCCACGCAAACCTTGCATATAAAGGCGGCCACATGCAACAAACATGGATTCATGGGTTAACAAAATTGGGATTGAATTGGCTTTTGCCAGCTCAATTACTGATTCAGAAGCTTGTTTTCCTCGAACAAAAACCACTGCACCCACCTCTGCCATAATACATATTTCAATAACTTCAGATGTGTTTTGTCCGGTTAACAGGACACTTCCTTTCGCTGTTGCAGATAATACATCAGCCATCAAATCCGCACCGCCGCCAGAGGCGATATCAATATCCAACTTGTCCTGACCACAGACAACAGTTGCGTCCAGGGTGTCCTTTATTTCATTAAGCTTCATAATGGAATTTATTCATAACTGTCTAAAATATTAAGAATATTATCTGCCTTAACATCGCCATGCGTATCCTGACCGATGACCACAACCGGTGCAAGCCCACACGCTCCAAGGCATCGAACAGACTCCACTGAAAAACGACGATCCGAAGAAGTTTCGCCAAAACCTATTTTGTATTGATTACGAATACGTTCAACTGTTTCTTTGATCCCTTTTACATAACATGCAGTGCCCATGCAGACCTTGATTGTATGGCGGCCTTTCGGAGTCATAGAAAATAAGGAATAAAATGTTGCCACACCATAGACCTCACTTTTTGAGATATTGAGTCCCAAACTGATATAGTCCATCAGCGGAGATGGCAAATATCCGACAACATCCTGAGCCTGTCTTAAAACTGCAATTAATGCACCGGGCTTGTTTTGATTTTCGTTGATAATTCCATCAACCTGATTCCACATATCTGATGAAATGTCAGGATGCTCTGGTTTTTCAATATTTAGCATTGTTATACCTCTCACATTTTTTCATTGGAGTGCATATTTTTGCGCTATAAATAAGCGCTTTTAACAAAAATTTGAATCATTACATATTTTAAAAAAAAAGTCAACTCTATCCTTTTTTTCGCTTTCGAACAGGAATATTATTGTGTTAAGGTCATAAAGGCCAGATATGCCTTGGGCCATTCAGATTAATTTTTCGGAAAGATTTTTCCAAAAATTTTCTCCAATTCCATCGCAACAGCAATCGTTACATGATCATTTCCAGGGATGCTTACAATTTGAATACCTGTAGGCAAGCCTTTTTTATCCAATCCTAAAGGCACCTGTGTTGCTGGAAAACCTAATACATTGAACAGACCCGTGTAGCCCCATGAGAAAGGTGTGAACAAAGGCATATAGTGTCGCGGTGCTGTTGTTGGATGGGATGGAAATAACATAATACCCGAGGGGCCGATTGTTTTTATTAAAACATTTTTGAGATGTTCCATTTCTTTGATTGTGGCATTCATCTGTTTATTTGAATAGGGCAATTGATCCATTATGGCTGTTAATAATGCTGGAAGCGTATATGAGGGTTTACGCACCACCCATTTAATCAGTTCTGAAAAAGGCTGGATTGCCTGGCCATTACCCAATGTTTTAACAAATGGCGTTTTGGAGACAGAACGAATTTTGGATGTCCACATATTCACGATTTTCCAGTTTACGATGTGGGATATGGGTTTAATGGCTGCACCGCATGTTTTCAATGCACCCACACATTGATGCTGTGCAGCGAATAAATCTGATGACACATGCAACAGCGCTTTTATTTGCGGATTATATACAGTCAAGTCTTTTATTTGAACAGATTCGGTTGTCTGGATGGGAATTTGACGACATCCAGGGTCAATATTATCGGGTCCTGCAAGAATTTTTAACAATGGCATCAGGTCTTCAGCGCATCGGCATAAGGGGCCAGTTGTGGATATACCGGAAACACCTTCTTCTTCTTTAGGATAGTGCCCAGTGTTTGGGATCAAGCCGGCAGTTGGTTTATGACCAAAGATTCCATTAAAAAATGCAGGCATACGAATGGAACCACCGATATCAGAGCCCAGGCCAAATGGAGCACCACCTGAAGCAATTAATGAGGCTTCACCGCCCGAACTTCCGCCTGCTGTCCGATATGTTCGATAGGCATTGCATGTTTTTCCATATAAGGGATTGTAGCTTTCCATCCATAAACACATTTCAGACACATTGGTAATGCCCAGTGGAATGGCCCCAGATTTTCTTATTCGTGCAACTGCGGTAGCATCCTGTTGGGCTATACATTTTTTTCGTTTCAACAAGCCGGCTGTACTCGGCATACCTGTTAACGCAAAGCTTTCTTTGATGGAGCAGGGAACTCCCAATAATGGCGGCAGATTTTTCTTTTGAGTGTTTCTGATCATTTGGTCTGCTTGGTCTGCTTCTGTTCTGGCAATATCAAATCGGGGTTGAACCATTGCATTAATTCTTGGATTAACGCGCTTTATTCTTAAAATATGCGCATCGACAATATCTCTTGAGGTTACATCCTGATTTCGTATCATTTCTGCAAGGCGCGTTGCAGATAGGGTTAGAAGTGAGTTCATTGAAATTTCCTTTATTTATAGACTTTAAGATAAAGATTGTGGACTTGCCAAAATCTTTATCTTAAAGTCTATATTTTCTAATCCTCATGCCTCATTCTCAGATAAAACAACAAGTGAGTCCACTTCCTGCAATTCAAAAACTTTTGTTTTTGATGGATTCAACTCAATACCAAAATTCGCGTCAAAGTCTTTTTCAAGCTGTTTGATTTTTGTTCCAATACAAATTTCATTTCTTTTTTGTGCGGCATGAATCATATCAGCAAAGCGTAATTTCTGAGGAATGGATTGAAAATAGAGTTCAATTGGTTTTATATATATTTCTGAGCCGGATTCCTTGAGTAAGTGATCGTAAAGACCATAGATTTTTTGGTTTTCACTAATTTGTGCAAGCATCATGCTGATCAGTCTGTTGGAAATAATGAGATCATTAACACCTGTATACGCAATCAACTCCATATTTTTGGAATCTGAAACTTCTGTAATAATTTTCGTTTTAATTGTGTGTTGTTCTTTCATTTGATCAAATAATGCTCTTAATTGAAGCAATATACTGATATTTCGGGCATCAGCACTTTCTGAGAGGTTGCTATTCGGACTTAAAATAATGATATTGTTATATTCCATTGGATTTAATGAAAGCAAGTCTTCAATTAAAATAACATTTTTTTCCCATACTGATATCTCAATCTGGCTGTGCTTTTCCTTGATTTCTTGAATTTCACTGCTGATTTTAGGTGTCAGCTCAGAAACAACAATATCAATCACACTCTGTTCAAGAAGATAATTTGCATATTCATCAAGAATAATCTTTGCTTTTGATGTCCATCCAAGTAACAATTCTTTTTCAATCTCAGGCTTCGTGATTTTTGATGAAGATTCATAAGTATCAGGTAAAATAATGGGGGAGTTTTCCAGTTTAATATGTGAATCATCATTGGCCAGGATAATGATACTGTGGTCTTCATCCATTTTTGTATCCGAAGGCGGATTGAGGATGATTTTTCCATTACGATCACACAGGCCAAGCGGGATGCCATCTCTAAAGCGATAGACCAGATTTCCAAATTCTGAATGATCCCATTTATTTTTATAAAAATATACTTCACAGCCAGAAAAAGAAAAAATTTCTGTATAGACAATTGAAAGGCCATTGGATCTTGATGTTTGTACAATGACTTTTCCAAGTAACTCGTTGGAATTTATGACTGTAATCTCAGATGGTGAAATATTTTTAACCACTTTTCTCAGTTCTGGATCAAACACTTCTGCGACAATACTGTGTTTTTCTTCTCTGTTACAAAAAGCAACAACAGCTAATACTGCCTTGATAACATGGGCATCACTTTCAGACTTTTCCTTTGAAGTTGCATTTTCGCTGCATTTAGACAATACAATTACTGACTGACACGTATCAATGGAAATAATATTCATGCTGACCAATGACGATATATTTCCAGAGCGCGTGACAATTCTTGTATTTTTTGTATCTCCGAGGTTGACAGATAGAAAGTCATCCATTTGTTCCTTATCTGTTTCTGAAAGAATCAATATGCATGGACTTTTTTCACTCTCATTTGCAATGATCAGCTCTCTGATAATTTCAAGAATTCTTTGTTTATCCCATCCAAGAATAACAGTGTGATTGGATTCAATCACTTTTGAAAATCCCTTTTTTAAGGCAGATATTTTTCGATCCAGGGCATTTGTGATAAATGCAATTAATGCAGAAAACATAATTACGCCAGCAAGCCCTGCAATGATTGCTGAAATTTTAAATAAATATGATGAGGTTATATCCTGGGCCATATTTCCTGGATCAGTTAATTGTAAAAAGGTGATAAAAAAATTCGTCATGAAATCTCTGGCATTTTGAGATATTGCTTCAGGAAAAAGGAAATATGTTACACCTCTCAAAAATCCGATACATAGTTGTAAGCCAACAAAAATAACAAGCAAGCTAAAAAAAATCGAACTGCCGCCTTTTGACATGAAATTATCAAACTTGTATCGAATTATTTCTTTTATTGTATTTTTTTTCATAAATTTCTCCTTGAAACGTTTTTTTGGGGCGATTATATCATATTTAAACTTTTTGAAAAATTTTTTCTTTTCTGGCGATTTCATTAAAATGTTTCGCATAATCTGTAAATTTAATACTTTCCTGAAGTCCCAAGCACAGATATCCTTTGGGCGCCAGACTTTCAATAAACAAATTGATGACACGATTTTGAAGTTTTTTATTGAAGTATATCAGAACATTTCTGCAAACAATTAAATCCATTTCGCAAAACACATTGTCAGTTACCAGATTGTAATCAGAAAAAATGATATTTTTTCTGAGGGATCGGTCAATGATGGCATAATTATAGCGAGACGTATAATATTTAGAAAAATTATCCTTTCCAGTCGCTTTTACATAATTATTTCCATATTTTAAAATATTATCAATGGGATAAATGCCTTCTCTGGCCTTATGAATGACATCTTCATTAAAATCAGTTGCATAAATTCTGGAACGATCATAAATACCCGCCTCTTTAAGGATGATCGCCATGGAGTAGGCTTCTTCACCAGTTGCACAACCCGCGTGCCAGATGCGGATAAACGATTGTCGGGCAAGGTCTTTAATAACTGTTTCATTTAACACCTGATAGAATATTGGATCTCGAAACATTTCTGTCACATTGATTGAAAAATTTGTTAGCAAGGTGTTAAAAAATTGCTCGTCATACAGGATTTGATGGGTCATGTCTGAAATTTTATCAATACCAGACATAGACAGGGTGTGTTTGATGCGCCTTTTAATTGATGCCCGGGAATAGTCTCTGAAATCATACCCATATTTTTGATATATGGCTTCAAGCAACAGGTTGATTTCGATATTTTCGTTTTCAGTATTCATAAGTTATCTATTCAGCCACACGCGCAGCATTGATATGAGTTTGTCTGGATATACCGGCTTGGGCATGTAATCATCTGCACCCACCTGAATACATTTATCGCGGTCTTTTTTCATTGCTTTAGCAGTCAATGCGATAATGGGTAGATTTTGATGTTCGATATTTTCTCGAATTTTGGTAATGGCTTCGTACCCATCCATTTCAGGCATCATGATATCCATAAGCACCAGATCAATATCCGGGTGTTCAGACAGGCATTTCAGACCCTCATTTCCATTACGTCCGACAATCACTGTTGATCCTCTGGCCTCCAATACACTGCTGATTGCAAACACATTGCGCATATCATCATCCACCAGTAAGAATTTTTTTCCTTTTAGGATGGCATCTTTGTCATGTATCAGCATGGTTTGTTCATTATCATTGCTGTTGGATTTTTTCAGGCGATGAAAAAATAAGAGCGTTTCATCTGTCATACGTTCCATGACATTGAATTCCTGCTTTTGAATTTCTCCATCTTTATCCATAATTGGAATAATCCATTCCTGTTCCCAAATATCTGTATCAGTCACAAAGAGCGTTGGAATTTTGGCCTTTCTTGCATTTTGAGCCAGTTGGTCAATATGTGAGATTCCTGTCATTTCTGTACATGATGTGTCTAGTATCAGAATACTTATGGGATTTGTTTCAATATATCGTGATGCTTCCAATACATCATACTGATGAATACAATTGATTTGCAAATCATTTTCAAGTTGTTTTTGCAAATCATTATCTTTTTTACAAATGATCAGGGCTGTCTGAATATCATTTTCATATAAAACATTCATTGATTTGATTGTCTCTTGAAGGGCAGTCTTTGTGGAATTCTTTTTCAAGAAGAACATGCGTTTCTGTTTTTCAGGAGATTCTAAATGAAGACCAGACACCCAGTGAACCGGTGTATCCAGGCATTTATGAATTTTATTCAATTGAATATATAAAAGCCAGCACGTCCAGTCAGGTAATCCCAGATCCAAAATGATACCTTCCGGGGTACTTTCCTGACAGCTTTCAAGCGCTTTTTGCGGTGTATTCACAATTTTAGGAAGAAATTTTTGTTTTTCAGTAATAGATTTAATATGCCCGGCAATGGTGTTATTATGGGTCACGATCAGAATTTTTTTTTCTGATTCAGATCTGTCAGGTTTGTTATTAATTTGCGTTGGCTTTTCATCTATTGCATTTGAAATTTTTGATAATTCATTTCGATCAGAATCCTTTTTATTGTCATCAATTTGAATATCATTAGGAATTATTTCCTCCTGTTCAGGATCTATCGAAACAATAACATGAGGCCATGTTTTAGGAATGACTTCTGGTACAACAATGAAAAATGTCGATCCTTTATCTGAAACACTTTTCAGATAAACAAAGCCGCCCAACAGGTGTATCATCTTTTTTACAATAGATAATCCCAATCCTGTGCCACCAAAACGACGCTTGGTTGTGCCATCACCCTGATGAAACGCTTCAAAAATCTGTTCTTGTTTATCAATAGGAATACCAATTCCTGTGTCTTCAACTTCAAACAGAAGCAATTCATCCCTTTCAAAGGTTTTTTCATAAGCCACATGAGATTTTTCAGGTCGTTTGATTCTCAGGGATATTTTTCCTTTTTTGGTGAATTTAAATGCATTGGATAAAATATTTTTTAGAATTTGTTCCAGACGCTGTTGATCAGTAAAAATCTGTTTTGGTAAACTGGATAGGATGGATGTCTTAAATTCAAGCTTCCTCTGATTAGCAACAGGTTCAAAGGTTTTTAAGAGACTGGATAAAATATCCTCTAAATAAAAATGCTCAGGATATACTTCCATTCTACCCGATTCCACTTTGCTTAAATCCAGAACTTCGTTAATCAAATTGAGCAAATCAGTGCCACACATATTGATGGTATTGGCAAACTCTTTTTGTTTGTCAGTGAGATTCTTTTCCTTATTTTCAGCTACAATACCTGACAACAATAAAATACTGTTCAAAGGTGTTCGTAATTCATGGGACATGTTGGCCAAAAATTCTGATTTATACCGGTTGGCCATTTCCAAATCATTTGCTTTTTGTTCAATAATCGCCTGTTGTTGTTTAAGGGTTTCATTTTTTTTGGAAATGGCTTCTTTTTGTTCTTCAAGCAATTGGGTATGTTGTTCCAGAGCTTTATTGCTTTTGCTCAATTCTTCATGCTGTTTCTGAAGACTGGATTCAGATTTTTGAAGCCGCTTTGTTTGTTCTTCAAGATCGTCATAGGCCTGTCGTAGTTCTTCTTGCTGAACTTTAAGCTCTTCAGATTGATTTTGAGAATGGGCAAGCAATGTGGACATACGCGTTCGTGCTTTTGATGTATTGATTGCCACAGCAATATTTTCAGAAACAATCGTTAGAAAATCCAAATGTAATTGGGTAAACGTATTCAACGCACCAAGCTCTATCATACCCACCACTTTTTCTTGAAATGTCAGGGGAACCACAACAACAGTGCCTGGTTGTACCATCCCCAGACCGGACTGAATGGAAATATAGTTTTTGGGCAATTCATTAAATGCAATGATCTTTTTTTCCAATGCCGCCTGTCCAACAAGTCCTTCTCCCATTTCAAATTCATTTTTGAATGTTTTTCGATGCGAAAAGGCGTAGCTGGCCATCAATCTGAACTTTGTATCTTTTTCTATGTAAAAAATACCCACAGGTGCTTTGATATAATCGCACAAAAAGAAAATAATATTTTTGGCAAGACTTTGAATATCCTGCTCACCGCGCAAACGCACATTTAATTCTGTTTGACCGGTTTTAATCCAACTTTGATGCGCGTTTTCTTCGGTGGCATTGCGAAGTGTTTGCGTCATCTGATTCAAGGCTGAAAGCAGTCTTTTATTATCAGTTGCATCCTCAATTTCAAGGGAATAATCCCCATTGGATATTCTTTCTGCCATGTTCACCAATTTCATTTCATGGGCAATGTCGATAATATATTTCATCACACCAATAATGTTATTATTGGAATCGTGAATGGGAATATTGGTATATCGAACAGGACATACTTGATTATCAGCATGAACATTGGTTATGGTGATAAGGGTCGTATCAATTTCCATTGCACGAAGCGCCTTGCAGTTTCCAGTTTTACATTGATCTGCTTTCAATACGTTTTTGCAATGCATTCCCAGAGCTTTTGAAACAGGCATTTGAAACATTTTTTCAGCCGCAAAGTTCATATATTCAACTTCAAGGCTGCGGGTAAGAATAATAATGGGTACAGGTATATTATTCAGGAAGTACAGATGACGTTCAGCAATTAAACCAGATTCCCTTACACGATCACGTAATGTTTCCACAGCAGCACCAATACTGTTTCTTGGGGGTGGGGCTGAAAAAAACTTTGAATAATTTCCTTTACTGATTGCCATACAGACATCGCGCACATGGATTAACTGACTGACCAATGTTCGAAATGAAACAAACAGACCTTGGATGATGTCGTTGTTTGCATGCTCGCGCCTGATTTCCAATTCTCCTGAAGCCACATCATTGATCCACTGGCTGAGTGTCAACAGATGATTGGAAGATTCATGCATGATGCCATTAACAAGAAATAATGTCAGAATACAGGCAGTAAAAAAAGCAAGAAGAATGCCCCATTTAGAATATGAAAGGGTAAAAATAAGAATTAACATTGGAATTGTGGCATTGAGAAATATTTTTAAAAATAATTGTACGCCTGGATTTTTCCATAAGGATCGATCTGGTTTGTTACCTATGTCATTTGTTTGCATTCTTTTCTCCTGTATCTGTTTGAAGGGTTTGTCTATAAACTTCTTCAAAATTGTGACATGCAGTTTCCAGGTTTTTGCAGAGGGCGTTGAGTGTTTCTGTTTTGTTTGCCTTGATATCCTCTTCAATTTGTTTTGTTATCGAATAAACCTGGCAGGCATCCACTGTTGATGAAGAACTTTTTAGTGCATGCACATCAGTCAGAATTTTTTCAGTATTATTTGCTTGAATATCTTCCTGAATATAATGAAGATATTTTGTCAAATCTTTTTGAAAAGACTTGAGCAATTCACAGCATAAGATAGAATCACCTTCCATACGATAGAGCAAGGATTGATAATTCAGTGGTGGTTGATCAAATATATTTTGTTTTCGAACAGGTATTTTATTGTTTTTTGTTTTGGGCTTAAATTTTTCAATTTTTTCGACAAAGTCAACAAGTCGAAATGGTTTGACCACAAAATCGTTCATACCTGCCTCAATGCAGGTTTGATGATATTCTTTTTCATTATGTGCTGTGAGTGCAATAATGGGGATTTGTGGGTTCAGCACCCTGGATTTTTCAAGATCACGTATTATTCTGGTGGCTTCAATGCCATCCATGACTGGCATTTGAATGTCCATAAACACGATATCGAATTTTTGAGATTCTAAAATTTTAATGGCTTCGTTTCCATCAATGACAGTAGATACTAAATATCCCATACGTTCCAGAAGGCGTCGGGCAGCCAGACGATTTACATTATTATCTTCAACCAGTAAAATTTTCAAATTGGCTTGATCTGTTTTGTCATCGCTGATCGTACTTTGTTGACTATTGATAAAATCTGTATTTTCATTGTTACTTTTGAACAATTTTTCTAATAACGTACACAATGATGTCCATTTCACTGGTTGGTTCAACATGCCATCAGATTTTATTCCATCAATAAGAGAATCAATTTTTGCCTGTCCCAGTCTCGGCATCAGTATTACTTTTAATTTTTGAAAAGCATCGTTTAAATCGTTTGAAAGGCGCTTTGCATCTGCTAAATGCGCATGGATATCAATGAAAACCGCCTGAAATGCATGACCTTCAGTATTCGCTTGTTGAATCTTCTGACTGGCATCCTGAAATGTTGTTGTTACCTGTGTTTGACATCCTAAGGCCTTCAGATATGCGGTAAGGACACGTTGGCTGTTTTCTTGAGATACAAAGATTAAAATATGAATATTATTGAATTGTCTGTTTATGTGTTTTTGATTTGTATATTGTCGGGTAAATGGCATGCTCAGCGAAAAACATGATCCGATACCTTCCTTACTTTCAACATGAATACTTCCATCCATCATTTCACTTAATTCTTTGGAAATGGCCAATCCCAAACCTGTTCCACCAAACTTTCGGGTTGAGGAACCATCAAGCTGCGTAAATGATTTGAACAGATAATCAATTCGGTTGGCGGGAATTCCAATACCTGTATCTCTGACTTCGAAAATAATCGGTGACTTTTGTGATGATGGTTCTTTTATGTAAACATGAACACACACAGATCCTTTTTCAGTAAACTTGATGGCATTTCCAATTAAGTTAATCATTATTTGTCGAACTTTAATGGGGTCTCCAACAATGTATCGAGGGGTTGATGGTTCAAACAGAAAATTGAAATCCAAATTGTTTTCATATGCCTTTATTGAAAGCATGTCGATGATTTCTTCAATGATTTGAAGTAAATCAAAATTAACATTATCCAAAACCATTTGACGTGCTTCAAGTTTGGAAAAATCCAAAATATCATTAATCACTGCGAGAAGGGATTCAGCAGATTGGTAGGTCATTTGTAAGTATTGCTTTTGTTCATCAGAAATTTCTGTACTCAGCAGCAGGCTGGTCATACCAATAATGCCTGTCAAAGGTGTGCGAATTTCATGACTGACATTGGCCAGAAATTCTCCACGTGACCGGTTGGCTTCATCCACTTGAATGGCCATCTGACCTGATAACTGGATTACTTTTTTGAGCTCACGATTTTTTTCTTCCAATTCCATGCGGGATGCTTCCCGAATATCTGCAATTTGAAATCGCATAATGGTATGACCAATGTTTCTTGAGGCTGACGCAAGAATCGAAATTTCTGATTCAGTCCATTGATATGGCTGCTGACAATCTTCAAAATCAATCATACCCCAAAGCCGATTTTCTACAAAAATTGGAATGATTAAAATAGAGACAATGTTCAATACGTTGAGCATGATCATTTCATTGTTTGCGAAATCACTAAGTGTTCCATGAATATTTTCGCCATTTTCCAGACGACTGAACCAATCGTTGTTCATCTCTTTTTGAAAAAAATGGTCATTGAGATTTGTTAGCGCATACCTGTCATCTCGAATCCATTCATAGCAGAGGCTGGGCAGGCAATAAAAATTACCCTGACTTTGTCGTTCGTAAATAAACACGCGATCAACATCAGCAGCTTTTCCCAGGTATGCCAGCGCAGAAGAGATACCATCCGCACAACAGGTGGCGGTCAATAAACAATTTGCACCCTTGTTGGCACCAGATAGAAGGATATCCCTGCGGCGTAAAATATTTTCAGATTTTTTCAGACTGACCAATGCGTTGTTTGATATATTTTTTGCGTGTTCAACCATTTTTTGTTTGCGAAAAAGCTCAATGAACACGTTTACTTTACTGCGAAGTATTTCTGGATTGAGTGGTTTGAACAAATAATCCACTGCGCCAGATTTATATCCTTTGAAAACATGGCGGGGTTCCTTGTTGATTGCAGTAATAAAAATAATCGGAATATGCCTGGTTTTGCTGCTGCTACGCATCAAATGGGCCACTTCAAAGCCATCCATTTCAGGCATTTGAACATCTAAAAGCACAAGGGCAAATTCATGGCGCAGCATCAAGCCCAATGCTTCATTTCCTGAATTGGCTTTCATGATATTCAATTCAGGTGATTTGATCAAATTTTCAAGGGATAATAAGTTTTCTGGTCGATCATCAACCAGAAGAATACTGATGGTGGCACTCTTAGATTCCATGTTTGCCTCTTAAAATGATGTCGTTTATTGATATAACCAGACGCGCAACATGGACAACAATTTGTCCGGTTCTACAGGTTTGGACATATAATCATTTGCGCCCGCTTCAATACATCTGTCACGATCTCCGCGCATGGCCTTGGCAGTCAGGGCAAGAATTGTAATATTCTGGAATTTTTTTATTTTTCTGATGGCCCGCATGGCTTCATATCCATCCATTTCAGGCATCATCATGTCCATGATAATCAGATCAATATTATCATGTTTTTCCAGTTTTTTCAGCGCTTCACGACCATTTTCAGCCACAATGATCTGCATGCCTTTTTCTTCAAGTACACTGGAAACAGCAAAGACGTTGCGCATGTCATCATCCACCATTAAAATTGTTTTATCTGTAAACGCGGCATCGCGGTCATGAGATGTATTTTCTTTGGCATCAGCAGGTCTGGGCAATTGTGTTTTTACTTGATGTAAAAATAACATACTTTCGTCCATCAGCCGATCAAATGACTCAGAGGTTGATTCATTAACAATGATTCTATGGGCATACTCTTCCAGGGCCTTTGTTTCTTGAGTAGTCAGAATTTTATTGGTAAAAATAATTACAGGAACCTGTTTTATATTAGGATTATTTCGAATCTTTTCTAAAAGTTGAATACCGGGCATATCAGGCAAATCAATATCAAGAATGAAGCAATCAAATGTTGCAGAAGCCAGCATTTCATAAGCTTCCTTTGCAGTGGCTACCGAAGTCGTCATTAGATCTTCATTACTGATACTTTCCACAATGCTCATACTCATGGCTTCATCATTGATGGCGACCAATAAATTTCTAAAAGTTTTGGAAATGTAGATTTCGATCTGTTGAAAAATATTATCCAATGTCTCTTTATCAATAGGCTTATTCAGATAACCAATAGCGCCTTTTTTTAGTGCTTCCTTTTGACGTTCCGGTGTGGAACAGGTAATAAAATGAACAGGAATATGTCTCAGATGATTATCCGCTTTTAATTTTTCCAGTACGTGCCATCCATCCATCCCGGGCAGCATGACATCCAGAAAGATAGCATCTGGCTTAAATTCATTGGCATATTCCAAGCCTGTTTCACCATCAGCAGCGATCATGGGCTCAAAGCCTTTTTCAATGGCCATTTCATTAAGATACATGGCAAAATTCTGGTCATCTTCTATAATAAGCAATGTTTTATCTGCTGTACTTTTTTGAGATTTTCGTTCTTCCTGAGGGATTTGATCTCTTTTTTCCTCGATCTGAACTGGTTTTGCGGGTGTTGATTTGATTTTAGACATGGGCTGTGGTTGCTGTGAAATTGGCTTGAGGTCTGAACTTTTTTGTTGTGTTGTTTTCTTTTCAGTGGTTTTTCCTTTATCTTGATCCACAACAGACTGGCCTTTGAATGTTAAAGGTAAAAAGAATGTAAATGTGCTGCCTTTACCAGGCTTACTTTGAAGAGAGATCTCCCCTCCCAAAATACGAGCAAATTCTTTTGCAATAGACAGGCCAAGTCCAGTGCCGCCATATTTTCGCTTGGTTGTACCATCTGCCTGACGAAATGCCTCAAAAACAATCTTTTTCTTATCATCGGGAATCCCTTCTCCTGTGTCAATTACTTGAAATGCAATGGTTTGATTTGGATCCATATGCTCTGGAATATCAGAAATATTTTTTGCCCAATCAGTGATTAAACTAACCTGTCCTGAAGATGTAAATTTAAAGGCATTGGATAACAGGTTCTTGATGACCTGTTCAGTTTTTTGAAGATCAGTGTGAATGTGAAGGGGTAAATTTTGATTTACAGTAACTTCAAACTTTAATTTTTTCTCTGAGGCTGTAGGAATAAACAATTGTTCCATTTTTCTTGCAATCATATTAATGTGTATATCCTGGGGATGCAATTCCATTTTACCTGATTCCACTTTTGCAAGGTCCAGAATTTCATTGATCAAATTCAATAGATCATTACCACATGAATAAACAGTTTCCGCAAACCTGGTTTGCTTTTCTGACAGATTTCCATATTTATTGTCTGACAGGAGTTTTGATAATAAGATGATACTATTTAAAGGCGTTCGTAATTCATGGGACATATTGGCCATAAATTCTGATTTATAGCGACTGGCAGTTTCAACTTCTTTGATTTTGTCCTGAATAATACGCTGTGCCTGTTCTAATTTGACATTCTTATCTTCGATGCTGCTTTTTTGTTTTTCCAAAAGAGATTTTTGCTGTTCCAACATTTCATTGGTTTGGCGTAGTTCTTCCTGTTGAACCTCCATTTCTTCCTGCTGCGTTTGCATTTTGGCCTGTGATTCCTGAAGGACTTTTGTACGTTCTTCAAGTTCTTCGTTACTTTGACGAAGTTCTTCTTGTTGAACCTGAAGCTGTTCGGACTGATTTCTTGTGGTTGTAAGCAATTCCTGCAATTGTGTCCGCGATTGTGCCGAATGAATAGCAACTGCAACTGGCTCAGCAATTGATTTTAACCATTCCAGATCCGCGTCGCTGATAACAGAGAAACTGCCCAGTTCAATGACACCTATCACATTATTTTCCAAAATAAGGGGATAAATAATCAGTGATGCAGGGAGATTTGCGCCTAACCCAGATGAAATACGAATGTAATCCTGCGGCACTTCCTTGACAATAATGGCTTGTTTTTCAAGAACCGCCTGTCCCACAAGGCCTTCACCAGGTGCATACCGATTGGAAATGTTCTTGCGTCTTTCAAAAGCATAAGAACTGATCAATTGAAGGGTTTGCTCCTTAGAGTTCATGATATAAATTGCGCCAATCTGACAATCCAGATATTTTGCCACAAAACCAATGATTCCTTGACATAATACAGGAATATCATGTTCACCGCGCATAATATCATTCATTTGGGTTTGACCTGATTTCAACCAGTACTGAACCTGTTTATCTTCTTTTGATTTTCGTAAAGCAGAGGTCATCATGTTTAACGCATTTCCCAAAACATCCTTATCCGACTGGACCGGCACATCAATGCTGAGATCTCCCTCTGCAATACGATGGGTCTGTGTGATAACAGATTGAAAATTGGCAATCATTTGATTCATTGACCTGGAAAGAATGTCATAAGGGCCGCGCTCATTTAATTGTGAGTTAAAATCGCCATCTGCAATGCGATTGGCTGCCTGGGTGGTTTCTTTGATAAAGGCTGTTAATTCCTCACAAACAAGCGCGAGTTGACCGATTTCATTATTCGATTTGTATCGAATCCATGAAATACTTGCTTCGTAGTCTTTGTAAATATCCAACTCACCTTTAATAATTTTTTTCAACATCTGAACAATTTTATTAATGGGGGTTGAAATCTGTCTTGCCAAAAAATTGGCAATAAACAAGCCCAGAACAATAGAAAACAATGTTCCAAACAGCATAAAATTTATAGTACGCTGAACACTTTTATTGGCCTTTGTCTCTCGAATGGTCATGAGTGTATTTTCGATACCGATAAATTCATTAAACAATACATGAATTTCATGATTATGAATCACCTTCTTCTGTGATGCAGTCAATTGTGCCATTGTTTCATATATGGCAGCTTGCGAAAGATGATTGATTTCTTTTCGTTTTTTGATAATCGGATTTGCAACATCTCGCTGCCAATTTTCAACCGCATCACAAAATTGGTTCAATCGGACAGTCTGTTCCGGGTTATGGGCAACTTTTTTGTATAGGACACTGGCATTTTGATTAAATTGTTCAACCGAGCGGTGATATCCTTCAAGGCAATCCGCATGTCCAATTATGGAATAACAGCGCTCGCTGCTCTCCATTTCAGTAACTAAATGCTGCAATTTGTATGATTCTTCGATAATTTGGTGGGTACGATCCACCCATTCATAAGTATCCAGTATATTGGATACATTTAAATAAACAAAAACTGAAATAATTAACAGCATTAACAAAGCAATACTGTATCCTAACAACATCTGGGTACTAATTTGATATCGACCAAACATTTTGCACTCCTTTTAGGTACAAAAAACTGTAAAAAAATGATACAATTTTTGTACGAATTTGAAAGTAGTTATTTTTTTCTATATAGTTATCTCATATCTTTTTTTGGAATGAGTGAGTATATAACAGTTGTGGGCACTTAGTCAAATATAAATATTTGATTGGAAAAAACAATTATTATAGGGGGCATTCCCAAAAAGTCGGACTTATTAGCGATAAACATTGAAGAATGATATGTTTCGGCAAACGCAAGAACAGCGAAGGGCTAAAGCCGCCTTAGCCCCCTTAGCCTGACGGCTATGGGCTTTAGCCCTATGCTGTTATTGCGTTTGCCGAAACATATCATTCTTCAATGTTTATCGCTAATAAGTCCGACTGTATGGGAATGCGCCCATTATTATACACATCTCGATAAGATGATGAAAAGATTCTGGTTCCCACGCTCCATACGCCCCTTGCGGCATTAATTTAATCGAGATTTCCTTATTTATAAAACATTGACATTCTCACCATTCATTGATAAAAAAAGAGGAATAAGCGAGGTACCATTCCCGAATAGAATTTTTTGGTTCTGTGACCGGTGCGGATTATAATATTGATAACGCCATCAATGGTAATCATTCAATAAATATGGCAGAAAATTTAGGATAAAAAAAATGCCACAATCCGAACAAAAAACAAAGAAGCCATTAATATTAATGGTTGATGATGTTCCCAAGAATCTTCAAGTCTTGGGAAGTATTTTGGGTGCCAGCGAATATTTAATCACTCCAGCAATGAGTGGTGAGCAAGCGCTGGCGCGTGTTGAACAATTAATGCCAGATTTAATATTGCTTGATGTCATGATGCCTGGCATTGATGGTTATGAAACATGCCGGCAGATTAAAAATAATTCCAAAACGCAAGATATTCCTATTATCTTTCTAACTGCTAAAACAGAAACAGTTGATATTGTTAAAGGATTCAAAGTTGGGGCTGTAGATTATGTTACGAAGCCATTTCAGGCTGAAGAACTCCTTACACGCGTTGAAACACAAATCAGTCTCAAACAAAAAACAAATGAACTAAAAAACTTATATGCAGAACTCAAACAAAGTGAGGAGAAATATAAAGGCTTGTTTGATACAAGTATTGATGCCATTATTCGAATTAATTCAATCTTTGAAATTTTAGATATCAATCCCGGTGCAAAAAATTTACTTGGCCTTACACAGGATGCGATGCCTGTTTTTACAGATTTTTTATCTATCCACCACCAAAAACAATTCAATGATATCATTGAAAACCAGGTCATGCAAAATGGGTACAGCGAACCTTTTGAAAGTCAAATTTTACAGAATTCAAATACGAATGTTCCAATTGAAATGCGATTGTGGCGCTCCTCAAAAATTGATCCGGATCTTTGGATACTGATTCGTGATATTTCAGAACGTAAGGAAATGGAGCATCTTCGTGAAGATGTTGATCGAATTATGCGCCATGACTTGAAAAATCCACTGGGCGGTATTATTGGCCTGTCCGATATGCTCATGATGTATGACAATTTTAATGATGAACAAAATCAGTGGATTAAACAGATTCGTGAAAGTGGAAGACAGGTCTTGGAAATGATTGATCATTCCCTGGACATTTTTAAGATGGAACAGCAAAAATACGAATTTGCACCCATCCCTTGTAATGTGGTTCCCATTCTCAAAAAAATTGAACGTGATTTTTTTCAAATTGCTTCAAGTAAAAAGATTGAATTTGAATTATTTATTGATGACCTCCCAATGAATGACCAGGATGTTTACACTGTTGTTGGTGAAAAACGTCTGTTAGAGGGGTTACTCGCCAATCTGATTAAAAATGCGATAGAGGCATCGCCACACAATGAAAAGATAACGATTACCTTGAAAACCGATGCGCATACCCATCAACTGGTGATCCATAATCAAGGTGTGATCCCCAATGAATTGAGGAATCGATTTTTTGAAAAATATGCGACCAGCGGCAAAAAAACAGGTACAGGATTGGGCACTTACAGCGCAATGCTTATTGCAAAAACGCATAATGGAGACATTCAATTTCAATCCAATGAAAAAGAAGGGACGTCTCTTTTTGTATTATTGCCCAAATCATCATTAGATACTGTTCAGCAAAATTTTGTTCCAACACAAAACCAAACATCCGAACCTCCTGTTTTTAATAGACAAATACGAATTCTGGTTGCTGACGATAGTCCTAATAACATGCTGATGATCGGGCACTATTTAGAGCCTTTTCCATGTGTACTGGATCTTGCAGAGAATGGACAGGTATGTGTCGAATATTTTAAAACAGGAACATATGATTTGGTATTGATTGACCTTCAAATGCCTGTTATGGATGGTCTTGAAGCGATTTCTCAAATCAGAACTTATGAAAATGAAAAGAACTGTTCTCCCACTCCCATTGTCGCAATCAGTGCTGACAATGATGATAAGGTAAGGCAGACATCCATAGATGCTGGATGTAACGCATTCATGACCAAGCCCATATCTGAAAAATGTGTTCGTGATCTTATTGTTTGCTATTGTCAGTCCAGGGACTGACCTGAAATAAAAAATATGGTGGAGTTCGTATGAAGTATTGTGTTCATATACGTTATATTGCTATTTTTGTTACTTTGTTCAGTCATTTGGTATCATTTGCAGCGGTTTCAGAGACAGAACATTTATTATATGCAATTAAATTAGATGGAAAAAACTACAAAGAAAGAATGGTGGTGCATCACAGTGAAGATCTCATACAGTATGAATCTTGCGGAGATTACACCGATCCCAGAATTTTTGAAAAAGGGGGACGCCATTGCTGGGATGTTGTCAGTACAAGAGATGGTCAGCCCCGCTTGATTGATTATCAAGCAGGGCCAAACAGTATGCATATGACCTTTGAAAAGAATGGTCTTTTTGAAATGAAAGGCTTTTGGGATGGCATCCAGTGTCATAAAAAAAGAGATTTTGATAATCCGGTTTATGTTGAAATTATGGGGCTGGTGCGCACGATGGATCTGAAACAAAAAGCACCGATTCGTTTCGATTTTATTCGAATCACACAATTTCCAATGGTAAAAGTTCATTATTTATATTTACAAATGCTTCATGATGTTATGATTGATGTTCCTGCGGGGCGATTTAACTGTAAAAAAATTATGCTTTCTGTCTCTGGGTATAAAGGTTTTTTTTTTAAGGCATATTTTTATGTCACAACAGATAAACGCCAATTGATTGTAAGGGTTGAAAACATCCCTATTGGCGGTATGACACAATTAATTGAGGTTTCGTTTTGATCAAATTAAATTTTTTAAAAAAATATATTATGGGCGTTCTGAGTATCATGATGATCATTCTTTTGGTTTCATGTAAAAAGGAACATCAATATGAAGAAAATATTGTTTATCGTCTGAAATGGCTTTTAAATTCAGGCGCTGCTGGCAGTTTATATGCAAATGCCAATGGTTATTTTCACGCCCAGGGTTTAAGTGTTTCTATTCGGGCGGGCGGTGTAGAAAAAAATGCCATTACCGAAATTGAAATGGGACGGGCACAGTTTGGCGTGGCAAGTGGAGATCAAATTCTTAAAGCCCTGGAAAAAGGAGCGCCCATTTGTGTCATTGCACAATTGTTTCAAAAAAGTCCCATTTGCTGGATGTATTACAAGAAAAGAAATAATATTCAATCGTTGCTGGATCTAAAAGGTAAAACCATTGGTATTACCTTTGGAAATGAAGATGAAACAATCATGAAAGCAATATTGAAAAAGGCGGGCATTCATTCTAACGAAGTCCAATTTTACAGTGTTCGCTATGATTATACACCTTTTTATACTGGAAAGGTTGATTTATGGCCGGTTTATCGCAACTCCAATGGCATTGTTATTCAAAAAAAATTGGAATCTGACAATGAAGAAATTGTCTTTTTTTCTCCCCATGATTATGGCGTTCAATTTGTAGGCAACTCAATTATTACAACACAAAAGCATGCCAATAAACATCCTGAACTCGTCTGTAAATTTCGGAATGCGATTATGAAAGGCTGGACAGAGGTTCTTGATCAAAAAAATCTTGCACAAGCGATTGATATTATCCATTCGTTTGATGAATCAACAGATCGAACGCTCATTGAACAACAGGTGAAATCATCACGTGACTTAATGATACCCAACAATCGTCCTTTAGGGGTTATTAATATAGAAGATTGGAAACAAACAGAACATTTTTTACGTGACCAAAAAATTATCGAAAAATCTGTTTTATCAACAGGTAAGGCAATCTTTTTTCAAGGAGGGTGTAATGAATAAAGCCATTTATGTATTAATGATTACGATAATGCTATTTTTATGTGGATGTTTACCAGATGTCCCATGTATTCCGGGGATTTAATAAACGCAAAAAATGGTTTCAAAATATCATAGCGTTTCAACGCTCAATGAATTAGAACGATATTTCAATTCAACATTTGACAATCTTGCACCTGTAGTTGATCAATACCCCATGCGAATACATCCTTATGTACTGGACTTAATTGCAGAAAAGAGCCATGATCCAATTGCGATGCAATTTATTCCCAGAATTGAGGAGTTATCTGACAATTGGGGGGATATTGATCCGCTTGCTGAAAAACAACAATCACCGGTCAATCAAATCATACATCGTTATCCAGATCGGGTTGTTTTTTTGATATCCAACACCTGTCCTTCATTCTGCCGATTTTGTATGCGAAAACGATTTATTGGAAAACAGAAACAGGTATCGCAATCAAACATTCACACAGGATTGGCCTATATTGAGAGAACTCAGGCGATTCGAGAGGTTATATTGTCTGGCGGCGAACCTTTTATGCAAAGTGATGCTGTTTTGTTTGAAATATTGGATCAATTAAAACAGATATCACACGTAACGTCGATCCGAATTCATTCTCGAATTCCCATATTAATGCCGCATCGGATCACATTGGACCTGGTCAATCAACTTCGGAAATACCATCCCATCTATTTGAACGTGCATGTCAACCATGCACAAGAACTGGCAGGTGAATCACAAAAGGTCATTCAGTATTTTGTAGATGCTGGATTTCCAGTAGGATCGCAAACTGTTTTGCTTAAAGATATCAACGATAATCCCGAAACAATGCTTGAATTAATGCAAACATTACTGGAATTAAGGGTGCGCCCCTATTATATTCATCAAATGGATGATACAAAGGGAACATCACATTTCCAAACGCATATTGAAACCGGCATTGAAATCATGACCCATTTGAGGGGGCGGATATCTGGAATGGGGGTGCCCCAATTTATGATTGATTTACCTGGTGGCGGCGGAAAAATTCCTTTATTGCCTGAATATGTTGTTCAACGTTCGGATTCATCCTGGAAATTCAAAAATTATGAAGGTACGTTATATGAGTGGAAATTTCCAATACGAAAAAAACAACATACCTGAAATATTTCTGTTTGACTTGCATCTCGTTATGTGTTAGAGATGCCTCCGAAAGTTTGATTGGAAATGTTTATGAATGAAGAAATGCGACAATTTCTGAAGGATATCACTTATTATAGCAGTCTGGGTTTATCAATTGCATTATCAATTTTTATGGGACTATTTTTAGGTATCTTTTTAGATAGTTATGTGTTGGGGATCCCGCCAGTTTGCACTTTAAGCGGTTTGGGATTGGGGATTGCAGCCGGTTTTAGAAATATTTATCTGGCAATGAAAAAAAGCCAGAGTTTGTAAGAATAAAAAAAATGCCAAGGACGAATGTCACATGGACACACAGCAACGAATATTAAGATTCGTCGTCATCGCCAACTGGGTATTATTTGCACTCGTAACCATCGGCGGTTTTGCGTTACTGTCAAAACTTTTTGCTCTGGGCATTTTGGCTGGTGGTTTAATCGTAACTGTCAATTTTCATTTACTCTGGCGTACATTAAAAAAAGCATTTCAGCCAGACCGATTGGTCAGCCATCATGTTGTCATTGCCAAGTATTATATGCGCTTTTTTGTCAGTGCCATTATACTGATGATTCTCATATCGCAGCATTGGGTGGATCCATTAGGCTTATTTGTGGGCTTATCCATTGTCGTGACCAGTATCATGCTGGCAACATTATTTGAGCTAAAAACAAATTTTATTACAAATAAATAATTTTAAGGAGGCAATATAAGTGGAACATCCATATCTAATTTTTGGTGATTTTATTAATCTTGGACATTTTGGTCATCAATACCCACATGTGGTGTATTCATGGGTTGTAATGTCAATTCTGGTGATCGTGTCATATCTTGGGGCCAAAACACTTCAAATGATTCCTTCAAAAGGTCAGAATGTATTGGAAGCACTTGTTGGAGGAATTGAAGATTTTATGATTGGCGTGACAGGAGAGGAAGGGCGATGGCTATTTCCTCTGGCAGCTACCATTTTTATTTATATTTTTATTTGTAATCTGGTAGGATTGATACCTGGCTTTTTTCCACCAACAGCAAATTTAAACACAACGCTGTCATGCGCATTGGTTGTGGTTGTTTTTACCCATATTATTGGTCTGATGTATCATGGTGTATCCTATATAAAACATTTTATGGGGCCTGTCTGGTGGATGGTTCCAATTATTTTTCCCATTGAGATCATCGGTCATGTCGCAAGAATTCTGTCATTGTCCTTTCGTTTGTTTGGTAATATGATGGGACATGAACTGGTCTTGGCAATATTGTTTGGCCTTGCAGGCGCTTTTTTTGCACCTTTACCGATTATGGCATTGGGAATCTTTGTTGCGTTGGTTCAGGCATTTGTTTTCTTTTTATTAACAATTATGTACTTTTCAGGTGCAATGGAACATGCCCATTGATCACTTGATTGAATCACAGGTTCAGGAATACTATAAATTCTAGATCGTGTGTACAATTTTCCTGCCAATTATGGCAGGTTGAAGAAGCCATTTGATTAATTAATTTTTTAAGGAGGATTTATTTCATGGAAGCAGCAGCTTTAACATTTTTTGTCGCTTGTGTAACAGCAGCCGGTTTTGGCATTGCTATTGCAGCTTTTGGTTGTGGTATTGGACAGGGCCTTGGCCTGAAAGCAGCGGTTGAGGGAATTGCCCGAAATCCTGAATCATCAGGTAAAGTCACTGTTACCATGCTGATTGGTCTGGCAATGATCGAATCATTGTGTATTTATGCTCTGGTTATTTCACTGATTTTGATCTATGCGACACCGATGGCAGAAACTGTAACAAAATTGCTTGTTCACTAATTTCTAGCGACAATGTAATTATTTTAAAGGGTAATAGACTGCATAAGCGTCTGTTACCCTTTTTTTTTGATTATGTATATCAAACAATATCTTATTCAACTTTTCATTATTGGAATGGGCGGATTTGTCGGTGCGACATTAAGATTTGTTATCAGTACGCACATTCAACAACTGAACAAAGGATTATTTTTTCCCTGGGGGACATTGAGTGTCAATCTATTGGGATGTCTGATTATGGGCATATTGATTCACTTAAACGAATCCTTACAAATCTTTTCTCCTGAAATAAAAAGCTTTATTTTTATTGGCTTGTTGGGATCTCTTACCACCTATTCTACATTTAGCAACGATGCTTTAAACTTATTCATTGAAAACCGATATATGGCATCAATGATCTATATGACCACACAATTACTGTTGGGCTTGTTTGCTGTTTTTTTGGGGCGTTTAATTAGCCAATTGGTATTTTTAAGATGATTTATGCTTCAGCGCTTCAAAATGTCGGAAATGTATGGCATTTCTGACATTATTTTCAGTCTCAGCCCTTTTCTTTTCAGCCTCAAGCCTTTTATTTATAGCCTCTGCCCTTTGTTTTTCAGCCTCAAGCTTTTTATTTTTAGTAACAAGCTTTTTCTTTTCCTTTTCAGCGCTTGCTCATATTCAACTCAAGTAACTTAGGAAAACTCTGATAATAAGTTCCTCATTTACTTATGTGTAAGCCCGATGTAGGGGCGAAACTTGTGTTCGCCCTCGAACTAATAACGCTTTCGTTCCTATGTACGATGGGCGAACACAAGGTTCGCCCCTACACGTTCTTGGCACATAAGTAAATGAGGAATTTATTGTCTGTGCTTGTCAGTCCGAAAAACCAAAGTTGGATGGTCATAAATGTAAATTCAACCTTTTGCCTGATACATATCTGTATCGCTTCTAATCAAAATACATATTTGTTTCAAAAAAACGCATGTTCCAGAAAACAGTTCTGCATTTAACTACCTGGTTTAATTGTATTTAAAATATATTCAAAACAATGGCACAGCCTGTGCTATTAATATAACTAATTACAAAATCCGCAACATAATCAGAGGCAATATGAATAATACCGACCTTAAAAAAAATATTCAAGCCAGACGTTTGGAAATGATTGATCATTTCCTTCAGGGCAAAGTGTTCGATTTTGAGTTAAAGTATGCGCGTTTAATCGATACATATTTTCAGAATATGTACGCAAACAGCCAGCTTGGAAAAGAAATGAGCGCTAAAAAACAACATTTTGCATTTCTGGCATTGGGAGGCTATGGACGTTTAGAACAGTGTGTCCATTCAGATATTGATTTACTATTATTATTCAAAAACCATGTTCCTGATGAGGCCAAACAGTTGATTAAGGAAATAATCTATCCCTTATGGGATATGGGCCTGGATGTCAGTCCGGGTACGCGAACAATCAAAGAAACCATTGCGCTGGCTTCAGATGATATTGAGGTTCTCACAGCGCATATGGATGCCCGACAGATTTGTGGCTCAACAGCCTTGTATGCGGATTTTCGAAAAAAATTACAGGACAAAGTGATCAGCAAGAAAAAAAGTAAAATGCTGATATCACTCATAGAAATTAGTAAATATCGTCACGAACGATTTGGCGATTCCAGCAGTTTGCTGGAACCAAACATTAAGGAAGGTCAGGGTGGACTTCGAGATTATCATAGTATGCTATGGATGGCGCGATTGCTCAAAGGTCTTAATGAGCCAAAAGATCTGGAATATCTGGGGTGTATTTCTCAAAGTGAATTCAGCCGCTTGAAACACTCACTGGCATTTTTGTGGAAAACGAGAAATCATCTTCATATTCTTTCTGCAAGAAAAAATGATCAGCTCCATTTTGAAATACAAACGCAATTGTCAAGTCGCCTTAAATATATAGAAAGCAATGAATTAAAACCTGTTGAATTATTCTTGAGTGAGCTTCAGGGGCACATGGAAACAATAAAAAAACTTCATTTAATAATGATTCGAGAATTAAAGCCGGCTAAACGACGATTTAATTTCAAACGAAAAATTCTGCATATACCTCTTGATGCAGATATTTGCGTGGAACGTGAATTATTATTTTTCAAATCCCCTGAATCAATTATCCAGCGACCAGAACTAATGATAAAAATTTTTATTGAGTCAGCACGTTTGAAATTACCTTTAAGTGCTGAAGCCCATCGATTGGTTGAAGAATTTTGTAGTCTGATCGACGATGACTTTATAAAAAATCCATCGGTCATAAAAGATTTTGAAAGGATTCTCATTACTCATACCCCGATGTTCAATGTCTTACATGAAATGCTGTCTACAGGTTTATTAGGTAAATTGATCCCAGAGTTTAATGGGATTGCCAATCGCATTCAATATGACCAATACCATGTTTATCCTGTTGATAAGCATGTTTTAAAAACTGTCCAGAGATTGAAATCATTTGGCGCAAGTGAATCATCAAGACAATGTGATTTATGTTCAGAGTTATATCGTGAATTAAAACGTAAGAAGCGTGATTTATTATGGGCTGCATTATTACATGATATTGGAAAAAAAGATTCTCAAGGGGATCATAGCGAAAGAGGCGAGATTATTGCGAAAGATATATTAAAAAGATTTGGATATGGCCCAAGAAAAGCCAACCAGATCGCATCAATTATAAAAGAGCATCTTTTTCTTATCACAATGGCCACACGACGTGATGTTGATGATGAACAAACAGCCATTGCCTGTGCCAGAAGAATCCATAATGCTGAGCAACTAAACATGCTTTATTTATTGACTGTTGCAGATTCCATGTCTACCGGTCCGAATGCATGGTCTGATTGGGTAGATCAATTACTAAAAAAACTGTATTACAGCACCTTATCTACTATTGAAAATGGCGAATTGGCAACTGAGGAAGCAATCAGAAAAATTGAGAAAAAGAAAGTAGCATTACTTGCAAAATATGCAAACGATGCGGTTCAGGAAGAGTTGGTTATGACCTGTTTCAAATTTATGTCCGAACGATACTTGTTGTATTCTTCAGTGGAAGAAATGGATCGGCACATAAAATTCTATGAATCATTGCACAATCAAAGTGTTGTGATGCACGTTGAAAAAGATCAGGAAACAAATACACGGCTCCTGACTATTTGTGCTAAAGATCGCCCCGGTTTGTTTTCGATAATCACTGGAATTCTGTCAATATGTAATATTTCAATATGTGATGCGCGGGTTCATACCTGGCGTAACCGGATCGCCTTGGATATTTTCAAAGTGATTGCGCCCAAAGATCATCTTTATGAAGATCGAATGTGGCAAAAAATTGAAAGAAAAATTAAAGAAAGCCTTTCATCGGACCTTCAAATACATCAAACTCTGGCAGAGCAGGCTACGACGGTTTCATGGGACAGGCACTTGAAACATGAATCTGCAAAAATTCGTATTGATAATCAGTTGTCTGCTTTTTACACCATTATTGAAGTTTTTGCGCGGGACCGACCTGGATTGTTATTTGGTATTACCGATACCTTATATCGATCTGGATACAATATTTATTTTGCCAAGATCGCCACAGAGGGCGATCAGGTTGTAGATATTTTTTATATTAAGGACTTAAATGGACATAAAATCCAATCCAATACTCAGGTGCAGTCTTTAAAGCAAAAAATATCAGATATTATCAATGCCTTTTTGGATTGATATGAATTTAATTTTTGAAACAACAAGTTTAAGGAGGTATTAAATGAAAAGAAAAATTATGCTTATTCTGTCTTTTATGTTATTAATATTAACATCACAGGTTTTTGCAGATGATGCAACGATTAACAGCGGAGATACTGCATGGATTATTGTTTCTACAGCATTGGTCATGATGATGACTCCTGCAGGATTGGCGCTGTTTTATGGTGGTATGTCCCGAACAAAAAATTTGCTTAATACCCTGGCCATGACATTTGTGTCCTATTGTATTGGCAGTATTATCTGGGTAATGTGGGGATATTCCCTTGCATTTGGTCCAGATTTGGGAGGCATTGTTGGCGCGCCAACGCATTTGTTTATGAATGGTATAACAGTAAACAGCGTAACTGGTACCATTCCAACATTTGTATTTGCCTTATTTCAAATGACATTTGCAGGCATTACTGTGGCATTGATATTAGGTTCAATTGTGGATCGTATGAAATTTTCTGCATGGATCATCTTTTCAATGTTGTGGGTGACATTGGTTTACTGTCCCATAGCACACTGGGCCTGGGGCGGTGGATGGATGGGCAATATGGGCGCATTAGATTTTGCGGGTGGTAATGTGGTGCATATTAATGCCGGTGTTGCTGGATTGGTTCTGTCTCTATTTTTAGGCAAACGATTGGGATATGGTAAGGAAGCCATGTTTCCATCAAGTGTCACACTCACAGCTTTGGGCGCTGCCTTATTATGGTTTGGCTGGTTTGGGTTTAATGCGGGAAGTGAGCTTGCAGCAGATGGCATTGCTGCATCCGCATTTCTGGTAACCAATACGTCTGCATCAATGGGTGCAATGGCATGGATGCTTACTGAATGGGTTGTCAATCGTAAACCCACTGTGCTTGGCATTGCATCAGGGGCTGTTGCTGGACTGGTGTCAATTACACCTGCGGCTGGTTTTGTCAATTTGCCGGCTTCATTGATAATTGGTGCAGTAGCTGGTGTATTAGGCTTTTACTGTGTTGCAGTGTTGAAACACAAACTGGGCTACGATGATTCTTTGGATGCCTTTGGTGTTCATGGTATGTGCGGTCTTTGGGGGGCGCTGGCAACTGGCATTTTCGCAAGTCCATATATCAATGAGGCGGGTACTGGATTATTGTATGGTAATCCTGGACAGTTATGGATTCAGATCGTTTCAATTTTGGGAACTGCTCTATATTCAGGAGTGGCAACCATTGTGGTTATTTTGATCACACAATTATTAGCATCGGGCTTGAGGGTCACAAAAGAAGAAGAAATGCAAGGTCTGGATAATGCACTTCATGGCGAACGTGCATTTGAACTATAATTTTACAATTTAATGGAGGTTCAAACATGAAAAAGATTGAAGCAATTATCAAACCATTTAAGCTCGAAGAAGTCAAAGATGCGTTGAATGCCATCGGCATTCAAGGTATGACAATCAGCGAGGTTAAAGGTTATGGTCGTCAAAAAGGCCATAAAGAAATATATCGCGGTGCTGAATATATGGTCGATTTTATCCCAAAAATTAAGGTTGAAATTATTGTTGCTCAAGAGATTGTCGATCAGGCCCTTGATGCCATCATGAATGCCGCTAACACAAACACCATAGGTGATGGCAAAATTTTTGTACTGCCTGTTGAACAGGTCATTCGTGTAAGAACAGGTGAAAAAGGGGAAGAGGCGATATAAATAGTTTTCCAAGCAGACAAGCTGGACTGTGGTGTCAGTCAATTTCTAAAGGTCCGGCTTGTTTATCTGATCGGACAGGTACGACTTGTCTGACCTGTCTGACCTGTCCGATTGTGGATTATTGTTCTTGTATATTTAATTTTTCGAAAATTTTTCATATTACTCATCGTCGTTTTTGTTAGATTTGCGAATAGATACATGGCAGGTAATAATGATGATTATTAAGCCCAAAAAGAATAAAATATCAAGAACATCAAAGCCGCTAAATAAGTTTTTATCTGGCATGATTCAATTGCTCCTGTTTGTAATACGCAACAATTTCAGGTTTTCCCAGGCATCAGTCAACATGGGATTTGGGATATCTCCAGTAATGTTTGAGCGATAAACTCTTAAGTTCACCTGTTGATACAGTATTAATCCATAAGCGCGTTCATACCAGAGATGCTGGAGCTTGTGATATATACGCTCACGTTCCATTGTATTCATCGTGCGAATGCCATCATTACACAACTGGTCAATCTGGGCATCAGAGACACCCATCAACAATCCATAATTGCCTTGTGAATGCATGAATGGATACAAAAAATTATGGGGATCAGGAAAATCAGCAACCCATCCTGTGATGAAAACAGGGTATTCATAATGCCGATAGCCGATCAGATAATCCTTCCAATCCACCTGACGAACGTCAACCTGACATTTGGGGTGAATCCGCATCAGGTTTTCAGCCAGCATATGCGCTGCAATTCCGCGCATTTCATTGCCAGAATTATATGCAAGCACCATGAATAATCCATTTTTCCAGACCGCCCCACTCCATGCTTTTTTGAGATGATCGCGTGCTTTTTCCAGATCGAATTCATATACAGGCACATTGATATAAAAAGGCAGTCCATGAATATTGGGCGATGATGGAATAATGGCTTCTCCATTGAACACTTCCTGTTTATACGCCTTGCGGTTAAATAAATGCAAAAACGCTTTTCTTGCATGTAAGTCTGAAAAAAAATTGGAAGGTATCCCTTTGCCATCAAGACAGCCGCTGCCAATATTATCATTGCCCGGGGATCGGACGTGTTGACAAAAAAAAGCACAGGAGACAGATAATTGAGGCACAGATTTCCATTTTACGTCATTTAATTGTTTGACAGTCTCATAATAAGGTGCATCAACAGATACCCGATGTGCATCCCCATTAACAAGCATCATCTTTCTCGTTGACCATTCTTTAATACATTTAACAATTGATGTTTTAAAGTAAGGCTTAGGGCCCCAGTAATTTTCAAATCGTTCAAAAACAAATTGATTGGAAGGAATCCATGTTTTCATACGATAAGCACCGGTGCCATTGGCAATATGATGCAGAGGTTCCATTCCAGGCTTTGGGTTGTTATATTTCTGAGCATGAGCAATATTTCCATCCCAACAACCATTTGATATTGCCCACGATCTTGAAACGATAACGCTTGAGGCCTGAGTCAGTAACCCCAAAAAGGGCGGATAAGGTCTGGGTAAATGAAAAATAACCTGGCTCTCTGAAAATGTGATTGCACGATCCATTATTGTAATGATTTGCTTATTGATTCGTCCATCATTTGTACGTGTGCTTCTATGCCCTGTGAGAGCTTCAAGAAGCATCCACATAGGACCGCTGACAGGGTCGGTAATCAAATTTCTTTTAAATGAGTATACAACATCAGATGCAGTCAGTTGCTGGCCATTATGAAATGTCACAGGATCTCGGATGGTAAACGTATAAGTGGTCGCATCTGACGATATACCATTATTCTCGACTGATGGTACTTTTGTTGCAAGAATTGGAGTAAAGGCATCGGTTTGATTGCCATCAAAAAAAATTAAAGGCTCATAAATGTTTAAAATACGTTGATATGAGGTTTCGTCATATGCCACTGCTGGATCTAATGTTCTGAGATCACTGTATGTTACCAGAACGTAAGGCTGATCTTTTTCTGAATAAACCCTTGAAGGATCGTATACAGAAAATAAAAATAGTGTAAAAATAATAACGCATATCTTTATATAAAGCTTTGATTTTTTAAACATTATGGTCTTTAGCATACCTTGCGATTAATTATTTCGTAAAATAATACTTGAAGTTTCTTCGTCATAGTACCAGGTTTTTCATCACCTATAGGCTGATTATTCAATTTTATAACTGGTGTAATTTCAACAGTTGTTCCAACAACCATTAATTCATCTGATGTAAATAATTCCTCCTCTGAAGCGGAACGTTCTTCAACAGGAATATTATGGATATGACAAATGGAAAGAACAACCTTGCGCGTAATTCCAGCTAAAATAAAATGGGTTGCAGGCGGCGTGATGATGGTATTATTTTTTACCAGTAACACATTGGTGTGAGCGCCTTCTGTTAAATACCCATTGCGGATAAAAATCGCTTCCTGAGCATCAGAATCAATGGATTGTTGATGTGCCATTGAATTGGCAACCAGGTTAATGGATTTGATATTACATCGTGACCATCGGACATCAGGAAAGAGCTTTGCTGATATTCCTTTTTCAATATTGTTTATCTTCGGGGTAAACTGTTGGGCAGTTGCATAAATCGTCAGAGGCGTACCTGAAGGTGGATACTGATGAGAACGCTTTGCAACACCACGCGTTACTTGAATGTAAATCGTTGCATCCTGTTGATAAAAATTATTTTTTAATATTAACTGGTGTGCAATTTCTTTCAATTCTCTAAATGTTGAGACGTTAAACTGCAAGGCTTTGGCCCCATTTTCAAGACGTTCAATATGGGCATCAAGCTCAAACAGTTGTCCATTATAACTTCTGATAACCTCGTAAACGCCATCTCCCATTAAAAAACCCCGATCATTCGGGGAAATGGCAATATCTTTCTGTTGTATAAACTGACCATTAAAAAATGAAATCACAGCAACTCCTTTAATTTAACACAATCTTGTCATGTAAAAAAATTCTTTGACATGTTTCATATTCAATGGTATAGACTTAAAAATTTTTTTATGCAATAATTTTTATTTTTTAATAAACAGGAGGGTTATATAATGGTAAGTGTTGATGGTTCTGTGTTTATCCAAATCATTAACTTTTTGTTTCTTATTTGGCTCCTGAATATGGTTTTGTATAAGCCGATCAGAAATATTTTAAAGGAGCGAAAGCAGAATATACAAAATCTGGAATCAACTGTTCAAAAGTGCAACGCTGATGCCGAGGCCAGTGAAACATCCTATAAACAAGGATTGGATGAGGCGCGTCAAAAAGGGCTGGAACAAAAAAATGCCCTGATCAAAGAAGCTGAAGCGCAAGAGCGAACACTGATTTCCGAGCTAAATCAAAAAGCGATGAAAGAGATGGAACAGATCAAACAACGCATTCAAAACGATGTCGGCAAAGCCAAAATGAAGCTTGCGGAAGAAATTGAATCCTTTGCGCAAGCCATTGGTCAAAAAATATTGGGGAGGGCACTTGCATGATAAAATGGCGCTTCACTAAAAAACGATCCCTGGTTATTGCGGCAATTTTTATGATTGCGTTCTGCGGCATGGTAATGGCATCCTCAGGTGGACATGATTCCCACGAATCCCATGATACGCATGCGGAAAAAACCTGGGTGTCTACAGATACTTATCGTGTCATGAATTTTTTAGTTCTTGTGGTGGCCTTGTTTTTGCTTCTAAAAAAACCTGCATCACAGGCACTGAATTCCCGCATCTCAGATATTAAAAACGAGCTTGAAACACTCGAATCTGAGAAATCCGCAGCAGAGAAAAAACTGGCTGAGTACAATCAAAAATTTTCAGATATGGAAAATGAAGCCAAACAAATGGTTGATGATTATATCAAGCAGGGCGAATCTGCAAAACAGCGGATTATTGACGAAGCCAAGAAAACTGCTGAAAAAATGCAAGCGCAGGCTAAAAAGAATATTGAACAAGAATTCGGACTTGCGAACAAGGAATTGAAAGAAGAAATTATGGATAAAGCCATTGCGCTGGCAGAAAATATCATTAAGAACAATATCACTAATGAGGACCAGGATCGTCTGATTGGTGAATTTACAGAAAAGGTGGTGGCATAATGAAAAACATGTCTGTTTCCAGGCGTTATGCCAGAGCACTACTGATTCTCGGAAAAGAAAATGATCAGGTGGACCTCTATGGTAATGAACTGAATAGTTTCTCACAATTAATTGCCAGAGAATATGAGTTTCGCCAGGTAATTGCCAATCCGCTGTATGGTGCGCAACGCCGAAAAATGATACTCACACAGGTTCTGGAAAAAATGGACCTGTCTATAGTGATAAATTCTTTCTTTCAATTATTATTCGATAAACGCCGATTGAGCTTTATCGATAGCATCAATGAGTTTTATCAAAGGCTTGCTGACGAGTATAAAGGTATTGCTCGTGCAGGTCTTGTATCGGCTACAGATCTTTCTTCAGATGCAGTTGATCAGATACGATCGGCCCTGTCAAAAATGACTGGTAAACAAATCATTATTGATTTTGAGCAAGATCCCGGACTCATTGGTGGAGTGGTTGCCAAAATTGGCGACCTTGTTTTAGATGGGAGTATAAAAACACAGTTACTTTCTATGAAAGAATCAATAAAAAGGGGTGAAAGTATCTAACATGGAAATCAGAGCTGAAGAAATAAGTCAAATTATCAAAGAGCAAATCAAAGACTACGACAAAAAGGTTGAATTAAGTGAAACTGGAACAATCTTGTCTGTAGGTGATGGAATTGCTCGTGTCTATGGCCTGGAAAAGGCTATGGCTCTTGAGTTGGTTGAGTTCCCAGGTGGTATACTCGGCCTGGCCTTGAACCTTGAAGAGGATAATGTTGGTGTCGCTATTATGGGTGATGACACTGAGCTTAAAGAAGGCGATCAAGTGAAACGAACCGGACGTATTGCTGAAATACCGGTTGGTGAAGCTGTTCTTGGGCGTGTCATCTCTGCAGTGGGCGAACCTTTGGATGGTAAAGGTCCCATTGACTCAAATGAAACCAGACGTGTGGAAATGGTTGCACCTGGTGTTATTGCAAGAAAAAGTGTGCATGAACCCATGTATACTGGCCTTAAGGCTATTGATGCGATGACACCGGTCGGACGTGGACAGCGTGAGTTGATTATTGGTGACCGACAGATTGGTAAAACTGCTGTTGCAGTGGATTCCATTCTTAATCAAAAAGGCAAGGATGTTTATTGTATCTACGTTGCCTGTGGTCAGAAAAAATCAACAGTTGCACAGGTTGTGTCTATTCTTGAGAATCATGGGGCAATGGAATATACAACAGTTGTTTCCGCATGCGCCAGTGATCCTGCAACCTTACAATATATTGCGCCATATGCAGGTTGTGCTATCGGAGAATATTTCCGAGATAAAGGTCAACATTCTTTAATTATTTATGATGATCTTTCCAAACAGGCTGCTGCTTATCGTCAGGTGTCGTTATTGCTTAGAAGACCACCTGGACGTGAAGCATTCCCGGGCGACATTTTCTACAACCATTCAAGATTGCTTGAACGCGCTGCCAAACTCAATGATGAACTGGGCGCAGGCTCATTGACTGCATTGCCTATCATTGAAACACAGGCAGGTGACGTATCGGCCTTTATTCCAACAAACGTTATTTCAATTACAGATGGTCAGATCTATCTGGAACCAGGTCTTTTCTTCGCAGGTGTTCGACCAGCAATCAATGTTGGTTTGTCTGTTTCACGCGTTGGGGGCTCGGCTCAGGTAAAAGCGATGAAACAAGTGGCAGGAACACTTCGTTTGGATCTGGCACAGTACAGAGAACTCGAATCCTTTGCTGCATTTGGCAGCGACCTGGATGCCGCGACACAAAAACAATTGACACGTGGTGCCCGAATGGTCGAAATTCTAAAACAGCCGCAGTACAAACCGCTTTCTATGGAAAAACAGGTTTCCATCTTATTTGCGGGTACGCATGGCTATCTTGATGAATTGCCATTGGATGCATTGAATGATTATGAAAAAGGTCTGTATGAATTCATTGAAAATAAATATCCAAATGTTTTCAAGGGGCTGGATGAAAAACAAGCCATTGATGACGATTTGGAAAAATTGATGAATACTGCTATTGGTGAATATACCAATGAATTCAAAAGTCAGATGCAGTAATAGATAGATAACGTTTATAACTCTTAGTAGTTATTGAAATAAAGGCGGAACAACGATGGCAAGCTTAAATGATGTTAAAAATAAAATTGCCGGGGTCAAAAAGACCAAGCAAATTACCAAAGCCATGAATATGGTTGCGGCATCGAGATTGCGTGGTACGCAAAATCGGATGGAGGCTTTTCGACCTTATGCAATGAAGTTTTCTGAAGTTTTGGGAAGTCTTGCTGAACGTGCAGAAGAAGATGCCAGTCCGCTTTTAATCCCACGTGATTCTGTCAAATCGGTCAATGTGGTTCTTTGCACATCGGATAGAGGTTTATGCGGGGGCTTTAATGCCAATCTCATTGATAAAGCAGGTGCTTTTGTTGATGAGTTGACTGCTAAACATTCAGATGTCAAGATTACATTTACCAATTTTGGCAAAAAAGGGCGTGATTGGTGTCGTAAAGAAAAATGCGAGATTCAGAATGAATATATCGGTGTTGTGGGCGGAAAGTTTGATTTTTCCATTGCATCATCAACCGGACAACAACTCATTCAAGAGTTTTTGGATGGCAAATATGATGAAGTTTATGTGATCTATTCCCAATTTGTGGGAATGGCAAAGCAGATACCGGAAATTCAGCAAATTCTTCCGATTCCACCACTGGAAACTTCGGAAATCAATGAAAATGAACAATCATCCTTTGTAGCAGAACATATATGTGAACCATCACCACAAGAGGTTCTGGGAGATATGCTTCCACGAAACATATTTGTGCAATTATATAGTGCGCTGCTGGAAACATCAACCAGTGAGCATGCTGCACGAATGTTGGCGATGGATAATGCTACAAAAGCATGTAATGATATGATCGATAATTTGACACTTGCTTACAATAAAGCCCGTCAGGCGGCTGTTACTACTGAATTGATGGATATCGTAGGCGGTGCCGAGGCCCTGAAAGGGTAATTTTGATTAGGAGGTTTTTGATGTCTGAAAACATTGGAAAGATTACTCAGGTCATGGGGCCTGTGGTTGATGTGGAGTTTGAACCAGGAAAGCTCCCGGCCATATTGACGGCACTTACCATAAGCAACCCTGCGATTAATGATGAGCCTGATAATCTGGTTATTGAAATTGCACAGCATCTGGGCGACAATGTTGTTCGTGCTGTAGCTATGGATGTTACTGATGGTCTGGTTCGAGGCATGCCTGTTAAAGATACTGGCGCGCCCATCCAGATGCCTGTTGGCGATGCCTGTTTGGGGCGTGTTCTGAACGTAGTTGGCCGTCCGGTCGATGGTTTAGGGCCTGTCAGTCAGGAAAAACTGATGCCGATTCATCGCGAAGCCCCACTGTTGACTGAGCAAGATACAACTGTCCGCGTATTGGAAACTGGAGTCAAGGTTATTGACCTTCTGGTTCCATTCCCACGTGGTGGTAAAATGGGGATGTTCGGTGGTGCAGGTGTTGGAAAAACTGTTATCATGATGGAAATGGTCAACAACATAGCCATGCATCATGGTGGTATTTCTGTATTTGCTGGTGTTGGTGAGCGTACACGCGAGGGGAACGACCTGTATCATGAAATGAAAGATTCAGGGGTTCTTCCCAAAGCAGCACTTATTTATGGCCAGATGACAGAACCACCCGGAGCAAGAGCACGTGTTGCCCTGTCCGCATTGACTTGCGCCGAGTATTATCGTGATGTTGAAGGTCAGGATGTGTTGATCTTTATTGATAATATTTTTCGCTTTACTCAGGCTGGATCTGAGGTCTCTGCATTGCTGGGACGTATGCCATCAGCAGTTGGTTATCAACCAACTCTGGCTGTCGATCTTGGGGCACTTCAAGAACGTATTACATCGACGAACAAAGGGTCGATCACTGCAGTTCAATGCGTTTACGTACCGGCTGATGACCTTACTGACCCTGCACCTGCAACAACATTTGCCCATTTGGATGGTACTGTTGTTTTGTCTCGTCAAATTGCGGAATTGGGGATTTATCCGGCTGTGGATCCGCTGGATTCAACGTCACGAATTTTAGATCCCGGTTTTGTGGGAGAAGAGCATTATAAAGTTGCGCGTACAGTTCAACAGACACTTCAAAAATATAAAGAATTGCAAGATATTATTGCTATTCTGGGTGTTGAAGAATTATCAGATGAAGATAAATTGACAGTTTCCCGCGCCAGAAAAATTCAGAGATTCTTATCTCAGCCTTTCCACGTTGCAGAAAACTTTACTGGTAAAGCTGGCAAATATGTCAAGCTTGCGGATACAATCAAGGCGTTTAAAGAAATTGTTGATGGCGTCCATGATGATATTCCAGAACAGGCATTTTACATGGTTGGTGGTATTGAAGAGGTACTGGAGCGTGTGAAAAACGCGGAATAAATCAAAAAAGCATTAAATGTAATGTTTGTAAACATTGCATTTAATGCTGAATAAATAATTGAGGGCAATATGGCTGATAATATATTACTTGAAGTGGTCACCCCCGAAAAAAATGTGGTGAGTGAACGCGCTCAAATCGTGATGGCGCCAGGTTCTCTGGGTGAATTTGGCGTACTGCCCGGTCATACATCCTTTATTACGACATTGAAAGATGGTACCTTAAAATACAGGGATGAAAAAGGGGCAGAACATCGACTTGATGTCTTCGGTGGGTTTGCAGAGGCGTTGCCGGATAAAGTGACCATTCTGGCAGAAAATGCAAAAGAATCGGCTGGTTTGGATTAAATTTGTTCGAATAGAAGGATGATAATTGAGCGTAATATAAGTTAATAACAAAACCGAAAATTCGGTTTTTTTTAGTCTTAATTGAATAAATAGAAGGGCAGATCGTATGGTCTGCCTTTCGTTTTTTTTATCGTAATAAAAATTATGATCAATCAAGTGCAATGAGAACTATAATAATGTACAATTATTAAAGCGATTTACTATGTTTAAATTTATTTTCATAATTTTGCTATGCTTATTTCTTCATTATGGTGTATCTATGTCTGATGATCAGATTAGTGATACTCAAGTAAGAATTGTAACGACTGAAGAACCTCCAACGAATTATACCGATCAGAATAAGTTCGTAGGAACCACTGTTGATATTGTAGAGGAGATAAAAAATTATTTAAATCTTAAGGTAAGTATCGAAGTAAAGCCGTGGGCGAGATCTTACAAAATTGCAAAAGAGGAGCCCAACGTTATTATCTTTACTGCAGGGCGCACTAAGGAAAGAATAGATCATGGATTCCATTTTATTGGGCCTGTAATAACACGTAAACATGCGCTATGGAATAAAAAAGGGAATGCCTTTAGCATTAAGAATATCTATGATATTAAGACAATGAACTTAAATATTGGCTCAATGCGTGGAGATTGGCGCACAAAATTTTTTAAGAATCAAGGAATAAAAGTCCAGGAAGTGGCCAATCATGAACTGAACTTGAAAAAATTACTAAAAGGCAGGTTTCACTTATGGGTTTCATCTGATATTGAAGCGCCACCGATTTTGAACAAACTTGGTTACGATATGGAAGATATTGAAATGGCTTATGTCTTTAAAGAGGCTGCAAGCTTTATCATGATTTCCAAAGATACATCCAAAGGTATTGTCGAAAAATGGCAAAAGGCATATACAGCCATTCAAAAAACTGATTTTTTTGAAAAAGCATCTAAAAAATGGACGAATATATTAGGGTTTGAACTTGGTTTTGCAAAAGAGAAGGGTTTTTTTGTTAAACAATAATTGGAACAATCACGTAGCTTTTTTTATATTCGAGAATACCTCGAAATAAAAGGACAAATAATATGAAAAATATATGCATAATCATTTTGGCTGCGGGCAAAGGCAAGCGAATGAATTCATCAAAAGCGAAAGTGCTCCACCACATTTGTGGGAAACCCATGATCCTACAGGTAATAGATGCGGCTAAAAAGGTGACTTCCAATACGATAGTGGTGGTCGGACATCAGGCCCAGGAAGTACAAAAAACAATTGAAAAAAAATATGTCGATGTCTCTTTTGCGTTACAAGAGGAACAACGAGGTACAGGTCATGCGCTTCAATGCGCATTACCGATGATTTCATCTGAAATTGAATCGGTCGTCGTGCTGTGCGGTGATGTTCCTATGATTTCTCCTGATAAAATAAATGACCTGATCTATGTGCATCGTAAAGAAGATAACAATATCACTGTCATGGCTGTTGAGCAGGAAGACCCATATGGATATGGACGTATTGTTTTGGATCAAAATGGATTTATTGAAAAGATCGTTGAAGAAGCGGACGCCACCGATGAACAAAAAAAAATTAAGATGGTTAATTCGGGAATTTACTGTATTTCGTGCGCAATTATTGATGAGGTACTGAATGAAATATCTAATCGCAACAAGCAAAATGAATTTTATCTGACAGATATTGTTCCCATTGGTATACAGAAAAAATATCGCGTTGGGGTCATGCTCAATCAAGATTCAAATAACGTTTTAGGAATCAATACAATTGAACAACTTCATAAAATTGAAGCACTTATTAAAGAAAAGGATTGACAATTTTTTGAATAGCAATATAATAGCTAGTAAATTTATTCACGAACTACTATGAAGTGATGTTCATATCGTTTAGTTACTAAATTAATTTACAGGTTTATTTACAATATTTAAGCTTTAATAAGCCCCTGTACTGTTGGTGATTGATAAGATTCTTTGTTCCAACACGAAATTATTGGGGGCCGTCACTGATATTAAGTGTGTATTCCATCATTGTAGTTATGGAATCCCAAAAATATCATAGGGTGCCCACCTTAATAAATAAGGTTCAAAAGGTTTGTCAACACGGCATGTTAGCGGGGGCTTTTCTCTTTCTAGCAATCGTATGAATACGAGATTGAAGAAATAAACAAAAACGTAAAAACGATTGCATAATAAAAAAAATAGCGTTGAAAATTCAAAAAGATATAAAGTTTATGAGAATGATGATTGTAAAATTCAATATGGGGCTTATCTTGCTCCTTTTATCATATAGCTTGATCCATGGTCATAAGGATATTCTATGTAATGCTCAAATAATCCTAATGACCATTACCGCCATAAATTATTTTTATGTCATTAAAACAGCTTTCACAGTAAAATGTCATTCTTATCAGGGAAATTCTTATGGGTATTCTGCAATGATATAAAATACCAACTTTATTATCCAGTAATCGTCAACGCACTTTACAGAAATAATTCTAGACATGAATAATTTTTTTTAAAAGGTCAGGAATTATTTCTACTGAAAACAGATGCTTAAAAGAGCATTTTAACCAAATAATTGACAATTGATGTGATATAATGAATGAATATACCATATCTATGAGTCTGATTGGATTTGTCATTGGTTTTGGCGTTGCGTACTGGGCAAAAGGGCGCTTGTATGCACAAAAAATTCGAATGGCAGAGGATGAATCAGCAAATATAATCAACGATGCCTATCGGCGTTCAGAAACAATTATTAAGGAAGCTAAAGTTGAGGCCAAAGATCGTCTATATAAAATGAAAGGACAATTTGATGCCGATACTTTAGAAACGAGAACTGAGCTAAAGCGAATTGAAAAGCGTTTGAACCAAAAAGAAGAAAATCTCGAAAAGAAGCACGAGAAAAATGAACAGCGGAGTCAGGAAATATTTCAAAAAGAAAAGCTATACAACAAGAAGCTGGGCGAACAAGAAAAAATTGAACGCAAACTCAATGAAATGATGGAAGAGCAAAAAAAATTGCTCGAACGTATTTCAGGAATGACAGTTGATCAGGCGAAAGAACATTTAATAAAAGCAATGGAAAATGAAGCGCGTTACGAAGGTGCGAAACTGATAAAACGTATTGAAACTGAAACGCATGAAGAGGCAGATAAAAAAGCAAAGAAAATTATTGCCACAGCAATACAGCGATATGCTGGAGAATATGTTGCAGAACATACTGTATCTGTGGTACAATTACCAAATGACGACATGAAAGGCCGAATTATTGGTCGTGAAGGTCGTAATATCCGGGCACTTGAAGCTGCTACCGGTATTGATTTAATTATTGACGATACCCCAGAAGCTGTCATTTTATCCGGTTATAATCCCATAAGGCGAGAAGTTGCTCGAGTATCATTAAATCAGCTTATTTCAGATGGGCGCATCCATCCGGCTCGAATCGAAGATATTGTCAAAAAGGTTGAAAACGAAGTTGACGATGCTATTCGTGAGGCGGGTGAACAGGCTGCATTTGATTTAGGCGTTCATGGTATTCATTCAGAACTCATAAAATATTTGGGACGGCTGAAATTCAGAACGAGTTACGCTCAAAATGTTTTGAAGCATTCCATTGAAGTTGGTTTTTTATGTGGGATTATGGCTGCGGAGTTAGGACTCAATGTCAAGCAGGCGAAAAGAGTTGGTCTTTTGCATGATTTGGGAAAAGCAATAGACCACGAAGTCGAAGGACCGCACGCATTGACCGGTTCTAAATTAGCCAAGCGATATGGGGAATCATACAAGACAGTCCATGCTATAGCAGCACATCATGAAGATATTCCACCGGCATCTGTTATGGCATTGCTGGTACAGGCTGCGGATGGCTTGTCTGGCGCAAGACCTGGAGCAAGACGTGAAATGCTTGAAAGCTATATTAAACGTCTTGAGGATCTTGAAAAAATATGCAATAGTTTTAAAGGTGTGGCCAGTTCATATGCCATTCAAGCTGGCAGGGAAGTCCGAATTATGGTTGAAAGCGCGATTATCTCTGACGAGGAAGCTGTGTTACTCAATCGGGACATTACCAAAAAAATTGAAGAATCACTGACATTTCCAGGACAGATCAAGGTGACCGTAATACGTGAAACACGGTCTGTAGGATATGCCAGTAAATAAAGAACAGTTCGGAAAAAACAATGGAAAATGTATTCCAAGAACTGAAATTACGTGGGTTTATTGAACAAACCACCCATGAACAAGCGTTGGAATCATTACTGGCTGAAAAGAAAATTTCATGCTACATTGGATTTGACCCAACAGCAGACAGTCTGCATATTGGAAGTCTGGTTCCAATCATGGCAATGGTTCATTTTCAACGACATGGTCATAAAACACTGGCTTTAGTCGGTGGCGGAACTGCAATGATCGGAGACCCAAGTGGTAAAACCGAATTGCGCAAAATGCTCTCTGAAAAAGAAATAGATTGTAATGTTAAGGCCATTGGAAAACAATTGTCCCATTTTATTTCCTTTGAAAATGATAAGGCGGTGTTGGTTAACAATGCCGATTGGTTAAAATCCTTGCAATACATATTTTTTCTTCGGGATATTGGCCGATGCTTTAGTGTAAATCGCATGCTAAAAGCTGAAAGTTATCGCATGCGATTGGAGTCTGAAGAGGGGTTAAATTTTATCGAATTTAATTATATGTTACTACAGGCTTATGATTTTTATTATTTGAATAAAAACTATCAATGCCTTTTGCAGCTGGGTGGAAGTGACCAATGGGGAAATATTGTTGCTGGTATAGACCTGATACGTCGTAAAAGCAACATACAGGGATATGGCATAACATTTCCATTAATTACAACAAGTTCTGGCGCAAAAATGGGGAAAACTGCTAAAGGTGCAATATGGCTGGATAAAGAAAAAACAAGCCCATATGAATATTTTCAATATTGGATCAATACAGAAGATAAAGATGTCACTCGTTTTCTTTTGCTTTTTACTTTTTTGCCTGTTGATGAGATCAACACAATAAGCAATTTGGAAGCTGAGGCATTGAATCCGGTTAAAATGGTTTTAGCATTTGAAGCAACAAGAATTGCACATGGTGAAAACGAAGCAATAAAGGCTTATTTAGCAGCTCAGGAAATGTTTGGGAAACGTGAAATCCCTAAAACCTTACTTCAATCAAGTAAGATTCATAATCAAAAAATTTCAGGTCAGAGTAATATTCCAAAAACGATAATTTCCTTGCAGAAATTACAAGAGGGGATTCAGGTCTTTGAACTATTTGCTGAAGTTGGACTGTGTGATTCAAAATCATCAGCGAAACGCTTGATAAAGCAGGGCGGCGCATATATAAATGATGAGCGCGTTAAAGATTTTCAAATGTGTATTCACCAGGAACTCTTTATTAGCAATGAGTTAAAAATGCGTGCAGGAAAAAAGAAATATCATCTAATCCAGTTGCAAACAAAAAATTAAAAAATGATTGACAAAGGAACCGAAAAGATGTATACTTCTTTTTATCATTGATTGAGAGAAAATTTTTCAATCAATTAATTTTTGAATTAATTGATTTTTTATAAAAAAATAATTGATTCAAAAAAAAACATTGACAAACTAAGTAAAAAGATTTATATTACTTTTTATCAATTGGCAATAAATATTTGAAGCGATTTTTGAGGTATAAAAATCGTAATAAATATTTAGTGTCTTTTTTGTTTTTTTTGATAATAAGAATGGATTTGATCTTTGAAAACTAAATAGTGAAACAGGTAGGCTCCTAACAAAAAAACTTTGAGAATTTTTTAAATTCAAATATTTTATTTGAGAGTTTGATCCTGGCTCAGAATGAACGCTGGCGGCGTGCTTAACACATGCAAGTCGAACGTGAACTCTCCTGCTTGCAGGAGATAGTAAAGTGGCGCACGGGTGAGTAACGCGTGGATAATCTTTCCGTAAATCGGGGATAACATTGCGAAAGCGATGCTAATACCGGATATTATTCGTAATTATTAAGATTGCGAATCAAAGGTGGTCTCTACATGTAAGCTACCGTTTACGGGTGAGTCCGCGTACCATTAGCTAGTTGGTGAGATAAAAGCTCACCAAGGCTACGATGGTTAGCTGGTCTGAGAGGATGATCAGCCACACTGGAACTGAAACACGGTCCAGACTCCTACGGGAGGC
>Ga0272440_1000028_pt1 | contig 131626 bp, 104 predicted proteins | sample SSMMMBAug17_FD_192440 | JGI IMG/M metagenome (GOLD analysis project Ga0272440, IMG submission 192440) | Marine sediment archaeal communities from Little Sippewissett salt marsh, Falmouth, MA, United States - SSM-MMB-Aug17 | ecosystem: Environmental > Aquatic > Marine > Wetlands > Sediment ... | reverse complement strand
CCTCAACTGGATAATATTCATTTTGATGACGTTGATTTTGATCTTGTCCGGAAAAAAGATAATGAAAAAGTTCAGATTGACTTGTTTCTCTTTAACAAAAATAGCGTGGCAATTATTGAGGTAAAACGCCATTTACAGTCCAAACATCTGGATGATCTTTACAACCGGATTATTCCCAGATTTATACGTCTGTTTCCGGAACATAAGGACAAATCGCTCTATGCAGGTCTTGCAACCTATGCCATTCCAAAAAGGGCAAAACCTTATGTGGAAAAAAGGATTGATAAATATGGCTTTTTCTTGCTTACTCCCAATAGAGACCACACTGCAATCAACGTTGACGCACACGCGATGCGTACTATTATGTAAGCCTGATGGTGCTTAAACGCAATAAATATGCAACAAAACCAAAGTTAAACGATCATATAATTCGAGCAAAGGAGGTTATAAACTCATGACAGATGAAGAACTTAGGCAATTAATAGCTGAAAATGCGAAAGGTATGAAAGAGTTGAGAAAAGCACAATTACAAACTGATGCGCAACTTGCTAAAACTGATGCTCAACTCGCTAAAACTGATGCGCAACTTGCTAAAACTGATGCCAGGATTAACAAGCTCAGCAAGACAGTGCGTGAGCTATCTGAGATGTATGGAGGCGTCAGCAATCATTTGGGTGATGAGGCTGAACTTGATTTTTTTGTAGCTTTAAATCGTAATCCTCAACTGGATAATATTCATTTTGATGACGTTGATTTTGATCTTGTCCGGAAAAAAGATAATGAAAAAGTTCAGATTGACTTGTTTCTCTTTAACAAAAATAGCGTAGCAATTATTGAGGTAAAACGCCATTTACAGTCCAAACATCTGGATGATCTTTACAACCGGATCATTCCCAGATTTATACGTCTGTTTCCGGAATATAAGGATAAATCACTCTATGCAGGCTTTGCAACATATGCCATTCCAAAAAGGGCAAAACCTTATGTGGAAAAAAGGATTGATAAATATGGCTTTTTCTTGCTTACTCCCAATCGAGATCACACTGCAATCAACGTTAACGCACACGCGATGCGATGCTTGCAAATGAGTAAAAAAGAACTTAAAGCGAATAACGAGTATTAAGAGGATACGTCATGAACAAAACCACTGAAACAAGAAAAAATCCAGCACAGTATGTAAAAATGTTCTTTTTGTCTGTGTTGGTAACTGGCGCAGCGGGATTTCTTTTTTATGGCCTGGCCAGCCATTACATCATCAATCAGGCTGAAAAGAATATTGAAAATCTTTTATTATATCACCGGGGACTCCATTTGTATATACAACAAGTGATGCTCCCTGCCCTCTATCAATTTAAAGATAAGGGAGAAATCAAGGATGACTTTTACTCTCCGGAACTTTTCTCCTCTTCCTTTATGGTCCGAAATCAGCATAAGCTCTATAATGAAGCTCGGGCTGAAGCCGGCCTGGAACAAATGTATTATAAAATGGCAGCAAAAAATCCACGAAACCCGGTCAATAAATCCGATGCCCTGGAGGAAAAGTTGATTGATATGTTCAATAAAAATCCTGGTCAGTTAAGCCATCGAGATATTGTTGATATCAATGGACAAAAATATCTTTATCTGGCCATGCCCTTTCTCAAAACAGAAGAAAGATGCCTAAAGTGTCACAGCGTTCGGGAAATTGCGCCACTTCAATTACAGGAACGATATCAGGGGGAGGGTGGTTTTCACGACTGGGTGGGAAACATTCGCGCCATTGAATCCATTCGGGTTCCCCTGGCCCATGAGTTTTATACTGTCTATGTAGTATCCGGATCTCTTTTGTGTGGCGTTTTGTTTATTATGATTCTCTTCATGTTTAACAGACGTCTTACAGCAACAGTGAAGACCAGAACCAGAGAATTGGAAAAGGAAAACAGGGAAAGGGAGCAGGCAGAAGCCGAAGTCAGAAAACTAAACATTGAACTGGAAGCTCGCGTTGAAGAGCGAACGGCCCAACTGAATGCAGCAAATAAAGAATTGGATGCTTTTGCCTACTCTGTTTCCCATGATTTGAGAGCACCGCTCCGAGGCATAGATGGATTCAGCCTGGCCCTTTTGGAAGATTTTGAAGATAAGCTTGATGATACAGGCAAGGATTATTTAAACAGAGTGAGAAATGGGTGTGTCAGAATGGGACTTCTCATTGATGATATTCTTAAGATGTCCCGGCTTACCCGCAGTGAGATACGTCGAGAGGATCTGGATATAAGCCTGATGGCCCATAAGTCGATAGAGACATTCATGCTTTCGGAGCCAGATCGAAAACTTGACATTGATATTCAAGATAACGTTCGTGGGTCGGGTGATATCACACTGATACAGACTGTTTTAGATAACCTTTTGGGCAATGCCTGGAAATTTACTGGTAAAAAGGAAGACGCTGTGATTTCATTTGGAATTGTTTCAGAAAATAAACCGATGACCTATTTTGTATCAGACAATGGTGCCGGATTCAACATGGAATATGCCGATAAACTGTTCAGTGCTTTCCAGCGACTTCACTCTCCCGGAGAATTCCAGGGAACAGGAATAGGTTTGGCATCGGTCCAGCGAATTATTCATCGGCATGGTGGAAAAATCTGGGCCGAAGGAGAAGAAGAAAAAGGCGCGACTTTTTACTTTACTTTATCTTAGGAATATTATAACATTCCTTATTTTCAATAAATTTCACAAAGGAAATACAATGAATCAAAAAAAAGTGATTCTGCTTGTAGAGGACAACCTGGATGATGAAGCATTGACTATCCGGGCACTTAAAAGAAATAATATTCTTAACGAAGTTATCGTTGCCAGAGATGGTGCCGAGGCGGTGGATATACTTTTTGGCACCAAAAACGATCCGGATAAAAAAGAACCTGTTCTTCCACAACTCATATTGCTTGATTTAAATCTGCCCAAAATCAGTGGCCTTGAAGTTTTGAAGCAAATCAGAGCGAATGAAAAAACTCGGATGCTGCCTGTGGTTGTTTTGACCACATCAAGTGAAGACAGAGATCGAATGGAAAGCTACAAACTGGGTGTCAACAGTTATATTCGTAAGCCTGTGGATTTTAAGCAATTTAGTGATGCTATTTTACAAGTGGGATTGTACTGGCTGGTTCTAAACGAAGGACCACCCAATACTTAGGGGAATTTATCTTTCGAGATTTCCTAAATAAGTTGTTTTTCAAGAATTCCTAAAGGAATCATAATGAAGCAAGAACTCTATTTATTGCAGATTGAAGACAACGAGGACGATGCCCTTTTAGTACAGAGAATGCTAAAAAAGGAAGGATATACACTTGTCTCCAGACTTGTTGAAACAAAGTCTGCACTTGTCGCTGCTCTTGACGAATGTCGATGGGATATCATTCTTTCCGATTATGCTATGCCGCTTTTAAATGGAATGGAGGCCTTAAAGACTGTATTAAATCACGAAAACGATTCTCCCTTTATCATTGTTTCCGGAGAAATTGGTGAAGAACGGGCAGTGGCACTTTTAAAGACGGGTGCCGATGACTACATTCGAAAAGACAATCTGGTTCGCCTTGGACAGGCTGTTAAAAGAGCCCTTAAGCAAAGAGAAATTCGTCTGGAAAAGATCGCTGCTGAAAAAGCAATGATAGAAAGTGAAAAGCGCTATCGTCTGGTTTTTGAGAAATCGCCTCTGGGAATTGTACAATTCGATGAAAAAGGTGACATTATTGATTGCAATGAAAATTTTGCAACAATTATTGGCATCCCGAAAGATCAACTGGTTGGTTTAAACATGCTTAAAATGATGCCTGAGGGGCCGGCTTTAGATGCTGCAAAAGGTTTTCTGGAAAAGGGGACAGGACAGTTTGAGGGAAAATTCAGGACTATTAACGCTAACGAGGATATTTACATTCGTGCAGTTCTCGGTGCGATAACTGATAATAAGGGAATTGTCCCCGGTGCAGTGGGAATTTTCGAAGACATCAGCGAAAAAGTAAGACTTGAAAATCACCTTAAACGAACCCAGCAAATGGAATCTATTGGAAATCTTGCTGGTGGTATTGCACATGATTTTAATAATCTGCTTTTTCCAATCATCGGCCTGTCAAGTATGCTTTTAGATGACTTACCTGAAGGCAGTGCTGAACATAAAACAATTGCTCAAATACTGAAAGCAGGTGAAAGAGGGAGAGAACTTGTCAAACAAATTCTGGCATTCAGCCGAAAGTCTGATTTGAAAAAAGAAACTGTTCAATTTCAGATAATTATAACAGAGGCACTCAAGCTAAGTCGGTCAACCATTCCATCTAATATTGTAATTACAGACAAAATTCAGAAAGACTGTGGTCTAATAAATGCAAATCCCTCTCAACTCAATCAAATTGTCATGAATTTGATCACCAATGCCTGGCATGCCCTGGAGTATTCCAGTGGAACAATTGATGTTCAACTGCATGAAGTTGATGTAAAGAGGGGATTGACACCCGAATCAATTCCTCCTGGCAGGTACGCCAGACTTTCAGTTTCAGATACAGGGAAAGGTATCGATCCATCCATTTTAGATAAAATATTCGAACCTTATTTTACGACCAAAGAAAAAGACAAGGGAACAGGTCTGGGACTGTCCATGGTATACGGCATTGTAAAAGATCACCTTGGTGATATTCAGGTACACAGCGAACTTGGAAAAGGAACATGTTTTTCTGTATACCTTCCCTTGCGGCAAAAAAAATCCAAAAAAAAACAATCTGATAATATAAAGACAGAGTCCATAGTCACTGGTCATGAAAGGATTCTTTTGATTGATGACGAAAAGGCCATCGTCCATATGGTAAAACAAATGCTTGAAAAGCTCGGATACAGGGTAACAGAAATGACCAGTAGTTTGGAAGCTCTGGAAGCTTTCAAAACAACCCCCCATGCTTTCGATCTGATCATCACTGACATGACCATGCCGAATCTGACCGGAGATCAGCTTGCCAAAGAATTGATTGCTATCAGACCTGACATCCCTGTCATAATTTCCACCGGATTTAGTGAAAGGCTAAACGAAACACAAGCTGAGCAATTGGGGATAAAGGCATTTATGATGAAACCAATCGCAAGGTCTGAAATGATCCGAACAATTCGGACAGTTTTGGATGCGGACAAGGTCTGAGCAATCTGCAATTCAGATTATCTTGAGAAGTTCGTCCTTACAGGTGATGCCAATTGATCCTTTGGATTTTATGAGAAATTTCCTTAACCCACCAAAATTTCTGTGACAAAGACGATCAATAATGTAAGAGTTAATGTGGTTGCCATTGGGCAGGGCTGAAAATTCACAATCAACAATTTTTTTAATCTATTGCAATTGTTTTACAACACTGCTATTCAACAGTATAAGATATTGTGTCATATGAATAATATATAATAATAAATAGTAATATAAATATCAGCAGGTTCTATAATACAATATGTCTGACACGAAACGTGCTGTTGCATACATAAGAACAAATCAAACAGGAGTAAGAAAATGAGCATCATCGAAACGCGGATTGATACACAATCCGAGACATACAAAAGCAATTATGCGGCAAATTCTGCCCTTGTTCAGGAATTAAAAAATGAAATGGATAAGGCGGCCAATGAACGATCTGATAAAGCACGAAACCGTCTGGCAGAAACCGGAAAATTACCCGTTCAGAAAAAGTTTGAGTTGCTTTTAGATCGCAATACCCCTTTTCTGGAAATTGCACCACTTGCGGCAAAAGATCAATACGATGGTAAGGTGCATAAAGCCGGTGCAGTTGCTGGTATTGGCATGATTAAGGGAAGGGAAGTGTTTGTCAGTGCCAATGATGCCACGATTAAAGGGGGGGCAAGTTATCCACTGTCTGTAAAAAAAATGCTTCGATGTCAGACTATTGCCATGGAAAACAGGCTCCCAATGATTAATCTGGTGGACTCAGCCGGTGCATTCCTCCCATTACAATCGGAAATATTTCCCGATATTGATGATGGGGGCCGGACATTTTATAATCAGGCCATGATGTCTAAAATGAAAATCCCCCAGATTACTGCAGTCATGGGCTTATGTACAGCAGGTGGTGCATATGTTCCTGCGATGAGTGATGAAGTTGTTCATGTGAAAGGTCATGGTGCGATCTTTCTCGGTGGGCCGCCTCTGGTGAAGGCGGCTACGGGTGAAGAAGTTTCTGCTGATGAACTCGGCGGCGCAGATTTGCATTGCAGTCAATCGGGGGTTTCTGATTACTTTGCTGATGATGATGCTCATGCCATTGCGATCATTCGTGAAATTGTAGATCATCTTCCCAAACGGCCAAAAGCAATGCTCACAATGAGTGAACCCCGTCCACCACTGTATCCATCAGATGAAATTTATGGTATTATTCCGAAAGATATTGCCAAACCCTATGATATTCGTGAAATCATTGCAAGGATGGTTGATGGGAGTGATTTTTTAGAGTTTAAATCCATGTATGGGCCAACATTAATCTGTGGATTTGCACACATTCATGGTTATCCGGTTGGCATTTTAGGTAACAATGGGATTTTGTTTTCTGAAAGTGCGTTAAAAGGGACGCAATTTATTCAAATATGTGATTCGAGAAAAATTCCGCTCATTTTTCTTCAAAATATAACAGGCTTTATTATTGGTCAGGCATATGAGCAGGGCGGCATTACAAAAAATGGACATAAAATGGTCAATGCTGTGGCGACATGCACAGTTCCCAAGTTTACAGTAATTGTGGGCGCATCATTTGGTGCAGGTAATTATGCCATGTGTGGACGTGCATACTCCCCCAGATTCCTGTGGATGTGGCCCAATTCTCAGATCGGTGTCATGGGCGGGCAACAGGCTGCTGATGTTTTGGTAACCATTCAAAATGATCAACGGAAACGAACCGGACAACCCCCATTAAATAATGAAGAAGTGGCCTTTTTGAAAGATCCGGTGATTCAGGCATCAATAAAAGAAGGCAATGCCTATTACAGTTCATCAAATTTATGGGATGATGGCATTCTTGATCCCGCCAAAACAAGAGATGTTCTTGGCTTGGCCATTTCTGCAAGTTTGAATGCACCCATTCGTGACGACGCCTTTGGTTATGGTATTTTTAGAATGTAAGGAACGCTTTTATATTTCAAAAACATCGGGAGAATAAATAATGTTTCAGAAAATACTTATTGCAAACAGGGGAGAAATAGCGGTTCGAATCATGAAAACCTGCCGGGAGATGGGAATAAAAACTGTGGCGGTATATTCTGATGTTGATACTACTGCACTTCATGTCATGAATGCAGATGAATCCATACACCTGGGACAGGCAGAACCATCAGAAAGCTATTTGAGTATAGATAAAATTATTGCCGCAGCAAAAGAAACTGGCGCGACAGCCATTCATCCAGGATATGGTTTTCTGGCAGAAAACGCAATGTTTGCACAGGCCTGTCAAGAAAATGATATCACATTTATTGGACCATCAGCAGAAGTTATTAGAAATCTTGGGGATAAAATTACTGCAAGAAAGATTATGGCAGATAGTGGCCTACCAGTAACACCCGGTACCACTATAGACTCCAATAATCACGATGCATGGACGCAGGCAGCAGAATCTATTGGGTATCCTGTTCTCATTAAGGCAGCATCAGGCGGTGGGGGTAAAGGCATGCGCGTGGTTGATGCGCCACAGTATTTAAAAGAAAGCTGCGAGACAGCAGCCAGTGAAGCCCAAAACGCCTTTGGTGATAATACAATATATATGGAAAAATTTTTGAAAAATGCGCGTCATGTAGAAATACAAATTCTTTGTGATTCCCAGGGAAATGCTATTCACTTGATGGAACGTGAATGCTCGGTTCAACGACGCCATCAAAAAATCATTGAAGAAACACCCTCCACCGCTCTGTCAGACGATTTAAGAGAAAAAATGGGACAGGCGGCAATCACCGCAGCCAAAGCATCGGGCTATGTGAATGCCGGTACTGTTGAGTTTTTGTTGGATGATACTGGAAAATTTTATTTTCTTGAAGTCAACACACGGCTTCAGGTTGAGCATCCGGTAACAGAAATGATTACAAATATTGATCTGGTCAGGCATCAAATTGAAATTGCTGCGGGAAAGCCTTTGTCTCTTGCGCAACAAGATATTATTACTCGTGGACATGCCATCGAATGTCGTATTTATGCTGAAGATCCAGAAAACAATTTCTTTCCATCCCCTGGAAAAATTGAATTCTTAAAAGAGCCAACCGGACCGGGAATTAGAAATGACTGTGGTGTATATACAAATTTTGATGTGCCTGTAGAATATGACCCCATTTTATCCAAGCTGATTGTTTTTGCCGAGACCAGAGATATGGCAATTCAACGCATGATTCACGCCTTGCAGAACTATGCGATTGTTGGTGTAAAAACAGCAATCGGTTTTATGCTGGATGTTTTGTCATCAGAACCTTTTCAAAAGGGACAAACTTATACCAACTTTATTGATGTTCATTTTGCTGACCGGGCACCCGCTCTTTCTGAAAAATATGTTGCCTGCGCTGCCTTTCTTGCGGATAATCTTATTTCTGGAGAAAATACACATGTCAGTAAAATACAGTCGGAAAGACCTTCATTGTGGCAACAGTTAGGAAATTTTAGATTATAAGTATATAAGGAGCAAAATATGGACTACCGACTTAAATGTCTTAACACAGTTTTTCCAATCAATTGCCATGTGGATAATCCCCATGAATTTACCTTAACGATAGATAATAAAGATATGAATATTTATGCTGAACGTATTTCACCACATGAAATGTTTCTTAAAATTAATGGCAAACATTATAATGTATTTACCCGAGGGGATGAACAAGAAAAAGAAATTATAATAAATGGTTACATCTATCATATAGAAGATATGGATCTACTGGAACAGCAACCAATTAAACGATCTGCCACAGGTCAAACACCATCAGATGTTACGCCGCCCATGCCTTCAATTGTTACACGAATTTTAGTGAAAGAAGACGAGCATGTGGAGCAATCTCAATCGGTAATTATTGTTTCAGCCATGAAAATGGAAACAACTTTATGCGCGCCTTATAATGGAATTGTTAAAAAAATTCATGTGGCAGAGGGAGATAAGGTCGCAGCCAAACAAACATTGATGGATATTGAAAAAGACTAAGGAAGGAAACACCCATGCCTCAAAATAAAGAAAAGCTTATCATAGCCAATTGCAGTGGATTTTTTGGTGATCGCCTGTCCGCAGCACAAGAAATGGTTCAGGGAGGGGCAATTGATGTTCTGACTGGTGACTATCTGGCAGAGCTGACAATGGCCATCTTGTTTCAAAAAAAGCTGAAAGATCCCAATGCCGGTTTTGTGCCAACATTCCTCAAACAAATGAAAGAAATCATGGCAGAATGTCTTGAAAGAAATATCAAAGTTGTCAGTAATGCAGGTGGTTTAAATCCCTCTGGCATGGCCAGTGCCCTGAAAGAGATTGCAGACAACCAGGGATTGTCGCCGAAAATTGCATATATTGAGGGTGACGACCTGATGCCTGGACTTCAAGCGTTACAAAAAGCGGGAGAATCTTTCACACATTTGGACAAAAATATTTCTCTTGCTGATGCTAACGCAATGCCAATTACTGCAAATGCTTATCTGGGTGGATGGGGTATTGCTGAAGCCTTAAAAAAGGGTGCGGATATTGTCATATGCGGTCGTATTGCGGATGCGGCACTGGTGTCTGGCCCCTCAGCCTGGCATTTTCAATGGCATCAAACCGATTGGGATTGCCTGGCCGGAGCATATGCTGCCGGACATATTATTGAATGCGGGGCACAGGCGACGGGTGGCAATTATTCATTTATTCATGAAGTGCCGTCGTTTAAAAATGTGGGATTTCCCATTACTGAAATGCATGATGATGGCAGTTTTGTCATTACGAAACATCCCAATACTGGCGGATTGGTATCTGTTGGCACTGTTACAGCTCAGCTTCTTTATGAAATCAATACGCCCAAATATCTGACACCTGATGTTACTGTGCGTTTTGATACATTGACCTTGAAACAGGAAGAAAAGGATCGCGTGAGTGCAAATGGGATAAAAGGTGAGCCGCCACCAAATACGACAAAAGTGTGTATGAATAATTTGGGTAGCTACAAAAACAGCATGACAGTCATTCTCACAGGCCTTGATATTGAGGAAAAAGCACAAATCGTTGAGAATACCTTATTTGATAGTATATCTGAGCGGCCTGAACAGGTTGATGTTCAACTTATCCGATCAGACAAGGAAAACCCGGACACAAATGAAGAGGCATTTGCATTTTTGCGGATTACAGTAATGGATCAGGATGCTAAAAAAGCGGGAAAATTATTTTCAAGCAAGGTTGTAGAGCTGGCACTTGCTAATATACCGGGCTTTACACTGACAGCACCGCCATCCAATGGTTCTCCGGCACTGATTCATTGGCCTGCTTTGGTTTCAGCCGCTCATATTACCCAGACAATTCATATTGACGATGAAACAATAGAGATGCCTGCATTAATTGAATCTGATCAATTTGAACCTTTTCACATCAAGTCTCCCCAGATACCATCCATCCCAAAAGGAAAACTTATAAAAGCTGCGTTTGGTCGTGCATTTGCGACACGTTCTGGAGATAAAGGCGGAAATGCCAATCTGGGCGTTTGGGCAAAGACGCCTGAGGCATATGCTTTTCTTCAAGACTTTTTAACCATTGTGAAATTAAAAGAATTGCTTCCAGACTGCAATCCATTTGTTATTGATCGATACGAATTGCCCAATCTATTGGCGGTTAACTTTTATATTCGCGGTTTGTTGGGTGATGGTGTGGCTGCCTCAGTGCGAAGTGATCCGCAGGCAAAAACTTTGGGAGAATATCTGAGAGCTAAGATTGTGGATTTGCCTGAAAATATTTTATGAATAATCTTTCCATCAGAAAAAGGAAAAAAACAAATGAAACAGATTTGTAACGATCTAAAAGCAGAATATGACGCTTTAGATTCCATCGTAAAGAACCTGGACGATAATCAATGGCAAACACAAACCCCATTTTTCAATTGGACAATTAAAGATGAAATCAGTCATATTGCATACTTTGATCGTGCAGCCTATTATTCTGCAACGAATCAGGAAGCCTTTCAAAAGGATATGGAACAAATGCTTGAGGGTTTTGTAGATTATTCTCAAATGCACAAAAAAATAAATTCAGTGGGGGGGAATATGTCTTCAAGCGATTTGCTTGCATGGTGGCGCGACAATCGTGAAAAGCTCATTCAGGCATATGCCGCATTGTTGCCCAAAGATAGACTTCCCTGGTATGGCCCCACCATGAGTGCGCGATCTTCTGCGACAGCACGTTTGATGGAAACATGGGCACATGGCCAGGATATTGTTGATACCTTAAAAATTGTACGAGAATCAACCGATCGATTGCAACATATTGCACATATTGGTGTCAGTACCTTACAATGGAGTTTTCAAAATCGTCAAATGCCTGTGCCTGAGACTCCTATCTATGTCGCACTCACGAGCCCTTCGGGTGTAATATGGGAATGGGGGGCCTCTAATGCAAAAGATCGCGTTACGGGTAAGGCACAAGATTTTTGTCTGATTGTTACACAACGACGCAATATTGCTGATGTCCACTCAATTGAAACAACAGGTGATGTCGCGGAAAAATGGATGGATATTGCGCAGGCATTTGCAGGTCCACCTGAAACGCCTCCTCAACCCGGAAAACGATTATAATTCAGGAGTAATTGCTCATGGACGAATATTTTACAAAAGAACATCACCGATTAAGAAAGACTGTTCGTGAAGTTATAAAAAAGGAAGTGCTTCCTTATATTGACGAATGGGAAGAATCAGGTGGCTTTCCAGATACACTGTATACCTTATTTGGTGACCTGGGCTTTTTGGGCGTTGGATTTCCTGAAGAAATCGGCGGCACAGGTGGGGATGTTTTTGATACGATTGTTGTTTGCGAAGAAATGATGCGATCTGGTTCTGGTGGCTTTGCAGCAGGCATCGGATCATTAAATATTGCCTTGCCGCCAATTGTTCACAAAGGAACATTGGAACAAAAAGAACGATTTGTCCGACCTGTCCTTGAAGGTAAACGTATTGCGGCTTTGGGAGTTACTGAACCCTCAGGCGGATCAGATGTTGCCAATATTCAAACCACGGCTGTTCGTGATGGAAATCATTTTATTGTTAATGGAAGCAAAACATTTATCACCAGTGGAATCCGCGCTGATCAGCTTACCTGTGCCGTTCGAACCGGTGAGGCGGGTGCGCATGGAATCAGCTTTTTGGTCATAGAAAAAGACACGCCCGGCTATTCACAGGGAAGTCCGCTCAAAAAAACTGGCTGGTGGGCGTCTGATACAGCGGAAATCTTTTTTAATAATTGCCACGTTCCTGTTGAAAATCTGATTGGAGAAGAAAATAAAGGCTTTTACATCATTATGGAAAACTTCCAGATGGAACGTCTTCAATTAGCAATAATGGCCAATATAACAGCCCAAATGGCACTGGATGAAGCCTCAAACTACACAAAAGAAAGGACCGCTTTTGGTAAGCCATTGCAAGGGTTTCAGGTGACACGTCATAAACTTGTGGATATGGCAACACTTGTAGAAATCAGCCGGGAATTCACATATCGCGTTGCGTCAAAGATGAAAGCGGGTATCAATCAGGTGAAAGAGGTTTCTATGGCAAAGAATTTTGCCTGTAGTGTCAGTGATCGTGTGACATATGATGCTGTACAGCTTTTTGGGGGATATGGGTTTATGCGGGGATTTCTGGTTGAACGTTTGTATCGGGATAACCGAATTCTGTCAATTGGTGGTGGCACAACTGAAATTATGAAAGAAATTATTTCTAAATTGTTAACTTCTTAATATTATTTTTTGAGTGTAACCCAAATGGCCGGAATTTAAATTATCACTCACCATTTTTTGAACCAGGATTACGCTGAAAAAGATGAATAAGATGAAATAAACACTGTCTTTTAATTATCTTATTCATCTTCTTCTGTGTCATCCAGGTTCAAAATGAATAGAATAGACTCTTTCAGAAATGAGGAACTTATTATTTAAGTATTCCTTAACAAATTCTAAAAATTCTGTTAATTCTGAAAATTCTGATTCAAAAGAAAAGGTCAAACAATTGATGAAGTTTTTATTATTCGCATAGGTCTAAAAGTGTGGCAGGCTAACTAACTAATGTATGAAATTTTAAATATCAATATAGAGTATAAAGGCAGAGAAAAAAATGCACTGGACAAAAAGTAAAGATCATTACAAGGTTCCGATAAAATCCTGGTGCGAAGAGCCAGAAAAAGTGGCATTCGAACAGGCAGAAAATCTTGCATGCCATCCGTCAGTTTTTCATCATGTGGCGTTAATGCCGGATTGTCATCCGGGTTATGGTATGCCTATTGGTGGTGTGATTGCCTGTGAGCGGGCTGTTATTCCAAATGCTGTCGGCGTTGATATTGGATGTGGTATGGGGACTGTGAAAACCAGTGTGATGGTCACAGAAGAAACCACCCGAAAAAAATTGCGCGAACTGGTCAACAATATCAAAGCACGTGTGCCATGCGGTGAAGGTAAGGGACACAAAAAGCCACAGGAATGGGAGGGCTTTGACGATCAACTGGATGCGTTGTCAGATAGAAAATGGATGGATAAACATACAAAAAAACTGGCGAAAGTTAATTTAGGTACCCTGGGCGGCGGTAACCATTTTATTGAAATTCAAGCGGATACTGATAATTTGATTTGGTTGATGATTCATTCAGGTTCCAGACATATGGGCAATGTTATTGCAAAATATTATCATCAGTTAGCGATTGATATCAATACAAAATGGAAGTCTGATATTCCCACGACTGATCTGGCTTTTTTACCATCAGATAGTGATGAAGGACAATTGTATATACATGATATGAATTTTGCGTTAGATTATGCGAAAGAAAACAGAAAACGAATCTTGAATAGTGTCATCACTGCATTTCAGGAGATGTATCCGCAGGCGGAGTTTAATGAGCCAATCAATATTCATCATAATTATGCGGCACTTGAACATCATTTCAATGCCAATGTGTGGGTTCATCGCAAAGGCGCGACATCTGCAAGAAAGGATGAAATGGGGATAATCCCGGGTTCTATGGGGACTCCCTCTTTTATTGTCAAAGGATCCGGTAACCCTGAGTCTTTTATGTCATGCGCCCATGGTGCCGGCAGAGTGTTTGGAAGAAATGACGCCTCCAAGCGGTTTACACCTGAAGAATGTGACAAAGCAATGGGACAGATAGTTTATGATAGATGGAACAAAATTCGCAGAGGTAAAGTGAAAGGTTTGTATGATTTGGGTGAAGCACCTCAAGCATACAAAGATATTCATTCGGTAATTGATGCCCAAAAAGATCTGGTTACGCCTGTTGTTCAATTAAGACCTTTGGCGGTTGTCAAAGGATAACAATAATTATACATAGTCAATATCTTTTAGATTTCCGAATGATTTCTGAGAGTATTAGAAATATGATTAAACGTATCACCATATGCTTATTATTTAGTATTCTGTGGGCATTTCCCATTAAGAGTCAGGCTTCAAATATTGTAGTTGAATTGGCTCAGATGTCTATAGAAGAGCTGATGCGAGTTACAGTCTCATGTGTTGGTTTTTTTGATTTACCGCCTGAACAGGTTCCAGGCAGCATTCAAATTATTACAACCCAACAACTTGAAAACTCCCCTGCCACCGCACTTGCCGATATGTTGGATTTGTATGTATCTGGCATTCATGTTGGAAATGGAAATACAAATGGCGCATCATATGCGGTGCGAGGCATGCGAATGCCGGATAATTCAACAACAGTTTTTATGTTTAATGGCCAGAATGTGAATAGTGCAGCTGGATTGGGATTTAATATGAATCTGGATTTACCGCTTATGGGTGATATTTCACAGCTTGAAGTGATTAAAGGACCCTGCGCACTTGTTCATGGCAGTGGTGCCATGAATGGTTTTGTTAATATTGTTCCCAAGAATGGTTCAGATCATCCGGGCGCATATTGGAACTTTCAATATGGCCTTAAAGAGAAACTGGCTAAAATGGAGCAGGCATATGGCTTATCATACGGAAATGATAATGATATTTTTGTTTATTTTGGTTTTGTTGACTCTAAAGGTTTTACCAGTCAGGAAACTTATGGCTTTAATACATCAATGAAAAATAAAAGCACCAGTCGAACCCCTCATTGCAGATTTTTTAAAAATACATACCGTATGTCTGTGAACTGGAATCATAACAATTTTCATTTAACCTCATTTGTGTTGCATGATCGGGGATCTTCAAATGCAATGTATTCCTTTTTGAAAAACTCTATGGAATATTATCAGGGCTCATTTTTTTCAAATTTATCATGGGAATCACAAATTACACCATATGAAAAGTTAGAATGTAATGTACCTCTTATGATTGGTGATTTGGGATTAATTGGTGAGGATATAGAACTTAAAAGAGAGAGTGAAGAAGGTGGGTCAGAAGCATATTTGGGTTATCGGTTGATATTAAAAACGCATCGACTGCCAAACCATGCTATCGCAATTGGTGGAATGTTAGGTAAACGTCATTTTTATGCTGGAAAATATTATCTCGACAATGACCCAGATAGTGATGGCCGACTCCTTGATTCTGATTGGCATGAAATAGGTTTTTTTTATGAAGATATTTTTCATTTATCACAAAACTGGATTGCCCTGTTTGGCTTTCGCCATGATATTATTGAAAATGAGGACTTTAATCTACCAGCGTTTATCAATGAAAATCCCAGACAAAATGATGAATTTGAGCAGGAATGTAAAGAGGTTTCAACATTTCGCCTGGCAACTTCATATAAATTATCGCCTGATGATACAGTCAAGTTATCATTTCAGGAGGGATACCATCAGACCAATATGTTTAATTATTACGAAGTTTTTTATGGGTCAACATATCTTCAGGATGACATGGAATTCGAATTGATGCAAAGTCTGGAATTTAACTACAAGCATGTTGAACCTGAGTATGGGTTACAAATTAGTACAAATCTGTTTTTCAATAGCTATGAGAACTCGCTGCTGATCAATACTAATATGAACAAAGATGTGAACAAAAATGTGAACAAAAATGTGTATTCAGAAGACAATCAGAATTTTTTACTTGATGAACTTTTCGGGAATGGACCAGACTTTGCTTCCATAGGCGGTGAGATTGAAATGGACTGGGATATTAATTCACAAAGCCATATCAATCTATCTTACGCATATACACGGCCTGAAGAAATTGATGAAGATAAAAATACGAAATTATCTGTTGCCAATCAAGATTGTACCCAATGGCTTACCTATCCGACACATATTATAAAAGGAACAATACATCATAAGACATTTAATGATCGGTTGTCATTAAGTTTGCATGCAAGTTATCATAGTGCGATTGATGCACCATCGAAATTTAAGTCGCCGCAATATTATCCGCCAACACTGAAAGCGCATGCGAGTGCATCATTCCAGATGACTGACCAGTTAACATTTCAGCTTATTGGGCGCAATATTTTTGATAATGATCATCCACCGGTGGGGTTTCATTACCATGAACCCTGGGAAGGCAATTTAGGGGAAGGTTCTCCGCTTGTATACATGAGTCTCACCTGGAAGGAATAATATGAAACGCATTATGTCAATATCTCTTGTAATCTGTTCAACTGTTTTAATCGTCATATTTGCCGAAAGTAGTTATCATCTGGTATTATCAAAATCTGCAACATCTTATGAGATCAAAGCGGCCTTTTTAATCAAGTTTACCGATTTTATTCACTGGCCTGACCAATCATTTGCAAAAAATCCAGATCATTTTGTCCTGGGCATTTTGGGTAGAAATGTTTTTAAAAACCTGTTTGATCCTTTTGTCGGAAAAAAAATACAGGGACGTTCATTTATGATTCGGCATTTCAAAGGCATGCGGGAGCTTTCATCTGTTTCAAATATACAAATTTTGTTTGTTTCACAGTCTGAAATTCCGCATTTCAAGGAAATATTTGACAAACTGGATACAAAGGGAATGTTAACCATTAGTGATACACCAGAATTTATTCGATATGGTGGAACAATTGTGTTTGTAAAAAAAGGCAGTCATATTGGTTTTGAGATCAATCGGGCATCAGAAAAGCGCGCTGGATTAAAAATATATTCGGATTTACTTCAGCTTGCAACGCGGGTGCATAACAAATAGTTATGATCGTCCAATTTTGGTTTCTCCTGGCATAGTTATTGTTTTCTCGTCCCACGCTTTGCGTGGGACGAGAAGGGCGCGAGAAGAACGATAAGGGATTGGCTGTCAGATTTGAAATTGATAAAGGATCAGACATATGATTGTTGATAAATTATTTCGTAGATTGGTCAAAAACAGATCAATTTCTTCAAAAATCATGCTGGCCATTGTGTCAACAAGTACCATTGCTGTTGTTTTTGCCGCCTTTTCTTTTATGACACTGGAATACATTTTATTTCACAAAGTCATTCGTGAATTCAGCAATACAATGGCAGAACTGGTCGCTATGAATTGTGGCGCGCCTTTGTACTTTGGTGATGCTGATGCCACCAATAACCGACTAAAATCATTAAAAGCTGCCAAAGATGTCATCGCTGCCTGCGTGATTGATCAAGAATTTCAGTTGTTTGCAAGGTATCACAGAGATGATCAAAATTCAAATGACCCGGATTTATTTTCAAAAGCACTTTTGAAAGAGCATCTGGTTGAATGCATATCTTGCAGTAATAACAAACTGCGAATGCATGTCTTTCATCCCATTGAACTGAAAAATAAACAAATCGGCATGTTGTATGTCCACATCGACATGACAGATACCATTTATTTAATACTCATGTGCCTGGCCTTTGCATTAGGGGTTATTGGCATTGCTTTTTTTCTATCTATATTTATATCGCGTCATTACATGGAAGTCATTTCAGGGCCAATTGTTCATCTGGTGGATGTGGCACGTACCATTTCGCATGATAAAAATTATTCCATTCGTGCAACAAAATGTGATGATGATGAATTGGGCAGACTGATCGAATCCTTTAATTGTATGCTTCATGAAATTCATATTCGTGATCAGGAACTGGAATCACATAAGCAACATCTTGAAGAAAAGGTTTCTCAGCGAACCTCTGAACTGCTTGCGTTAAATAGAGATTTAGAACGCGCAAGAAAGGACGCTGATGATGCCAATCAGGCAAAAAGTGAATTCCTGGCCAATATGAGTCATGAAATTCGTACGCCAATGAATGCCATTCTGGGATTTACAGAATTGCTGGGGAAAAAAGTGCTTGGTGATGAACAAAAACGATGGCTGCAATCCATATCATCGAGTGGAAGAACATTGTTAAGTTTAATCAACGATATTCTGGATTTATCTAAAATAGAAGCCGGGCGTATGGTTTTGGATTATCGACCAGTAAATCCACGTTCAATTTTTAATGATATTATTAATATTTTTAAAACAAAATGTGAAAAGAAGCAGTTATTATTTGAAACAGAAGTTGCATCAGATTTAAATGAGAGTCTGGTTTTGGATGAAACCCGATTGCGTCAGATATTATTTAATATTGTTGGCAATGCGGTAAAATTTACAGAAAAAGGATATATTCGATTATCAGTCCGACAGCAATATTCAAAACCAGATAAAAGCGCGCTGGATCTTATCTTTTCTGTTGAAGATACAGGTATTGGGATACGTGAAGATCAGCAAAAAATTATTTTTGATGCCTTTCGTCAACAGGTGGGGCAAAGTCACGCGCTGTATGGTGGAACGGGGCTGGGGCTGGCTATTACTCGCCGTCTGGTTGAAATGATGGATGGCCAGATTCAATTATCCAGCGTACCTGAAAAAGGGAGTACGTTTTCAATTTTGCTGAAAGATGTTGCTGTGGCATCAGTTGTTCCCAAAATGACACGACCTGTTCTTGATCTGGCAGATATCCAGTTTATCCCTGCAACCATATTGAGTGTTGATGATGTTGAAACCAATCGGATATTACTCAAAGATTTCCTTTCCCCTTATTCATTAAATATTGTTGAAGCAGAAAATGGAGCGAAGGCCATAGAGATGGCCAGAAAATATCAACCACAACTGATACTCATGGATATGAAAATGCCTGTGATGGATGGATATACAGCAACCAAAAATATCAAAGCAGATAAAGAGCTGGAATCAATTCCAATCATTGCATTAACCGCATCGGTCATGAAAGACAATCTTCATGAAATAGAGGATGCCGGCTGCAATGATTTACTTCAAAAACCGGTTGCATCAGAAGATGTTATTCGGATGCTGATGAAATATCTTGATTATCACCACTTATCAGCGTTAAATAATGCGGATATCTCAAAAACATTGGATTCTCCTGATGCTTCTGCATCAAGCGTTTTGACTAAAATGTCGCCAGAGCAAATAAAAGCGTTAATTAATGAATTAAAAGGGGACCTCTACAATACCTGGAAACAAACCAGCGAACAATTTATTTTTACTGATATTGAATCCTTCGGCCAGACAATGATTTCACTTGGAGAAAAATTTGGTGTGAATATGGTACGATCATGGGGACAACAATTGATTGATCAGGCAAAAAGTTTTGATATGGAGGCGTTACCAGAAACATTGGCCGCTTATTCTGAATTGATTGAAAGGTTGGAAGCTATGGGCAGGTAATCTGCCTTCATTCTTCATTTTTTAATAAATATTTAATGAAATTTTAATACTTACCCTATAAATACAATTCTTGAGATCGCTGAGGAGATGGGAAAATCTACTGGACTCGTATCTGATACAAGAATAACTCATGCCACACCAGCCGGTTTTGCTGCACATCAGACGCATCGTACTAAAGAAAATGAAATAGCTGTTGATTTATTAAACAGCGGTGCAGATGTTCTTTTGTCGGGAGGTTTACGTTATTGGATTCCACAGGATATTCAAACTTCAAATCCAGAACTATATAATGACCTTGTTGAACGCACTAAAGGAAAAATATCAATTAAATCAAAAAGAAAAGATAATAAAAATCTGCTTGATGACGCTGAAAATAAAGGTTATTCAGTTGCTCTGACAAAGCAGGAAATGGAAACAGCGGATAATAATAAACTTTTGGGGTTGTTTCAGTATTCTGCTTTAGATTATCGAATTGATATGAAAGACGAAATTGATGACCCACAGCGAACGATTCCCACATTAAAAGAGATGACTCAAAAATCTCTTGACGTTCTGTCAAACAATGAAAATGGTTTTTTCTTGATGGTGGAATCTGGTCTGATTGACTGGGCTGAACACGATAATGATGCCGGTGCGCTGCTTTATGAAATGATCCGATTTGATGAAACCCTTGATTATATTTATAACTGGGCCAAAGATCGTGATGATACATTGCTGATTGTGACTGCCGATCATGAAACTGGAAGCTTTGGCTTCAGTTATTCGCGGCGTGATTTACCCGCTGCAGTTGATTTTCCAGGAGATCATCCAGACGAGTTGTTTGCTCCCAAGTTTAGTTTTGGAACCTATGATATTTTAACTAGAATTGGACAACAAAAGAAAAGCTATGCTGCCATGTTGAGCGATTTTCAGAGTCAAAGTTCTGTTGATTTATATGACAGATTGGCAACTGGTGACACATTTTCAGATAGCGAATGTGCCATTTTTCGAGATATTGTTAATGAGAATACAGAATTTGATATCACCTTAGATGAGGCAAAGGAAATTCTTACAACAGAGGTAAACGAATACAAAGTAGAAGGTCATTCATATCTGAGTTATAATTACTTTCCAAGAATTCATGATTTCAAGGAATTTTATGTTTATGAAACAGAGATATTCAAGGATCTTATTGGCAGAATTGTCGGAAAACAGCAGTACGCTGTATGGGCAACAGGGACACATACCAATACGCCGGTACCGATCATTGCTTATGGGCCAGAAGCTGTTACAAAGGAATTTGGAAAAATGATGCATACAACCGAGTGGGCGCAGCTTGCCATTGATATTATGAAAAATGGCGGTGTACCAGATGATTTTAAAAAGTTTGACCTGAATGAGGATGGTGCTGTCACTCTTGGTGATTTAGTCTTTTTTATTAAATTTTTTACGGGACTAAACTAAGGATCGTTCTAAAAATTCTTTTCCATTTTATTCGAACTTTAAAGAAGGTCTTGTAGAGACGTAGCACATGCTACGTCTCTACTGTACAATTACCTTACCCACCTCATATATTTGCATCATGGATGAAATTTTGGGATGCCAACAAAAAAGTTCTTGACTTTAATCCCTTTTCCTTTATTAATAAGATCTTAACTGAATTTTCATAAATTTTAGGATGTAATGAATGAATTGCATTATATTGAAAGTATCATTTTAATATTTTTTTAGAAATCATAAAAGAAAGGAGAACGTATGAAAAGTTTTATTGTGTTTGTCTCAATTATTTTGTTTTCAACAATGAGTACTGCGCAAACACTTGAGGACATCTCGTGGTACACAGAAGAATACCCGCCTTACAATTATGTGGAAAATGGCAATGCAAAAGGAATTGCTGTGGATTTACTTTTAGCGGTGTGGAAAAAAATGGGTTTGAATAAAACAGTCAAAGATATTAAAGTCGTTCCCTGGGCAAGAGGGGTTAAAATGATCAAAACCAAACCAGGCACCTGTCTTTTTTCTACCACCTTAACCAGTGAAAGAAAGGATGTGTTGGGATGGAAATTTGTTTATCCGATTCCACTGATGAATGAAAATCCTGAAAATCATTTAATTGCAAAAAAAAATAAAGTTTGGATCCATTGAAGATTTAAAAAAGTATGATGGAAAATATGGTGTGGTAAGGGGTGATCTTGGTGAAGGATTATTGTTGGAAGCAGGTGTTAATGCTGCCAAATTTGATAAAGCCGCGAATTCTATAAGTCTGATCAAAAAATTAGATATCGGTCGATATGATGTCATATCATATTCCTTTGCCACTGCATCAACAAAAATGAAAGAGGCTGGAATAGATCCTTCAACTTATGAAGCTATTTATTCTTTTCCGCCAAAACAAATGGGTTACGCATTCTATCATAATACAGATGATGCGATCCTGAAAAAATTACAGGATACCCTGGATGCATTACATTCCGATGGCACTGCAGAATCAATCCGGAAGAAATATATAAAGAAATGATTTTTTTAGTGGGTGCATTTTATTTCGAGAGTTCCTTAGTACTCCAATTTTAATGATGCCTGACTTGTAATGTACGCAATATTACAAAGCAATACGATTTATTTCGTTAAAATATATATATATTAACTCAGACAGTAATTGCATCAATGAGAAAAAACTTCTTAAGGAATACTCGACAAATAAGTTCTGCATTTTCTTCTTTACAAGTCCAATGTAAAGACGAACCTTATTTTCGCCCATCGTACATAGGAACGAATGCGTTATTTGTTCGAGGGCGAACATAAGATTCAGCCCCTACATCGGGCTGGCAAATAAGAAAATGGGGAACTTATTTTTCGAGTATTCCTAAGCGAATGAACTGTCAAGGCATTATGGTACTTTTTAACAAACTCAATTAAGTTGAGTTAACCGTAGGAGGAATTATGAAAAAAGTTATCTTGTTTTTTTCGGTTGTATTATTTTCAACAGTGAGCATTGCTCAGACACTTGAAGACATTACCTGGTATACAGAAGACTACCCGCCCTATAACTTTAATAAAGATGGTAAAACACAAGGAATATCAGTTGATTTGCTTTTAGAGGTCTGGAAAAAAGTGGGGTTAAATAAAACAGAAAAGGACATTAAGGTTGTTCCCTGGGCACGTGGGGTTAAAATGATTAAAACAAAACCGGGTACCTGTCTTTTTGCCACAACCCTGACTCGTGAACGAATAGATGTCTTGGGTTGGAAATTTATTTATCCCATCCCCCTTATCAATGAAGAACCTGAAAATCATGTGATTGCGAAAAAAGGGAAACACATCACCTTTGATTCCATTGAAGACCTGAAAAAATATAAAGGTAAATTTGGGGTTATTCGAGGTGATGTTGGTGAAGGCTTATTGGTTGGTGCTGGTGTTAATTCTGCAAAACTGGATAAAACAGCAAATTCAGAGAGTCTGGTTAAAAAGTTAGATAAAGGTCGATATGATGTCATATCATATGGCTTTACAACTGCTTCAACCAAAATGAAAGAAGCTGGCATAGATCCTTCAAAATATGAAATTGTTTTTGCATTCCCACCCAAGCCTATGGGTTATGCATTCTATCACAGCACAGATCCGGCTCTCCTTAAAAAACTGCAGAAAGCTCTGGATGAATTACACTCCGATGGAACTGCTGAAAAAATTCGGTTAAAATATTTCAAATAGTCGTTTCATCAAAAGAAATTATCGGATTTGAAAAATCAATTATTCCATCCGAAATTTTTTATTTACAGTTCAGGCAGATTCGATTGATCGGATTTGCCTGAAAAGTTTTGAAGATACAGGCACGTCATATGAAAAATCTTGTATTTGTTGGAGGCGGTGGATTCTTCCTTGAACTTTTTGAATATATTCAAACTGATATTGATAATCGCTTATTAGATAATATTCAAATCCGTGGTTTTATAGATGATACCAAAGATCTTCGACACGATTTTTGCAAATACCTGGGAACAATACAGCAATATCAGCCAAAAAATGGTGACACCCTGTTGATTACCATTGGAAATGCATGCGCCCGTGAAAAAATTTTTGAAAAATTTTTGAAATATGCGTGTGATTTCTATACATATATACATCCGTGTGCATTAATTTCATCATCCGCTACAATAGGAAAAGGATGTATTATATGTCCATTTTCTATTGTAAATGCATTTGCAACCATTGAAGATAATGCTGTGGTTAATGTACATGGAAGCATAGGTCATGAATCATACGTTGGACAAAGTTGTGTGTTGTCGCCATATGCAGCTGTCAATGGAAATGCAAGGTTGGGAAAAATATCTTTTATGGGCACAAGAGCAACTGTTTTTCCAGGGGTTTCAGTAGGAAACATGGTTACAATTGATTCTCACTCTTATGCAAAGTCAGATACTGATGATCAAATGTTTGTTTCATCACGATCAAAGTATCTGGCAATTAAAAATAGATTTATTCACTAAAAGGAAAGAGATGTCCAATCAAATAATGATAAAATGTTTTGTTGACGCATTGGGAATTCCCCAGGAGACAGTGGAAGACTATCTGGAATATAACTCAATTCCACAATGGGATTCTGTTGCACATATGCAGCTTGTGGCTGCTTTGGAAGAAGCTTTTGATATCATGCTTGATACTGATGATATTATTGATATGAGTAGCGTTGCCAAGGCACGGCAAATATTAACAAAATATGATGTGGCGTTTTAATACAATGCTGTTGTCTGAACAAGTGGCTATAATTACTGGCGCGACACGTGGAATTGGGTTGTCCATTGCAAAATTGTTTATTGCCCAAGGTGCGATTGTTTATATCAATGGTAGAGATGAAAAAAAAGTGCTTACAATTGTTGAGCAACTAAACAAAGAAAATGAACGGGCTAAACCTTTGATTTTCGACGTATCTGATGAGCGTTGTGTAAAAGAGGCGTTTCAACAATTTTATAAGCAGACAAAAAAATTGGATATACTTGTAAATAATGCCGGTGTTTTAGATGACGCGCTTATTGGCATGGTAAAAAAAGATCAAATTGAAAGAACCTTTGCAATTAATACTTTTGGTGCGTTATATACGTCACAATATGCCATACGACTTATGTCTCGAAAAAAATCAGGCGCAATAATTAATATTTCTTCAATTATTGCCAACACAGGAAATTCTGGACAGGCGGTATATAGTGGTTCTAAAGCCGCATTAATTGGGATTACAAAATCTCTTGCAAAGGAAGTTGCACATTTAAATATCAGGGTTAACGCTGTTACCCCTGGATTTATCGATACAGATATGGCACGTTCTATTCCTGAAACAATGTTTCAGGAACGGGTTGATTCTATTAAAATGAAACGAATAGGCCATCCTGACGAAGTTGCCGGTTGCGTGCTTTTTTTAGCATCAGCACTTTCTTCCTATGTGACCGGACAGATTATTGGAGTAGATGGTGGAATGCTTATATAATCAAGTGGATAGCACCCAGACAGCAATTGTCACTGAAAATGGGCAAATAATTTCTTATGATGAGCTTAATCATCACGTTGAAATCTTTTCAAAAAAACTGGGCCAATCAAAAAAACTCATAGTTCTCAAATGTGATAATAATTTCGAAAGTATCATAGCTTATCTCGCTTGTTTCAACAATAAGCATCCTTTAATGTTATTAGAGAATACGATAGATAAGGAACTACTGGACAATTTATTGCGTCTTTATCAGCCTGATATTATTATAGAAGATCTTCAAATAAACAGATTGTCAAAAAAAGAAATAGATTTACATCCTGATCTCGCACTTTTGATGCCAACATCTGGTTCGACAGGCTCGCCCAAATTAGTTCAATTGAGTCAGGCAAACTTAATTGAAAATGCAAAATCAATAATTGAATATCTGAATATAACATCAAGCGATACTGCAATAACGTCCTTACCAATGTATTATTCATATGGGCTTTCTGTTATTAACAGCCATTTGATTGCTGGAGCAAGTATTGTATTGAATAACAAAAGTATCATCAGCAGAGAATTTTGGAATGCCATTAAAGATAACGCAGTTACAACTTTTTCGGGTGTTCCTTACACATATCAGATATTGAAACGACTCAAATACGCACGTTTTGATACCCATACCATTAAATATCTCACGCAGGCAGGAGGCTCTCTGGATATTGATACTGCAAATTATTTTTATTCTGAATGTTCAGCAAGAGATCAGAATTTTTTTATGATGTATGGTCAAACAGAAGCTACCGCCAGGATTTCATATTTGCCACCCCATCAATTTTGCAAAAAACCTGGTTCTGTCGGCATTCCAATTCCTTCCGGAAAAATAAGCCTTCATGATAAAAATGGTCTGCTGATCAATCAACCGCATACTGAAGGCGAACTTGTTTATCAAGGTAAAAATGTCATGCTTGGATATGCGCAATCCCGGGCTGATCTTGAGAAAGGTGATATTCAAAAAGGAATATTAAAAACCGGTGATCTGGGATACTTTGATGAAGATGGTTATTTTTATATCACAGGAAGAAAAAAACGATTTATTAAAATAACTGGTTCTCGGATCAGCTTAAAGGAAATTGAAAGATACTTAAATACAAAAGGCTACAATGTTATTGCTGGTGGACAGGACGATACACTGGTGCTTGCCATATCTGGCAGGCAAGAATTGATTTCTGATATCAAGACCATCGTAAGCACTGCATTTAAAATAAATGTCAACAACATTCGAAGCTTTTGTGTGAATGCTTTTCCAAGAACATCTGTTGGAAAGATAAACTATCAAAAATTATTTCATAAAGATTCGTGATATAATGATGCAACATATTGACTTTTTCTTTAGCCTTGAATCACCATATTGTCTGGCACAAGCAGAAAAAAGGATACTACTAGATTCCTGCCTGAAAAATTTGGACAACTATCATTATCACAAATGTATGCCTTACAAAAGGATTGTCGATGCGCTCAATGGACCGTTATCAGAGATATATCTTCCGGTCCGCCTGTTTAAAGATTTTGAATTGATGAGTATCTCATCCGAACAAATTCTTAAAACACTGATGTCATCAGGTACAACATCTCAAAAAGTATCCAGGATTTTTATTGATAAGATTACCGCAACAAACCAGACCAAAGCACTGGTTAAAATTATCCAGCATTATTTGGGGAAAGCCAGATTGCCGATGCTGATTATTGATCATCCGGATGTTATCCACAACAGGGCTTCCTTTTCAGCACGTGGTGCTGGTATTCGTGGATTATGGACTTTTGGAAGAAATCATACTTATGCTCTTGATCATGAGATGAAAATCAATCATGAAGCCATAGATGAATTTTGTGAAAAATTCAAACATCAAAACAAAATTGTGTTTGGGTTTACATTCATGGTTTGGAAATACTTCGTTCAATCGCTCGAAGCAATGGGAAAACGTATTGATTTACTGGATTCAATATTATTTCACAGTGGGGGATGGAAAAAATTACAACAGGAAGCGGTTGATAATGATACGTTCAAGTCAAAAACAACACTGATTACCGGGATCAAACATATACACAATTTTTATGGTATGGTTGAACAGGTTGGCGCGATTTATATTGAATGTGAAAAAGGATATCTTCATGCGCCAGCTTTTTCCGACATAAAAGTGATAGAACCAGCAACAATGAATGAACTGCCCTGCCATCAAACAGGTGTTATTGCTGTTGAATCTATATTGCCCCTCAGCTATCCAGGACATCGACTGCTCACCGAAGATATTGGTACGATTATTGGTGAAGATGATTGTCAATGTGGAAAAAAGGGAAAATATTTCTTAATTCATGGTAGATTAAAACAGGCTGAAACTCGTGGTTGCAGTGACACCATGCACTAAATAAGGATATTATGGATATTCAATATTTTGTACCTAAGCAAAGTGATCATAAGCACTTGTTTACAAAAACAAACACATTGCTGCCATTTTCCAGATCAGTTGTTGAATTTGTGAATCAGTTTTCTTCAACAATTGTTACCGATCCTGCCTTAAAAACCTATAAAGAATTGGTTGCTTTGGGGTTTTGGATGCGAAAAAGTGCCATACAAAACTATCAAAAAACATTTGACATCAAAAATAAAGGAAAAATCAAACTCGCCAGGGGAACTGTTTTTCATATTGCACCTGCAAACGTTGATACGATTTTTATTTATTCATTATTTATTTCGTTATTAATGGGAAATTCAAACATTGTTCGATTATCGACACAAGCTGGACAGCAGACAGAATTATTGATTCATGTCTTAAATGATGTGCTTGATGAAAGGCGTTTTGCGCATTTACAGGACCAGGTTCAAATCGTATCTTTTGAACATAACACTGAGATTCTAGAAAAAATTTCTGCCATAAGTGATGCAAGAGTTATTTGGGGAGGTGATGATTCAATTGAACGAATCAGCCGTATTCCAATTTCTCCCAAAGCGATTGATATTAAGTTTGCCAATAAACTATCATTTACAATTTTAAATGGAAAACAGATAGAAAGCTTACCTGAAAAAGAAATGGATTCACTGGCAATTAAATTTTTGAATGATTCGTACTCCTTTGCTCAGATGGCGTGTTCGTCTCCGAGATTCGTGATATGGATGAATGGTACAGAAGTGGGGCAAAAAAGATTCTGGTGTGCTATAGAAAAACGACTTGATTCATATGAACATCAATTGACAGATAGTGATATAATCAACAAAATGGTTTATTCATACAGTCTGGCAATAGAAAAGAAAATTCGATTCAGATCAACTCGGAGTAACTATTTGACAATTCTTCGGACAGATTTAAAAACTGCGTTTCAATCTTATTCACATTGTGGCTCAGGACTTTTTTTGGAATCAAACATTGATAACCTTGATTCACTTTTACCTTTTTTAAACAGAGATTTTCAGACAGTTTCTTATTATGGCTTTGAAAGAAATGTTTTAATTGACTGGGTTTCAAACAATTTAAATGGCATTGATCGAATTGTGCCCGTTGGGCAGGCACTTGATTTTTATCCGGTTTGGGATGGATTCGATCTCAGTGAAATGTTAACACGCGAAGTCACCGTTTTATAGTTATTGGAAAAGAACCATACATATTGTACCAAGTGAAAAGGCAGGTCGGAAGTGCTACAACAAATAGAACTTTCAATCAATATTAACGATATATAATCTTATGTGGACTCTTTCAAAGTCCATGCGGTAACCATAAAACCGCATCCACTCACAGTAGTCAAATAAATTGACCTACTAACTCTAAAAACGAAAAAAATATTAACTTGTTGACATTAAAAAAAATCATGCCCTAATTATTATAGGGCATGGCCTCTTTTAAACGCGTCTGGCAGGATTCGAACCTGCGACCTACGGATTCGTAGTCCGGCACTCTATCCTCTGAGCTACAGACGCAAAATATTTAATTTGTTTATCATAAATGATTAATGTTGTCTATAAAAAAATGCAAAAGATCTTTTTTCTAAAGATCTTTTGCAGGTTCTTTAATATACCAGTTCTGCCTCATCCACTTTATCTTTAAAAAGAATATATGCCCAGATTTGATAACCTATCACCACAGGGATAAACAACAAGACAACCACCAGCATAATTGTCAATGTTAATGGGCTTGATGATGCATTATGCGCTGTTAAATGGTAAGATGGATCAATTAATGAAGGAAACATCCTGGGATACAAACCAATTATGCCAAAAAATGTACAGGAAAAAATGGTGGTTGCTGATGCAAACCATGCACGCCAGTATTGTCCTTTATAAACAAACACGCGAACAGCTAATATTGCTGCCACTGCAATCAACAATACGATGTAGAATATGGGATATTTTTGATAATTGGTAAACAGATCTGTTGCATAACGAGATGCTGCTACAAAGACAAGAATAGAAGTCAACAACGTTGGCCAGATTTTCAAAACCAAGTCATTCGCCTTTTGCTGAAGGTCACCATCGGTCTTGACAGTTAACCATAAGGCACCATGCATCAAAAATAACAGAACAAACAAAATACCGCCTAAGAGACTATAAGGATTAATAAATGTCAATAGATCGCCGTAAAATACGCCATTACAATCAAAAGGGATTCCCTTAAAAATATTGGCAAATGCGATACCAAAGAGTAATGCAGGCAAAAAACTTCCGACACACATACAAATATCCCAACCCAGTTTCCATGCTTTGCTATCCTCGTTTTCTCGAAATTCAATGGCAACGCCTCGAAAAATCAATCCAAACAAAATGAGCATTAAAGGGGTATACATTGTACTGAACATTACAGCATAAACTAATGGAAAAGCGGCAAAAGTCACACCACCTGCGGTAATTAACCACACTTCGTTACCATCCCACACAGGCCCGATAGCATTATACATTTTTCTTTTTTCCAGTTCATTGTCACCAACAAATGGAATCATACAACCAATGCCTAAGTCAAAGCCATCAGTGATAAAAAAGATGGCCCAAAGCAAGCCCCAAAGAAAAAACCATATTGTTTCTAAAACCATTGTAACCTCCTATTATGTTAAGCTGCGGGCCCTTTTGATGCATTTTTGGCAATCAGATAAAATCCAATTACGCCCAGCAGTCCGTACACCAAAATAAACGCAACCAGAGAGGTAAACACCTGAATTGTACTCACAGGTGATACCGCATCCTGTGTTTTCATCAATCCATAAACAATCCAGGGTTGACGGCCTACTTCTGTGACAATCCATCCCATGGATGCAGCGATATAAGGCAATGGAATTGAAAACATCATGATTTTCAAATACAGCGGATATTCAAGCAAACGATTACGCAAAAACCATCCTGTAAGAGTCAGAATACAGAACAATGTGCCCAATCCAACCATGATTTTAAAAGCCATTGATGTAATCAATACATTCGGTCGTTCATCCTTTGGAATATCTTTTAATCCAATGACCTCAGCATTAAAGTTTTTAAAGGCTAAAAAACTCAGCAGGCCGGGTATCGCACCAATTTCAATGGAATTCCTTTCATTTTCTTCATCTGGCCATGCAAACAAAAACACCGGTGCCTGACTTTTTGTTTCCCAATGACATTCCATGGCCGCCATTTTTGCAGGTTGTGTTACAGCAACATCTGCACCGTGGATATCACCTTCGAGAACTTCAAAAAATGAAAAAACTAAACCAAAAACGAGTGCAATCTTGAATGAACGTGCAAAAAATTCAATATTCTGCTTTTTTAATAAATGATATGAACAAATTCCCATAACAAAAAAAGCGGACAAGATATAACCCGAAGTAATGGTATGCAAAAACTCCAGAATCGCGAATTTACTAAATATTGCAGCAGACAAATCAGTCAGCTCTGCCCGTCCATCACGAATGGTATAACCAACTGGATGCTGCATCCAGGCATTGGCAACAAGAATCCATAATGCGGAAAGTGATGATGAAATGGCAATCAACCACATCACAATTGCATGTGCCCATCGGGAAAGTTTATTCCATCCAAAAATCCAAACGCCCAATAATGTGGATTCCAGAAAAAACGCCACAGTGGCTTCAATTGCCAGTAAAGGTCCAAATATATCTCCAACAAATGCAGAATACTTCGACCAGTTTGTTCCAAATTGAAATTCCAATGTAATTCCGGTGACCACACCCATAACAAAATTGAGAATCAATAATTTACCCCAAAATTTAGTCATTTTAAGGTACATCTCATCACCTGTCCGGGCATACTTGGTTTCCATATAGGCCACCAAAAAGGAAAGTCCGAGTGTTAAAGGAACAAACAAGAAATGAAACAATGTTGCTGCTGCAAATTGCAGTCTTGAAAGAAATAGAACATCCATATTACTTTCACTCCTTTACCATAAAAGTTGTGACAATCATTGAATTTTTCTTTTGCAAGGATTGTCAGAATTTATCCAACTTAAGGTTGAATGATATTTATTTCATCGCATCCAGGATTGCGATGAATTTAAATCCAAGGTTTCATACAATAATTTTTTCAATGTATCACTTTTTCACTGTAAATACCATAAAATATTTACGTTGAATTGAAAATTTATCAATAACAAACCTGATATCAATCTTAATAAGTCAATAATACAAATTATTCAAAAACCCATCGCCCGCGAAGATGGTCATGCCTGAGGGATTTTTTGAGTAACTGCAAAAAAAGCTCTCGTGGAATATTTTCCGCGCCTAAGCTTTTTAAATGTGTTGTTTTAAACTGACAATCGATAAAATCAAAATTAAACGAGCGTGAAAAAGATACAAGCGCGACCATTGCAATTTTTGAGGCATTGGTTTTTCTAAAAAACATAGATTCGCCAGCAAACATTCGTCCCAATGAAACACCATACAGTCCCCCGGCCAATTGATCATCCATCCAGGTTTCAACAGAATGGGCATAACCCATTTCAAACAATTTAATATATGCCTGAGTCATTTCATTTGTAATCCATGTACCACAACCCGTTTCGTTACGAATATTGGCGCATTCATTAATAACAGATTCAAAAGCCTGATCCATGGTAATTTTATAGTTTCCTTTTCGAATCGTTTTGGAAAGGCTTTTTGATATATGAAATTTTTGAGGAAATAATACAAAGCGTGGATCAGGTGACCACCAAAGAATGGGTTCTCCAGGTGAATACCAGGGAAATATCCCCTGAGAATATGCTGATAGTATTCGTTTTGGAGTAAGATCACCGCCAAAAGCAATCAGCCCATCTCTTTCAGCATAATTGGGATCAGGAAAACCAAAAGTTTTCTGATCCAATGAATATAATTTTCGCATAGTAATCCTCAAGATCGGACTGTAAGTTCTTGTAACATAAAGAATATTATTCCTATACAATATCAGATAAACTGTCAAGTGTCTTTAATTAAATAAATAGATTCAACCAACTTACGCCCCAAGTACGAATATATTCAAAAGCGATGAAGGGTACTCAGTTTTGTTGAAAAGCGAATGATGAACATTTATTGAAAGCCTCGTCTTTAATTGGATCAATGACAGTATCGTTTAGATGCGGGTAATAATGTTTCTTCCTGGCAGTCTCACGAATAATGTTATGCCACTGGCGAAAGGAATCAACGTTTTTCAGTGTGTGATCCGCATTTTTTGCATTGCCCTTTTCTGCAATCTCTCGGATTCCTTCAAGTGCCTGTTTGTCAGGGGGAAAGTACATCGGAATTACGTCAATATCTTTTGGTATACCATCGAATATCCTTATTATATTTCTTTCACGCTCGCAGTCTTCAATAAATTTTTCCAGGCTAAAAAAGTTTAGGCTGCCTAAAGCTCCCATAGCATGTCGAACAATATGAACGCCAAATTTTCTTAGTGTATTGCGACTTAATTCTGAATCATAAATTGCCTGGAAATTTACTTCAGGCAGACTTGTGCTGCCTCCAGTCTGAGCAGAAGGAAACTTTGTAATCCAGGTGTTTACACGCGCCAAGGCCGCATTGATAAAAGTCTGATGCGGTGAACTGTAAGAAAGCGTACCATCTGACCCGACAACACTGGGTATGCCGCAATGGATACATGATATGCCCGGATTGATTGTCTGAGCGATAACCATCATAAAAAGAACTTGGGCATGGTTCTGTGTCAGAAAAGCCTCCGGGCTACTGGGGCCAGAAATACCAGCAAGGCTTTGATCTATCAACAAAAGGTTATTGCCAATGCTGGCACTTCGCAAAAAAGGCGCAACCATGTTATTCATAGGTGTCAGGGAGGTTATCAAGCTCGTTCCATCAATCCAGTCATCTTTGTCTTTTAAAAATGTTACCTCATCATCATTCATTGTATTGGTGGTTATCATCTTGAGCCCTTGATATCTTTTCTCCATCATTTGAGCAATCTCAAAAAGAGAAGTACTCTTGTCACAGGCAACAGGCAGACTGAAAATTCTTGCAACATCTTGATGTTCACTGACCACCTGAATTATACTCTCATACTCCTTTCGATTGGCCGGTCGCAGGTCTTCATTACAAGGCCTTTTTAGAAATGGAGACGTTGCCCCGGTGCCAAAAGTATTCAAACCCGGATCTTCAGACATTTTTCGAGGCACTTTCTCCAGGCAACGATCAATATAATTCTGTTTTAAGGGGATAAAAAGCGCAGTATCGTTGTTAAAATCTATGGCATCAGCTTCCATAAAAATATCCATAAGGGTTTGGTTTTCAATGATATTTATACCAATTTCAGTCAATACACGCTTTGCGTTTTCATCAATGCGTTGATAAATAGCCTTCTCCGCTATCAAATCGTCAATATCCTCCATACGATGCTGCACTTTTTTCAGAATGGTTTCGTCAGTAACATGATTGAAGATCTCTTTATAAATCAATTTGGCTTTGTCGAATTGGGCCGCCTTTTCAAGGGCAATTCCTTTGTCAAATGCCAAATAGGATCTTTTGTTTAAGGTATTTTTCACAAATTCAAGCCTTTCTTTTTTCCTGTTCGGATTCAGATTGAATCATAAACATCAAATCTTTAAATAAATCTATCAGATATTGATAATCATCACCGATAATACCATCAGCTTCACATCTTTTAATAAAAACATCCACAGGATTTATTTCATCAAGTTTTTGTTCTTGAAAATCAACTTGTTGCGAATTTGATGGTTTACAAATGATTTTTAATACGTTGATTCCCTGTTGTTCAAAAGCAGATCGAATGCTTTCAATCATTTCTGGTAGTGGTTTTTCTTCCTGAATGTCAATTTCCAACCATGGGGCCAGATCGTTAAATATAAGAGGGGATACATTATCGCATTTTGCCTGAATATCTTGCAAATTTCCCTTGATCCTTAACAAAGAGCGAAATCGCGGGATCACTTCTTGCGAAACTTCAGGAATCATATTATTGTCAAAATTGACAATCAAAACATACTGTTCATGCACGGATTCATTAAAACTCAGGGGAATGGGAGAACCGCTGTAGTAGACAGGTGGCGTCTGGCGAATGCACTGGTATTTATGAAGATGCCCCAATGCGATATAATTGAATACATCTGGGAAAGTGTTTACAGGCATATGTTTCAAATGTCCAATATATAAATCTCGCTCTGTATCTGAAATTTTTCCGCCAGCAGTAAATAAATGTCCGGTTGCAATTACTGGCACTTTAGTGCTACATTTTTCGATTATTGTTTGTGCGCAAATGGCTGTTTGATGATAATGAGTTACCATTGCCCTGACCAGACTTCGATCTTTTTCGGTATACGATTCCCCCGAATGATTGAGTTTCAATTCTCGGGCACGTAAGAATGGTATTGCACATACAATGGCTTGCAAATCATTTTTGTTATCATGAATTGGGATAATCTGTTTCTGGAAATCTGTCTCTGCGCCTCCAAAAACATGAATTTGGAAATATTTCAGAATATCTCGTGGTGCATTTAATGTTGATGGCATATCATGATTGCCGCCCACAATGATAGCATGCTGACAGCATGTTTCTGACAATCGTTTTAGAAAATCGTAATATTGTGCCAGCGCGTAATTTGGTGGAAAGCCACTATCAAAAATATCGCCTGAAATGATCAGTATGTCTATCTTTTTGTTTTCAATTAAATCCAGCAGCCAGTTTGTAAATTGATGATGTTCCTCTTTTCTGGAATGTTTGCACAATTGATGTCCCAAATGCCAGTCTGCTGTATGAAGAATTTTCATTTGCGGCCATAGTCCTCATGTATCAGAATTTTTTCGTATTGATCAATTATTTTATCCAATGAAAACATGCATGCTCTTTCATACCCTTTTTCTGCATATTGTTTCGATAAATCTTTATCCGCAAGTATTTTTTTCATGGCTTCTGCAAGGAGAATGTGATTCTTTACCGGTACAAGCACACCATAAGGGGCGTATTCAATATGATTATTAATTTGAATACTGACATCTGTTTCAGGTGCCAGTATTTCACGTGGCCCACTCATGCAATCGGTTGAAATAACAGGCAATTTGCATGACATGGCTTCAACCAGACTATTGGGAAAACCTTCGGTGGATGATGGCAGTATAAAAAGCGAGGATTGGATTAAGTATTTATAAGGGTTTTTAACGCGACCTGGAAGGAATACCCTGTTGCCCAAATTGCAATTGTCAATGATATCTTTCAGCCTGTTTTTTTCCTGGCCATCTCCAATAATTATTAAGTCGGTTTTTTCAAATTGCATGGAAACTATTGAAAATGCATTGATGAGGACATCCAAACATTTATGTGGATGCATTCTTGCCATTGAAATAATATATTGACGATTTTGTTGAAACTTGAACTCATGCTTGAATAGTAATTCTTTTTGTTGACATTCAATGTATGTGATTTTTAATGGATTAGTTATTATTATGGTGGGTACATTAAATCGGAAACGATTATTTATATCATGAAAAATTCCTTTGGATTTGACAACAAGACAATCTGCATGTGGATATAAGTGTCTGATTAATTTTAAATTGATTCGTCCTGCAATTCCAGAATCTGCATATTTTGCGGTAATAGATACTGTATTTATCAGTTGGCTTTTATGCCCTGCACCCATTAATTTAGAAAGTATATTCACATAATTGGCACGAAAAAGATGACTTTGTATTACCTTGATTTTTATTTTTTTTACCAGTACAGCAAGTTTAACAGCCAGTAAAAACAGTTGGAATAGCTTTCGCACCCCGTTTACTTCACCTTTTGAATTGGACAAATAGATTACTTGCACACCTTTTGGAATATCATGGAACTGATTTTTTTCCAGGCAAATTAATTTTATCTGGTGACCACGGCGAGCAAGTTCTTCAATAACAGTGAGTGCAACCTTTTCCGCACCACCATCAGCCAATGAGTTAATTAGTATTGCTTTCAACGTTGTTGTTGCCTTAATTTTCTTAAATCGTAAATAAGTTCAGGATTGTAGATTGATAAAAAGCCAACAATTATCTTTTTTATTATAAAAATTAATTGCGTCCGAAAAGAGACGCTATTGGGATAGAATTTATTGATCTTTCGGGCACATTTCATGGTGTTTACAATTTGCTTCATCCACTTTTTTGCAGTGATCGTATTTTTATGCACCCTGAGAAAATACAATGTTTTTGATACACCGACATATTCTTTTTCAAGGGCACTCATTCGTATAATCAGGTCAAAATCTTGTGATGTGGATAATTGATCATTATAACCAGAGACAGCATCAAATGCCGTTTTTTTGAACATCAAAGAACCATGCACAAAAGGATTGGTCAGTAAGGACATTTTTTTAACTGCCTGCACTCGATTCAGCGGCGCATCCCTGATATCTAAAATTTTATTATTACAATCAATCCATGCTGTTCTTGAGCTGACAAGAACAAGATTCTCACTTTGCATGAAATGTGCAACCTGTTGTTCAAAACGCTTTTTATGTGATATATCATCCGCGTCCTGTCGGGCGAATAATTCACCTTTGGCCAATGATGCTGCACGATTTAATGAGGCTGTCAGCCCAATATTATTTTGCGTGAAAATGTGAATTCGCGAATCGTTATATTGCTGAAGTAAAGCTGGCGTTTGATCTGTAGAGCCATCATCAATGATAATAAGTTCCCAGTTTGTATAGGTTTGTTCAATTATAGAATTTATCGATTCTTCAAGGTATGTTTCACCATTATGGACTGAAAGCAATACAGATATTAAAGGGTTTGTTTTCATAGCTTTGTTAAATTAAGATATTCACTAGTGAGCTATTTTTGAATACGCAATAACTTCTTCCAAAATGTTATCCAGATTATAATGCGGTTGAAATCCGGTGTGCCTGGCAATTTTATCAATACCCGGCACACGACGCTGCATGTCTTCAAAATCTTTGGCAAAGGCTTTTTCATAGGGGATATATTCAATTTTTGATGTCGTCCCTGTTTTTTCAATAATTTTATTTGCCAGATTTTTTATGGATATCTCTTCAGTGCCACCAATATTAAATGTTTCTCCAATAGCAGATGGCGTATTCATCAAAGCAATCAACGCACGAATCACGTCTTTTACATGAGTAAAGGTACGTGTTTGAGAACCATCACCATAGACTGTCAAGGGTTCACTGTTCAGTGCCTGTTGAACCAGACGTGGTATGACCATGCCATAAGCACCTGTCTGGCGGGGTCCGACAGTATTGAATAATCGTGTAATGACATTTTCCAAAGCATTCATCCGATGATAGGCAATGGCAAAAAATTCATCAATTAATTTTGATGCGGCATAGCTCCATCGAAATTTACTCGATGGGCCATAAATAAGATTATCTGTTTCTACAAGTGGTGCGTGTAAATGCTTTCCATAGACCTCTGATGATGATGCAATCAATACCTTTTTTTTGAACCTGGCACACAGTTCCAGCACTTTTTCAGTACCTTGTATATTGATTTTGATGGATTTTAAGGGATTGTCCAATATATATTGAACACCTACCGCTGCAGCCAGATGATATACCATATCGCATGTACCAATAAGGTTCAGCATGGTTTCATTGTCCAGAATACTCTGTTCATAGAAAAATAACTGGGTGTTTTCCGTGTACTTATCTCTTAATAAATTGATATTATCTATACTTCCTGTTGATAAATCATCAATAATATAGACTTCTTCACCCATCTCAAGCAATGCTTCAGAGAGGTGTGAACCTATGAATCCAGCACCACCTGTTATTAGAATTCTCATATGTTTGCCTTACAAATTATAAATGATAAAAAAAAAGGTTTTATGGCATTACTCCATAAAACCCCTCCTGTAATAATTAACTCTAAAACAGATAATCGGGACGAGTGGATTTGAACCACCGACCCCAGCGTCCCGAACGCTGTGCTCTACCAGACTGAGCCACGTCCCGTAAAAAACTGTATATAATTCCATCATTGAATGATTGTCAAGAAAAAAATATACTATCTATACATGAAAAGCGAGTAAATGAAGCAACTCCCATTATCAACATTGTCAACCAATTCCGGTGTGATTGAACTGTCTGAATGATCTGCACCACGAATTCCTGGTCCTGATGGATCGACAATAACCCCGTTGGCAAGACCATCAGCATCGCCTTCACCGCCATCTTTAAGTAGCAGGGTAACTATGGTTCGATCTGCTGATATTTGTGGGTTGTATGATTGCCATCCCTTTTGCAAATTATACGTATACCATAAGACATTATCTGGTAATGCGCTGGAATAATGAGCGGTCACAATTGCATTATCTCCAGGTTCTGCAACTTGAATTTTATATTCCAACATACCAAAGGGAAATTTTGCCGGTCGATTTTGAGTTTTAGCGATACTCAGACTCGGATCAATGGAACGTAAAATGGTTACAGTATACTGATCTGGCATTTCACTTCTCATGCCGACATTTACATTACCAAAAATAGATGTCAACGATTTGATTGAAGCCTGTTGATTATCAAATACGCCGTTTTTATCCAAATCTGCATCATCGGGCACGTTTTGATCTACAGGTACACCATGTGCATAATTTATCAGGTCATTGGTTTTAAACTGAGCTGTCGCCCATGAAGACGATTCTTTACAATTATCATAGTGGCGAACCCGCCAAAAATATGTTGTATTTGGATCTAAAAGAAATTGGGGTAAATGGACTGTTAACTGATCACCAGAAGTTTGAATTGTATAAACCAAATTCTCAAAACGAATATTTTTACTGACTTGCCAGTCTGATGCATAATGGGTGTCTGATTCGTTTGAATCAATGAATGGGCCAGACGTCAATGATGTGGTAATCGGTGCTGATTGACTGACAGGTGAAACCGGTTCTGGAATATCAGGATGAAAATTTAATGGGGGGGTTCCATTTTTAAACTCGTCAATATTGCTGATACCATCATTATCAGGATCCTCATCAGCATCGTCATCGTCTAGCGGTGAAAAACCATGTTCAATTTCCCAATAATCTGGCATGCCATCATCATCATCATCTGTGTCAGCATTATTGCCGATGTGATCACCATCTGTGTCTAACCATTCGTTTGGGTCATCCGGGAAGGCATCCTGAGAAATGGGATAGCCGTCACCATCTTGATCATTATCCGCCTGTATGAGAAGCGGATCTGGCAGCAACATTTGGCTTCGTTCTTCTGATGCACCCTCTCTGTAAAGAATTTCTGCCCGGATGATTTGATCTGACTTTGCATAAGATGGGGCTTTAATATCATAAGAAAAAGCCATTTCTTTGGGAAGCAGGTTGTTTATCCATCCAAACAATACAGAATTATTATCAATTTTGGGTGATATTTCTGAAGCATTTGCACCAGAGGTTTGTATAAATGAAAATCCTTCCGGAAGCGTTACAATCATCCCCAGTGCTGATAATGTGTAAGCATAGTTTATTTCTACACTTATTCTAATTGTCTGGTTTGGTAGAAAAAAAGTAGGCGACTTTTGAATTGCTGTAATTCCAGATGTTTCAGAATGTCCAGTGCATAAGGGCTGAATTGTTAATGCAATAATCGTGTATAAAACTATTTGTTTTAAGTGTTTCATCCTTTTCTCCAAACAATGTTTTAATATAGCGTAGATTGAACTGTTTTTATTTTTATAAAGAAAAACTCATCTCGGATAAAATTATTTGACCACACGATATTTGATATCATGTGGTCATTAAAATATTTATCTGTATGGGCTGGAAACAGTTGTTGTTGTCGTGGTTGTTGTGGTTGTGGGAATTTCCCATGTGACAGTGGTAGTTGTTGTGGTTGTCGTCGTTGTGGTTGTCGTAGTCGTTGTGGTTGTCGTAGTCGTTGTTTCTTCTTCAACCGGTTCTTCTTCAACTGGTTCCTCAGGTGTTGTCTCTTGCATAATCGGAATAACAAATTTATCAACATCAACCTCTGGAATGTCATCTTTCATCTTTATCAACGATTCAGCGACAGCTTTTTTATTGTCACCACTTCCCTTGATCGCTCCAGAAATACAGGCTTCGATAATGGGTGTTGCTTCAATAGCAGTAGTAGATATTGCGGCTTTTATAGCAGTAACGCAGCCTTTTGTTGCAGCATCTATTGCAGAAGCTTTTTCAGCTTCAGTTTGACCGGCAACTGTTGCAGCTTCGATTGTACCATTAACAATACCTTCTGACGCGCCTTCTGTCAGATCCATCATAATTCCAACATCACTGCTACCTGCTGCAACCATGACAACACCATTTGCAGTACCTGTTGAAACGGATTGAACAATTTGATTTACAGGTATGTTTGCTTTTCCGGAAACAGATATGGCATTTTTGACAATTGTTTTTGATGCGATCCCTGTATTTTGTTTAACATCCATCCCCACCTGAGCACTTGTTTGAATCGTACCTACAATGGCCCCCTGACTGGCTTCCTGAATTGACTGGGCAACATCATCACTCATTTCTGTAGCAAAATCAACAACAGCTTCCATCAATTGTCTTGAAACTTCGTCAATATCCATACCATTGTTCATGATTGCATTACTGATTACTGTTTTTGCAACTTCTTCATAGGATTGAACAGTCTTTAGCTGTTCGATGATTTCTTCTCGAACATCTGCCAGAGAAGTGTTGATGGTAACGACCATCACTATCATGGCAATCAGTGAAATAATTGTTGTCTTTTTCAGTGTTGATCCAAATATTTGGGTCTTGAGCAGGTTTCTCATTTCAACCTCCTTATAATTCATGGATTAATCTGTACGTTATACAAAAAAATGTATAAACAAACTGTGAAAGTCATGTTTTATTATTGTATTAATTCTTCGTAAATTTGAACAAAAAACACAACCATACATAAATGTCAAGCTTATTTTTTTGTTTTTGTTGTCACCGCAGGTTGCATGAACTGTTGGAAATCCATTTTTTTATAACTTGAACTCTCAATATATCTAAGATATTTAATAAACATATTTTTTGGAATATAACCGGGCAAAGCAGCAATTCTTTCAGATTTGGCAGTTAAAAACCAAAAATAAGGTAAACCACGCACACCATAGCTTGCTGATATTCGTGGTTGCCTGTCTGAATTTACCCGGATAGGCACAAAAGAATCCTGCAAAACATTGGCCACTGTACGATCAGCAAATGTTTCATTTTCCATTTTTCGACAATATCCACACCAGTTTGCATAAAAATTTATAAAAATTGGTTTATTGGTAACTTTTGCTTTTTTTTTCCCTTGATCGTAGTCTATCCATTCAACACGACCGGCCCATGCAGATGTATTGATAAACATGAATAGGCTTAAACAGATGATTATTTTTGCAATATTATTCATAATTACCCCATGATTTGCAATTTGTTAATTATTAATAAAATACCGATGATGATCAACAATGATCCTGATATGGTATTCACATACTTGATAAATTGTTTTGTGCGGGAAAGCCATGACAGTAAAGATTGGATAGAAAAAGAAATCAATAAAAAGGGCAAAGCAAGCCCCGCTGAATATAATGTTAATAACAAAATTCCCTGACCAACACTGTTTTGATTGGCCGCTAAAATAAAAATTGAACCTAATATGGGGCCAATACAAGGACTCCATCCCGCACCAAAGGCCATACCAATAATAAAGGTACCCATAAAATGTAAGGGTTTTTGATGAATATGCACCCTTTTTTCAAAATCCAGCCCTGAAATACGGATAACACCGATCAGATGAAATCCCAATATACAAATTATATGCCCTCCAACGATTCGAATTGATGACTGATAGTTTTGAATCAATTGGCCGACAAAGGATGCTGAGGCCCCCATTATGATAAATACTGTTGAAAAACCAAGAATATACGCCACTGTCGATAAAACCACTTTTCGACGAATCCCCTGCGTATCTGCTCCGGTTAATTCATCAAGACTGAAACCAGTAATCAATGTAAAATATGCCGGTATCAATGGTAATATACATGGGGAAAAGAAAGACAAAAGCCCCGCAAAAAAAGCGGCATGATATGAAATATTTTGTGTAAACATAATTTATAACAACTTTTTTTTCTTTTGAATTGAATAAACTAAGCACCCTGTACCCACAAAAATCAAAACAATGTCACGCAATAAAGACATGACAAGTTCCTTTTCTGCATAGGGATCTACAGTAAAACATCCACAATGAATATCCAGCCCTCTCCAAAGTGCTAATGTCAGCGCGATCATAAAAACAAAAATTAGAAAATTAAAAATAATCAGCCCCGCACGTTCCCACATACCGACAATTAATAGAAATCCGGTTATCAATTCAAGCCAGGGCAAAAATATTGACACTGAATGTACAATAAAAGTGGGCAAAATTTTGTAATGGTATACCATCTCCGCAAATTGTCCAGGGTTGAAGATTTTATCCACTGATGCCCAAATGAACATCATCCCCAATCCCATTCGAATGGCAATGTAAATATAGTGCATTTTACTCTATTTGACTCAATTCTTTTGCACGCTTATCAGCCTGCGCAATTGCATTGACAATTATATTTTTAACAGAATGAGAATCCATTTCAGCGATAGCTGCTTCAGTTGTTCCGCCTTTTGACGTGACCTGTTTTCTTAGCTGAATGGGGCATGCATCAGGTTGTTTTAATAATTGTATTGCGCCTTCAGCGGTCTGTAATACCAACAGACGTGATTGTTCTTCTGAAAACCCCAGGTTTGCAGATGCCTGAATCATGGATTCAACAAAATAAAAGAAATAAGCCGGTCCCGAACCTGATATTGCTGTGATTGCGTTCATCTGGTTTTCATCTACCGCAATCACTTTTCCCATCGATGACAATATTTCATGCACGACTTGCAGATCTTGATTTGTTGCATATCTGTTGCCGCAATAGGCTGACATCCCAAATTGAATCAATGCCGGTGTGTTTGGCATCACGCGGATAACTGGTAGTAAGTGATGTGATGATTCTTTCAGATCTGCATACAAAATTTGCATAATTGTCTGTAATTTCACTCCCGCAGCAATTGATACAATAAGGCGATTTGTCTCAAGTTGTGAGGGTTTAATCTCAGTCAACACAGTTTTCATTATTTGCGGTTTTACAGAAAGTACGACAATATCATTATTTCGAAATAAATCTTCATTGTTGGAAGCGCGTTCTACATTATATTTTTGTTGTAGTAATGCCAATCGTTGGGAGTTGGTATCGCTGATTTGAATTTGTAAAAATTCATCGTGTTTTGTTAAACCACAGATGAATGCTTCAGCCATATTGCCCGCGCCAATAAATCCAATTTTTGTATTTGATTTCATAATGTTCCTGATTTTAAAGATTATTACGAATAGAATTACAGACAAGAATTTATAAATTTCTTTGCTTGATTTTATGACATAACCAATATTCATTTGCAATACAATAATAAAAATTAGTCATATTCATTAAAATGTCAATGGAAAAGTTTTTGCATGTAATAGCTTTCCTTAGGAATACTCGAAAAATAATTTCTCCATTTAAAACATTGAATTCCTTTATTTTGAACCATGATTACGCTGAAGAAGATGAATAAGATGAATTAAAAGTGTCTCATTTCATTTTATTCATCTTCTTCAGTGTAATCATGGTTCAAAATAAAATAGCATTTACTCTTTCTGAAATGAGGAACTTATTATCCGAGAGATTTCCTTATCAATGGAATACAATAATTTAATAGAGGTGAAATAATGAGAATAATAATCAATATCTTCCACAGTATAATGATAATTATTGTCACGCAAACACATTTATACGGCAACACAATAATACCAAGAAAACTGTTAATTGCATACCAATCACAAACTGGACAGAAAGAAAACGTCAACACATATTTTGATATTTGCCAGACAATCACTGACTACTATGGACTTTTGTCAGACTATATTGATGTAAACACACTATCTTTTCCAAAGGACCAGGATATGAAAAGATATCGTGCCATTATCACGGCTTTTAACTCCAATCAAATCAAAAAAGGGATACCCTGGCTCAAATGGCTCAAACACCAGTGTGATAATGGGATCAAGCTCATAATTTTAGGCCCGTTAAGTGGTAACGATTTAAAAAAATCCAATGAATATAAAAAACTGATTGATGACATATTTATGTATCTTGGCATACAATACAAAGGCATGTATTCAAGTCATCAGGGACGCCTTCGGTATCAGTTTAAAGATTCGCAAGGCGTCGAATTTGAAAGACCCTATCCTGTATTTCCAAAGAGCTATGAACTCTTTAAGGTCATTGATCCCAATGTCAAGGTATGGCTGTCAATGAAACGTAATGACTTAAAAAATTCAGAAAGCACAGTCATTGCAACCTGCCCCAATGGTGGTTTTGCGAGATATTCTGAAATGTTTTGGATGGATCCGGTTTCTTATAAAAAAAAGTGGTATATAAATCCATTCAAGTTTTTTGAAGAAGCATTGGGAATTAAAAATCTTCCTCGGCTTGATCCAACTACGCTGAATGGATTACGTGTTGCCTTTTCACATATTGATGGCGATGCTTTTTCCGGACCGTCTCGCATCAATCACAAAAAAACATGTGCAGAGATCATTCGAGATGACGTTCTCAAAAAATACAATTATCCAGTTACAGCTTCAGTGATAGTAGCTGAAATTTCACCTGAAGCAGCAGGAAGCACACAAATGGTTAATCTTGCGAAAGATATTTTTGCATTGCCAAATATTGAGCCTGCATCACACGCATTTTCGCATCCATTTTACTGGAATGCAAATTCCGGTGCAAAAAATCGATATCCCAGTCAATATGGTATTCTTGTTAAGGGATACACATTTAATTCTGAAAAAGAAATTGTATTTTCAATGAATTACATTAGCCAACATCTGTCACCACCTGATAAACCCTGCAAGGTAATGCTTTGGTCGGGTGCATGTGATCCCACAGAAAAAGATTTAATATATTGTAAGATCAATAATTCTTACAATATGAATGGTGGTGACACCGTATTTGATAATGCCAATGATTCTTATACCGCCGTAGCACCTTTATATCGGAAAGTGGGCAGCACATATCAGATTCACTGCGGTCAGGCCAATGAAAATATTTTGACCAATCTGTGGGAAGGTCCTTACTATGGCTTTCAGGAAATAATTGAAACAATGAAAAGAACCGGTTCTCCAAAAAGAATAAAACCAATAGATATCTATTATCATTTTTACAGTGGTGAATATCAATCCTCTTTAGAGGCCTTACAAAATGTCTATGAATGGGTACTCAAACAAAATGTCGCGCTTGTTTACACCTCACAGTACATCAAGATGATGCAAGGCTATTTGCAAGCTGAAATTTTCAGGAATGACCAGGGACATTTCTTAATAAAAAATTATCACCATTGCCTGACAGTCCGATTCGATCATATGTCAGGATTACCGGATTTACGCCATAGTAAAAATGTAACTGGTTTTTCACAACAACCGCAAGGGCTGTATGTCTCTCTGAAGCCCAACACCAGTGAAGCGACAATTGCATTTCTGTCTGCTTCAGACATCACGCAAAATATACCATACATTGAAAGTGCCACAGGGTGGGTTATGAAATCTAATGTGTCTGGCAATTCCATTCTAATTGAATTTCAAGGTTTTGGAAGTGGCACGATTCAAATGGCAGGCTTGAAAAAGCGTCATCAATATACTGTTAATCAGAAACATCAGGTGACGACTGATTCAAAAGGAAAAGTGAAAATTCAACTCTAGTTTATGCTTTGAAAAAGTGTATGCTTTGAAAATAAAAATTATTTTCGGTTTATAGGGCGTGTCATTTTTTCAGGAATCACCACCTGATCAAACTCTTTTGATGTCATAAAATCCAAATCAATTGCCGCTTGCTTGAGCGTGATATGTTCGTCGTATGCTTTCTTCGCAACTTTTGCCGCATTATCATATCCAATTATCGGGTTCAATGCTGTAACCAGCATTAATGACTGTTCAAGATGTTCCTTGATCACTGTTTTATTGGGTAATATTCCCTGTACACAATTTTGATCAAATGATCGGCATGCATCTGTCAATAACTGGATTGATTTTAATAAATTGTAAATGAGCAGGGGTTTGTATACATTTAATTCAAAGTTGCCAGACATCCCACCAATATTTATTGCTGTGTCATTTCCCATAACCTGAGCACACACCATTGTCATAGCTTCACATTGTGTCGGATTGACCTTACCTGGCATGATTGAACTTCCCGGCTCATTGGCGGGTAATAACAATTCGCCGATACCAGATCGTGGACCAGAACCTAGCCATCTGATATCATTTGCTATTTTATTCAACGAGCCGGCCAGCGTTTTTAATGCACCGCTCGCAAATACAATTGCATCATGAGCAGCCAGGCTTTCAAATTTATTGGGCGCGCTTTTAAAAGGTAGATCGGTAATATCTGCAATATACTGGGCAGATCGCACGGCAAATTGTGGATGGGTATTCAAGCCAGTTCCAACGGCTGTTGCACCTAAAGCAAGATCCATTAAACCACTCAGGGCACTTTTAAGCCGCACCAGACTATAATCCAATTGCTGTACATATCCAGAAAACTCCTGTCCCAGGGTTAAAGGGACAGCATCCATGAGATGAGTCCGCCCAATTTTTGTAATGGGTTCAAATTCTTGTGTTTTTTTTAGAAAGGTATTTCGAAGATGAGTTATTGCCGGAGCCAATTCACGATCAAGCTGTTCGCTGGCAGCAATATGCATGGCCGTTGGAAATGTATCATTGGATGATTGGGAGCGGTTTACATCATCATTGGGGTGTATGGGATATTTTTTTCCAAGTGGATGACCGGCAATTTCATTGGCACGATTTGCGATAACTTCATTGGTGTTCATGTTGGTTTGTGTACCACTTCCTGTTTGCCATACCACCAGGGGAAAATGGTCATCAAGAATGCCGGAAATCACCTCGTTTGCCGCTTGCTCAATTAATTGCGCTTTTTCATTTTCCAGCATATTTAATGATGCATTGGCCTGCGCAGCAGCTTTTTTCAGTATTCCCATGGCCCGAATAAATACCCGCGGAAAACGTTCATTGCTAATTTTGAAATTTATCAATGACCTTGCGGTTTGTGCGCCATAATATCGGTCCGATGGTACTTTAATTTCACCCATACTATCGCTTTCAATGCGATATGTCACTTTATTGGATTTTTCTGCGTTTTCCATGTTGATCCACCAGACAATCAACATCAGGTTGATCAAACTCCCATTTCATGCTGATTGTCTCAATTTTCGTTTTGTTACAAATCTATTACGCGCCAGCCATTTGATTGATTCGTCTTGCCAGATTCGAAATCTTTCTTCTTGCAGCATTCTTGTGGATGACACCTTTTTTAGCCGCCTTATCAATAACAGATTGTGCTGCTTTTAAAGCAGTGGCAGCAGAGTCTTGCGCTGTGCTTTCGATAGATGCCATTACATTTTTTATGTTGTTTTTAACTTTTGTTTTGCTCTTTTTGTTTCGTTCTTGCCGAACAACATTCTGACGGGCACGCTTTAACGCTGATTTATGATTTGCCAATTTCTGATACTCCTTTTTTGTCTGATTTAATGATAACGAATCCACTTATGATTAACTTTTTGCAAGTTTGGAAAAGTTATCTTATAAAGAAATGTTTTTTTAACGCTGTTTGTATTGCGCTAAAAAATTAATAAACTTATCCTAATGATAAAAAATTGTCAATACTTTTTAACAAAAGGATTTAACAAATTAAAATCTGGAACATAATGATCTGGCGACGTATTTACATCTTGATATAAAACATTCTCAAACCCAAGCGAACTGGCCATTTCGATGACATCATCATATTCTTTTTGCGTGATATTTCTCGATAATTCGGGATATTTCTTCGAATTATACAAAGGATTGTATTGTGCCATGAGAGATAATCCAACTTTTGGTGATAGTTCCAATGCTAAAAAGCACAACGATTCCCATGAGCCTGATAATCCATTGGGTAAAATCAGATGACGTACCCACAAACCGGAAACAATCTGAGATTTTGAATTAATTATTGGATTTCCTGCCTGACGGTACATTTCGGAAATCGCATCACGAGAAATGTTGACATAGTCTGAAACACCTGAATAGCGTAATGCGGTTCTATTATCCGCATATCGGATATCAGGTAAATACACATCAATGAGCCCTTCCCATTTCTTTAGCTGTGCAATGTCATCATAGGCCGAACTATTATAAATAATTGGCGTGTTGAATCCCTCATTGATTGCCTTTTCAACGGCTTTTCGAATCCAGGGAGACTGGTGACTGGGCGTCACAAGTCCAATAAAAGCACAACCTTTCGCCTGAAATTCAAACATTTTATCAATAAAAACTGATTCGCTGACTGGTTGACCTGTACTGTTTTGACTGATCTGATAATTCTGACAATATACACATGTCATGTTACAGGACGTAAAAAAAAAATTCCCTACCCCTTTTTCTGAAAATATGGACTCTTCTCCATAATGCAATTGTGCTGAAGAAAGCACTATGCCAGGAGGAATACCGCAAATCCCATTTGTTTTTGTTGATCCGATTGCGCATTTTCGCGGGCAAATTTGACACAATTGGCGAGATTGTTGATGTATCATGCTTTATCTTTTGAAAAGAGCGCGATTAATTCTCTGCTGGCAGTTTCTAAATCATCATTGACAATACAATGTTTGTAAAGATGTTCAAATGTCATTTCATGTATAGCATTTTTCAAGCGTTTTTCAATAACATCCGGTGAATCAGTGCCACGACTTTCCAGTCGTTTTTTTAAAACATCTATTGAGGGAGGCTTGATAAATATTGTAATGGCATCAGAAAATTTATCACAGATCTGTTTCATGCCTTGAACATCAATTTCAAGTAATACATCTTGACCTGTTGCAAGACAGGTTTCTATCTGCTCTCGGGATGTTCCATAATAGTTATCATGAACACATGCCCATTCGGCCCATTGGTTTTCCTGAATATTTTGTTTGAATTGATCACAGGAAATAAAATTGTAATCAATACCATTACACTCATTGGTTCTGGGATTTCGGGTGGTATAGGATACAGAATATTGAATATGAGGGTAATGCGCTCGCAATTTTTTACATAATGTAGATTTTCCAGCACCTGATGGTGCAGATATTATAAAAAGTCTTCCTTTCATGGTACACCTGATTATTATTGGGCTTTATCTAAATATTTTATAGGGTTTTCATTCCCGCGACTTGTTTCATATCGTTGTGAAATGGTCTCAGGTTGTATGGCAGAGAGAATCAGGTGGTTACTGTCAGTAACGATCATTGAACGTGTTTTACGTCCATGCGTCGCATCAATCAAGCGTCGTTCATCTCGTGCTTCATCTTTTAATCGTTTCATGGGTGCTGTATTGGGTGAAAGGATGGATATCACACGATCACAAACAACAGTATTTCCAAATCCAACATTTAAAAGGCATTGTTCCATATATTCATTCCTTAATATATTTCATAGGGACATCGTTTGATGTCTTGACTATTCAATATTTTGTATTTGCTCTCTGATTTTTTCATGCTCAGACTTTAAATTGACAATCATTCTGGAAATTTCAGAACTTCCAGATTTAGAGCCAATGGTATTTAATTCACGTCCGATTTCTTGAAGCAGAAAATTGAGCTTTCTGCCAACAGGCAGATTTTCATTCATCAGTGTTCTAAATTGCTGAATGTGGCTTTCAAGGCGTGTGATTTCTTCAGAAATATCACTTCGATCAGCCAGTATCGCCGCCTCTTGAGCAATTCGTACATGATCAATTTCAACCATATTGTGTGTCAGGGTGGCAATTCGTTCCTGTAGTTTTTGGCAATAATAATCGAGTTGTTCGCTGGCAAGGCCTGTGATCTTTTTGAGTGATTGCCCCATTTCATTCAAGCGATTGTCAATGTCATGAAAAAGTGCTTTACCTTCAGTTGCACGCATGGCACAAATATCTTCAAGGGCTTGTTGAAGGCATTCCATGACAAGCGGTTCGACAGCTTCTAAATCGTTTTCTTTTTCAAGGGGCTTAATAATATTACCGGCTTTCATGATATCTCTTAAGCCAATGGTATGTTTTAATTGAAAATGATCAATCACCTGATTGAGGACTTTTATATATTCAGTGGCACGATCTAAATTGGCTTCAAAACGATCCTGTGCTTCAATGTTTTCTTGAATGCTTATCATGGTTTCAATACGACCGCGTTGAAGGTACTGCTTGATCATTTTTTTGATTTGATCTTCAAAACCAAAATATGTTGGTGCCAATCGAAGAATCATATCCAGGTTTTTACTGTTCAGGCTTCGGATTTCTATAATCACCTGAATGGTATCATTGCTTTTTTCTGCCCGTGCAAAGGCAGTCATACTGTTAAACATGATATCTCTCACATTGACAAGTAATGTTTACGAATATTATGCAAAAAAGATTTTACATTATCAGCCGCATAATCCGGATATGTCCAGGGCAGTGTTTGAAATTGCCCTTTCTGAAACATTAATGTTAAATCCGCAAATATGCCTTTATCTAAATAAATACGATGGGAATAATTTTTTCCGGTTGCAAGCACAAAACGTTCTGGAACAATATATCCAGGGTCAATATTAATGTTTCGTTTATGATGATCAGAAAATCGCGCTTCAATTTGATTTGTTGTCAATTTAATTTCAGGTAACTGGCTTGGATCTATCAGATCCAAAAATGAAATCATACGTCGAAACAGCGGGGTCCCCATTTCTTTTTCATAATAGGAGGTATAGTTAAAGTTAAACCATCGGCTCACCATACCGATTGATCCAAAATTTTGTTTTAATGCGCTGACAACCTGTTTAAAAAGAGATTTGTCTTTCATAAACATGCCCACCACCAAGCATGCTGGCTTTGATTTTTGTGGTATACTCATATTTACAGGGATTTTGCTTTATCAATTAACATAATGGGAATGTCATCTCTAATTTCATACATGAGCCTGCATTTATCACAAATCAGGGAATTTTCATCATCATTAAAACGTAATTCGCCTTTGCATTTGGGACAAACAAGAATTTCCAGTAATTCTTTATTCACAGCCATTTATGTCTCCTTTTCTCAAATGTATTAATGGTGACATATTTACCACTAAACATTGTTTATTGTCAAGGTTTCTTGCTTCGTAAAATAAAAAAGGGTATGATCATTACAGGACAACATAAAAAGGGCGAAATATAACTCTATGACCGTTCAGCTTTGTTTTTTGTGGTAACAGCCTTCCGCCGGACATTTAAGATTCGTGCAAAAAATCGTTCTTGATCCAGTATGGGTTTATTCATGAAATCTGAACATCCTGCCAGTTTGCAAGCTTTGTAAGTTGAGGGACGTGCATCGGCAGTAACGACCAGAATTGGGGTTTTCGGTAATTTTTTTTCTTTTTCTATTGCCCGAATATGAGAGATTGCATCAATACCATTCATCAAGGGCATCAGGATATCCATAATAATCAGGTCATATGAATTCGATGTATAACTTAATAAAGCCTGTTTGCCATTTTCAACAATGTCTAAAGAAAAAGGCGTGTTTTCAAACATCATTTTAATGACCAGTTGGTTATGGGGATTATCCTCAGCCAATAGTATTTTAAGGGGGGGCAACGTATTTGTCTTAACTGGCTTTTTCTTTTTCGTTTTTCTCATTTTTTCCAGTTGAGACGAATCAGCAAGCTTTAATGAAATGACAAAATGAAACGCGCTTCCCCGGCCTTGTTGACTTTTGACCCATATTGTTCCGTTCATCAGTTGAATCAGTCGCCTACAAATTGAAAGTCCCAATCCAAACCCGGCCTGATTACCAATTTTTTCAATGCCTTTTTTCGTAAACAAATTGAATAGTTCTTCCTGTGTTTCTTTATCAATACCGATACCTGTGTCTTTTACAGAGATATAAATAAGACATTCTGATGTAGATGTAGGGCGCAAGTTAAGAGAACAGGCATCATTCATTTGTTCGTTCCAGTTATGAACTTCAACAATAATTTCTCCTTTTTCAGTATATTTAAAGGCATTTTCCAGAAGATTGGACAAAATTTGACGAATGCGGGAAATATCTCCTGAAACCACTTCTGGCAATTTGTTATCAAGCATTCTTTCTAATCGAATCTCCTTTTTTGCTGCAACAGGCTTGAATAGATCACAAATTTCATGAATTGATTTTTTAAGGTCGAAAACTGTGTTGTGAAGTTTCAGGCGATGCGTTTCCAATCTTGCATAATCAACAAGATCATTTGTCACTTGAAACAAGCCTTCACCAGCACGAATCAATTCATATACAAATCGTTTTTGAGCATTGGAAAGGTCTGATTTTTTTAATAAATTGGCCATCCCCATCATGGCATGAAGCGGTGTTCGCACTTCATTGCTGATATTTGAAATAATATTGCTTTTGACCATGCCTGATTTTTCAAGTTCCTGATTATTTTTTTCTTGCGCAGCCAATGCTAAACTTTTGGCTTTAAGTGCTTCTTTTTGTGCGATAATTTTTTCTCGTCGATCTGTGTTTATGCGATGCGCAAGACCAAATGACAAGAGAATAACTTCTAAGGTGGCACCAATTGGAAGACTATAATTTGTAATAAAATTAATGGGCAAAATGGCAAAGCTTTTTAAACAGAAAATAATAATGCCACTCAGCAGTGTGGCCCAGGCGATAAGATAGTATTTGGCTTGCTCTCCATTGTTTGAATAACAAATTATCGCAGACATCAGTAAAATAACGGCATTGATCAAAATATAAAATGATGCCAGTTTAACAGCAAAAGAATATGAGATAATAAATGATAAAAATGCGATGAAAAGATTCCCAAGCATGACACTATCCAAAATAATCCCTCTAAATGGCGAATATTCATCTGTTTTTAAAAAATGCTTTGAAAAACGTGTCATCCAAAATCCAGCAAAGCCGATAAAAAAAGGAATACTTCCATGCCCCCACCATGAAAAAGAAACAGGCATTTGAATAAATCCATTTACCTTGAATGAAGAAAACAAACAAAGAAAACATAAAATATAGCAAACATAGTACAGATAACTCCGATCACTGACAACATAATAAATAAAGGCGTTATAAACAGCCATGACAAACATGATCCCAAAAAAAATCCCCCAGAGAAAATTTTCTCGTGCAATATTCAGTGAAAATGTACCGGGAGACCAGAGTTTCAATGGGACCTGAATTGTGCTGGCACTGCGAATTTTAATAAAAATCTCATAATCCTGGAATGGCTTTGTGAAAATGTGAAACATGGGATGCTTATAATCAACATCTGCCTGACGATTCAACATTTTTCGACCAGATTTCTTAATAATATAATCCTGATCAGAAACCGGATAGTATAAATGAACTTCATCCAAAAGCGGATAACCAATTTCCAGATACCATTCTTTTACAACAAAAACATTTCTGGGTTGATATCGTAATCGAAATTTAAACCAGAATGTATCATCAATAAAGCCAAAATTGGCGACATGCTGATTTATGGGCTTAAAGGTTTCTGAAATAGGCGGCATACAAACATCGTTAATGGTCAGTTGATGGCTTTTATCTTGAAGATAAGACAGGTAATCCGTAATTTTAAGCTGAGATGTATGCTCGTTTATTAAATAAACGTTTGAAGGATAAAGATGATCCTCAAACCTGGCATTTGTTTCTAACTGCAATGTGTCTGTTGGATTGGCTTCTATTGGCAAAAAAATAATGTTGCAAGCAATAATAAAGCTGATAATCTGGTGCATTTGGAGATCTCCTATGGTATTTGTGTGTTATTAATATTCGGTTGATTTGTTGAAGCAAAGTATCAGCAAGATATATGCCTTAATTACTTTTTATATCTATTAACTAAAATAGCACTGAAAACGATCAATTGAATAAAAACAATTAATCTGCTATATCATTGGGAACCTGATGACAATAAACTTCGAAAAGAGATGGAATTACTCCATAAATACGATTTGTTCGAGATGAAAGATGGCAGATATGGCGGTGTATTTGGCCGAACATTGAAAAAAGTGATGATGAAACAATATGGTGCATCATTTTTATATATATTTATGTTTCGGAAAAAGAAGTTGAAAAGAAAATTGAAAAACTCTATCAGGCAGATCTTGTGTGGCGGACAAAAGCACGATTTTATGCATTTAAAGATATCTGCCTGATGCGATATATTAAGTATGCATATGAAAAAGATCTGAAAGATATTGATAAAGTCGATTTAAGCTTGCAGTCAAAATACAATGTTCTCAAAGGTCGATTTTTGGAAAATCTCATTCAGATAACCATGATGAAATTCAATCGTGAAAAAATTGATGGTGCGCTATTTGGAAAATCAGGCATTATTGAAGTTCCTCTGTTTAATATTGTGGATACCAGACAGGTGAAAGCCTCAAAAACAAAATCGTATCAAATTGACGTTTTTGCCAGAGAGAATGATATCCGGTGGCTGTGTGAATGCAAATATACAAAAACCAAAATGAACTTAAATCAGGTCAAAAAACTGGAACGTGCAGCAGATGCTGTTGTCAAAGAAGCTGTCGAGATGGGCATCAATACACCAAAAATTCAATTGTGGCTGATTTCAACCGGCGGTTTTACAGATAGTGTGCTGGCATATGCAGGCAAACGGGTGCATATTTATTATTCGGATTATGAACGAATTACTGGAATATTTCATCTTTATGGCGGGAATTATCAAATTCCAATATTTAACAATTAAGGCTATACTTACTTACGAAGGCGCGACCAGAATCACAATACGCCGATTCACAGCCCGACCGGCATGCGTCTTATTGGATGCAATAGGAACAGTATCAGCACGTCCCACAACCCGAACAGAATTTTTGTCCAGCCCACGTTTGATAAAATATTTTGCCACTGCCGCAGCTCGTGCGCCTGACAATTCCCAGTTTGATGGATACAGCTTTGATGTGATCGGCGCGCTGTCGGTATGTCCTTCAACAGTGACCGGGAATGGAATACCTTCCATTACACCCCGCACCCGCTCTAAGACATCATATGCTCGTTTGGTAAATACCGCCTGACCCGGTTTAAAAAAGCCCTTACCCTTTATATTGATTGCCACCGAATTTTTACGATATTCCAGACTGACATCTCTGTCGCCATCAAACAAAACATTCAAATCCTGCATGATCAACTGAATGGTTTGTTTCAGTTCATAGGCTGCCTGCTCGGATTCACTGAACAGGGCATCCTTGTTTTCCCCGCCCATTGCCTCCTGCATGGCATCAGAAATCGCCTGAAACTTGCTGTCATCGAAATTTGCAATGGAGACCAACAGCACAAAAAAGCATAAAAGGTTAGTCATCATATCTGCCATAGATAATGGCCATTCAGGACATTCTTCACATACGCAATCATCCTGGCCCATAGATCTTCTCCTATTTCAAGTTTTCTTCTGGAACGAGAGAAGAAATATATATCTCGATCCGCTGATTTTTTCTTTTTTCTTCGGCTATCGCCTTTTTCGATTTTTTCTTTTTTTTCTTTTTCGCCTTTGGATCTTTTTCAGCATTAGAATCATTTGGGGCGATCAGAGGGCGGTTATCGGCATAGGACATAACTGTCAGATTTTTAACCGGCATTCCCTGATCAACGAAAAAACGACTGATTGCCGATGCCTGTGCAACAGTTAATTCCCAATTCGTTGGATAGCTCTTTGCTCTGGGTGGACTGTCATCAGTATGTCCCTCAATTCTGATGGGAAATTTAATTCGATCCATGACAATGGCGATTCGCTCCAGAATATAATTGGCACGTGAATTAAAATCCGCTGTTTTATATTTAAAAATTTTGTCTGCTGGAATGGTGATTTTCAGCCCTTTGGTATCTTCCTTTATTGAATAGATCTTTTCCTGTTTCCGAAACAATGCGCGTAAGGCTTCTTTCAGAGCCTGAATGCTCTGTTCCTTATCAAACTGCATCACATGTCGTTCTGTCACAGTCGCTTGAGATACCTGTCCACCAAACGTCTCTCCCATTGCTTTGGCAGCTTCCTCAAACTTTGATTCATCAAAGTTGGCAATGGAAACAAGCAAAACAAAAAAGCATAACAGATTGGTCATCATATCTGCCATGGACAGCGGCCATTCCGGACACTCCTCACATTTACATTCATCTTGTCCCACTGGATACTCCTGATAATAAAATTAGATTTTTATTCATTACTATTCAGAATCACCTTTTACAGATTCCCATTTATCAGGTGCTGTATATGCTTTCAGCTTATCCTGTACGATACTGGATGGCGTTTTATCTTTGATAAACAAAATACCATCACGAATGACGTTCATTAAAATTATTCGTTCCTTCAGACGCCCTTCAACTTTGACTGCAAATGGTACAAAAAAGATGTTAGCAAAAAATACCCCATATAGTGTAGTCAAAAGAGCAACAGCCATTGCCCCTCCCAGTGCACTCATGTCAGTTCCCATTGCGCTCAGCATGTTAATTAGACCGATCAGCGTTCCAATAATACCAAAACCAGGACAAAAGCCTGCCATTGTTTTCAGAATCTCTACGCCATTCATTTGTTGCTCATAGATATTCTCAATTCGTGTATCAAGAATACTTTTAATTTCATCCTTGCTGTAGCCATCAACGAGCATTTGAATAGCACCCTGTAAGAAAAAGTTATCAATTTGTGTCAGTTCCTTTTCAAGTTGGATTTGTCCTTTTTGGGTCGCAGTCTTGGCAAGACGCACCACAGAATTGATATAGTTGACAACTGGCAATTCGTCCGCTTGCATCGCCTGAAGGAAGGTGCCAAAAACGCCAAAAACATTTTTGAGTGGATAACAGATAAAAGTCGATGCAAAAGTACCTCCGAGTACGATACAAACACCGGGAACATCGATAAAACGCATCAAATCTCCGCCGCTGGATGAATACGCGGAGCCAATCAAAATTCCCAAACCTAAAACCAGACCAACTAAGGTTGCAATGTTCATTCAGATTCTCCTTTTTTTGCGTCCGGAACCGGATAATCCACTTATCAGATTTATCCCATGGACTGTCTTGGTAGTTTCTTATTTGAAAAATAGGTAATTATTACATTTTTCTCATAAAGGTTCAAGTATTTTTTCCAAAATGTTCAATAATTCTTGGAATGGCTTTGTAATAATAGAAAAACAAGCTAAGTATTCATTTTTTTTGTTTTTTTGTTTACATATTTTCAGGTTATGATATGTGTTATTAGATAAATGGTTAAATTATGTGCAAAATACGTTCTGCATGTAATCCAGATAGCTGGATGACATTCAATTGTGATCCAAAACAGCAGGTGACATTTTACCTGTACGATAAGGAGGCCCAATGGCTGATACAAACCAGCGTGTTGCTGAAACAATTGAAGATGAGGACAGCATTGAAGATATGTACCTCACGTTTGAGGTTGAAACGGAGGAATATGCCGTTTGTATAGAGTCTGTTACTGAAATCGTGACCAATCAACGCATTATTCCGGCACCAGATATGCCCACCTATATAACCGGTGTCATCAATTTGCGGGGAAAAGTCGTCCCCCTGATGGATATCCGATTGCGATTCGGATTGCCCAAAAAAAATTATGATGACCGCACCTGTATCATTGTAGTTGAAATTGATGAAATTCCCACAGGCCTTATGGTAGACAGAGTCAAGGATGTCCTGGAAATACCCAAAGAAAATATCGAACCACCCAAATATGGAAAAGGTGATGGCGTTATTGAAGGTATGGGTAAACGTGAAGAACAGGTCTGTTTCATTATTTCATTATCGAAGTTGCTGTCTGCCAATAATATAGATGTCGATCAACTTCGCGAAATCACTGGTATGGAGAAATCAAACGAATAAAACCAATACAAATAAATCATTATTATAAGGAGACGAATGATGACTTTTTTTAAAAATTTAAAAATTGGTGCTAAAATATTTTTTGGCTTTTCAGTAGTGTTAATATTACTTGCTGCTGTTGCATGGGTGGGTCTTAATGGACTTTCCAATCTGAACAATCGTATCGTAAACATGGAAAGTATTACTGAAATAGCTGAACTGATTCAACAGTCCCGACAGACAGAAAAGAATTTTATGATCCGGCATGATTTCAAATATGTACAATCCATGAAAGACCTGAATGCCCGTTTGATGCAGCATGCCAATGATGCAAAGAATCGTTTCAAACGTCAGGTGGATATCGATAAGATGAAAGAGATATCTACTGCGGTCCAATTCTATTTTGACGTCTTTGAATCATATACCAGCCTTGGAGAAAAGAAAAAAGAGCTTGACAAAAATATGGGTGTAAAGGCTCAAGTTGCCTTAAAGCAATGTGAAGATATCCGCAACAGTCAAAAAACTGAGCTTGAACAAATAAAACAGGAAAACCATGCATATTTAAAAGATCGGATTACCAAATCTGATGATGCCAACAACCTGGTCAAATATCTTCTTGAAGCCAAAGGATATCGAATGGTCTTGATGCAGGGTAATACAAGTGTTTTATCAAATTGGCAGACATTGAACCGAAAGCTTTTTACATTGGCTGCTGATTTGAAAAACCGCCTTACAGTGCCAATTGATATTCAAATGATTGATCAAGTGATCACGCAATATCAAAACTATGAAAGTGCGGTTTTAAATTTTTTGAAATCGCGGAATGATGCTGATACAAACAAAATTTTACAGGCTGCCAATGCAACCATGAAATCCATCAATGCCATTTATCAAAGACAAAAAAAAGCCATGACTGACGCTCAAAACAATTTTATTCAAAAGCTGGATGATAAAATTGGTAAAGCGGATGATGCCAATCGTCTCATCAAATTGTTTTTAGCTGTACGTCAGGATGAAAAAAATTTTATCAGAACTGAAAATCAAAAATATTACCAAATTGTTGAGAAAGATATTAAACAAATTCTTAAATTAAGCGAAAACCTTAAAGCCCGGTTCAAACATAAAAAAAATATCGAACAGATCAACGCTGTTATTGCTGCTGTCGAGCAATACAAGCAATCCTTTGACGACTTAAATAAAATGATTCAGCAGCAGGAAAATGCGCAGACAAAAATGGTCGAGAATGCGCGCAATGCTCACAAAATAATAGAGGATGTTGCCAGAGGGCAGCATGACCTGATAAAATCGGAGTTGAGCAGTGCAAGACAAATGAGCATTCTTTTTTCAGTGGTTGCCATTGCACTGGGATTGTTTTTCTCCTGGTTTATTGCACGAAGCATCGGTATGCCTGTCGCAAAGATTGTGTCATTTATTGAGCGTATCAGAGCCGGTGAGGTGAGTACTCTTCACGTAGACACCAAGGATGAAATTGGTGAAATGTCAATTGGTTTGAACCAGATGGTTGCAGAGACACAAAAACTGGTAAATAACCTTGAAAACATTCCTGTACCATTGATGGAAATTGATAAAGAATTCAATATTAAATATTTGAACAAAACTGGATGCAGTATACTCAATTTGCCGAAGACAGAAATATTGGGCAAAAAATGTTACTCATTTTTCAAAACAGACCACTGTCAGACTTCTGATTGTTGCTGTCATCGCGCCATGAATTCTGACCAGACCTTTACTGCTGACACCATTGCAGATTCAACTGGTTTGGATTTGCCCATTCGATATACAGGAGCCCCAATAAAAGATCTTGATGGTAAAATTGTTGGTGCGATTGAATTTATTTTGGATGTCAGTGGTGAACGTAAAATAAATCAGGCCGTTGTTGAAATGATTAATGGCATTAACGAAGGTGATTTCACCAAACGCGGGGATTCAAAACAATTTTCAGGGAACTATGCAGCACTTGTTGATAATGTAAATAATATCGTTGAATCATTTGTCACACCACTGAAACGAATCCAGGAATATGTTGACATGATCAGCAGGGGAGAAATACCAGAGCAGATTACAGATAAAGCCAAAGGTGATTTTAAAGAACTGAATGATAATCTCAATCGATGTATTGCTGCTGTCAACGCACTGGTAAAAGATACCAAAAATCTGGTACAGGCATCACTTGATGGTCAACTGGATACCCGAGCAGATGTCAGCCGACATCAAGGTGATTTTGCAGAGGTGGTCAAAGGTGTCAATGACACGCTTGATGCCATTTTATTGCCGATCAAAGAAGCACAGACCATACTGGAAAACATCTCTGATGGTGTTCTTCAGAAATTCATTACCGGTAATTATAAAGGGGATCATGCCATTATTAAAACTGCAATCAACAACACGCTTTCTTCATTGAATGATATTTTAAGTCAGGTGGGAGATGTTTCAGATAATGTAGCCGCATCAGCGACAGAATTAACCTCAGCCAGTCATAATCTATCTGAAGGTGCCCAAGAGCAGGCAGCATCAGTTGAAGAAATTACTGCCAGTGTACATCAGACAGATCAACAGATCAAACAAAATGCTGAAAATGCCAATATGGCCAATCAACTGGTCTCGGAAACCAATCAGGCTGCAACTACCGGTCAAACTGAAATGCAGCAACTGAGCAAGGCAATGGAAGAAATCTTTGATGCCTCACAAAATATTTCCAAGATTATTAAAGTGATTGATGAAATTGCGTTCCAGACAAATATTCTGGCATTGAATGCTGCTGTTGAGGCTGCACGGGCCGGGCAACATGGAAAAGGTTTTGCTGTTGTTGCCCAGGAGGTTCGCAACCTTGCGGGTAGAAGTGCCCAGGCGGCCAAAGAAACCGCAGAAATGATTGAAAGCTCTAACAAAAAAGTCAATGAGGGGGTTGAATTTGCCGGTCGCACTGAGGAAGCATTGAAAAAAATCGTTGAAAATGTTATAAAAGTCAATGATCTGGTTGCCGAGATTGCAACAGCAAGCAAAGAACAAACACATGCCATGGGACAAATTAACGAGGGCATGGGACAGATTAATACAGCCGTTCAAAATATCAGTTCTCAAAGTGAGGAAACCGCATCGGCTGCCACACAATTGACATCTCAATCCGAGGATTTAAAGTCGCAGCTCGCCAAATTTCAATTGATTGAAAAAGAAGGATATTCTCCAAGACAAACCGAAAAAAAACATAGCCATGTTCCCAATAAAAGAGAACCAATGATTGCAAAAACATCTTATCCAGGACATCAAATTTCGCCAAAAGATATTTTGCCTCTGGATACTGATGAACGCGGCTTTGGAGAATTTTAAGGAAGGTTCATTTTCGATTATTGTAAGAGGGCAAACATAAGGTTTACCCCTGCAGTTCACTCTCGTACATAGGTTTAATATTGGTATTTGTTCAAAAAAAATGTCAGACTTTTTGAGCAAATCCCTCTTGGGATTTTCTTATATATAAAAAATTACCTGAATAAACCATGAGAAAGGATTTTATTATGTTTCAACAAATCAAGGATTTAAGCCTTAAAACAAAGCTGATCGTGTCTTTTTTAATTGTCGGTATTTTGCCATTGCTTATTGGAGAATATCTTTGTTTGAAAAATGCAGACAAGGCATTGGAAGAGCAAGCAATGAATCAATTGGAAGGTATTCGTCAGATCAAAAAAGATGATCTGGAAAGTTTTTTTCATGAACGAAAAATGGATATCAACGTTCTGGCCAGATCCATTAAGACGATAAAAGGTGAAACACACGACCGGTTACAAACTATTCAGACACTCAAAAAGAATCGGCTTGAAGCATGGTTCCATTCTCTGGAGAATGCTGTTCATATGTTAAAAGATAATCCCTTTTCAGCAGTTGCACTTTATAAAATTAACCAGGCCTTTGTTAAAGACAACAATAAGACAGGTCTGGGAAACTGGCTTAAAACAGAAAAGGAATTTGGTGTCACCTTTGTGGATGCAAAAAATGACTTGAATGTTTATGATATTTTTCTGATTAATCCAAATGGTGATATCATATATTCAGTTGAAAAAGAATCAGATCTGGGACAAAATTTAAATTCAAACCTTTTGAAAAATTCAGGATTGGCAAAGGTCTTTTATCAATCAAAAAATAAAGACATCGCGATTTCCGATTTTTCACCCTATCAACCATCAGATAATAAACCCAATGCATTTATAGCAGGCGCAGTTCATGATCAGGCAAAGAACTACCTGGGTGTGGTTGCAATCCAGGTTTCTATTAAAATGCTTGATCAGATTGTTCAGGATAGATCGGGGCTTGGAAAAACCGGTGAATCCTACCTGGTAGGAAAATATAACAATGAATGTCAATTCCGCAGCAACTGCACAGTTAAAAAAGGGCGGCTGGGTGCCCCCAATGACGATGATTTTGCTAAAACAGCTTTAAATGGCCGGAAAGGATGGACATTTCATGTCAACGAATCCAATACGCTTGAATTGGTATTATATGAGCCTATGGACATTTCAGGTTTGAATTGGGCCATAATCTCGCTGGAAGCAATTGAAGAAAGCATTGCGCACAAAGAAGACGGCCAGTTGAAAGATTATTGTCAAAATTTTATTGAAGCCTATGATTATTATGATTTGTTTTTGATCGACCCAGATGGTTTTGTTTTTTATACCGCAACAAAGGAAGCAGACTATCAAACCAATATGATTCATGGCAAATATGCAGATTCCAATCTTGGCAAACTGACAAAAAAATTGATTCAGACACAAAAATTCGGATTTGCTGATTTTAAACCTTACGCGCCAAGCAAAGGACAACCCGCAGCATTTATTGCACAGCCTGTTATCACGAATGGTAATGTTGAAATGATCGTTGCGCTGCAACTATCGTTACATGCCATCAATCATATTATGCAGCAGCGTGCTGGCATGGGAGAAACTGGAGAATCATATCTTGTTGGTCCGGATCAACTCATGCGATCAGATTCTTTTTTGGACCCCACATTTCATTCTGTTGAGGCATCGTTTCAAAATCCATCAAAGGGGAAAGTGAATACCAAAGCTTCGCGCCAATCTCTAGCAGGGGAATGTGGCAAAGAGGTAATCGAAGATTATAATGGCAACCCTGTTTTATCGGCATATTGCCCAATAAATGTTTACGACAGCACCTGGGCACTGATTGTTGAAATAGACTATTCTGAAGCCTTTGCGCCTGTTCATTTGATGCAAAAAATTATTATTGGTATCATTGTTGTCTCTATTGTAATTATTGTATTGGTTTCATGGTTTATTGCCAACAGCATCATGACGCCTGTTCAACGTATAGTCAATTTTATCGAAAGGGTTCGCAAGGGGGATAAAAAATCAACGCTGACAATGGACAGCAAAGATGAAATTGGCAATATGGGAGACGCTTTAAATGAAATGGTAATCGGGCAACGTGCCTTATTGCATAACCTGGACAATTTGCCCACACCTGTCATGGAGATCGATAAAGACTTTAATGTCAAATATTTGAATCATGCCGGATTGAACTATCTGGGGCAATCCCTTAAAGAAATTGTTGGAAAAAAATGTTATTCATTATTTAAAACAGATCATTGTCAGACAGATGATTGTGCCTGTAAAAAAGCAATGGCATTACAGCAGACTGTTACATCCGATACAATTGCTGATCCAGATGGCAAAGACACGCCAATACGTTATACCGGATTTCCATTGAAAGATAATAATGGGATGGTAACCGGTGCCATTGAGTTTATTCTGGATGTCAGCGGCGAACGAACCATTAATAATGCCATTGTGGAGATTATTGAAGGTATCAATAATGGAGATTTCAGTAAGCGCGGTGATGCGGATGCGTTCACAGGAAGCTATCGCGAACTGGTAAAAAATGTAAATAATATTGTCGTTGCCTTTGAAGCCCCATTACATCGTATCCAGCAGTATGTCAACATGATCAGTCGCGGTGAAATTCCAGAAAAAATTACCGAGGAAGCAAAGGGAGATTTCCAGAAACTCAATGACAATCTCAATCAATGTATTGAGGCTGTCAATAATCTGGTGATGGATGCCAACGATCTTGTCGATGCCGCCATTACAGGCCGTCTGGATACCCGTGCTGATGCCAGTAAGCATCAGGGCGATTTCTCAAAAATTGTAAAAGGGATCAATGATACTCTGGATGCGGTTTTGATGCCAATAAAGGAAGCACAGACTGTTTTGGAAAAAATGGCTGTTGGTGATCTGACACAAAGCATTACCGGTGATTATCAGGGAGATCACGCCTTAATTAAGGATGCGATTAATAATACCCTTACATCATTAAATCAAATTCTTGAAGAGGTTGCAGATGTTTCAGATAATGTGTCTGCATCGGCTGTACAGCTTAACTCTGCCAGCCAGAATCTTGCTGAAGGCTCACAGGAACAGGCCGCCTCTGTTGAAGAAATTACAGCAAGTGTTCATGAAACAGATCAACAGATACGTCAGAATGCAGAAAATACATCCACTGCCAATACACTGGTCTCAGAAACCAATGAGGCTGCCGGCACTGGACAGTCTGAAATGAAAAATCTGACACTGGCCATGAATGCAATTAATGAATCTGCACAAAATATATCCAAAATTATTAAAGTGATTGATGAAATTGCATTTCAAACCAATATTCTGGCCTTGAATGCTGCTGTTGAAGCTGCGCGTGCCGGACAGCATGGTAAAGGATTTGCTGTGGTTGCACAGGAGGTGAGGAATCTGGCGGGTAGAAGTGCACAGGCCGCCAAAGAAACCGCTGAATTAATTGATAATTCCAATAAAAAAGCCACTGATGGGGTTCAAATTGCAGAACGTACCGGCACTGCTTTAGAGCATGTGGTTAAAAATGTGCAAAAGGTCAAAAATATCATGAATGAAATTGCTGTGGCCAATAAAGAACAAACTCAAGCAATGGGGCAGATTAATGAAGGCATGGGGCAAATCAATACAGCGGTTCAGAATATCAGTTCTCAAAGCGAAGAAACTGCATCCGCAGCAACACAATTATCGGCGCAGTCGGATAATTTAAAAGCGCAATTGGCGAAATTCAAGTTGTTATCGAATAATAACAACTTGACATCAGTGCCGAAAAATGTAACAAGGCAAACCTCGGTTGTCAGGCACAAACCTGATCCCAAATCATCTCAAAAAGTGTTGTCAATAGATACAGATATCAGAGGGTTTGAGGAATTTTAGTTAGCAGTCGAGAATATTTTTTTTAAGGAAACACAAAAAGAACTATTATTAACGCATTCTTTTTTTGGTATTACTTCAAAACTTACAGGTATATTTAAAGTATCGGAAAAACAAAATCCTGCTTTATATTGGTTCAAGTTCAATTCCGCTTGCTAACGCGCGCGGCTCTGAAAATTTCGGCAGATTTTAATCAGAGCCGCGCGCGTTAGCAAGCGGGACTGTACTTGAATCAAATATCAAACAGTCTTTCCGAAGACCCACAAAAGTTAGGCTAATCTAGAATTTACCCGAAGGGCACTATGTACTCATCATTATCCTTTGCCCTATTATGCTGTCCATACTATTTCAACGCGCTTGTCTGAAAGCCCAAGGCACGAATATCGGTTTATTGAGTTTTTCGACCTCCTGAAACTGAGTTTATTATATGGATGGAAAACTTTCTTCTGGATCAAGAAATAATGGGGAACTTATTTTTCGCGTATTCCTTAGCAATGATAAAAAACAGGTGGTTATGTCATCTAATCTAATTATAATGTTAAATAAACTATGGGACTCCTTTAAAGACCTATTGCCGATTATTCTCGTCATTTCTTTCTTTCAGATAATTGTGTTACAACAGCCGCTTCCCAATTTTGTGGAAGTTTTATTCGGTAGTATTATGGTCGTATTCGGGCTCATGCTTTTTGTACAGGGGCTGGAAATGGGATTGTTTCCCATTGGTGAAAACATGGCCCAGGCATTGGCGCGAAAAGGCAGCCTGTCCTGGTTGCTCATTTTTGCTTTTTTGCTGGGATTCTCAACGACTGTAGCGGAACCCGCCCTGATTGCAGTTTCTGCTGAAGCAGCGGCAATTGCTGCTGAGGGAGGCCTAATTTCATCAACTCAAGAATCCATGAAAAGTTATGCTTTTGGTTTGCGCATCTCTGTGGCTTTTTCAGTGGGCATTGCAATTCTCATCGGTGTACTTCGGATTATCCGCGGGTGGCCGATTCATTACCTGATCATCAGCGGCTATATCTTAGTGATTCTCATGACGATGATAGCTCCCAAAGAAATTATCGGAATTGCATTTGATGCTGGCGGTGTTACAACATCAACGATCACAGTCCCTTTGGTTGCTGCTTTGGGTGTTGGATTGGCATCAATAATCAAAGGTCGCAGTCCATTATTGGATGGTTTTGGACTCATTGCTTTTGCATCTTTGCTGCCCATGATATTTGTAATGGGCTATGGCCTTATTATTTTTTAATGGCAACAGAAAGATAGAACAAAATATGAATTTTATATTTGATGCAGGAACCGTATTACTGGCTACAATTAGAGACATACTACCTATTTTATTATTAATCATTGGCTTTCAACTGTTTGTTTTACGTCAGCCTATTCCCCAACTGCGCCGTCTGGTCATTGGTGGTGTTTATGTTGTCATCGGCCTGGCCATGTTCCTGATAGGTTTGGAAAAAGCCCTTTTTCCGGTGGGAAAGATTATGGCGGCTCAACTTGCTGATCCAACCTTACTGGGAGGAAAGAAGATCGCACTTGTAGACTGGACTTCATATGGTTGGATATATCTGTTTGCAGCACTCATTGGATTTTCAACAACCATTGCCGAGCCATCACTTTTGGCGGTTGCGATCAAGGCGGGTGAAGTTTCCAGCGGTGTTATCAGCCCTTGGGGTTTACGCATCACTGTTGCAATTGGAGTAGCCTTTGGAATTGCGTTGGGTACTTTTCGAATTGTTACAGGAACACCACTGTATCTATACATTATCATAGGATACATTATCATTGTATTGCAGACTTTTGTAACTCCCAAAAAAATGATCGCGTTGGCTTATGATTCAGGTGGTGTGACAACTTCAACTGTGACAGTACCTTTGGTCGCAGCCCTTGGTTTAGGATTATCCGAAGCCGTTCCCGGACGTAATCCAGCGATAGATGGTTTTGGTCTAATTGCTTTTGCGAGCCTGTTTCCGATCATTACAGTTATGGGGTATGCCCAGATTTCGCATTGGTTCGTCAACCGAAGCCTGAAAAAAAATTCACAAGGAGAAAAAAATGAAGTTTAAAATTGTTTTTGCTCCGGTAAAAACGCACAAAACCAATTCTATTGTTGATGCTGCCAAAGCTTCCGGTGCAACGGGTGCAACGATTATTCCCGCACGAGGTACCGGTATTCACGAAGCAAAAACTTTTTTTGGTTTGACACTTGAAGACCAGACAGATATCGTATTATTCCTGCTTGAAGAGCATCTTGTAAAGCCGGTCCTTAAAGCGATTAAAACTGCCGGTGAATTTGATAAGCCTGGAACAGGTATCGCATTTGTAATGCCTGTAGAGGAAGTCGTTGGCCTTGAAAGTCAAATAGAAAGGTTTAAGGAGGTCGTTCGAGATAACTATTTGTAATATATTTACTATATTTGTTTAAGAGACAAGGAGTAATTATGTCAAATCAAATCATACATGCAAGAGATGTCATGCAAAATGAAATACTGAGTATAGACGGCATGGCAACCGCCAGGGAAGCTGCGGCGAAAATGAAATCTTCCCATGCATCTGAAATACTGGTTGACAGGCGTACAGTTGATGATGCATGGGGCATTATCACAATTATGGATCTGGTCAAATCAGTGATTATACCCGAACGTAATGCGGATAATGTTTTTGTATATGAAATTATGACCAAGCCGGTTATAACAGTTCCAGCGCAAATGGATATTCGTTATGTCATTCGTCTAATGCAACGTATTAATGTTCGTCGTGTACCGGTAGAGGACAAGGGGGAAATTGTCGGGATGCTCACCTTGTATCGTCTGGTTTTAAATAATGATATTTTATAACGACTTGTATTTTCCACGAGGAAAAGATGAATGATTATTGGAACATTGATAATAATCGAACACTCATTAATGATTTATCAATGCTTAAAACACCTTCGTTTGTAATCGATACAGAAGATTTAAAAAGGAATTTACAGCGGCTTGAATCAATAAAAAAAAGAACTGGCTGCAAAATTCTTTTAGCACTAAAAGCATTTGCAACATATAAAGTATTTCCTCTCTTACGCCAAAGTCTTGATGGTGTCTGTGCAAGCTCACAAGATGAAGCCCGACTCGGCAGAGAGGCATTCAATAAGGAAGTACATAGTTATGCTGCAGCGTTCAGTGATTTTGAATTTGATGCAATTATGCGTTATTCCGACCATATTGTTTTTAATTCGTTCAACCAGTGGAAACGATTTCGTCCTTTAATCAATAGATCGTCTCAACTCATTTCGTGTGGAATCAGAATAAATCCGGAACATTCGGAATGTACCATTCCCTTATATGATCCATGCGCCAAAGGCTCCAGGCTGGGTGTCAAAATTCAGGATTTTGAGGAACATGAATTGACAGGGCTTTCGGGGTTACATTTTCATACGTTATGTGAGCATAACGCTGATGCACTTGAGAGAACACTGGCAGCATTCGAAAAAACTTTTGGTAAGTATCTTGTTGACCTTGACTGGCTTAACCTGGGAGGTGGACATCATATGACAAAAAAAGGCTATGATATAGACTTGCTTTGTCATATAATTGAAAATTTGAAACGCAAATATCATGTTGAAATTTATCTTGAACCAGGTGAAGCAATTGTTTTAAATGCAGGTTATTTTGTAGCAAGTGTATTAGATATCATTAATTGCGATATACCTACTGCAATTCTCGATACATCAGCAGCAACACACATGCCTGATGTTCTTGAAGTATCATATCGCCCCCATATTATTGGCAGTGCAGAAAGTGAATGTAAACAATATAAATATCGACTGGGCGGCATGTCCTGCCTTGCAGATGACATTATTGGAACGTATTCATTTGACAATCCGCTAAAAACTGGAGACAAACTTATTTTTACAGATATGGCACACTATACAATGGTTAAAACAAATACATTCAATGGAATTCGCCTGCCTTCCATCTTTTTATATGATGCTGCGACACGAAACAATATATTACTAAAAGATTTCACTTATGATGATTATAAATCAAGACTATCCTGATAATGAACTGCAAGGCAAATAGAATACAATGTACAAAACAAATAAAACCAAACACTTAAACAATATCCCAGAAGGATTAAACGACAAAGATCTCCAAAAGGCGATACTCAAAAGAATTAACGATATAGATATTTGCCGGCGATCAGTCAAGTCTCAACTTAACCTTGCCACAGCTAACAATGAAAAACAAAAAATAAAAGAATTATCTAAAAAATCCAAATTATTATTAAATGAACGATTTGCGCTGCATGATGAATATAAACAGGTCAAACAAAATAGTAAAAGAAGCAATTACCAAAAAAATAGCCATATTCCCGAATCATTAGCAATAGAATTTATGTTAATTGCACAAAAAAAAATGGCTAAAAATTTTTTTGAGGAGATTCGAAATGAAGCAGCGATGAATATCGTTGTCGGTTTAAATCAGCATCCATAACAATTTCAAAGATCTAGCCATTTTTAATACTTTTTTCCAAATCTACCATTAATCTTTGATATTGTTGAAGATAGTTTTCATTAATGATAATTTCTTCTTTCAGAAATTGAATATGAGATAGAATTTCAGTATGTTTTTTTGTTAGTTTTCTAAAAATTTGTCTGCGCTTCTCTATGGTCATATTTGACAGAGCTTCCTGGCTAAATAAGTGAGTGATGTTATCTCTAAAAAACTTTTGAGGGTCGTTCAGGCAGTTCAGAATTTTTTGGGATTGCATCTTACCAGTTTTTTCAGATTTTTTTAGCAGGCGCGGCACATTTTTTTTTACTGGCTTATGTTTATTGTTTATTTTTGTTTCAGGGAACACCTTATCAAATGGCAACGTCTTGACTTGTCCAATACGATCTTTCAGCTGAGAAACAGTTAATTTTTTTTCGATAATTTCTTTCATCAATTGTTTCTTTATGCCTTGATGACTGATTGGTAAAAGTTCTATTTTATGGCTAAGCAATAGCTTGGTGTACAAAGGATAATTTTTATAATCCGAACTATCCACTGCCAGATTAACTGCATTATACAACCATGATTTTGATGGGGCATTATTCTTTTGATTCTGAAGATAGATAATCAACTGATATAAAGATTTTTCCTTTGTTGCCTGTTTTTTTCTTGCCCGTTCGATATCATTGTCAAAGAATGTTTTGATAATATAGTTTCCCGCTTCAATCATGGCATTTTCATAATGTCGGGACAGAATTACAGTCAGTTTCATACCAGCTTCCTCTACCAGACGCATATCCGGTTCATCCTCGGTTTCCAGGGACGAATCAACAGATTGATTTTGAATACTTAACTGGTTTGTCTGGCTTGCATAGGATACTGCTCTGGATAAAAAACTGGAAATGGGGACAATATCGCTATCGTTTATCAACTTGCAATTAAAGCGAATTTGAATCAGTCGCAATGGACCGCTTTCCGATTGATTATAATACAAATGAGACAATAATGCGCGATGACAGGCTTGCATTTCATGTTCAATGAAACTGATATTAAAATGGCTGGATACGGTCGATTCTTTTAATGCCAGAATCCATTTTGACTCGGGTGAATTATGTTTTTCGTCACTGATTGCAACAGATATTTCAAAAGAATTGAGAGCAGCATCAGCCTGATCCAGTAACAACACGATAAAGGGAATTTGCCCGGATTTTAATCGAATAATTGAAATGGCAGACGAGAGTTTATTGATAAAAGTTTTTGCATACGGGTTGGGATCTTCCGGGTCATTCAAATTGGCAATTTCACCATAACCAGGTTCAGGTATCGGACATCGACATAATTTATTATTGACAAGACAGGATCCGGCCATCAGTTGCGCTGCCAAAATACCAATATAATCCGAATGAACAGCATCGCCAAAAAAACCATGCGGTGCTACCCAGAGTACAGGACAACTTGAATTCATACGCCGATATATTTGACCTTCATTTTCAGGCAGATAATTTATCAGGTGTTGTTCTGTTCTGGTCAGACTTTGTTTTAACGATATACGCATATCAGTTATTTGTTGGTCGTACTGGGCTTTATTTTTGGGAATACTCAATTGTGTCATAGAGAATCAATACCTTTTGCGTTTATTCTATGTACGCATTAAAGAATTCAATAAAAAAACCCTGTAGCATTTATTGCTACAGGGTTTTTCATTAAGAACATATCAAAGCGGATGAATATTTACTTATCTTTCACTTCTTCATAATCAGCATCAACCACATCTTCATCCTGACTTGAAGAACCCGGTTTTTGATTTGGGTCTGCCTGTTGGCCAGCACCAGCATCTGCTGCGCCCCCCATGTCCGGTCCCATTCCAGCACCAGCGGCCCCTGCTGCACCTGCCTGGGCTGCCTGCTGATACATTGCTTCAGCCAATTTATGTGATGCATTGGTGAGTTCTTCGCTCAAACGTTTTATTTCATCAACGTTGTCACTGTCCAGGACGCCTTTTAAACGTTCTTTGGCACTTTCAATATTGTTTTTGGTTTCACCATCAATATTGTCGCCCATTTCTTTTAAAGATTTTTCTGTCTGGTATACAAGAGAATCTGCGGTATTTCGGGCATCAATCAGTTCACGTTTTTTCTTATCTTCATCAGCATGAAGTTCGGCTTCTTTAACAGCGCGATCAATTTCTTCCTTGGTTAAACCGCTTGATGCTGTAATTTTGATGGATTGTTCCTTACCTGTCCCCAGATCCTTTGCAGATACATGAACAATACCATTGGCATCAATATCAAAAGCCACCTCAATTTGCGGTACGCCGCGCGGTGCAGGGGGAATACCGACCAGTTCAAAACGTCCCAGAGTTTTATTGCTGGGTGCCATTTCTCGTTCACCCTGAAGCACATGAATGGAAACTGCGGGTTGATTGTCTGCTGCTGTTGAAAATATTTGACTTTTCTTGGTTGGAATTGTTGTATTCTTCTCAATCAGCTTTGTCATGACACCGCCCAGGGTTTCAATTCCAAGTGACAATGGGGTAACATCCAAAAGCAGTACATCTTTCACATCACCTTTCAGTACGCCGCCTTGAATTGCTGCGCCGAGGGCGACAACTTCGTCAGGATTTACACCGCGATGCGGTTCTTTTTTGAAAATACGTTTCACACATTCCTGGACCGCTGGCATTCGGGTCATACCACCTACCAGAATGACTTCATTTATTTCTGATGGATCCAATCCTGCGTCTTTTAATGCAACCACACAAGGCCTTTCAAGCTTATCCAGTAAATCCGAACAAAGTGCTTCGAGTTTAGACCGAGATAGTTTAATATTCAAGTGCTTTGGTCCGCTGGCATCCGCAGTGATAAAAGGCAGATTGACATCTGTTTCTACAGATGAAGATAATTCCATCTTTGCTTTTTCAGCAGCTTCTTTCAAGCGCTGCAAAGCCATTTTATCAGACCGAAGATCAATGCCCTGATCTTTACGAAATTCATCGGCTAAATAATCAATCAATCTCAAATCAAAGTCTTCACCACCCAGATGGGTATCGCCATTTGTTGATTTTACCTCAAAAACACCTTCACCAATTTCAAGAATTGAAACATCAAATGTTCCCCCGCCCAGATCAAACACAGCGATTTTTTCTTCACTTTTCTTGTCCATTCCGTAAGCCAGAGATGCTGCAGTAGGTTCGTTGATAATTCGCAAAACATTTAAACCCGCGATTTTTCCAGCATCTTTGGTGGCCTGACGCTGACTGTCATTAAAATAAGCAGGAACTGTAATAACAGCATCAGTCACTTTTTCTCCAAGATAATCTTCAGCAGTCTTTTTGATATTGGAAAGAACAAAGGATGAAACTTCAGCTGGACTATGTTGTTTGTCCTGCAATTTAATTCGGACATCACCATTGTTTGCCTTATCTATTATATAAGGCAAACGTTTGAGATCTTCCTGAACTTCCGGTGAACTAAACTTTCTACCAATAAGACGTTTGACACCAAAAACAGTATTTTCCGGATTGGTAATTGCCTGTCGTTTCGCAACTTGACCAACCAATCTTTCCCCGCTGCTTGATATAGCAACAATTGAAGGCGTTGTTCTTCCGCCTTCAGCATTTGTTATGACTTTTGGGTCGCCTGCCTCCATGATTGCAACACAGGAATTAGTCGTCCCCAGGTCAATTCCTATAACTTTGCCCATTTTATCCTCCTTAAATTACAAATAATTATTTATATTTTCTTTATATTTTCAATTTTTTATTATATCTGGCACCAAAGTTGATCAGGCAAATATTTCTTTTAAATCTTGGCATCTTATACCTGACAGGATCTTTTAGCTTGCTGCCATTAATAAATTGTTTGAATTAACTGGAAACGATAACCATTGATGGCCGTAATAATCGTCCATGGATGGTATATCCTTTCTGATATTCTTTCAAAACCTTATTTTTTGGACTTTCGGCATCCTCTTCCTGGCCGACTGCTTGATGAAATGCGGGATCAAAATCTTTTTCAAGGGCTTCAACCGGTTGAACACCATACTTTGAAAAAACTTTCAGCATTTCATCACGTGTCATGGAAACTCCTTCATTAATGGCCTTGCAAGCTTCATCAGTGCTGGCGGTTTCCAGTGCCCGATCAAGATTATCCACAACCGGCAAGAGATCTTTTATTAAAACTTCTGAAGCAAATTTTTTGAATTCAGACATTTCTCGACGATTGCGTTTTTTAAAATTTTCGAACTCGGCTGAAAGTCTTAATAATCTATCTTGAAGATCCTTATTTTCTTTAACTGTCTTATCCATTTCTTCAGCCACATCCTGCTTTTTCTCATCTTCATTATATTCTTGTTCTTCCTCTTCTTTTACTTCAGCCGTATCTGATTCTATTGTCTCCGTGTCGTTATCCATTTGTTCAGACTCATCTTTATCTTTTGAAATTTCAACAACTTCAGCTTCTTCGATTTGAGTTTCACTGGATTCACATTTACCATTGATTGTTGAATCAATTATTTGATCATCACTTTCCGATTGTTTCATTTTTTCTGAAATTTCTTTTGAGTCTGATGAAAGCGTGACACGTACTGCGTCATTGTTTGTTGAACTCAATTTTTTCACCCTTTCCCACATATTATGACATATCAATAAAGATATGTACGAATGTTCATGGACTTTAAATTGCGGTGCATTCGAAAAAATATTTAAGAAGTACTGATTTTTTGAATGCCCTTCATCTGATGTTTGAAAAAAAAATAAGACGATATCATGCAATGTCAAGTATGGAATAGAAAATAAGAAGTGGTATTTAGATAAAACAAGAATGGTAATAAAGGAAAATGGCTGTGCACTCTCTGTCGAATCCGCTTTGTAATCGCCTTCCACTTTTTGATCGGGATCGATCCGCGACACAGCCTGAATCGCTTATCGCTGCTTCCTTCCGGACCTGACGAGGTTCACGACCGTCTGTTGCGCGGCGACCGATCGAAGCGTTGGGCAATTTCAAATTAGACCCTAAAAAGAGAATTCGGCCCCGCATAAGCGGATTTCGGGAACAGGGCACCGCTAACTCCCCGCTTAGCACAACCATCAGGACACTATATGAATAATAATAAAATTTATCAAGGAAAAAATGATAAAAGTATGAAAAAGCTTGCGGCCTTTTGTTTAGAAATGATAAAAATTTATCATGATATACACCAGACAAACACAAGGTTTTTTTAAAAAAGTTGTCCAGGCCTGCAAAGACTTTCAATTGCTTCGCCCCGGACAATCTGTTTTGTGCGCTGTATCAGGCGGTTCGGATTCTGTATGTCTGCTTCATGTCTGTCAATATTTAAAGCTGACTTACAATATTCAACTGGCCATTGCACATGTACATCATGGACTTCGCGGCGAAAATGCTGATCGGGATGCTGAATTTGTTCACCAATTGGCTCAAAATGCCCGTTTGCCATTTTATCTGGAGCAGGTCAATGTATTGAAATATCAGCAATTACATAAATGTAGCCTTGAAGAAGCCGCTAGAAATATCCGCTACCAGACATTGACAAACATTTGTACAAAATTCGGATACCAGTCAATTGCACTGGGACATCATGCAGATGACAACGCGGAACAACTATTGATGAATATCATTCGTGGCACCGGTGCCAAAGGGCTTACCGGCATTGTTCCCAAACGCGATATTTCAGAAACACGCAAAATTCAGATCATTCGGCCACTCATCTATGTGTATCGCAATGAAATTGAATCCTTTTTAAAGCAAATCAATCAAATATGGATGATTGATGAAACAAACGAAAACATCAACTTTTTACGCAATCGCATCAGACATCATCTCATCCCCACTTTAAAGACATACAATCCAGGAATAACCATATCCCTGAACCGGCTTGCTGATATTCAGCGGGTCGATACACACTGGCAGCAAACTGTCGCAGAAAAATTGTTTTTGGATTCACTCACTCATATGGATAAAAACCAGATTGTCCTGGATGCCCATAAACTCAAGCAAAACCATATGGCTGCGATTCGCAGCGTGTTTCGTATCGCAATATATCGATTCAAGGGCAATCTGCGACGAATATCACACGAGCATATCAACAAACTTTCTAACTGGTTCGTTTCATCAGACAAACCCAAATATATGTATCTTCCAGATAAAGTATTTGTTAAAATTACGAACAGTCAGTTGAAAATTTCAGGTTATCTGGAAAAAATATCTATTAATACATTTTGTTATCAAATAGAAAAGCCTGGCAGAATCGAAGTTCCTGAATGTAATATGATTCTACAGCTTGACTTATTGCCTGAAAATTTTATAATAAATAAAAAATACGATTTTTCTGATAATCATGTTTTTTTTGATGCTGATGTGGTATTATTTCCACTGACAATACGAAATATTGAAGCGGGAGACCGTTTCCAACCATATGGAATGGATGGACATCAAAAAATAAAAAAATTTTTAAGCAATCAAAAGGTCTCCCGATCCAAACGATCTCAGACCGCATTATTAATCAGTCAAAATCAAATTGTTTGGGTAATCGGTTATCGAATATCGCAATCTGCATCAATTATCCGGTCAACGAAACGTATGCTTGAATGCAGATGCACAATTATTAATTGAATTTTTTTGGAGGAATTGCATTGAATCCATTTTACAAGAACCTGGCACTTTGGCTGATCATTGCACTGGTTATGGTCATGCTTTATAATTTGTCTCATCAACAACCCCTGAAACCAAAGCCTCAAATTACTTACTCTCAATTTTTGAAAATGGTTGAAAAGAAAGAGATAGAGAGTGTACTGATTCAAGATAAGTATTTGTATGTAACACATGTTAAAGGGAATCGTTTCAAAATATTTATGCCTCAGGATCCTGATATGATCAGCACGCTCAAAAAGCATAATATTGCAATGGATGTTCAACCGCCCAGCGAAAATCAACAGTATGTTTCCATATTACTGTCATGGCTGCCAATGCTTGTATTGATTGGCGTATGGGTATTTTTCATGCGGCAAATGCAAATGGGCGGCGGCAAAGCATTGTCATTTGGAAAAAGTCGTGCGCGTTTGTTGTCATCGCATCAGGATAAAGTAACTTTTGCTGATGTTGCCGGAATCGAAGAAGCCAAAGAGGAACTTGAAGAGATTGTCGATTTTTTAAAAGATCCCAAAAAATATACACGCCTGGGAGGACGAATTCCCAAAGGCGTCTTATTAACAGGCCCGCCAGGTACCGGAAAAACACTTCTTTCAAAAGCTATTGCTGGTGAAGCCGGGGTCCCCTTTTTTAGTATCAGTGGATCTGATTTTGTGGAAATGTTTGTTGGGGTTGGTGCATCTCGAGTAAGGGACTTGTTTATCCAGGGAAAACGCAATGCCCCCTGTATTATTTTTATTGATGAAATTGATGCTGTGGGACGGCATCGTGGAGGAAGTCTTGGTGGCGGTCATGATGAACGCGAACAAACCCTGAATCAGTTGCTTGTTGAAATGGATGGCTTTGAGTCCAATGAAGGGGTTATTTTGATTTCTGCTACAAACCGACCTGATGTTCTGGATCCTGCTTTATTAAGACCGGGACGTTTTGATCGTCAGGTGACAGTTTCTTTGCCAGATATTCGGGGACGAGAAAAAATTCTTAGAGTTCACATGAAAAGAACTCCCCTTTCAAAAAATGTGAATACAATTGTTCTGGCAAAAGGTACGCCTGGTTTTTCTGGAGCAGATCTCGAAAATCTGGTTAATGAAGCGGCCCTTTTATCTGCAAAGCGTAATAAAGACCGACTGGATATGAATGATTTTGAAGATGCCAAAGACAAGGTATACATGGGACTTGAACGTAAATCCAAAGTGATATCTGAAGAAGACAAAAAAACAACAGCCTACCACGAAGGGGGACATGCACTGGTGGCGCGTTTTTTACCGGAAACTGAAGTGGTTAATAAAATTACGATTATTCCCAGAGGACGTGCGGCAGGGGTGACATGGTTTTTACCTGAGGAAAGAGATTTTAAATATAAAGATCAACTGGAATCTGAATTGTCTGTCGCATTTGGTGGCAGAATTGCTGAAGATCTCGTATTTCACAGAATCAGTACCGGCGCATCCAATGATATCAAAAAAGCGACCGAACTGGCAAACAAGATGGTTCGTTCATGGGGTATGAGTGAAAAACTGGGCCCCCTTTCTTATGATTCTCAAGAAGATTCCTACATGTTTGGCCGTGATTTTTCTCAAGGTCATGAATATTCCGAACAAACTGCTCAGGAAATCGACATGGAAATTCGTGACATTGTTCGTAAGAGTTATGACAAAGGGGTTGAAATCTTAAAAGAAAACATGGATATTTTACATGAACTTTCAGACTTGTTATTAAAAAAAGAAACTGTATTGGGAGATGAATTAGATTCACTCATATATGAAATGCGTCCAGGTATAGAACTTCCCTCGCCAAAAAGCCCTGAACGCTTTCATGGTGACAATAACTCTGATGAGAAGGACAAAGAAACTGAGGAAAAAGAAAAATCTGATAAAGACACCTCTCAATCCAAAAACACGGAAAAAGTTGAAAAAGATATAGAAAAATCAGATCGTGAGAACAAATTGTCATAAGAAAGAGAGTTATGAGATCATACAATTTACAATGGCATACATATCAACTAAAGCTTGGATTTCCACCGCTCATTATGGGAATCCTCAATGTAACGCCAGATTCTTTTTCTGATGGCGGCCAGTTTTTTGACAAAGATAAAGCCATTGCGCATGGACTGACTATGGTTTCGCAGGGAGCAGACATTATTGACGTTGGTGGAGAATCCACACGCCCTTTTTCTGAGCCTGTATCTGCATCAAAAGAAATTGATCGTATCGTCCCGGTTATTTCAGAGCTGTCCCACAAAGTGTCCGTGCCAATTTCCATTGATACATCAAAAGCGGAAGTTGCCTTGGCGGCTATCAACGCAGGTGCTTCTATGATAAATGATATCAGTGCATTAGGAGATAAAGATATGGCAGAAGTTGCCAGAAAGGCAAAAGTGCCACTAATCTTGATGCATATGCAGGGTACGCCGCAAACCATGCAGGTTGCGCCCAGATATGATAATATAATTGATGAAATTTATTATTCATTAAAATCACGCATTAAAAATGCTGTTGATGCAGGAATCCCTGAAGAATTGCTTATTGTGGATCCTGGTATCGGGTTCGGAAAAACAGTTCACGACAATTTCAAGATTATTCAAAACCTGAGAAAGTTTATTCAACTGGATGTTCCACTGTTGATTGGAACGTCTCGAAAATCATTTATTCAAAAATCTCTAAACATTCAACAGGATGCCTTGAATTATTTAGAGGCCATTGAATGTGGTACAATGGCAACCATTACAGTATCAGCCCTTGCGGGCGTTCATATTGTTCGTGTGCATAATGTATTTCAAACCCGGATAACCTTAACCTTATTAAATTCTCTGACAGACGATCAAGTCCCAGGCTGTCAGACAAGAAGCGACGCAAAATGATAAAAAAACAACGTAGTTTTACCCTCTGGATTTTAGTAAGCCTTTGTATTGTAATCGGTGTGATGGTTATTTATTATTATAAACATAGATATCAATCGGTTACAACTCAGATTTCTGTTAAATTAGATTGGGGACAAAAGCCTGATGATCTAACGCTCATGAGTGAAGTAATTGAACAGGTTTTAATGCAAATTAAGGGATATAAATATCTGGTTGACCCAATTCTTACACGGAAACTTGAGTATCCAATTGATTTTTCAAACATTCAGACAGGCACAGTCAACGTGTCGATTGATCCTGAAATTTTTAAATTTTCAAAAGAAATTGAAATACTCAATATAAGTCCTGAAAGCCTGACATTTCAAATTGAACGAATTGTTGAAAAAGAAATTCCAGTGCGGCTTTCAGTTTCTGGTACACCGGCAACATCATGTGTGCTTTCTGAAATCTACCTTAAACCCGGGATAATTGTATTTAATGGCCCTGAAAACGTGATCAAAGATAAAAAAGTTACAGAATTTTATACACGAGAACTGTCATTGGATGGTGTCCATGAATCATTTTCAAAAGAGTTACCATTAATAATGGACGAAGATTTGTTTTCTTATATATCCAAACGGGTTGTGCGTGTAGATGTGACCTTGAATGAAAAAATTGAAACCCGGGAATATAAAAATCTTCGCGTAACTGGAAAAAATACGCCCTATCGATATAAAATTCGTCCTTCTACAGTAGATTTAACCTTTGAAGGACGAATAAAAGCACTTCAGGAACTAAACCCTGAAACAGTAAATGTCTATATCGATTTACAGGGATTAAAACCGGGAGTGTATGCCAGGCGCGTTAAAATAGAAGTGCCGGGTAATGTTTCATTGACAGGGGTACGACCTGAAATTTTTACTATTACGTTGTATAAGTCTTTACGATAATTTTAATAAAAAATATCAGGATAAACCTGAATATAGTAAATGCATAAATATTAGTGTCAGGGATACATCAATGTTATTTGTTATTGATATAGGAAATACCAATACAGTATTGGGTGTATATCAGGATGATCAAATGGTACACTCATGGCGTGTCAAGACTGAACATAAAACCACTGAGGATGAATTTCATATATTAGTACGTAATTTATTCATCTTTGGAAATGTTAAAATAAACGATATTCATCAAACCATTGCATCATGTGTGGTTCCACCAATGATGAGCATTCTGGATGCCTTTTGTGAAAAATATTTGAATCATGCGCCACTCTGGGTAAATGCGCAGAATGTATCCATGCCCATTTGCCTTAAAAATCCTGATGAAGTTGGTGCTGATCGCCTGGTAAATGCAATTGCAGCCTACCAAAAGTATGGTGGTAATCTCATTATAATTGATTTTGGAACAGCAACAACATTTGATTGTATATCATCAAAAGGAGAATATTTAGGCGGTGCAATCAGTCCTGGAATCATGATTGCATCGGAAGCCCTGTTCATGAATGCCTCCAAGCTGCCACGTGTGGATATATGCAATGCTCCTGAACGTATTATTGGTAAGGATACTGCTGAAAGCATTCAATCGGGAATCATATTTGGTTACGCCGGTTTAGTTGATGGCCTTGTCAAGCGCATCTCTAAAGAAATGGATAACACGCCTGCCATTATTGCAACTGGCGGTTTAGCACCTCTAATGGCCAATGTTTCTGAATGTATTGAACATGTGGATACAGATTTAACACTTGAAGGATTACGACTGATTGCGCTTACAAAAAAGCATTGAAAAGGATGAAATATGTATTCGAAAATCGTTTTTTTAAATTTTCCAAAAACAAAGGCCAATAAACCGCTGGTCTGCAATCTGGTTAAACAGTTTGATTTAACGTTCAACATTTTAAATGCAGAAATCTTGCCGCGCAAAGAAGGCAAGATGGTTATTGAACTATTGGGAAATCAGAAAAATTGCAAAAAAGGGGTTCAATACCTTAGAGACAATGGTGTCAAGGTGAAAAGTGCTGATGGGGTGATCAAACGACATGAAAATATCTGCCTGCATTGTGGTGCATGTACAGCAGTATGCCCAACAGATGCCTTGTCCATCCGCCGCCCGGAAATGTTTGTAGAATTTGATCGAAAGAAATGCAGCCTGTGTGAACTATGTGTTCGTGTCTGCCCGGCACGTGCCATGTATATTCGTCCAACCAAAACGCTTTTTTTTGGAGAATAAGAATGAAAATTGCAGTTGCTGTGAGTGGCGGGATAGACTCAATGGTGACTGCTCATTTACTCAAATCTTCCGAACATGACATATTTGCCATTCACTTTTTGACAGGCTACGAACCTGCCAGCAATCATGAAAACTTTCTTATATCCCATTGTAATCAATTGGGTATCAAACTGATTACTGTGGATTTGAGTATGCATTTTCAGTCTGAAGTTGTCACATACTTTACATCAACCTATGCCGCAGGTAAAACACCCAATCCATGTGTAATATGTAATGCTAAAATTAAGTTTGGTTATTTGTTTGCATATGCCATGAAACTTGGTGCAGAAAAAATTGCAACAGGCCATTATGCCCGGGTTGAATATTCTGAAACCAACAGCTATCTCCTAAAAAAAGGGATAGATCATAAAAAAGATCAATCTTATTTTCTGGCACTTTTATCAAACAGACAACTGGCATCTGCAATATTTCCACTGGGAACCTGGCACAAAGAAAATGTCATCAATTATGCGAAAGATAAAGGCATGGATCAGCTTGTTCAAGCAGAAAGTCAGGAAGTATGTTTTATTCGAGACCGATATCAGGATTTTTTACTTCATTCGGGTTGCATTGAAAAAAAAATCGGCCCAATAATAACAACCTCTGGAAAAGAAATTGGTTGTCACAATGGCCTTCATGAGTTTACAATCGGCCAGCGTCGGGGAATCAATTGCCCCGGACCCTGTCCATATTATGTTGTTCGTTTAGAGCAACACACCAATACACTGGTTGTAGGAAAAAAAGAAGATTTATTATCAGAAAAATGTATTGTACATGAAATTAACTGGATCGTTACCCCGCCAAAATTTGCCATAGATATTGAAATTCGCATTCGTTATCGGACTAAGGCTGTTAAGGCCAGATTGACACCCATTCAATTGAAACAGGCTCTTGTAAATTTTGATACAAAACAAAGTGCTGTTACGCCGGGTCAGGTGGCTGTTTTTTATCAGGGAAATACTGTTTTGGGTGGGGGATTGATTCAAGAGGTATTTTAATTACGATAATATTTACAGTAAGATGTTTTGAAAAATTTTATTTTAACAGGTATCTATTTTGCAACGACACTGTTTGTCATTGAATCAAATACATTGGCCAATGATTCAAATTTAACGAATCTACCTTATGAACAATATCTTTGAGATTAATTTTTATTCACAAAAATTATGTATATATGCTCTTTGAGAATTTTTTTTAGTTTTTTTCAAAAAAAAGTGTAAGGATTTTTAATTTTTTGTGTCTATATAAATAGAGGGCCTTTTTTTATATTGAAATCAACAATTACTAAATAAGGATACACTGAATCATCAAACTTTGTTTTATTAATCACTCAAAATTTAAGCCTGTGCTTGTCTTTGTTCATCCACGAAAAATCCTAAAAAAACAAAGTTGGAATTAAAAATAAAAAAAAATATGCAAACAAAGATATGAACATGCAAAATAATATAAAAAAATTATTTCAGGAGGGAGTTCATCTTGCTCATCAACAGGCCTACGATGCTGCGGTAAACTGTTTTGAAACAATCCTTAAATATGAACCGGATCGTATTGATGCCATCATTAATTCAGGTCTCATGCATTACTACGCAGGAAGATTAGATTTTGCCGAAAAGTATATCAAATTAAGCCTCACAAAAACCCCAAACACTGCTGACTCTTATTATTATCTGGGTTTAATTTACAAAAAATCAAACAATATACCAGATGCCCTGGCCAGTTATCAACTCGCCCTAAACTGTAACCCCAATTACGACCTCGCATGGTATAATTTTGGAGAAATATTATTAAACCAGCAACATTATCCCCTTGCTGTCAAATGCTTTAAAAATGTCATTTCAATCTCACCAGAGTTTGAATCTGCATATCTGAATCTTGGAGAATCGTATTCCAGAATGGACCATTTTCACGAAGCCATTCGAATTTTTAAACAACTACTAAAGATAAATCCCAATCATACAAATGCTTTATACAATATGGGAGTGGCCTGCAATGGTTTGAGGCAATACAAAAATGCACTTACTGCTTATGACAAAGCACTGTCCATTGATCCTGAACATGTAAAAAGTCATTACAATAAAAGCTTTATTCTTTTATCTGATGGTGATTATGCGAATGGCTTTGCTGAATATGAATGGCGATTAAAGAAACATAATACATATAAAACCACATCAGAACAACCCATATGGAATGGCCATCCGATGCCATCAAAAACATTACTTGTCTATGCTGAACAAGGTTTTGGCGATTGCTTACAATTTATTCGTTTTCTGCCACTTGTTCAAAAAAGGGTCAATAAAATTATTCTGGAATGCCAGTCAGAGTTGATCAGGTTATTCTCAGATTTAAAAGCAGTGGATCAAATTGTGACACGTGGTAACCATCTGCCTGTGCATGATTATCAGGCTTCATTATTGAGTTTGGGTTATTTATTGAATATTACACTGGATAACCTCCCAGCGACAATTCCTTATTTGAAGGGCGATTATCCATTACCCACAGCAATGCCGGATTATTTTGATCAGAACCAAAAGATAAAAATTGGCTTTGTCTGGGGCGGTACTGGAAGCACCCTTAAAAAAACTGATATGGGACGATCTCTGCCGCTAAAAGCATGTCAACAATTATTAAGTATGCATCATATTCAATGGTTTAGTTTTCAAAAAGGTGCACGGTCAATAGAATTGAAATATCAACCAGGAGATAAACTAATTGATTTGGGGCAATATTTCAATGATTTTGCAGATACAGCCCGTGCGGCCTGTGAGATGGATTTAATTATTACAGTGGATACGGCCATGGCCCATCTCGCTGGTGCTTTAGGCCTTCGTGTATGGACATTGCTTGCATATGATGCGGATTGGCGATGGCCCAAAAATCTGGATAACAGTCCCTGGTATCCAGGGATGAGGCTGTTTTGGCAAGAATCTCCTGGAGATTGGGAATCATTGCTTGAACAGGTTCAAAACGCGCTTCTTCAGAAACTTTTGAGATAAACGATAATGAATACAGAGCTTTTTGGGAATACGCCTGTTAATCATTAGGCTCTGACCGCAATCAACTGCCATTTTTTAAGCAATTAAAAGGTGGTTATTATTAATTGAAAGTACAAAATATGAATCAAGCAGATCATTATTTAGAAATTTTAAATAAACTTATTGAACATCAAAAAATGCTTGGTGAAAGCATGGATAAGCAATTTAAGGAAACTGATCGCAGATTCAAGGATACTGAGCGCAGATTCAAGGATACTGAGCGCAGATTCAAGGATACTGAGAGCAGATTCAAGGATACTGAGCGTATAATCAAAGAAACAGGAGTACAGATAAAAGAATCATCCTTAAAAACCGATAAGTATTTAGGTAAAGTGAAAGAATTTGATCGTAATTGGGGAAAACTGGTTGAATCATTAGTTGCACCAGGCATGGTTGAGCAATTTAAGAAGATTAATGTGGATATTGATGGGATGACGCAAAGGGTCTTAAAGCGAAAACAGGGGAAAACCATTGAGATTGATATATTATTAACAAATAGTGCGATTATAATTCCTGTTGAGGTTAAAACGACTTTAAATGTTGATGCTGTTAACGCACATATTCATAAACACCTTATTCCTTTTAAGGGTTTCTTTCCAGAATATATTGACAAAAAAATATATGGTGCTGTCGCCTATATTCATGTTGAGGAAGATGCAGATCGATACGCCTATAAAAAAGGATTATACGTGTTAACCTTTGGTGATAATGACCTGGTCGTTATCAAAAATGATCCACAGTTCAAACCTACTGTATGGTAAGGAAATCTCGAAAAATAAGTTCCCCATTTTCTTATTTTCCGAGCATTCCTTAGGTTTCCCCTGAATAACGACAAGAACTTCTCTATAAGTTTGATCAGCTAAAATGAGAAACTTATTTATCGTATTTTCCTTATTACGATTTTTTTTTATTGCTCAAAGTAATTTTTCAACAATTTCTGAAACTCAGGATCTCGACGAATGTCAGCAAGTGTATCCCAAAATTTTTCTACCAACGCCTTGTCCTCATTGTAGAGCTGATGCGACAACATAAAATAATATGGTTTTTCAACAATGAGTGGTATGATTTTTTCAATTTTATCGTTAAGGTTTTGATTTACCATCAAATAATAATCAGCAGTCATTTCCAGCGCAGCCACAGCCTGGATACGTCCTTTGACCATCTTTTTAAAGTCATTCAAGGTATTGGGGCTTTCATCAATAACCAGGCCCTTCTTTTTGAGATCATCAACAATTGAATATCCCAATGGCGCGCCCACTTTCCCTTTAACATGAAAGTTATTGCCATCATAATTAACATCAGAACCTTTCAGCCGGTACAGGGCATATGAAGCTGATGTAAACCGCCTTGATGGATCTACCTTCCCATTAATTTCTGGATAACGACCAAATTGTTTTCTTTTTTCTTTATAACTGGCAGTAAATAAGCCATCAACATGTCCCTTTTGCATTTCAGCCAAACATCGTTTCCAGGGTAAACGTTTTATGTGAATTTTGATATTCAATCTTTTTTCAAGAAGATAAATCGCTTCAACTCCCATGCCCGGATTTTTTTCCAATACCTTCGAGCTATTGCCCATGACTGTTGGAAAATCCTGTTTGTTTTCACAGGCAATTTTCAAATCTCTGGCACTGGCTGCAACACCACAGCACATGAAGAATATGACGCTGATTAATGTAAAATAAGTAGACTTCATTCAAACCTCCTTTTAAAATAAATATTGTCTGAAAATTCTTTAAATTTTGTAAATTCTAATTCTGATAAAAAGGGAAAGTTATTTAATTTATTAACGCAATAATAACATAATAAAAAAAATAAATCCATCTGCCCGACATAAATTTTTCATATTTTAAATAAATAGTGTGATCATTGCATTATATTCCCAACAAGCGGCGTCCACGATATTTAATCGTTAAAAATTTTCCAGAATCTTCATTTTGAACATTTTCAGGTCCCATGTGAGTTAACAGCTTCTCCAAATGTCTCTGTTTTAAACGTTTTGCACGGGTTACATTGTTTTTATTCTGTAAATATATCATTTGCTCAGGCTTGAGTACTTTAAACATATGATCTGAATAGCTTGAAAATAAAATTTTTTTTTCATCGGCGTATTCCACTAATATTTGGAGATAATCCATTAACAACGCATAATGCATACCAGATTCCAACTGTTGGATTAACATCAAGGCTGTTTTGTTGGTATGAATATCAAATAACATCAAAATCAAACGTCGTGTACCCTGTGATAATGCCGTAAAAGGAAAAGATTGTCCGTGAACGAGAAAACGCCAGACCATGCAATAATAATTTTTTCCTGTTTCATCTTTGGCTGTTATTTCAGATGCTTGAATATTATCAATCAGTTCAAGTCTTCGCAATTGACTGGTAAATTGTTCAAACGCTTTGGGTTTGTTTTTAAATAGATTATACAGTTCAAAACTAAATTGTAAATCCTCTGAAACGTTGAATGGGCTTTGTTGCCACAAATCAAAATCCTTAATCAAAAAAAGGGCAGGATCAAGAATCGTTTGGGGGCGAAAAAAATGAATTTTTGAAAAATCTAAAATTGCGCCGGCAATCTCATTGACATAATCAGACAGACTGCTGAATTCATCAGGTAATTCAGGCATCACAATCATTTTTTTTACCAGCCCCAGGCCGGAACTCTCTGCAGGAATGTATATTAACTTTGAATTGTGGTAAAATTTAACAGTAAAAGGATCTCTTTTGGCAAACAATTCTATCTTTTTTCGGCCATCCTTGATAGAGAAGCTGTCCTGAATATAAAACCGATCATTTTTAAAAAGAAATTTAAAATTATACCAACAAACTTTCTTGCGGACGATCATTTTAAAAAATACAGAAAAGCCTTTTGGAATATCTCCTTGATGAGATTGCGGAATCACACCGGAAAAGCTCAAAACACAGGCAAGGTATATGCCTTCCAGCACGTTGGTTTTTCCAGCACCTGTTTTGCCAATGAGCGCAGTCAGAGGCGTTTGAAAAGCAATTGTCAGGTCCTTTATTGACTTATATCGTTGTATGCGTATCTCTTCAATCATATTGAACACCCTGCAAAGGGAAATAAAATTACATCAAGTGTGGCAAAAACAGCGCAATCTGGGGAAAGGGAATCATGAGTATTGTGCATGCCAAAAGCGCGATAAGTAAAGGAATAACGCCGCGAAATATGACCTGAAGCGGTATATCCCTTGCAACACCACTGACAACATAAACATTGATCCCCACCGGTGGGGTAATCACGCCAATTTGGGTGACCAGTACGATAATAACGCCAAACCACATGGGATCATAACCCAATGATTGAACTACCGGATAAAATATGGGCACAGTCAACATGATCAACGCCAGGGAGTCAATAATACATCCGCCAATTAAAAAGACAAATATGATAACCCCCATAATACAATAAGGCGGCATTTGAAAACCAGCCACCCAACCGGCGATATCATAGGGGATTCTCGTAATGGCCAAAAAATGGCCAAAGATAGTGGCACCAGCCACAATGACCATAATCATGCATGAAATGCGTGTTGTTTCAAACAATGCCTGAACCATACCGGAAAACCGAATGTTTTGACGAATGATTGCAATGATCAAAGCTCCAAAAGCTCCCATGCCGCCGGCTTCGGTGGGGGTGAAAAAACCGGTGAACAGACCGCCCATGACCATCAAAAACAGGATCAATGTTTCAATTAAACCTGAAAGGGATGATATTTTATCTTTCCATTCGGTTTTTGGGCCGCGTGGTGCGAGTTGGGGATTCATGCGTGTGGTCACGACGATGGATACGATGAAGAAAAAGGTCAATAAGATTCCCGGAAGTACCCCGGCCATGAAAAGTTTACCAATGGATTGTTCGGTCATTATACCATAGATAATAAAAATGACACTGGGCGGCACCAATATGCCCAAACTGCCGCCTGCTGCAATGACACCCGCAGCAAGGCCATCATCATAGTTGTATTTTCTCATTTCCGGCAACGTGACAGCAGTCATGGTTGCAGCAGTGGCATTGGTTGAACCACAAATGGCAGAAAATCCTGCACAAGCCCCGATTGTCGCAATTGCCATGCCGCCGGGCCAATGCCCGATAAAACGATAGGCAACATTAAACAGTCTGGTGCTGATGCCTGCATGAAAAGCAATTTGACCCATTAGTACAAACAGCGGGATGACTGTAAGATTATACGAACCAAAAACTTCAAAAATATCTCTGGCAATCAGGCTTAAAGCCGCATCCCATGACACAATCAGTGCAAATCCACAAAACCCGACCAGTGCCATTGCGAAGCCAACCGGCATTTGTGAAAAAATCAGCAAGAGTAATATAATAAATCCTATTATTCCAATTAATGTGGGTGACATTTTTTATTCCATTTTTATAGGTTGATATCGGCTTTACAGGAAAAGTATCCGTGTAATGCCTGAAGCCCCATCTATCTGGATGAATCAAACAGGCAATTTAAATCGCATCACAACTTCACCTGTCTCCTGGTTTACTTCAATTGCCTTATCAGATAATTCCAATGATTTGCCGGTTGCCATTTGCATCAATCCAGACAAAAAATTCATCCCCTGGTTCATAACAGTTTCAAGCTGTTCGGGTTGCGATGGCGTTGATTGAGGTGCTTTTTCGGGTTCAATTTCTTCCGGGGACAAATTTTCTTGTTCAGTGGTATCATTCTGTTCAGTGTTGTATTCAGAAAGTTCGGTCTCGTCTGATTCCTCAATGTCATCGTCAGTAATCTCTGTAAGTGATGTTTCATCGTTTTCTTCAATTGGTTCATCCGATTGAATAGATTTCTCCGCCTGATTGTCCGAATCGTATTGAGAATCATCTGATACTTCTGTAAATCCCTGAATTGCATTTTCCAGATCTTTAAGGAATTGAGACCTGTTTTTACTGGTAAAATCAACTTCATCAAGCGCGCTATCCGGACTTAACACACTGTCAAACAAGTCCTGTTTAAGCACCAATCCACTTGCAATGCGTGTTTCAATAGAATTTTGTGTAATAAAGCTAATGACAGTCAGATGTGCATTTTTTTGGCCCAAACGATCTATTCGGCCAATTCTTTGATTTTTTTTGGCCGGATTCCAGGGCAATTCAAAATTGATAACAACATCCGCTGTCTGAAGATTCAAACCTGTTCCACCTGCCTCAGTAGACAAAAATACCTTGCAGTCAGGATTATCTTCAAATTCTTTGATCAGTCTGGGGCGATTGGCAACAGGCACTTTACCATTCAACTCAACATATCCAACATTATTGTCACGAAGGAGCCGGCCAATCATTTGATTCATCCGAATCCATTCAGAAAAAATGACAACTTTGTGGGCAGAATGATCCATATCCAACTTATCAAACAGAACCTGTTTCAGTTCATCCAGTTTGGGAGAACAGGGTTCACCGGGTTCTACCAGATGGGTTGAATCACATACCATTCGCATTTTTCCCAATAAAATCATTAATCGCTGCATATCAAAAGGTGTCAAAAATTTCTTGTGAATCAGCCGCGCAACGCCCCGTGCATAAGCAGCATGAAGTTCCGCCTGTCGACGATGCATGGGAACTGGAATATCAAGATGACTGATTTTGGGCAATTGCTTTAAGACATCATGTTTTTCTCTTCGGATGAGAACAGGTTTTAATCGTTCCTTCAGGGCTTGAAGATTATAATAGCCATTAATTTTATTTCGTTTCACCATATCAAAATAACAATGTTGGTAGGAGAATTCCCACAAAGGTGAAAGAATGACAGGGTCTAAAAAATCCATAATGGAGTACAGATCAATCAGACGATTTTCAATGGGTGTACCGGTAATCACCAACGCATGTTTTTTGGGGATTTGCTTGACAATGTTGGCTGTCAGTGTCTCATAATTTTTAATTCGCTGGGCTTCATCAAGAATAATATAATCTGGTGGATCCTTTTTTAAAGAAGGCAAGTCTCGAAGCACTGTTTCGTAATTGGCAATTAAAAAGTAATCCAGTTCATTTGCATAAATATGCTGGCGTTTGTCTGGCGGCCCTTCAATAATGGTCGCCTTTTCATCAGAAAAGCGTTCAATTTCTCGCTTCCATTGATCTTTTAGCGATGCCGGACAAATCACCAGCGCCCGCTCAAAGCCAAAAAATTCTTTTTTAAAAATTGCCGCACCAATCGCCTGAACAGTCTTGCCAAGCCCCATTTCATCAGCAATGATGGCACTTTTTCGCATGGCAGCAAAATCAATACCTTCCTTTTGATAGTGAAATAAATCGCAACTCAATATCGAAAAATCAAGTTGCGCATTTGCTGATATCCGACGAATCATTCGATCTTCAAAAAAAGACTCTACGGCTGTATGAACTTCTGGTCGAATATTGATATTTTTATGGACCTGAGCAGATTCGATAAAATTGAGCATGTTGCCAGTTTTTTCATGGGAAAGCACATGTGAATCACCGAAGTATTCGTTTATGAGAGAATTTATCCCTGATGGCAGAGAATCCGGATAAAACCAGGAAATTTGATAATTATTCAGCGGATCAAGATAGATTTCTACAAATGGGTAGTCATTGGATTTGGACTTAAACCCCGGCACTTTTCGGGCTGCCATAAATGCCGCCATCAGATGTTTACAGATGCCCAGCTTATTGGTTTGAAAATCAGGACAGCAACAATATCCCTGCTGTTTTTCCAAATCACGAAAGGTGACATAATAATGCATGCCCTTTTCATTGATTACTTCATGTTCACCATAAATATTATCAGCAAACTGAATTTTATACTTTTCTCTCAAGGCTTTCTCTTTTCGTTCGGAAAGCACACGTTGAATCATCCCTTCTCGCGTATATTGTTTGCCTGGCTGGGAGACTGAAGGTGTATGACGTTTGAAAAAGTCTTTTAATTCCAGCAATCCCACAATAGCATGTTGACAGTTGTGAGATCTTGCATTGCAATTACATTTCGTAGAGATGTCATTATCTGATAAGTTAATTGTTAAGGTAAAGTCTTTGTATTCATCATCAATGGAAAACCGAAACTGGTATTGTCCATGTGTCAGCATTTGACACTGTCCATTTTGATAGAGCTTGTTTGCGTTTCTGATAATTAGATCAGAAACCGCTGAATCCTGTTGGATATCTTTCAGCTTTTGCATAATGCGTGTTTGCATGATTAAATTCCTTAGGTTCTGTTAAAGCATTCACTGCCACAAATGAATATCATTAAGATTTGCAACTTCATTTGTCAATGGATCAAATTCACGTTGAAAAACAGCAGTAATGTGCCGTCCATTATCTTGCCAAAATACTTCGTTGGCCGCATAGCGTGTCATAAATATTCCGCGACCTGATGTTTTTAAAATATTTTTGGGGTCTGTCGGATCTGGAAGGTTTGAATAGTCAAAACCATCACCTTCATCAATCACTTCTAAATGAAAATCATTGGCGTATCGCGTTTTTATGGTAATAGCTTTCGCAGGATCTTTCTTATTGCCATGTTTCCAAGCATTGAGCATCATTTCAGTCAGTGCTGTACGAAACATATGGCCTGATATCTGAAATTTTCTGATGCTACACTGCTTCATGACTTCGTTATACAATCCTTGAATAAAATGATCGACAGCTTCAACAGTTTTGGGATAGATTTTTTGTTCCAGGTCTGGATCAGTCGATTCTATTTCAAACCATAATACTGAGATATCATCTCCAGTATTATTAATAAACAAAGTGTCAGAGTTGCTGGATTCCGATTTTTCCATCAGTCCATTGGATTTTTGGGCAATCCAGTCAAAAAAAGGAACCATCATTTCAGAAATACACTGATGCTCATCCTGTAGAAGTTTTTCAAGGTAATCACATACTTCATTTATGCATAATGCACGATTACCTGACTTTAATGGAATATCCAGCATGCCATCAGTATACAATATAAAACAATCTCCAGCTTTTATCGAACATGTTCCTTTTTCATATCGACAATCTGGCATGGGTACAGGCAAATTGGTGCCATCATCACCCGGTTTTCCCCAAATATGCACTTTTTTGTCTCGAATGAGAAAGAATACCGGATGACCGGTTGAAACAAAATGCAATTGTGAGGTCTGATGATCAATCACAATATTGATTGATGTAAAAAACTCTTCAAGAGAAAACGCCTTTGATTTACACAGTTCCTTATTTAATTGCGTAATCATCTGGTCAACTGGAAGCAGCGGATTATTGTGAATGATGGCATGGTGAATCAGATCTGTGGTAATACTTCTCAGAATGCATCCCACCTCATGACCGGATTGATCCTTAATACTCATAAATGTTTTGCCGGATGGGTTTGCGTTTGAAGCGACAGATTTTACAAATAAATGATCTCCCCCTTCTTTATGGCAGGGACAGGTATAAAAATTGACAAACAAATTCAGATTGTTTTCAAGTGCGACATTTCGTTCTGACCGACCATGAATTACACGCATGATACGCTTGGCCTGCATAATATTGATATCCTGGGTTTTCAAAAGTTCCTTTATATCTGTAATATCTGACAAACTTTGTACAAGAATATCTTTTTCGCGTAAACGAGCAGTTTTGAACCATCGTCGGGTATGAATAATTTCGCTGCCACTGGTTTTTAATAAACTGTGGTCGCGATAACAATTTATTTTAGAAACTTTTTCATCAAAGACCTCTCCGGCCCCCAAATATGCGCGATAATCTTTACCCAGCAATTCTTTTCGTTTTACGCCCACCATATGGCAAAAAAATGGATTAACATCAATAATGTGATGCGTTTGGGGATCACTTATAACCACCCCATTTTGAATGGTTGACATAATGGTTTCAAGGTATGTTTCTTTCTCTTTGAGTTGAAGTATTGCTGTTTCTAATGCTTCTCGATTTTTTTTCAAATCCAGATGAATATTAATTCGAGACTTGACAATCTCAATATTGAATGGTCGTGTAATATAGTCGGAAGCTCCCAATTTAAGGCCATAGGTTTCCTTATCCGCTTCATCTTCAGATGTGATAAAAATAACAGGTATGGCAGTTGTCTCCGGATCAAGTTTTAGTTGGGAACATACGTCATAGCCATCCATACCTGGCATGACGATGTCTAAAAGTATGATATCCGGTTTGGGTTTCGCGTTGGCTTTTTCAATGGCTTCATTTCCATGACTGGCTGAAATTATATTATATTCATCTTTTAATTGTGCTTCCAGAAGAAACAGGTTGACACTTGAATCATCTACGATCAGTATGGTGGATTTTTGATTTGTTTCTTTCATCATTGTTAATCCTTCTTTGCAAAACCCCATAAACGATAAAAACTTCTGGCTTAAAAAGCATAAACATACATTCATTCTTACAGGTCGAATCAATCCGACCTGTAAGATGTGAATATGTTCGATTGAACAATTCTGCTTATTGTATGCGCGGGTCCAGTTCACCATTTGCATAACGTTGATACATCTTTTCCAAAGAAATCGGTTTAATTTTAGACGCCATTCCAGCACAGCCAAAAGCTTCGTAACGGCTTTTGCAAATTCCTTTCATTCCTTTGGTTGCTTCTTTTAGATATTTTCGCGGGTCAAATGCAGATGGCTTATCATTCATAAATTTTCGGATAGATCCTGTAGATGCCATTCGCAAGTCTGTATCAATGTTCACTTTACGAACCCCATGCTTGATCCCCTCAACAACTTCTGCCACGGGTACGCCATAGGTTTTACCCATATCACCGCCATAGGTGTTGATAATTTCCAGCCAGTCCTGTGGTACAGCCGAAGAACCATGCATTACCAGGTGTGTATCCGGAATGCGCGCATGAATTTCCTTGATACGATCTATTGCCAGAATATCACCTGTGGGTGGGCGTGTAAATTTGTACGCACCATGACTGGTGCCAATGGCGATTGCCAATGCATCCACCCCTGTTTTTTTCACAAAATCAGCCGCCTGTTCGGGATCGGTCAAGAGTTGATTCTTGTCCAATATACCATCAGCACCAGAACCATCTTCTTCCCCGGCCATGCCGGTTTCTAATGATCCCAGACATCCCAGTTCACCCTCAACCGAAACGCCGCCCGCATGCGCCATTTCCACAACCTGTCTGGTTACAGATACGTTGTAATCATAGCTTGAAGGCGTTTTCATATCAGGCATCAGAGAACCATCCATCATAACAGAGCTAAATCCACTCTGAATGGATCTCAGGCAAACTGAAGGGTCTCCACCATGATCCTGATGCATGGCCAAAGGCAGATGAGGATACATTTCTAATGCCCCCAAAATGAGATGACGTAAAAAAGGTTCTCCGGCATACTTTCTTGCACCGGCTGAAGCCTGTACGATGATTGGACTGTCTGTTTCATCAGCAGCTTCCATTATTGACTGGATTTGCTCCATGTTGTTGACATTGAATGCCGGTATGCCATAACCATTTGATGCCGCATGATCAAGTAATTGCCTTAACGAAATAAGCATAATTTTTTCCTTTCTTTGATAATCTTTAAGTGAAAATATTAATATTTATCAATTTACCAATATAGTGTCAAAGAAAAATGAAAAGAATAAGGGTAAGTGGTTTCGTTCAATTTATAATATAATAAAAGATTATCATAATGTCGCAAACGAATTAGATTCCAATGTAATTATTGTCAGACTATAATCGGTTTGATTTTTTTTTATTTTATGATATTAAATATGTTTAATTCAGTAAATACGTAAACACATATATTATAACTGTCTAAGGAGTCATAATAAAAATATGAGTAATTTTTTAGATCAACTGGCACAAAATAGTGAAATCCAAACCATTTTGGACGATCAAAGCATTGAAGCAAAAGAACGTAACGCATTTCATCCCCCGCTATGTGATGTTTTTCGAAAACCATTTACACAATTGCATCATGGGGATCATCCTTTTTTTATTGATCCGGAAGCAAAAAATCAACTTCCCGACATGATTTATAACAAAGTTCAATATATTCATGAAGGAGATCCGGCAAATATTGATGTCAGTCAACGATTCAAAAAGATGCAACGCATTGGTATCACTTTTTCCGGTGGTCCTTCTCCCGGCGGACATAATGTTATTGCCGGCTTATTTGATGCAGCCCGGAGAGCCAATCCAGAATCGATCATTATTGGCTTTTTGATGGGGCTTGATGGTGTGATGGAGAACGAATATGTAATCCTGGAAAAGGAAGAAGTGGACTATTATCGCAATATTGGCGGATTTACATTAATTAAAACCGGTCGCGCAAAAATTGATTCCCCCCAAAAAATTGAAAAAGCACGTCAAACCTGTAGAGACCTTAATCTTGATGCTCTGGTTATTGTAGGTGGGGATGACTCCAACACCAATGCCGCATTTCTTGCCCAGGAACTATACAAAGATGGCGTACAGGTCATTGGGGTGCCCAAAACCATTGATGGAGATGTTCAGGTTCGTGATGATAATGGCGACGTCCTCTGTGCCATATCATTTGGATTCCATTCAGCCGCACGTTTTTATGCTCAGCAAATCAGTCATCTGGGTTCTGATGGTAGTTCTGATGTCAAGTACTGGCATGTGTGTAAGGTGATGGGACGCGTTGCCAGCCATATTGCCCTGGAAGCTGCTCTGCAGACACATGCAAATATGACACTCATTGGTGAAGATTTGATTGATTATGTCGACAAAAAACGTCTGGCAGCCAGTGAGAAAAAAAGTGAAATTGATTTTGATGCCTATGGCGTAAGCCTTCAAAAACTTTGTGAAATTGTCAGTCGCGCAATTGTTCGTCGGGCCCAATTTGGAAAAAATCATGGCATTTTGATCATTCCTGAAGGTATTCTGGAATTTATTAACGAAATACAAACATTTATTATCAAATTAAATATTGTCATCGCACATTATAACATGACTCACAACATTGACTTTCATTCAGACTTGCCCACTCTGGATGAAAAACTGACATATTTGAATCAAATTTCTCAAAAAGGGGGGCGATATTCCATATGGCGATCTCAGGACAATGCATTATTTAATGAAATCCCTGCCTTTTTTCGTGAAGACTTATTGATGGAACGGGACAATCATGGCAATTTTCCCTTTTCACTTGTTGAAACTGAACGCGTTCTCATGGGACTGGTTGAAGAATACCTTGATGACCTGTTCCAGAAAGGGGAATACAAAATTGGAATTTATCATGCATGGTTTGAAAAAAAGCTTACAAAATGGGGATTATCCCCACAAATCTATGGTCCGATACTTTTTCAGAATTACAATAATAAAGACACGCAAGCCCCCTTGTTGCTAAAAAAACACATCATCTCAGAAGATACCCTTCGTCAGACGCTGGTTGAAGCTGATCTGTTGAAAGAAACAGAAAATATTTCTCCGGCCCTTTTAAAAATATTAAAAAAATCAATCCCAAACTTTAAAACCAGACTTCATTTTTACGGCTATGATGGCCGTGGAAGTAACCCCACACGTTTTGATTGTATGTATGCATATAACCTCGGATTTGCTGTTTTCAGTCTGATTGCAAATGGCTCCACCGGACAAATGGCAGCAATAAAAAATCTGGAAAAAGGTTTTAAGCATTGGAAACCTATTGGAATTCCATTGGCACCTTTAATGCATCTTGAAGAACGAAAAGGTAAGCTCAGTCTTGTCATGGAAAAAAGTGTCGTAGATACATCATCACCCGCCTTTCAGGTTGTCAAACATTTGCGGGAAAAATGGCTGGCAGCAAATGAATTGCCAGAATGCTATCGAAAGCCAGCTCCCATTCGGTTTACAGGTGATACTGAAGAGGATCGTCCAATGACATTGTTACTGAATGGTTCAGATTATCTAAAATCAATTTTGAATCAATCATGATTAAAAAATGAATCCAATTTATTTTTTTATAATATGTATATTTACAAGCTTTTTTTTCTGTGATACATAATCTCAATCTAATGTTATTCTTAATTAAATGAACGAAATGATGCCAATTAAATGGGGGTATCAATGCCTTTAAAACGTATTGGGCTTAAAACAAAAATGATGATTGGTTCATGCGCACCACTGATACTGGTGATTATATTGGGTATCGCCTGTATGTGGAGTATCAGGTTATTGCTTGTAACCAGTGCCAATGTGGACAATAGTCATCGTATTATGGGAAGTGCGCAAGAAATCGAAAAATTAATTGGCGATCTGGAAATTGGTGAGCGCGGCTTTCTCATTGCCGGAAAAGACGAATTTTTAACCCCATATATTGAAGGCAAGAAAAAATTATCCCATCAGATTCAACAGACAAAAAAAATGGTCCAATCAGATACATCACAGGTTGAGCGTTTAACAAAGATAGAATCACTTGTCAGGCAATGGTATGAAAAAGCTGCCACGCCTGAAATTGTTGAAAGACGTAAAGTTGAAGAAGGTCTCAAAAATGCGAATTACTTGAAAGGTGTTTTGGCCAAAGGTATCGGCAAAGATAAACAAACCGAGCTTAAAGCCACACTTGAAGGCATGGAAATTGATTTTTTGAATTCGGAAAACATGGCAGCCAACAATCTGGTTTTGGCCATATCCAAGGATCTTGCAGATATGAACAGTGGTGTTCGGGGATTCTTAATTACAGGTAAAGACGAATTTTTATATCCATACACAAGTGGCCATGAAGCATTACAGCGTCATTTAAAATTTATCCGACAAAATGTTGATGCGACGTACAATCGTGATGATATGTCTGATAATGTTTCAAATCTTCAAGAACTGATCAATACATGGCAAGATGAACATGGTAGCTCTCTGCTTGAACTTAGAGAACAAATAAACGAAGAAGAAATTGAATTTCCTGACATGGTCGATTCATACATTGAAAATTCAGGCGCGGAAATTATTGATGAATTATCTCAAGTTATTGATGCCATTGTTTCTGATTTTGACAAGGAAATGAACGAAAGAGCCATGCGCATTGTTACAGGCATCGCCAAAAATATGTCTGATATTCAAATGGGCATTCGCGGGTATCTTCTTTCTGGAGAAGAAGACGCCTTGCTTCCTTATCAAGCAGCCAAAGAAAAACTTGAAATACAATTGATGGATTTATCCGACCTTGTGTTTAATGCCTTTGATGTCAGCTTTATGAAAGAAAATATAGATAAAGTTGAAACTCTTTCTGCAAAATGGATCAAAGAAGATGCCCAACCTCAAATAGATTATCGCGTTCAAATGAATAAAAATACAGCGACAATGGCAGATGTCACTGCATTGATTCAGGCCGGCACCGGTAAAAAATTTATGGATGCTGTCCGAAAAGAGCTTCAGGGATTTATAACACGGGAAAGAACCATTATGAAGTCTCGTCAAACACTTGCCAAAAAAACAGCCAATTCAACTAAGAACTTGATAATTATTGGCACATTGATGACAATTCTTATTGCCTTATTAATATCTTATCTGCTAACCAGATCCATAACCGGTCCATTTAAAGAAATTTTTCAAGGTCTGGAATCTTTCAGCCTTGTTGAACTGAATAATGTTCAAACGCAGTTTGGCGAAATCACAGAAAGTCTGATTCAAAGCGGCCATCTTGTTAACGTCGCCAGTCAGGAAATAGCCGATGGTGCCAATGTTCAGGCCGCCAGTCTGCAACAAACAGCATCATCTATGGAAGAAATCTCTTCCATGACGCGCATGAATAACAGTAATGCCAATGAAGCCAATCAGCTCATGAAGCATGCGGAACTTCTGGTTCAAAAAACCAACGAGGCGATGAAAGATCTTACTGACTCAATGAAAGCCATTTCTGATGCCAGTGATGAAACAGTTAAAATTGTTAAAAACATTGATGAAATCGCATTTCAAACCAATTTATTATCCCTTAATGCCTCTATCGAAGCTGCAAATGCCGGTGAACATGGTGCTGGATTTGCTGTTGTCGCTGGAGAGGTCAGAAGTCTTGCCATGCGCTCTGCTGAAGCGGCAAATTCTACCTCTAAGCTCATTGAAGGCAATGTCAGTAAAATTCGACATGGCAGTGACTTGGTGAGCAAGGCTGACGACGCCTTCTCTCAGGTGGCAGAAATTGCAGACATGGTTGCCAAGCTTGTTTATGAAATTTCAGCCGCATCTGATGAACAAACTCAGGGGATTGAACAAATCAACAAAGCACTCACTGAAATGGAAGATGTTACCCAGCAAAATGCCAGTTCAACTCAAAATTTGTCAGAACAGGCGGCGCGTTTGAATGAACAGGTACAGATTATGCTCACGATTCTTGAGGGAAGAGAGGGGGATGACGAAGATAACGCAGATGATGAAAATGACATGGATGAAGATGGCGAAGATCTGATTGACGAAACCGATAATGGCTCTTCTAATCAACAATATACTTATGTTGATTCTGATAGCTATGAAGATTTCATTGATGAAGGTAAGTTGAATTTTTAATTCTTGACAATGACAAAAATTGCCGCAATCTTGATATCCAGACAAGGACTGCATCCTTGCCAGACAACGCCTTGGATTGTCCAGCTAAAGAAAGTTTTTCAGTGGCTTCAGAATAATCCATTTCAATTGTATACTTCGTTGGGACAGCAAACATGGGAATTGCAAATTGTTCTTGCCCAACAGGCAAAAATTGATCAAACAATCATCGTGCCAACTGACGATACACAACAATTTGAAAAACTCAGACAAACTGTGATGGATCAATTCTGTCTGGATATCAACCAGACGTTATTTGAAAAATTAGATCCAACAAATTCAAAATCATTGCAATATCATCGGGATAAAAAAATTATCACCAAAAGCGATCTGCTAATTCCCATTTCAATTCGTAAGAATGGGCACATGGAAACCTTGATCCACAAAAAATCCTCCAAAAAAAATCTGCTAAACGATTTTCAAATAGATTATCACCCAAAAAAAGCACAAATTGCGTATACAGTTGATCAACATCAGTTATCTCAAAAATTACTGGCACTACCTGCACAATATATCATTCACTGGACACGCGCCAGTAATGACCCTTGGCCGACAGAAAATAGATATGAATACTATCAGGCCATCTTAAACAGCAACGAATATCCACGAAGCGCGTTCGCAGGGCTTGGAAACATACTTAAACATGGAGAAATAAAGGCTTCATCTCTGCATATGCCACAAAAAACAGCAACGGTATCATTTTCAGGATTGCCTCCACAGAAGGCATTGTCAATGATGTATTGGCGGGCAAGGTATCGTCAAATGTCTTTTGAACCTTATGGAATTGGAATAGAAAAGGATTATGCTAAATCTATGGGAATTCAAGCAGTAACGTATTATCAGTCCACCCAACGGCCTGATAATATGGCGTCATGGTTATGCCAGTCAATTGGCAAACGTTCAGATTGGCGTCTGGAAGATGAGTATCGATATTTAGGAGACCTCAATCTTGTTGGCATTCCCACTGAGAAAATAGTATGCTTTTGCTTTCGCACCAATGAAGCCATAGATATTCAGAAACGTTTTGGTGTTAAAAGCATTGCAATGATTAATGGGTAATGACCAGTCTGGAAAAACGCAAATTGGACGATCGTACTATAGATCTTCATTCAAATAATTTGTATAATCGACCCCTAAGCTTTGCAAAATACTTTGTCCTTTATAAATTGTTTCATTGTATTCATTTTCAGGAATGGAATCATAAACAATCCCCCCACCAACACGAAATGTCATCAGATCGTTTTTAATTGTCATGGTCCGAATGGCAATGCTGGAGTCAAAATAGTTTCCAAAACTATGAAAAAAAATAGACCCAGTATAAATGCCGCGTGTTTCTTGTTCTATTTCGGAAATAATTTCCATGGAACGTATTTTTGGACAGCCAGTAATAGACCCGCCTGGAAAAATTGCCTGAATAACATCAATGGGCAGAACCGATGATTCCATTATCGCATCCACAATGGCAATGAGATGATACACATTATTATAGGGTTCAATCCGCTTGAATTCTCGCACCTTGACCGAGCCCGGACAGGAAATTTTTCCAAGATCATTGCGAAGTAAGTCTACAATCATTGCGAGTTCAGCGGCATCTTTTGTAGAGTTTAACAGCATTTTTTGATTGTTATGGTCATCATTAAGCGTTTTACCGCGTGAAATGGTTCCTTTGATCGGTCGGGTTTCAACATGATTTCCATTACATACAATAAATCGTTCGGGTGATGATGATATGATTTCAATCCCAACCACATTGAGATATGCAAAAAATGGTGCTGGATTAATTGAAAACAATCGTTTGAACAAAAGATATCCATCAAATTCTCCGCGAATTGAAAATTTGTGCGAAATATTGGCCTGATATATATCGCCCTCACATATATAGTCAATAACTCGGTCTAATTTCTGGATATAATCCGACCGGTGGATATGCTGATGAATTTCGGAAATGATTGTCTTTTTGTTTTTCGTTGAACGCACATTTTTAAATGGTGGAATCTGAGTTTCAAAGTCGTATTGTGTCAATAATTTTTCAGAGATATGATAATCAAAAAAAGTTGAATAAAAACAAACGACAATATCATCAATGGCTTCATTATCAACACATCTGGGCAGCGTTTCAATATAATGACCACATTCATAGGAAAAATATCCAATTGCGCCGGCATAATTCAAATTAAGATTCTGATAGGTTTGAAACAATTGTTTTAAGAATTGAAATACATTCATTTCCAATTGCGTGACGCAATCAGTTGTTTTCATTGAAATCAGATTGTTTTTTACCTGAACAACCAGAAAAGGGTTGATTCCCCAAAAGATTCTATTGGCACAATCCAATTGTGTTCCACTTAACAGGCAGGCAAACGAATGACATGATGACATCTCATCCATGCGTGTCATCATGGCATCCCAACTCAGTATTTGGGAAGAAGTATGGACATTCTTGATTTTTGGAAATATCATAAGAATTCAGATTGGTTACAATTCTTCATAAGTGATTTCAATATTCGCAAAATATGCCTCCAGTTCATTGATAAGCGGAATGGCATCGTCGATATTTCTTAATTTGATTTCCGAGTTGATCTGCTCTGCCAGATTACCAAGATCTGCAAATCCAAATGGTTTGCCATACCCTTTTATACTATGAGAAATACGTTCCATTTCAGTAATATTCTTATCAATGGCAGCCTGTTTCAATAGCTGGATATCCTTTTTTGTATTTTCCATAAATTGGGGGATATATTTTTTTATTTTACTTTTAACAGTAATTTTATATTTCATTTATCATTTCCTCATATTTGCGATTGGCGCAAGCCAGATCTTCTGGGGTGTTCACATTATAAAACGAAAGCATGTCGGGATCTTTTGTACGCAATGTGGATTCATGAATTGGTTCAATTTTTAATCCTTTTAAACTTCTGATTATCTTATATTTGCCCAATTGTAAATGATTTTTAAAGCAATTCAAGCATCGTTTCGAATAAATTGCAAACAGTGGTTCATTTCCTTTTTCTGTCCGGGGGTAATACGCATCGCTTGAATCCTTGTACGTATCACACATATATAATATCAAGTCTTTTGAAATAAATGGTGCGTCACAGGCAACAACAAAGGCCTGCGGGTTGATTGCATATCGTAATCCGGAATAGATGCCATTAAGAGAACAATGCGCTGGATAGACATCAGGAACAATCATGATATCAATATCCAAAAAATCGTCTGGTATTCGTGTGACAACGATTAAGTCGTCAAAAATATCATTCATGACCGAATAGATACGTTCAAAAATAGTTTGCGTACCCAACTTAAATAAAGTTTTATTGAAACCATTTACACGTGAATTATTTCCACCAGCAAGAATAATACCTGAAATTTTATCTGTATTGTGCATATAGTAGCCTTCCTTCTAGTGATCAATGTCCGGCAATTCTCGCAACCCCGATAATCTAAGCAGTGCATTTAAATCATCTTTTGTTGACCATGAGCTTTTAAGAAATTTATTGTTTAAAGTTTTGGATAATAAAACAATTTTTCATAAGATGTTCAAGACTTTTTTCGTATTCCTTATCAACGCGGACCGCATTGTCATTAACAATTATGACTGGTTGTACAAATAAAAAATATCCCTACACTTCAGGCATATTCACGTCAGGCATATTCACCCCTACAACTAATATTTATTCAATATCTTAAAAAACAAAAGCTACAATATATGTTGTAGCTTTTGTTTTTACAACTTTAATTGCAATACAAACAACAATAATAATCCCAATAAATCGAGAAGGTTATAATATAATTAAATAAACACAAAAAAATTTGTAAGAAATTCATTTTCAAAACCTCTATATTATTATGGATGTAAAAATTTTATCTATGAATGAGATTAATCATAGACTTAAACTACCATAGATAGCGTTTTTTTCTATGTATCAATGACCGAAAATTGTACATAAAATAAAAAAAGACCGACCATTTTATGGTTACACTCAAAGGAAAAACGCATGCAAATTGACCTGAATATGCTCAATGAGTTTATTGCTGAGGCCCGAGAGCATTTAGACAATATTGAGGACAATTTTTTGGCCCTTGAATCGCAAGATTCTCCTGATTCCAGCCTGATTGACAAAGTGTTTCGATCTATCCATTCGGTTAAAGGCAGTTCCGGGTTTTTAAATTTGAATACAATCACGCGACTGGCACATGTCATGGAAGCCCTACTTCAAAAAATGCGTCAAGGTGATATTAAACCTGAATCTATTTATATTGATGCACTTTTGTCTGGAAGCGATCTACTGCAAAAAATGGTCAATGATCCCAAAAACAGCGAATCTGTTGATATTCAAGACGCTTACAGCAGGCTTCAAGAATTGATCCATGCTGTAGAGACAAATACGGAACCACCGGAAATAAAAAAAGAAAAAGCAGATGACAATAAAGTTTCTGAAAATCAACAATCAGACAGTGAGATCGGTTCTGATGATCTGACAATAGAAACATTGTCTCAATCCGGATTTCAAATTGATACGAAATTTCTTCAAAGTGTTAACCATCCAAACTTTTTTGTTCTTGATTACAATTTGACAGAAATGAGTATTGACAATAATCTAAGCCTGGACACATTGATTAAAGATCTTAATGGAATGGGCACAATTCTTTCAGTAAAATGGGATTCGTCAGCTGAAAATCTTGCGACCGATTTCTCGATGATTCCCCTAAATACTCAGGTATTATATGGAACAAATTTAAACATAAATGATATTTCAGTTGTACTGCAATTGCATAAGGATAATATTCATACTGTATGCTATTCATCTGATTCTCACAAATTGCCCCAAACACCATCCACTCAAAAAACCGAATCCCCAAAAATAATTGAAACGAGACCTGTGCTACACAAAAAATCAAACATTCAAGTAACTGAAAAAAAGAATCCCCCTGTATCTAATACCAATCAGAAAAATACGAAAAAGGATACTCCCAAGTCGAAACAAACAGACAAACCTACAGAAAATGAACGTCAGAATAAAAATACCAGCCAGTCAGGTGGACATCGTGAACAATCTGATACCATACGAATCAGTGTCGATATTCTTGATAAAATTATGAATCTTGCCGGTGAACTCGTATTGGTTAGAAATCAACATCTTTTACTTGTAGACAAAACTGATACCCGCATGGCAGATAATTCCCAACGTCTGGATATGGTAACATCAGAACTTCAGGAAGCAATTATGCGGACACGTATGCAGCCAATTGGAACATTATTCAGCCGTTTGCCCAGAATCGTTCGAGATATTTCCAAGAAATGTAACAAATCAATTATCATTATTATCAATGGTCATGAAGTGGAACTGGATAAAACAATCCTGGAGTCTTTACCTGACCCCCTTACCCATATTATTCGGAATTCTTGTGATCATGGAATAGAAACGCCTGAAGAAAGATCCAGGTGTGGAAAACCTGAAACAGGTTATATTAATGTAAAAGCCTATCACGAGGCGGGCCAGATCAATATTGTTATTGAAGATGATGGCCGAGGCATTAATCCCCAACAGATTCGAGAAAAAGTTATCCAAAAAGGACTGAAACGAAAAGAAGAATTGGACCGCATGAACGAAAAAGAAATTCTTTCCATGGTGATGATGCCCGGTTTCTCCACGACTGAAAAAGCAACTGAAATTTCAGGTCGGGGCGTGGGAATGGATGTTGTCAAGACCGCAGTAGAACAATTAGGCGGTTCAATCGAAATGGACTCTCGCGTGGGACAGGGATTAAATATCCATCTCAGACTACCGCTAACATTGGCGATTATTCCCTGTTTGATCGTTCAGGTGAATAATGAAAAATTTGCGATTCCTGAAGTCAACGTTGAAGAGTTGGTTTCGCTTTATGATAACGAAATTTATACACTCATTGAATGTAATGGCGATCAGGAGGTTTTTCGCTTAAGAAAGCAATTATTGCCATTGGTTCGATTAAAGGAAGTATTATGTCGTCCCAATCAATTTACTGAAACGGATCGCTCTAAAGTTTCAGAAGATTATCGAAAGATCGCAAACGAAAAGCTGAAAGAGAGTGATGACATACAGCAAATCCTCATATTTGCGGTGTTAAAAATTGGGAACCAGCGATTTGGTCTCATTATTGATGAGGTGATCGGAACAGAGGAAATTGTTGTTAATCCATTGCATTCTGCTGTCAATCCCCTGATAATTTATTCAGGGACAACAATTATGGGAGATGGCACCGTTGCACTTATTTTAGATGTCAACGGGATCGCCATGCATGCCGGCGTTCGTTTTACGACTGAAGTTGAAGAAACTAACAAGGAAACACGTTCCAGCAAAACAGATAGTCACAGAATTTTGCTGTTTAAAAGTGGGATAGAAGAACAATTTGCCGTGCCATTATTATTGATGCGCCGGGTAGAGTTAATTGACCCTTCTCGCATTCAGACCATTGGTGGCAATGAATATATTTCTGTAGACAACGTCCCGACACTACTCATTCGACTGGAAAAACTTCTCAATGTATCCCCATGTGAAACGTCAGATAAAATGTATTTGCTCCTGCCCAAACAGTCTCAACGCCCCATTGGCATTTTGGCATCCACGCTGGTTGATGTTATCAATCTGCCGCTTATTTTGAACAAGGAAAGTTACATGGAAGATGGTCTTTTGGGGACGGCAATTGTCAATGAATACATTACAATCTTTATTGATATTTATCGATTGGTTGAAGCTGCTGAAAAATCAATATTTGGTGATTCTATTTCTTCGGATACCGAAGAACATGAAACGAAAACAATCTTACTGGCCGAGGATACGCTGTTTTTTCAACGTCTGGTCAAGGGCCATCTGTCATCAGCCGGCTATGAAGTAATTACTGCGGACAATGGTGCTGAAGCACTTGAAAAAATAAAGACAAATAAGGTGGATATGATCATATCTGACATAGAGATGCCGGTTATGGATGGCCTTGAATTTTTAAGAACTGTTCGTGCGGATGATCAAATACCATATGTTCCTGCCCTGGCTTTGACCAGCCTTGATTCTGAAAAGGATCGGGAAATCGGGCTGAAAGCTGGATTTGATGCCTATGAAGTAAAAGTTGATCGGGATCGTATTGTTGAAGTTGTTTCAAAACTTTTAAGTAAGTAATGCAGGAGATATTCAATGCGGAACATTAACAATATTACATCTGAAAAAAAGAAGGTGCCAGAATCAAAACGTCAGTTTTGTTCGTTTCAAATGGCGGGACATTATTTTGGCGTTGATATTTTGGATGTGAAAGAAATCATTGATGAAGTGGTGCTTACAAAAATTCATCATGCCCCTATTGAAATGCTCGGATTTGTCAATATTCGTGGGCATGTACATCTTGTTTTAGACCTGCGATTGTTACTCAATTTTTCAACCAAGCCCATTGATGAATCCAGTAGAGTGCTGTTGTTTCATCCCAATGTGGGGGAATCTTTTGGCGTAATGGTAGATCAAATTGGTCATATGATTGAAGTTGAGGAGAGCTTGATTGAATATCGTGTGTCAGAAGAGAATATTTCAGGTATTGCCAGGGATTTTCGAAAATCTGACCTTGAAAAAGGGGTTTGCAAGCTCAAAAACAAACTTTTGATTATCCTGGACGCATCAAAATTTTTAAACGCTGTCGATTTAAAACGTTAGGATGTCGTATTTATGAAGCAAACAGGCATTGCAACAAAAATAATTTTTTTATCATGTGGAATTGCTTTGATCTTGATGGTCGTGGGCTGTGTTTTGGTGGTTCAATATGAAATGATAATGTTAAACAGTATTACTGCAAACAAAGTGGATGAAAAAGAACAAATTTACCTGTACAGGCTTTACCATGAAAAGAAGGCGTTGACCGATCAATTGACATCACAAATTAACGAGTTGATAAAAATAATGAATTCCGTTGATGTCATCTATGCGCAGACATTTGAGTTTCAAATTCAAAGCTTACTGATGCATCCAATGGTTGTTGCAGCTGAATTTTGCGATAAAAATGGTCAACCATTCCTGACTTCATGGAAACGCAAAACCATTCAATTTGCAAAATCATTTCCTGACGATTTACAATTAAAACAGCATCTGGTCATTAATAGGCAAACGAAAATACCTTCAATAGCAATCATTCGATTATATTACTCTATTGAAATAATTGAGAAACAATTACAGGAACTGAAAAAGAAGGACATTGATGAACTTCATGAAACCCGCGACAGTGTTTACAAAAAGTTAAATGCTTTATTTCTCGTCCAATCAATTGGATCATTATTCGTGGTGGGACTTCTTGGCGCAACATTAATTTTTTCGTTGCGATGGCTCATACTGAAACCAATTCATGGGCTGATGCAAATCGCCGGACAATTAAAGAAACTTGACTTATCAGTTGATATTACCACCACCACAGCATCCCATGAATTAAATTCATTGGCACAGGCATTAGGGCAGCTTTTAGAAGGATTTAGAAAAATTATTGCCGATGTCAAAGAAAATGCAAACATGCTGTCAGATTCTGCTGATAATATGACTGATATTGCCGAACAATTAACCAATCATTCTGAAGAGGCCGAGTCAAAATCCAATAATGTTGCTGAAGCCTCAGTGCAGATCAGTGCAAACATCCATTCAATTGCCAACAGTGTTGAACAAATCAGTGACAATATGGAATCTGTTTCTTCAACATCAGACTATTTATTTAATAATATTAATAGTGTGGCAAATGCGATTGAAGAGTTGTCATCATCGTTAAGTCATGTGGGAGAACGTGCAAAGAATGGTACAAAAATCGCAGAACAAGCTGTTTTTCTTGCCAAAAAGGCGGGCAACACAGTCAATTCTTTACGATATGCTGCGGATGAAATTGGCGGGGTTTCTGAGTTTATTCAACGTATTGCGCATAAGACAAACATTTTATCGTTAAATGCCACAATTGAGGCAGCATCTGCTGGATCTGCAGGACGTGGTTTTTCTGTGGTTGCCAGTGCTATCCAGGAGTTTGCCGAACAAAGCAGCCGGGCAGCAAAAGATATTACAGATCGAATTGCAAGTGTTCAAAAGGGAACATATGAAATAGAGAATGCGTTCAAGGATGTTTCAAATATTATCAGAGAAATGAATGAATCTTCTGAATCAATATCATTTGCTGTGATCGAACAAACAAAAGCCGTTCAGGAAATTGCCAGTAATGCCCTTGAGGCTGATGAACGTGCCAGGAATATCAATGTATCCATTGAAGATTTAAGTCGGACTGTTAATGATGCTGCTGATAATACCGCTCAGGTTGCTATGGGGGCAAATGATGTCTCTTCCCGCATTCAAGGTGTGAGTGAAAGTATTTCTTTTAATCGTCAAATAAGTCATCAAATTAACGAAACTGCTATCGTCCTGAATCATTTGTCCGGTAATCTAAAATGTATGGTTGATCCTTTTAAGGTGAGTCATCAATCAAAATTAAACAACAACAATAAGGAGTAAAAAATGACGTTGTTAAAACAAAAAATCTCCTGGCAAATGCTTGTTATTGCATTAATTTGCCTCATTTTTGTTTTTTCCACCGGAGTTCATGGTTTTAAACTTTTTGATTCACTGTTTTTATCAATAGAAGAAAACACCCAGAAAATGGAAAAGGCAATGCTGCCAATTATATCGAAAAAAAATTCACAGGAATCAGATAATTTTAAGCACTGCTTGAATCAAATCAGGAATGATGCGCATCAACACACCAATGAAATTAAAAATTTTGTTCTGTTTTTTTCTGTTACAGTTGTCGGTATTCTGATACTTGTGTTAGTCGTTTCATATTTTCTATTAACACGTACCATCAATGGAATGATATTGTATGTGTCAGGTGAACTCAAAAAAGACTCAACCCTTTTGGCATATTCATCCAGAATTCGTTTGTTACAGCCTGTTATCACAACATTTAATCATTTAATTGAAATGAATAACCGATTGCATAAAAAACTGTCTATTGTTCCTGTTCCCATTATTGAGCTTGATGACAAATATGCGATCACCTTTATCAATGATTCTGGACTTAATTTGTTAAAACAGGATCGCGACGCTGTATTGAATAAACCATGCAAAGAAATCATTCGGTCAAACAAATGTGATGGTGACAACTGCCCTTGTCGGCATGCCAGTCAATCCGGAAATATAATATCTGTAGAAACACGTATCCAGATTGGTGAACACGAAAAAAACATCCCCGCTGATTTTACTGTTGTACCCTGGCAAATCAATGATAATGATAAGGGCTCCATTATAAGTATTACAGATTTAAGCATGATGGGAAACATAGTTGATGAAGTAAAACGAATTACCGAACAACTCAATATGACATCTGATTCACTGTCTCAAATGTCTGCCGAAATTCAAGCATCCACAGGAGATATTGTCACCATGTCTGAGCAAAGCGCATCAAGTATTGCAAGCATGGCAAACTTGGGCGAAGAAATGGCGGCCAATGTTTCCAGCCAGGCTGATTCTGTACAAAATATGACTGGTACATTGAAAAATGTTGCTAAAAATACAGAAAAAGCCAATCAAATATCTAAAGATGCCAATATGAAAACTGCTGAAGTCAATGCAAAAATGAAAGCACTGGTAGAAGCATCAGAGCAAATTGGTAAAGTCATTACAGTGATTAATGACATTGCTGACAGAACAGATCTATTGGCATTAAATGCAGCCATTGAAGCAGAAGGGGCTGGAATTGCAGGTAAAGGCTTTGCTGTGGTAGCTGATGAGGTTCAAAAGCTGGCCAAACAATCGGCTGATGCCACTGATGAAATTGCTCAGGAAATTGAAAATATTCAAATGAGTACGCAGGATGCTGTACAGGCCATGGAACAAATCAGCACCATTATTGATGAAATCGCAGGTATCAATGAAAAAAATGCATCGGCCGTTCAAGAACAAACTCAGACAGCTACAAATATATCGGAACATACCAACCAGAATGTACAGGCGGGTCATACTGTTGCGACCAGTGCCAATGATGCATTGAATTTAGTCAATAATATCGCTGTTAAAATCAAACAAACTGCCGATCAGGCGGAATCAACGAATAATGCGTCTCAGGAGTTGGCAATTATGGCCTCGGAACTGATGAACACGATAAATCAGTTAAATATATAAACATATTATTCAAGTCAGGGGATACCATGCAAACAATAATTTCACGTTTATTTGGACTGATGTTAGCGATTATTGTCATGCCGGCGATTATCATGGCTGCTGACGAATCGATCTATTTTGAACGATCCTTAGAGCTTAACGAAGATATCAACTATTATGAACTGGGAAAATATTTACTTTACATTGAAGACAAAAACCAGGAATGGACGATCAAGGATATTGCCTCAGATGCTTTTATCCCAAAATTTCGTGTGTCCAAACAATCTATTCTCAACCTAGGTTTTACACGTTCCAACTATTGGTTAAAATTAAATATTATATCGAAAAGTAATCAAGTAAAGGATTGGTTTCTGGAACTGGCGTACCCACACATTAACAATGTTTCATTTTATTTTCAGGATGCAAATGGTCAATATCGAATCAGCCAGTCTGGCGACAGCCTTCCATTTCCGCATCGTGAAATTGATTATCATCATTTTGTTTTTCGCTTTCGTTCCTTACCTGAACAACGAATTACTTTGTTTTTGAATGTCAAAACCGAAGGTTCCTTACAATTGCCACTATATTTGTGGACACCTGAATCTTTTGTAGAAAAAGTGAATGATGAACAAGTTATTATGGGGCTTTACTATGGCGCATTACTGGTAATGGTTTTATACAATATATTTTTGTATATGGCCGTCAGGGACCGGTGTTTCATTTATTATGTTATATTTATTATCAGTTATATCTTTTTTCAATTGTCTTTAAATGGTCATGGTTTTGAATATCTTTGGCCCAATGCGTCATGGTGGGTCAATCGGTCAATTCCTTTTTTCATTGGATTGTTGGGTTTCTGGGGGGCGCGCTTTTCAAGTATTTTTTTATCGACCGAAGCACCTTTAGCAATTGTATACCACCCCATTTCTGTTGTTGGCTATCTTGGTGTGGCCATTATGGTATTATCGCTCTCTGGCAGCAATGATATATTAATTCGGTTATCTGTAATCTACGCCGCCATATTTTCAATTGTACTTATGATTACCGGTTGTATTTCTTATTATCGGGGCAATCAATCGGCACGTTATTATCTGCTGGCATGGTTCGTTTTCCTCGTTGGTTCAATTGCGTATACAGCAAAAACAACAGGGCTCTTACCTGTAACGTTTACAACGGAGTATTCAGCGCAGATTGGCTCGGCATTTATGGTGCTGTTGCTTTCTTTAGGGCTTGCGGATCGGATATATTCCATGCGAAAAAAAACTGCCATGGAAAAAGATGAAGTATTACAGATTCACGAGGTTTCAATTAAAGAAAAAGAGGAAACAACAATATCTCAAAAGAAAACGTCTGAAACATTGGAAATGAAATCCAGTAATATTGTCAGCATTGCAGACCAATTGAAAAAGAATGCAGAAATTATGAATAATCAGGCAGAAAATGTTGCCGGATCTTCAGAGCAAATGAATGTTAATATTAACATGATTGCATCATCAGTAGAAGAAATGAGTACCAATGTTACCGGAATATCAAATACTGCACGTCAAATGAATGAAAACATCAACTCTGTTGCCAGTGCCATTGAAGAAATGTCGGCATCCATGACCGGGGTAGGTGAAAATGCCAGGCAAGGTTCAAAAATAGCTGATAAAGCCACAAATATGGCAAAGATTGCTGGTGAAACAATGACATCATTGGGACAGGCAGCCAATGAGATTGGAAAGGTCACCGAAGTAATCAAGCGAATTGCCGACAAAACCAATCTTCTAGCACTCAATGCCGCCATTGAAGCTGCCGCTGCCGGAGAGGCAGGGAAAGGATTTGCGGTTGTTGCCAATGCCATCCAAAAATTTGCAGATCAAAGCGCGGAAGCGGCTGAAGATATTGCCACACGCATTTCTGATGTTCAGGTCAATACAAAGGAAGCTGTAAATGTTATTGCTGATGTCTCCAGCATTATTGAAGAAATGAATACTTCTTCAGAAACCATCATGATCGCAGTTGAGAGCCAGACAATTGCTGTGAATGAAATTGCGGCAAATGCATCAGAAGCAAACTCGCGTGCCGATCAAATTGCATCAGCAATGGCGGAATTGACAACTGGAGCCAATGATGTCGCACGAAATATTGGTGAAATGGCAAAGGGGGCCAATGAGGTTGCCCATAGTATTCGTGGCGTCAGCAGTGCAATTAAAGACAGCAATGAGGGGATATTCAGTATTCATCAATCTGCCACCGAACTGGCTGATCTGGCAAAACAGTTATCAGATGACATGTCTGACCAATGAGCCATGACTTTATATTCTTAAGGTGAAAACATGTTAAAATCATTTACAATTAATCAGAAATTCTGGTTGTCATTTTCTTTTATTATATCTGGCTATTTTGCCTTGTTAATCGTTGCTTTTTCTCATGCATTTTCCAACGAATTCATCTATCAGTATATACAAGACAATTTAGTACCTATGAAACAGCATTGTCAGAATGCAGAGCATGCTTTTTTTCAACAGTTGTCATTTTACGATCAGGCACTGACTTATAATGAGGATAAGTTTCTGGATAATGCACGAACGAAAGCCATTGTAGCTGAAAAATCATTGTTGCGCCTGCAAAAAATGAATGTTGATCAAAATATGCAGGGAACGATTCAAGAAATAATAAAACACTATGAAATGTTTACGGCCAATGCATATCACAAGTTTAAGCGTGATGTTTCAAAACCCAAAACAAAACAATCAAGTCATAAGAATCGCTTTGACGATCAAGACATGTTTTCAGAAAATTTTGATAAAAACAGGCAAATTATTCAAGATTGTTTCAAGCAGTTGTATCGTGCATTAAATCAACAGATGGCCGAGCTTATGCAAACATCACAAAAGAAGTCTCATATATTCAAACTGTTATTTCTGGCGGTTTCCATTTTTTTTGCCTGTGTTGGCTATTATTTTATAAAAACAACCATAAAAAAGGGCTTTTTATTTCGCCTGTTTGACATTCAAAATTTCTTAAAAAAAAGCATTGATAGCAGACAACCACATGATGAACAAATGCCCATCACACATTCAGATGAAATTGCACAAACTGTTCGCTTTATCAATGCCTATATTGAAAAATCTTCTCAATTACTAAGTAACGTGAAACAAGGAGAAATCGAACTTGAGAGGACATTACAGGAGTTTGAAGTCAATTCAAAACAAATGCTTTCAGATATGGAACAGATTAACAATACAGGCAATGAAATTCTCAACAAGGCTTCGGAATTAAACCATTATATTCATGAAATGAATAAATTTTCCGAAAATGTGGGTACAAATATCATTGGCATATCCGCCACAACCGAGCATGTCGCTGAAAACATGAATGAAACGTCAGAATCCATTGATAAAATGACTGCGTCAGTCGGCTACATTGCGAGAAGCACAGAAGAGGGGATGAACATATCTGAAAATATCATGGAAATGGCAGCGCAGGCCAATACGACAATCAATTCACTTGGAGAGGCTGCAAAAGAAATTGGAAAGGTCACAGGTGTGATCAAGCGAATTGCAGTACAAACCAATTTACTGGCATTGAATGCGTCAATAGAAGCCTCAACCGCTGGTGAAGCTGGAAAGGGGTTTGCAGTGGTGGCCAATAAGATAAAACAATTTGCCAGTCAGAGTGCGACATCAGCAGAGGATATTGCCAGCCGAATTGAAGGTGTCCATTCAAAAACAGAAAATGCCATTGAGGTAATCAATAATATTTCAGATACAATTGACATGGTCAGTGTAACAATTGGCTTTATTGCTGATGCTGTGGATCAACAAAACCGATCTGCTGGAAAAATCAGCCAAAGTGTTCAAAACAGTGATTCTGGTTCCAAACAAATCGCAAGAAGCATATCAGAAGCCGCTGATATCATTGAAAGCCTGTCAAAATATACCCTTAAATCCACCAGTGGTGCCCAGGATATGACATCTATGATCCAGGGCCTGAACGACAAAACACAGAGTACCAAACGTTTTTCCCGCCAGATGGCAACTAAAATTCAGGAATTGAATCGGTTTGTGGAGAAGATGTATCATTAGATGGATTTCCTTTCACCCTGCTACGCTGTTCCTGTATTTGCTGGAATTAATTCATTCTCAATGAACGCCTTTGAAAGATCGACTTTCAGGGAATGCGCCCGAATGCGCTCCCTTCCAGGACTTTATAATACTGACAAAACAAAACAGTTCTCCTTTTGTACGCGTGTTGTATCGAGTATCTATCCATATTATTGTCTGGTTGAATTAATAATAAGATGCGCGTTCAACGCATCATGAAATTTTTTATCGGTCATCTGTTCAATATCCTTTTGAACACTTTCATATTGGGCAATCATGGTTTCGGCCAGTGGTGTCAACTGAGATCCCCCGCCAGATGCCCCGCCGCTTTTTCTGATAAGTAATTTTTTACCAAGGCGTTTTTCTGTTGCAGTTATTCTTGCCCATACAGCGCGGTAGCCCATTTTCAATGATTTTGCCGCGGAATTAATAGACCCGTGTTGTTTGATTGCCCTCAAAATTCTTAACCGGCCTGTGCCAAACACAACATTCCCTTCCATGTCTTCAATCCAAATCTTTGATTTTGTTTGTAATGGTTTGTTTTTTTGCGCCATGTTATTCCTTTCAAATAATTGTTTTTTTATTTTTTTTCTAAGGAATGCTCGAAAAATAAGCTATAGCGTTTGTGTAAAAACTATTGTCGATCATCAGTCACAATATTCCATTGACGTACAGCAGGCAATATTCCGGCCTGGTGCAAATGAGAGAGAACGTGTGTCCAAACCCTTTCCAACGCAATGACTTTATTGCCATAATTTTTCACTGTAAAGGAAACAAGATATTTTGCCGCCCAATCTGTCAGCCCCATAAACCTTGTGAGCGGCTCAGGTACTTTTTCTACAATTTGCGATGATGACACGGCTGAGAATAATATATTCTTTATTTTTTCAGCATCATATTTTGAATCCACATAAACATCAAACCAAAGCCGAACGAGATCATCCGGATAATGATAATTATGGATGACTGATTCTGAGGCAATACTGTTGGGAATGCTTAATATACAGTCGTCACGTGTCATGAGACGTGTGGTACGCCAGGTAATATCCAGGATTTTGCCTTCATTGTAATCCCCTACCTTAACCCAGTCGCCAATGGTAAAAGGACGTTCCAGATTAATGGCAATGCCTGAAAAAATATTGGAGATATTGATTTGAATAGCAAGACCGATAATCATGGCAATAACGCCTGATGTGGCCAGTAAGCTTGTAATTTTTTGATCAAACACAAATGCCAGTATGCCTAATACTGTCAGGGTAAGAATCATAAAACTGGCAAATCGACGAATAATATTTGGAATTTTTTGTCGGGTTGTATGCTCAATCGGCTGCCATATAAGGAATTTGATAAAAGAATTTAAATAAAAGGCTGGCACAATCCACCATAATGAATCAAATATTTTACTCATTGATTCCAGGTAATAGGCATTGATTGACTCAATAAAATGATTCATTAAAAAGGATTCGGCGGACAATAAAAATAAAATGCTGATACAAAGTGATGCCGATAAATATATTATTGGAAAGAATTGAAATACCGTTGACTTCTGCGTGAATTGATTCTTAAATACCAGTGATACCAATATCATGACGGCACAAATGATCATCCATTGTTCCGCATTATTTTCTGTAATCAAACCGCGAATAGACATTGATGATTTTTGAATGCGTATTCCGGCATTGAACATGGAATATGCCGCACTATGATCAGTGCTGTTTAAATATTCAAGTTTCCCTAAGGATTCTTTTTTTAAGATGGATTGAAATAACCAGGATTTGTCCAGACTCCATTCATGTAAACTGGAAATTACTTTATGTTCTCTTAAATTATGGATAAAACTGTCTCGTGCTTTTAGATCCATGCCCACACGATCAGGCACAAAAATGAGTTGATTGCGTTTCATGGTAGGATGATGAAACTGGAACCCCACAACCTGACATCGATGAACGGTATGACCACTTAAAAAATTGGTTTTAAAAAGCCCTTGAACCTGATAACGCCGATATTCGAGATGTCCATTGGTTTCAGTTTCTACAGGATTCCCCAGTTCAATTGGTTCTGCGGCATTGAGAAAAATCATTTGTGAGGTATCAATGTTGCCATGATATCGAAACCAGACATCAAAGGATATTTCGCACGTTCCCTGAATAGAAGATAAATTACGAATTTCATTGATATGAATTCCGGTGTATACCACACAGGTTTTGTAATAATTTTGACCATCAATCTTAATCAATGACTTGCGATTATTTTCTGACTCACTTTCTGATAAGAGAGACGGCACTGCCTGAAATTGCACATGTGCCGGAATAATTTTTTGATTACGATAATACCCCACAACCACTGGTTTAAGAGAATCGCCATTCCGGTCAAAACAGTTCAGCCCGGTAACACCTTCAATGGCATTATCAATATGATTGATCTCTGCCAGACCTGCCTGAATTTTCTTTCGATCCGACTCAATATCAATACCAGATATATGCTGCTTTTGTGCGGTATTGGCAATCATCATAATAGCATCATAGGCATGGGCCGCGATCCAGTCCGGTGCTTCACCATAACGTTCATGGAATGCATCGTAAAAAGCCAGGGAGGACACGTTGGAAATATCAAACAACAGATGTGTTGTGACATAAATACCATTGGAATAATAACCTGGAAACTGTCTTTCTTTTGGGTAAATTTGAAAACCTTTCCAAAATGCATCTGATGCGCATGAGTCTGGTACAATAATTGGAAGACAAAGACCAACATTTCGTATACGATAAATTAATTGATTGGCGAATCCCGCGTGGGCGGCAATAAATAAGACCACATCTTGTTTATTGCTTTTGACCTGTTGTTTGATGGATGTAATCACGCTTGAAAATTCGGATCGTAAATCAGTATCCGGATCAATACCTTTTACCAAAGCAATTTCGGCATTGTATTTTCGTCCGGTGGCTTCAAAAACAGTCGCCAGATAATTGCCATAGTCATTGTCTTCGTTAACAATTAAAATATGTGATTTGTTCAGAATATGAACAGCATAATTGGCAAGAAAACGTCCCTGGAGATGGTCATTAAAAACCAAGCGATAAAACCAGGGGTTGAATCGAGTTACTTTTACATTGGTTGACCCCGGGGTAATAATGGGAATTTCATGTTTTTTATACAGCATACCTGCTGCAAAGGAACAGGTGCTGAACCAGTGACCTATAACAGCTATGGCGTTGTTATCTGATATTATTTCTGACGCTTTTTTCAGTGCTAATGTGCGCGTGTTTTGATCATCATAAATATCTAACTGAACACACTTGCCATTGATTCCGCCAGAACGATTTATCTGATCCACATACAAATTCGCACCGTGACGCAACGAATGGCCAATCATATCTCCCTGTCCACTCATTGGCCCCACCATCGCAATATGAATGGGCGTTTTTGATCGGCAGGTCTGGGGAGGATGATATTTGATATATATCAATACTGTTAATGTGATGAGTATGAGAATACTGATGAGGCTGTTTCTTATCATGATCAACTCCGGGCATATTGTCGTTGCCGAAATACTTCATACATGGCAATTCCAGCCGCAACTGATGCATTCAGACTATCCAATGGCCCCATTTGGGGGATATGTATCATTTGATCACAAGTTTTGCAAACCAGCCGTCTGATGCCTTTTTGTTCACTGCCAATAACCAGTGCAGTCGGTTCCTCAAACTGGGCATCATGTATGGATAATTGAGCACTTGTATCCAGGCCAGATACCCAAAGGCCTTCGCTTTTTAATTCATCAATACATCGTACAAGATTGGTGATCCGTGCAATGGGTAAATGCTCCATTGCGCCAGAAGAAATTTTTGATACGGTTGCAGATAATGGCGTACTGTTATCTTTGGTTGTAATTAATCCGGTTACGCCTGCAGCGAGGGCAGTCCTGATAATTGCCCCCATGTTATGTGGATCCATGATTTGATCACAAATAATGATAAAGGCATGCGATTTAGTCATCTGAGAAATATCAACCAGAGGTAATGATGAAACATGCGCGACGATTTGTTGATGATCATCATGTTGGGCAAGATTTGATAATTTTGTTGACGATACTTGCGAAATATCTATGAAGCGTTTCCTGGCCATTTCAACAATGTCTGCCAAACGCGGGTTGCGGTTGCTCTGATTGATAAAAATCCGCGAAAAATTTCGTTTATTGGCAATTAAGGCTTCTTTTACCGGATGAATACCATAAAGGCATTTATGTGTGAATTTTGATTTCATGCGGAAATACTATCTTGCATTTTTTTCATAATCAGTTGCATATCATGCCATACCTCTTTTTTTTTGGATTCATTGCGAAGCAGATAAGATGGATGAAAGGTTGGCATCACTGGAATACCTTTATAATCATAAAAATGCCCGCGCATACTGGTAATTGAATTTTTTACATTTAAGAGTGCCTGTGATGCCGTGCTTCCTAAAGTACAGATGATTTCAGGTTGAATAATATCCAGTTGTGTTTTTAAAAATTCGATACATTCTGCCATTTCATCGGGCTCAGGCCGTCTGTTATCTGGCGGACGACATTTCAAGATATTACAAATATAGACCATATCCCGATTCAAATGCATGGCATGGATGATGCGTGTCAGTAATTGTCCGGCAGCACCTACAAAAGGTTTACCAGTCTTGTCTTCATCAAACCCGGGTGCTTCGCCCACAAAAACGACACGTGATTTTGGATCGCCCGCACCAAAAACAATTTGTGTGCGGGTTTGGTGTAGTTTACATTTTGTGCAGGCTTTGACTTCTTTTAACAGTGCGGTAAGGGTATCGTTGGTTTTTTTGAATGTTTCGTTTCGCGTAATTTGAGTGTGAGGCCTTGCGACTGATGATTGTTTTTCAGGAACTTCTCTTGCTTGTTTCGAGATAATGGGACGTTCCCATTTGTGAATGCATTGTAAGGATGATTCTTCAATATCAGCCCCAGTGGCACCCATCTGTTTTAAATATTTAAGAAAACAATTGATATCCTCATAGATTGAGGTATCAGAATTTTGAATGGTGATATCAGTATTCAATGACCAGATTGTCCTCCAGTTTTCTAATGCGCGCAATTAATGGTTCAACAGTGCTGTTGCGATCCCATACAATAAATATAATCAAGCAGATAATTAAAAATAGCAATGCATAGATAATCCATGTCAAATGACTAGTGTCCAGTGCCTTTTCAGTTTTAATCAAACTGTCTGTAATATTTTGATCGTGACGATTCAATTCTTTGGTCAACTGCTTGACCAGTGATTGTAATTCAATCTGTTGTTCATGTTTGATCTCAAGCACCTGGCTGCTCATTTTGTTCATGGCATCATCAATTTCTTGTTTAAACTGGCTAAAATTATTCTTCAACTGACGGATGGTATCGTTGATATCTGAATTTAATTGGGCGTTGGTATTGGAGATCAGGTTTTTGACATTGGTTTCAATTGCATTCATTCGGTCTTGTTGGGCAGTCAACTGGTCATTTAGAATTTTCTGAAAGTCAGGCTTGTCCTGTGAAGCCTGTTTGTTAAACTGACTCAGTTGCTCAACAATGGATTCCATTTTTAACCGAATATTATTTCCCGATTCTTCAAGGACTGAATACCGACTGGACTGATATGACATCAAGGATTTTTGCACATCCTGAACAAGGACACGAATTTCATTTATCTGGTTTTCACCTTCAGTTTTATATGATTGTAAAGTATTACCAACATTTTGAGTGACTTGAGACAGCGATGTATTGAGATTTGCCTGTAAGGTATTTATTTGCCTGTCTATCTCAGATCGAACAAGTTCCTGGTCATTTTTATTGCGATCAGAAAACTGTTTCCATTGTTCTTCTATTTCTTGTTGAATGGCAGTGAATTGTTGGGTAACATCAGATTTTAATTGCTTTTGCAGGCCGGCTTGTGTCTTGATGCCCTGATCAAGATTGTTTATTGATTTTTGTTGTTGTTTCTGGTGACGTATGATGTCATCAATTTTACTTTCTATAACACTGCTTTTTTGTTTTGTAGTTGCTGACTGTTTTTGAATCGTTTTTTGATCATGTGGTTGATTATCGGCAATGGCCTGAGATAATGTCAACATAGTCAAAATGATCATATTCATCATTAAAATGGTTGATTTCTTCATTGAAATTCCTCCGAATTTTTCGTTAAACTGTCATAAGTTCGGAAAAAAATCAATAAAAAATTTAAATGTCAGGAATACTGGAGAAATCAGATCCCCATTTTGAGCAAATGGTATCAAAATTTAAAGACTTGGACGCCAGTCATTAAAAACAAAGATCATCCCAATTGAAACTTATTTTTTGAGAATTACCTTGACATTCTTTTGCGTCCTGCATACTTTTGTGATGTATTTTATTATCATCCAACTATGGTTTTTCCATTCACATAAAGTGTCGTAGACCCGAAAAATCAAAGTTTTGAATGATCATAATTCAATAAAACTGGGATTTTTTTAATAACAACATGAAACTCAAACAACTTGAATTATCCGGGTTTAAATCCTTTTGCGATAAAACAAAAATTCAGTTTCCGCTAGGCGTGTCAGGCATTGTTGGACCCAATGGTTGTGGGAAAAGCAATATACTGGACGCGCTTCGATGGGTGATGGGCGAGCAAAGCAGCCGTCAACTTCGCGGGAAATCTATGGATGATGTCATTTTTGCCGGAACTGAAACACGTGCGCCATCCAATAAAGCTGAAGTATCGTTAACCCTGATCAATGACAATGATCAATGCCCGGAAGAATACAACGACCACAAATATATCATCATTACCCGCAGTTTAAATCGAAAAGGTGAGAGTGGTTATTTTATCAACAAAAAACCGGCGCGTTTGAAAGATATTCAGAATTTGTTGATGGGCAGCGGCATGGGATCACGAACCTATGCGATCGTTCAACAAAATAACGTGGGAGCGATTACTGAAGCCGGGCCAGATGAACGTCGGATTTTTATTGAAGAAGCTGCGGGTATCATGCGTTATAAATATCAGAAAAAAGAAGCCCTCCGAAAACTCGATTCAACCAACCAGAATTTACTTCGCGTGAAAGATATTGTTGATGAAGTTTCCAAACAAATGAAAAGTGTCCAGCGTCAGGCAGAAAAGGCAGAGCGATTCGGTAAACTTCAAGAACGTATTTATTATCTGGATGTGTCTGCGTCGATTATTCGTAAGGAGACAATTCAAAAAAATATCAAAAAAACCGACAGCTTGCTTGATTCTTTGCGCAATCAGGGGACTGAGCAGGAAAATAGACTTCAGGAGCTTAATGATGCCATTGAAAGCATTCAGCGTGAACGTCTGGTAAAAGATAATAAAATTGCCGAACAACGTGCAAGGCATTTTGACCTTCAAAGACGCATCGACAAAATGGAAAATGATCGATCTTATGGCCAAAAAGATCTGGAACGTTTAAAACTTGAAATCAGTAATCTGGAAAACTCACAAAAAGACCAGGAACAAAGAAATTTTGAAATAACCGCTGAAATGGATCGGGTCGGTAAAGAAAAAGATCATCTGACTGAAGAACTTGCAGATATTCAAAAACGTATTCGGGAAGAAGAAAAAACCTCGCAGGATATGCGTGATGAACTTGATAAATTGAACAATCGCCTGGAAACATCCAAAGGCAGTCTGATGGATCTTTTGGCGCAGGAAGCCCGATTCAAAAATGTTCAAAAGAATGCAACAGAAAGCAAAGCATCACTGGATGAACGTTTTCAACGTGCCCGATCTGAGGAAATACAGGCCAAAAGAAGAGTGACCGAATTAACCAATAAATCAAAAGCCGCAGAGGAAACCCTTGAACAGCTTAAAGAACGAAATGCTGAAATCGAATTGACCATTGAAGATCTCCGAGATCAACTGGATCAAAAAAGACACCAACTGTCTCAGCAGATAAAAAAAGTTCAAAATATGGATATCAGTCGCAGTAAAATTAAGTCTAAATATCAAACACTTAAAAAGATGGATGAAAACCATGAATGGTTTAAAGGGGGAATTAAGGCGATCATGGCACGTCAGCAGGTGGATGACCGGATTCTGGCACTGATTGTTGATGTTGTTGAACCATTTCGATACTATGAGGACGCGCTTGAAGTGGCTTTGGGTGAAGCACTTCAATTTGTGGTTGTAAAAGACGCTGCAACAGGTATTGATGCCATGAATTATCTTAAAAATAATAATGCCGGACGCAGTGGCTTTTTACCAAATAAAACGGATAAACAATTCGCCAAAACAAAATGGCCCAAAGATGTGAATCAATCGGTAAAACCCTTGTTAGATTGTATATCGATAAAAAAAGGGTTTGAGAACTCTATTGAGCATTTATTGGGTAATGTGCTTGTTGCAAAAGATATTGATCAGGGCATTGCTGCATGGAAAGCATATCCGGATTGTCGCGTGGTTACCCAGTCTGGAGAAATAATTTCGGAAAAAGGAATTCTCATTGGGGGAAGTAAAACCGAAGGTATTATTGCTAAAAAGCAGGAAGTAAAGCAACTGGAAGCCCAATTGAAAGAACTTGAAGATGAATTAATTAATTCAAAACTGGTCCAGCAAAATATGGAAAACGATCTCAAGGACGTTGAAAGTGAGTTGCAAAGACAATCTCATACGTTGAACACACAGCGAAACAATGAAATTGAATCTGAAAAACAATTGTATCGTCTGGAAGAAGACTTGAAGCATGCCCGTCGCAACCTCGATTTTTTAAGTGATGAATGTAAAAGACTTTCTGGTGAGGAAACAGCCATCAATGAAAAAATCTCCAAGAGTGATCAGGCATTGAACGATGTGACTAAAGAAATTGAAGAAACCCAGCAAGTTATTTCCAAAACATCAACTGACTTAACCAGACACACCGAGCAGATGGAATCTTATCAGCAAAAAGTGATGGATTTTAAACTGGATGCGACCAATGTTCAGGCCCAGCTTGAAAGTCAGGTCAGTACCTTACGACGTCTGAAAACATTCGAAAGTGAAGGTCAGGCGCGTGAAAATCAGCTGGTTGATGATATTCGAGAAAAAACACGTCAGATCAGTGCATTAAAAAAACAGGTTGAAGAATATGATGAATATCTTCAGGTGCGGCGCACTGAACTGAAACAGCTTGAAGAAAACCTCTCGGAATCTCAGGCAGAATTTGAGCTTATCGCCAAACAGATGGAAGAAAACAATGCGTCAATGTCTCAAATAAAAGGGGCACAGGCGCAGACACAGCAAAAAATCCAAGCATTGGAGCTGGAACAATCGCAACGAAAGCTTAAATTAGAAAATATTGACGCCCGAATTAAGGAACGATTTGATCAGGACCTGGTAGAAATTCAAAAAGATTTTGAACCAGAAACAAAAATGCCTTTAACAGAGATCGATAAAGAATTGACTGCGTGCCGAAAAAAAGTCAATCAAATTGGTTCGGTTAACATGGATGCAATTGAAGAATACAAAGCATTGGAGGAACGTTTCGAGTTTCTGAGCAGAGAGCAGACCGATTTAAAAACCGCCGTGTCAGATCTTCACAAGGTGATACGAAAAATAAATAAGATCTGTCGAGAACGATTTGTTGAAACCTTTAATCAAATTAATGAAAAACTCAATGAAGTATTTCCACAGCTATTCCAGGGGGGATCCGCCAGGCTGATGATGACAGACCCTGAAAAACCATTGGAAACCGGTGTCGAGTTTATGGTCCACCCGCCTGGTAAGCGCCTGACACGCCTGACATTATTGTCTGGTGGTGAAAAAGCACTGTCAGCCATTGCATTTATTTTTTCCATATTTTTAATTCGTCCGGCGGCCTTTTGTGTAATGGATGAAATTGACGCTCCCCTTGATGAAGCCAATGTGGGGCGATTTAATCGATTGCTGAAAATTATTGGTGAGCAATCTCAAATAATTATGGTAACTCATAATAAAGGAAGTATGGAATTTGCGGATATCCTGTTTGGCGTTACAATGGAGCAGAAAGGTGTGTCAAAGCTAGTTTCTGTCAATCTGACAAGTGACCATTTTAATTAATTAGCCAACAGGTATGCACTATTTGATCGATTTTCTTCGCCATTCATTCATTTTGTTGATTTATGGAATAGATTGATTTGTCAAATGGTTCCAGTTTTGCATATAAAAAATACTTATCATGAAAAAGATATGCAAGACATTACTCATTTCTTTGATTTTTTGCTATTTTCCAACCTATGCAATATCAAATAATGCCACACGCCAAAATGCACACCCCCATGATAAAGAACAAATTATTTATAATGCTTCAAATCCGACAAGCATAAACGATATTAACAAACCTGATCGGCCTGATTCAATTTTTTCCTTTGAAATATCAAAAGGACAACTTGACTTCAAAATCATTAATTTCAGAACTTTTGATCTCGGCCCGAGGCTAAAATACTACATATGAAAACAAACTGATTCAAGCAGATTAATTTAATGCAAATATTACGGCATATATATTGCATTTTATTAGCTTTTTATAGTATATACGTCATTTATGGTAAAATATGATTACAGGAGTCAAATATGATTACAAAAAGCAGTATATGCTCTAACGAACGAATAATATCAGTACTAAAAGCTACAGAAGAAGTAAATGCCTTAAAAGACGTTGATGCAATACTGGATAAAATATTGTTAGAATCCAGAAAAATAGCCAATGCTGATGCAGGCTCAATATTTTTGGTAAAAGATAATCAACTGGAATTCAGTTATGTCCACAATGATACCTTTTTTTCAATGGACAAAACAAATGCAGATTTGTATATGGATATGAGGATTCCCATTAACACATCATCAATAGTTGGTTATGTTGCAACAAGTGGTAATCCATTGCATATTGATGATGCTTATCGTATTGATTCTACAAAACCGTATCAATTCAATCCGGCTTATGACAAAAAATCGGGGTATCATACAAAGTCAATTTATACCCTTCCATTAAAAGATTTTGATGGCAATGTCGTTGGGGTCATGCAATTAATTAATGCAAAAACAGAACGTGGTGAAATAATCCCCTTTACCCAGGAACATCGCATGCTTGTACCGCTTTTTGCTGGAAATGCCTCAATTGCCATTGAACGGGGTAAAATGAATCGTGAACTTATTCTCCGTATGGTCAAAATGGCTGAGCTCAAAGATCCCACTGAAACAGGCGCGCACGTCCAGCGCGTGGCAGGTTACTGCGTAGAAATTTACACACAATTAGCACACAACCGTGGCATTGATATAAAAACCATCCGAAAAAATAAAGATCTCATTCGTTTGGCATCAATGCTACACGATGTCGGCAAAGTGGGAATAACAGATTTAATTTTGAAAAAACCAGGTAAACTGACAGATGAAGAATATTCCGTAATGAAATGGCATACTGTCTATGGCGCACAACTATTCATTCATACGACATCAAGCCTGGATAAAATGGCATGTGATATCGCATTGAATCATCATGAACGTTGGGGCGGTGGCGGATATCCGGGAAAAATTGAAAATTATTACTCAAAAAATATACAAATGGGTGAAACTAAAAAAGGAAAAGAAATTCCTTTGGAAGCTAGAATCACAGCATTGGCAGATGTTTATGATGCGTTGTCATCCAAAAGATCTTACAAAGATCCCTGGCCAGAAGAAAAAATTTTAAATATTATTGAAAAAGACACAGGTAGTCATTTTGATCTTGAAGTATCCGAGGCATTTTTTCAAATTCATGATGTTATTCTCGCAATTCGGGCAAAATACAAGGATCAGCAGGAAATTGACCAGGAAGAACGGATTAAATAGCTGACATGGTAACGTTCAGCCTTTAAGCTGTCTAATTGCTGCGGCATAGTCACTCTTACCAAATATTGCCGAACCAGCTACAAAAATATCACAACCGGCACGCGCTATTTTTTCAACGGTGTTTATGCTCACACCACCATCAACTTGTATTTCAATATTCAAATCATTTTCGATAATTATTTGCTTTAAGGCTTTGATTTTATCCAGTGTATTTGGTATAAAAGATTGCCCACCGAAACCGGGATTAACACTCATTAGAACAACATATTTCAACTCCGCAATGATCCATTTAAGACTCTCAATGGATGTTGATGGATTTAAAGCAACGCCAGGAACAACTTTATTTTCAATCAGGCACTGAATGCTTCTGTTTAAATGTGGACATGTTTCAGCATGTATTGAAATCATGTCAGCACCAGCATCAGCAAATTCTGATATATACTGGTCCGGATTTTCAATCATTAAATGTACATCCAATGGAAGCTTCGTAACTTTTCTGACAGCACGCACAACCAATGGCCCCATTGTAATATTGGGAACATAATGACCATCCATCACATCAATATGTATCATGTCAGCATCGGCTTTTTCCACGGCTGAAATCTCATCTCCCAATCTAGAAAAATCGGCTGCCAATATTGATGGTGAAATTTTTCTCATAATATATGCCTACCTTATATTTGTGCTAATAAAACTTCGAATCAACCAATTCCTCATCCTGATATACATAAACTGATGCATCACAGCTATTTGGAATAATAATATGAACTTTATGTGCAGGGCGTAAGAAATCATCAAATACATGTATGGTCACACCAAAAATGTTGAGTCGAATGAGAACATGCTTTTGCAAAAAGCCATTTGGCACAGTGTAAACAAAAAGAGAAACACCACTTTTTACAATCGTTTTATTTTGTTTTTTTCGATTAATTGTCAAATACACTGGCTCATCTTTTGTGATCGCATATCCAAATACAGGTTTTTGCTTGAGTATTCTGTTCTCTGGCCATTGATCATCTGATTGATATTGAACGGCAAGCGGTTGTATATTTATTTGACTCAGTGTCATTAAACATTCTTCAAGGGATACACCTGAAAAATCAGGCATTTGATATATTTTGTTTCGATTTCCCCGACTCACCAACAAATTAATACATGTATTGCGTGTTACATTAGAACCTGCTTCAGGATATTGACTGACTATTATATCATTATCAATATATGCGTGATACACTTTCGTTGTCACCCCCCGACACAATCGATTTTTATCAAGAAGAATCAGTGCTTTTTCGATACTGACTCCTCTCAAATCAGGTATTTTTAGCCACTTACTCCCTTTAGAAAGGACGATTGATACATCTCTACCAATTTTAACTTCAGTTCCCGGTTTTGGATATTGATATATCACATAATTTTTAGGAATTGATGAATGATATTCAGTACCTTCAACTTTTGTATTCAGCTGATTTTCACTTAATAACTCCAGTACGTAAATAATATCTTTTCCAGATACGTCAGGGATAATAATTTTTTTTTCACTTTTGACAAATAATGATACTGAAATAAATGTTGTCGATATGAAGACGACAATAAATGTAATCAAACCTATTGTAATCTGAATTGATTGTTTGAGCATTGTCCACAATTAGATATATCAGGTAAAATTTAAACGTTTCATTTGAATCAATAACAAACGGCTTACCCAGGCATCAGTCGCTGCATATGTTATTTGTTGTTTTGAAAGTCGTTTTTTTCCCCAATTTGACTTTTGACAGGATTTTGATATTCTAAATCCTAATAAATTTACTGCAAGGTTTCGCAATCCATTTGTTTGCAGCCCAATCGCCTTGCTTATCTCTCCAATATCTACAAAACCGGCATCATTAAAATCGCTCAATCGTTTCAAACCCATGATATCATCACGAACAGCGACACCTGATTTTATTCGGTTTGCATCAGAGAGTATGGATTGTAATATTTCAGGAAAAAATTCCTTTGAGATTTGAAAGATCAATACAACATCACGTGTTGCTAATTGCAATAATGAAGGCGGATTATTTTTTCCCTTTTTGAATGATGGTTGTGTTTCAGTATCAAAACCATACATATTTTCATTTTCCAATATTCTTTCAGCCTGAAACTCCATCATTTTTTCAAAAGAATTAATTAAATATATAGTTCCATCAAATTGCCTTATTGGAAATTCATTTATTTCCGTTTTAGTAAATTTATGCAAAAACTTTTGAGGGACGATAATTTTCTTTTCAGATTGCATGTTAATCTTTCTAATAACCAAACAACATACGAATATTTTTTCGCTTATATTAATGTAATCTTTGTTAATATTCGTAAGTTATTATATACGATATTTCCTGTTACATTGTATAGTTATTTTAAATAATTATTAGTCAGAGAGATTTATTGGCACAAACGTTCGATACAAACTAATGGCAAAATAAACGAAAATATATATCAATAGTATAAATTCAAAAAAGGCATTGGATTCAGGGCTGATCCAAAGCATATACGCAGCAGATATTGACCATAAAACCGAAAATGCAAGCATCAACCCTTTTAAAATATTATTTTTTATTAAATAATGCGGCCTTGAAAGATATACATATTTGATTGGAACAAATACCAATATACCTAACAAAACAATAATTCCGAAATTAAACCATGGATTTTGTTTCCAAATGAACAAATAAAACGCAACAATATTCCAATAGCTTGGAAATCCTTTAAAAAAATGATCACTTGTTTTGGCATCTATTTGAGAAAACTGATACGAAGAAGAGATAGCGATTATCCCGGCACTGACAATACTAAAACCAAACGGAAGCAACTCACTTTCAATAAGAAAAAAAAATGCGGGAACAATAACATAATTCACATAATCAATTATGTTATCTAACATGGCACCATCGATTCCTGGAACAGCCTCTTTGACCTTAACTTTACGTGCCATGAAACCATCTATAGAATCAATAAATATGGCAGCAGCCATCGACCAAAATGCAAGTTTAAAATTCCACCAGTATATAGCATAAAGTGCTAAAAGACTAAATACAGCACCTGTTGCTGTAAAAAAATGAACCATCCATGCACTTATTTTTCTTACCCCTGAAATATTTAGAGTTTCAGGAAGTTTGTTGTCTGTTTGGTTGTTCATTCGTTAGTGTTCCAATTAAATTGCTCATGAATTCTCGTATGTTAATGTCACCATTTATTTTTTCTTTTTCAATATGATATTGGGCGTATGTATAAGTACGGAGAAAATTAAATGAAGTTATATCATTTTTTAGAATCAGAATTTACAGATTTAATAGAATTTACAGAATTAAGAAAATATTAGAGTATTTATATCTCAATTCTTAATTCTGTTAATTTTGATTATAAAAAAAAGGATTACAATTGTTTAATTATTCTCCTAACTTGTACTTACGACCTATGATATTTTTATTGTGAAGAGACGTAACAATCATTTTCTCTTCACATACATTTCTAACAGTTCGATCAGATTTAACAAGATTTGGTGTTTTCGAGGTTTTCTAAGTATTATTTTAATAAATTTTATATCGTAGTCTTTTTACGTATCATTATTTACTGAAATCTTCAATAAAAAGTACAAAAAAAAAGGCCCGCAATTTGCGGACCTTTTTTATAAATATTTTCGGCAATGTCCTACTCTCCCACATAGCCTCCTATGCAGTACCATCGGCGCTGAAAAGCTTAACTTCCGTGTTCGGGATGGTTACGGGTGTATCCTTTCCGCTATAATCACCGAAAAAAGTATTCTTTTTTTTCAAATTTAAAATAATTATATAAGAAATACGTTAAAAAAATTGTGGCCAAGCCTCACGACCAATTAGTACTGATAAGCTAAATCCATTACTGAACTTACACTTTCAGCCTATCAAGCTTGTCGTCTTCAAGCGGTCTTCAGTCTTATATTTTGCAATATA
>Ga0272440_1000026_pt1 | contig 134623 bp, 98 predicted proteins | sample SSMMMBAug17_FD_192440 | JGI IMG/M metagenome (GOLD analysis project Ga0272440, IMG submission 192440) | Marine sediment archaeal communities from Little Sippewissett salt marsh, Falmouth, MA, United States - SSM-MMB-Aug17 | ecosystem: Environmental > Aquatic > Marine > Wetlands > Sediment ... | reverse complement strand
AGCAGTTTATCAGTTTCTTTAAGCTGACGATCAGTTTCTTTGATTTGTTCTTTAAGCTGACGATCAGTTTCTTTAAGTCGGCGATCAGTTTCTTTGATTTGTTCTTTAAGCTGACGATCAGTTTCTTGAAGATGCTCTTTGAGCCGTTGATCAGACGCTTTACTAGATTCAATATATTCATAAAATAAATTCCATACATCCTTATAATCTATAGATTTTTTTTGCATTTCTACACTCCTTTATCATTTAACATTTTTGACATGCGTGGTTAACCCATCTAATATATGATTTGCTCATACAAACGATTACCAAAAAAAATAGCTTGACTTCTATACTCCCGAAAACTTATGAACACTGAATCATTATCATATTAAGAAATAATTACAAGATTTTTAATCTTGCAATTTCCCAGTATCCCAATTATAATAATTAATATTTAACTTCACTGCGCGTTACCGGGCTCTGCCTGGGAACAAAAAATGTCAATTACTCAGGTGATTTCATAAAAAAAATTAAAAGGTTAAGTTATATCATGACAAATGTTTTTTCTTTCATGCGATTAAGGCAAACCGATCGGTTTGCCTATATTGGAAGATGGGCGATTTATTTTATCGCAATTGGTTTGATTGCAGGTCTGGGTTCAATCATTTTTCACTTATTATGCCAACTGGGCATCCATTTCTTTATGGATATGTTTGCCGGATATCGTCCCCCCACTCCGGCTGGTGAACATCATTTGTTGATTCCAACAGATACGCCATTAAATAAATGGTTGCTTTTAATTTTACCTGCTTTGGGAGGTCTTGTAAGTGGATGGCTGGTCTATACCTTTGCGCCTGAAGCTGAAGGACATGGTACAGATGCTGCAATTGATGCGTATCATCGTAAGGGAGGCTATATTCGCAGCCGTGTTCCATTTATTAAAACAATTGCTTCTGCAATTACATTGACAACCGGTGGATCTGGTGGACGTGAAGGGCCAATTGCTCAAATTGGCGCGGGATTTGGATCTTTTTTGGCCACGCAATTGAAACTATCCAGCCGCGACAGGCGTATAATGATGGCTGCGGGTATTGGTGCAGGTGTTGGCAGTATTTTTCGTGCCCCCTTAGCGGGTGCATTATTTGCGGCTGAGGTTTTATATCGTGATCCTGAATTTGAGTCTGAGGTTATTCTTCCAGCAGGTTTGTCTTCAGTAGTAGCTTACTGTCTTTTTTGCCTGACATTTGGTTGGGGCTCATTATTTGAATCTCCTGATTTTATTTTTCGAAATCCTTTAGAACTTGGACCTTATCTGATACTGGCATTAATTCTGGTTCTCATGGGTGTTTTGTATATTAAATCATTTTATGGCATCACTGCTTTGTTTAAAAAGTTAAATATGCCCAACCATTTTAAACCTGTTCTTGGAGGGATGTGTACAGGCATTATAGGATTCTTTTTACCTTGGACACTGGCTTTTGGTTATGGTTATGCCCAGCGGGCATTATATTGTGATTTGTCCGTACCATTTCTTTTATCTTTAGCATTTGGTAAAATTCTCACGACTTCCTTTTCCATTGGTTCAGGTGGAAGCGGCGGCGTTTTTGGACCATCAGTGGTGATTGGCGGCGCTACTGGCGGGGCTGTGGGTTTAATTTTCCATGCATTAATGCCAAATGTGGTTTCTCAACCGGGTGCATTTGTCATTGTTGGTATGGCTGGTTTTTTTACTGCGGTTTCCAATACGCCCATTTCAACAATTATTTTTGTCAGTGAAATGACCAATTCTTATCATTTATTATTACCCAGCCTTTTAGTTTGTTCAATTGCGCATCTGGCATCAAAAAAATGGACGATATACGAAAAGCAGGTCCAAAACATGATGCATTCACCCGCACATTCAGGAATGTTTTTTGTGGATGTATTACAGGAAATCCGCGTGTCAGATCTTAAAGAGCGTTTCAAACAGGTGAAATGTATTCCAGAGAAGATGTTGTTTATTGACTTTAAAGAGTTTTTTGCAACAACCAAACAGCATTATTTTCCAGTAGTAGATAACAATAACCGCTTGCGCGGCATATTTTCCAGTACTGACATTCGTTCAGTTCTGTTCAAGCCCGAAATTGAACATCTTATTGTCATGAAAGATATTGCGCATAGTGACATTATTACGACATGTCCTGCTGATAATTTAAATTCTGTCATGCGAAAATTAACAATGAGCAATATAGACAGTTTGCCAGTTGTTGATAACAATGATAAAACAAAATTATTGGGGATGCTGAATCGCAGGGAGGTCATTGCATTTTATAATCAGAGAGTTGAAGAAATGAAAGCACATCAGAAATAATAATCTATAGACTTTAAGATAAAGATTTTGGCAACGCAGTCCAAAATCTTTATCTTAAAGTCTATATAAAAATGTATTCACAACACAGGACTACTTTTTGCAATACAATTATGTTTAATTCATTGTATCGGTTTTTTGGTTTTTTATACATAAAATATTAATTAGAGTTAGAATATCATGCACGAAATACCAAGTTTTGACATCCAGGATAAAATTTTTGAAAGTAACCACACAATCATTTATAGAGCCATTCGCAAAGGCGATGACCTGCCTGTGGTATTAAAAATTCTTCATAGTGAATATCCATCACCAGAAGAAATTAATCGCTTTCAACATGAATTCAATATAATCAAAAAACTTGAAGATACCAGCGGCGTTATAAACGCGCATCATATTGAAAAATATCAAAATACGCTTGTGATGGTTCTGGAGGATTATCAGGCAAAATCTCTGGACCATTATATTGAAGCCCAAACATTTCCTTTTGAAGACTGTTTGAACATTGCCATACATATTTCAGGTATTATTGATGACATCCATAAACAAAATATTATCCACGCCAATATCTACCCGGCGAATGTACTGATCAACGATGCTGCCGAACAGGTAAAATTAATTGATTTTGGTTCTGCTGCTGAAATATCCCGCAAACATCCAGTTGTTTCTAATGTTGATCTTAAATGGATTCATCTGGCTTATGCATCCCCTGAATTAACAGGACGAATGAATCGTGCGGTGGATTATCGTACTGATTTTTACTCATTTGGAATTATGCTTTACGAGCTTTTATCTGGGAAAAAGCCCTTTTACAGCGAGGATTCTCTGGAATTAATCCATTCTCAAATCGCCAAGCAACCCACGCCATTGCATCAGGTTGACCCCCAAATACCGCGTCCCCTATCTGATATTGTAATGAAATTATTGTCCAAAACAGCGGAAAATCGTTATCAGAGTGCAAGCGGCATTCAATCAGATTTAAAAGAATGCCTGGTTCGTTATCGATCTACCAACAAAATTCTGCCTTTTGAAATTGCCAAAAATGACATTCGCAATGTGTTTACACTTCCTCAAAAACTCTATGGTCGTGAAATCGAAGTTAAAGAATTACTTCAGGCCTTTGATCGTATTTCAACAACTGAATCTGGTATGAAAAATACCAGTGAAATGATCATGGTATGCGGCTATTCTGGTATTGGAAAAACATCACTGGTCAATGAAATGCAGAGTTCAATTATCCGAAAACATGGATATTTCATTTCTGGCAAATTTGATCAACTTCAGAGGAACATTCCATACAGTGCTGTTGCTGCTGCGTTTTCTGAACTGATGCGTCAGATATTGACTGAAAGTGAGGCCAATCTCACCTTATGGCGGAAAAGATTGTTTCAGGCATTGGGTAATAATGCTCAGGTTATCATTGATGTGATTCCTGAGCTTGAACTTGTTGTGGGAAAACAGCCTGAAGTTGCAGAATTACCGCCTGCTGAAGCGCAAAATCGTTTTAACATCTGGTTTAAAAAATTTATAAATGTTTTTGCCACACCGGAACATCCCCTTGTTATTTTTATGGATGACCTTCAATGGGCAGATGCGGCATCATTGCAGTTAATTCATGTAATGATGGCCTCTCAGGATCATTCATTATTATTTATTGGTGCTTATAGAGATAATGAAGTCGGCGGTGCGCATCCATTGATATTAACCCTGGATGAAATTCGAAAATCAGGAGTTTTGGTCAATCAATTATCATTATCACATCTGGAATTAACCCATATCAACCAGTTAATCTCTGATACGCTTAATTATCTTCAAGAACGTACATCTCATTTGTCAGAACTGGTACTTGCCAAAACAAATGGAAACCCCTTCTTTATCAATGAATTTCTCAAATCTTTGTATGGAGACAATTTACTGGCCTTTGATCAACAGAATGGTGTCTGGGAATGGGATCTTGAAAAAATTCAGGCCCAGGGCATTACTGACAATGTTGTTGAATTGATGGCAGGTAAAATCCAAAAGCTGGATACCAAAACGCAAAAAGTGCTGAAAATGGCATCAAGTATCGGCAATCAATTTGATTTGGAGACCCTGAGCATTGTCAATGAAACCCAGTCGGATAAAACCCTTGATGCCCTTGAAAGTGCAATATCAGTTGGATTGATCGTCCAATTGGATAAAACAAAATTACCCATCAGTTCAGATCATGCTTCACAAACGAAAGCATTGTTTAAATTTTCTCATGATCGCATTCAACAGGCAGCTTATTCTCTTATCGCAGAAGAAGACAAAAAAGGTCTTCATTGGCGTATTGGCAATCTGTTAATGGAACATATTCCTAAAGATCAGCATGAACAGCGCATTTTTGATATTGTAAATCAGCTCAATTTTGGAGTGGATCGGGCTTTAAACAGGCAAGAGCGTACCCATCTTGCGGAACTGAATCTCATTGCCAGCAAGCGTGCTAAAGCTTCAGCAGCCTATGAGCCTGCCTATCGGTATCTTAATATTGGTATTCAATTACTTGAAAAAAATTGCTGGGATACCAATTATGATCTTTCCCTTAGCTTATATGTTGAAGGCGCTGAAGCTGCATTTCTTATTGCAAAATTCGAAGAAATGGAACATCTCATTGATATTGTCATTGGTCAGGCAAAGGGCGTCCTTGACAAAGTTAAAGTTTTTGAAATTCGAATTCAAGCATATATGGCGCAAAACCATCCAATGAAGGGTGTAAAAACAGCCTATGAAATTTTAAGAATGCTCGGTGTTCGTTTACCAAAAAAGCCAAACAAACTTAAAATAGTTGCAGGATTACTTCGGACGCAGTTCAGTGTGGGTCGAAAAAAAATTGACAGTCTGTTTGAACTTCCCCCAATGACTGAACCATATAAACTTGCTGCAATGCGCATTATGTCCAGTGTCGCGGCAACAGTTTATTTTGCTTATCCGCCCTTGTATCCTATTCTTGTTTTTAAGCAGGTCAATTTATCTGTACGTTATGGCAATGCTTTTGTTTCTCCTTTTGTTTATGCCACCTATGGTTCTATTATTTGTGGTGTTGTGGGTGATATTGAAACCGGTTATCGCCTTGGAAAAATGGCACTTAAGCTGCTTGATCAAATTAATGCCAGAGAAATGCGTTCAAAAACCCTTTTTGTAGTGAATTGCCTGATCAACCATTGGAAAGAACATTTAAAGGATACCCTTCCTGCTTTTCAACTCGCCTACACTTCTGGAATGGAAGTTGGGGATCTGGAATTTGCTGCATTATCAGGCTTTTTATTTTCTTATAGTTCCTTTTTTATGGGTAAAGATCTGGCCGAACTTCACACAGAAATGGAATCTTACAGCGATGCCATTCGCCAATTAAAACAGGAGACCATTTTAAATTCACAGGAAATACATCGTCAGGCAGTACTCAATCTTTTGGGACGATCCAATGACAGCACTAAATTAATTGGTGATGCGTTTAATGAGGAAGAAAAATTGCCCAGACTGTTGGAAGTCAATGATAAAACAGCATTGGGGCATCTCTATTTCAATAAAATGCGTCTGTGCTATTTATTTCATCAGTATCATCGCGCCATTGAAAATTCAAGGCTTGCAGAACAATATTTAGAAGGTGTTACAGCCACACACACAGTGGGACAATACTATTTTTATGATAGTCTGTCACGAACAGCCATTTACCCTTTTTCTGATCGTAATGTTCAGAAAAAAATTATTCGAAGGGTTCAATCAGATATCAAAAAAATGAAAAAATGGGCTGAGCATGCGCCAATGAATCATTTGCATAAATATCATATTATGCAGGCAGAATTGTGCAGAGTGACCGGCCAGCATGAAGAGGCGCTGACCAACTATAATAAAGCCATCAGCCTGGCAAAAGACAATCGGTATGTCAATGATGAAGCGCTTGCAAATGAACTGACTGCGCAAATGTGTCTGATTCGAAGTGAATGGGAAAAGGCCAGATCTTATATGCACGAATCTCGTCATTGTTATTTACGATGGGGCGCTATTGCTGTTGTTAAATTTTTGGAAGACCGCTATTATCAATTGCTTGAAGGGGGGATGGGGGCAGAAAGTGATGAAGAAAAAGGCTTTGATGTTGTCTCTGTAATGAAAGCATCCCAGACCATTTCTGGTGAAATTGTATTGGACCGCTTGTTGGATAATTTGATGAACATCTTAATTGAAAATGCCGGGGCAGACAAGGGCTTCTTAATTCTTGAAGACAACAAAGAATTAATTATGGCAGCGCATGCAACCACTGAAAAAAGTCAAAAGATTTCGTTGGGAATTCCGCTCAAAGATTGCCATGATATTGCACAGGCCATTGTAAATTATGTGGCTCGCACAAATGAAACTGTTGTCTTAAATGATGCTGCCGGTGAAGGTGTGTTTACTCAGGATCCTTATGTTCAAAAGGCGCGTCCCAGAGCAGTCGTTTGTATGCCGATTCGCCGATCAGATAATACCATCGGACAAATTTATATGGAACATGGTCAGGCAACTGGTCTTTTTACGCCCGAACGAATGGAAATGCTGAATCTTCTGGTTGCCCAGGTCGCTATTTCAATTGAAAATGCAAAATTGTATAACAGCCTTGAAGAGTCAGAAAAAAAATATCGTTCTTTGTATGAAAATGCTTTGGAAGGCATTTATCAAAGTGCGGCTGATGGCAAACTGATTGGTGCAAATCCATCATTGGCGAGAATTATGGGATATGCATCGCCAGAAGAAATGATCGCATTGGATACACGAATTGAATCAAAATATGTGGATCAGCAGGATTACATGAATCTAATGCAAAAACTGAAAGCATCAGATCAGGTTATTGGATTTGAAACCCAGTTTTATCAAAAAGATAATACCATCATCTGGGCATCACTGACAGCACGCATTGTTCGATCTCTTCAGGGAGAAATCTTAGGATATGAAGGGTCTCTGGTTGATATCACCGAAAGAAAACAAAAAGAACAGGCAGAGCGTGAACGCGAAGCCGCTGAGGCAGCCAATAAATCCAAAAGTGAATTTCTGGCAAGCATGAGCCATGAAATTCGAACGCCCATGAATGCCATTTTTGGTTTTACTGAATTGCTTGAAGATCAAATGAAAAGTCCACTGCAAAAGCAGTATCTCTCTGCAATTGCGTCCAGTGGAAAAACATTGTTAAGCTTAATCAACGATATTTTAGATTTATCAAAAATTGAAGCTGGAAAATTAGAAATTCAGATCAATGATATCAATCCGAGAACGTTGTTTACTGAAATAGAGCATATTTTTTCAATCAAAGTGAAAGAAAAGGGGCTGGATTTAATTCTTCACATAGATGCAAGTATCCCTGAAACACTGGCTATGGATGAAGTGCGTATTCGTCAAATTTTATTTAATCTGGTTGGAAATGCTGTAAAATTTACAGATACAGGCCATATTGAAGTTGCCTTAAAACAAGAAAAATCCAAAGAAACAGATAAGGGCCTTTACTTAATTTTTACAGTCGCTGACACAGGTATTGGGATTCCTGAAACTCAAAAAGCATTAATTTTTGATGCGTTTAAGCAAACAGAAGGTCAAAGTCAGGCCAAATATGGAGGAACAGGTCTTGGTCTTGCAATTACCAAGCGATTGGTTGAAATGATGGGCGGCGCAATCACTGTTGAAAGTGAATCAGGAAAAGGCAGTGCATTTTCATTTTTTATTCCTGATGTGCGTCCCGGACAATTTATTGATGAATCTCCTGAAACAGAAGAACTTGACATTGAATCTGTTCGTTTTGACAAAGGTATGCTTCTTATTGTTGATGATGATCCAGATACCCGCAGCCTCTTCAGAGGATATCTTAAAAATCAAAATATTGATATTGTTGAAGCAGAGAATGGTCAGGAAGGCGTCAATATGGCGCAATTGTATCAGGTGAACCTGATTTTAATGGATTTGCGGATGCCAGTCATGAATGGATTTGAAGCCATCAAAATAATCAAATCTGATGATAAGACCAAAGATATTCCCATTGTTATTGTTACTGCATCTGTGATGAAAGATAGTGAAACGAATATTTTAAAATCTGGATGTGATGGTTATCTTAAAAAACCGGTCTGTAAAAAAGACTTAATTACTGAAATTATGCGCTTTATGTCATATTCTTCAAGCCATGAATCCTCTGTCAAAACACAGCAAACAGAGACTGCAACAACGCCCTTGGAAGTTGTTCAAATTGATCCTGAAATGAATGAACAATTGCCACAGCTGATTCAATCCTTTGAATCCGAATATTTGCCAGAATGGGAGAATATTGGCAAGCAATTTATCATTGATGAAATCGAAGTATTTTCTGAAAAAATGAAGGCAGTTGGCGAAAAATACGCATTTAATCTTTTGATATCCTGGGCGGATGAATTAAATATGCAGACCCAACAATTTGATATGGCGAAAATACCAGGAACCTTGAAGCGTTTTCCAGGAATTGTGGAACAACTTAAAAATATTCAATAATTTAAAAAATTGTCTGGCATTAAACAGATAGTTTGTGCTAAATAAAAAATTCGTATTATCAATTTTTAATTATTAAAGGAAAAAACAACAATGTTGAAATACAGTTTTTATCTATCATTCGTCATATTTATTGTCGGATTGATATTCAGAATGGTGCAATGGATTCGTTTTGACCTGGATACAGAAAGTGCTGAACAACCTAAGGTAAAACGAATCATTGCTTTATGGGAAAGTTTATGGAATCATGTGGTCAGTGCCCAGATATTGCTTATGATCAAGGCCATTTTTTTGGATGGTTTATTACAGGTGCGGGTATTTAAATCAAGTCCCTTTAGATGGCTGGCACATATGTCAATTTTTTGGGGATTTGTCCTGTTGTTATTGTTTCATGCACTGGATGATTATCTTTCTGTGTTTGTTTTTTCTGATTATGCATCCACGATCAATCCATATATGTTTTTGAGAAATCTTTGTGGTGTTTTTGTTTTATCAGGAATAATCATGGCGCTGTATCGAAGACGCAAACAATTTATTGTTAAGAAAATTTCAAATTGGATGGATTATTCTGTGTTGGGGTTAATTGCTGGAATCATTATTACAGGTTTTATGGTTGAAGCGCTTCAAATTATTTCAGAAAGACAGTTTGACAGCATGGTTTCAGATTATATGATTACTGATGATGACGCTGAAATATCGGCCTTGCGTGCATATTGGGCAAAGTATTATTCAGTGTCTTTTGCACAATCTGTTGATATTTCAGATAAAACACTGCTTCAAACCGGATATGATATTCATCAGGATTCATGTGCGTCCTGTCATTCCATGCCCCAATACGCTTTTGTTTCTTTTAATCTGGTACAAGTACTTACGCCTTTTTCCACTGTATTCAATGCGATTCACATGGATTCTATTCTGTTAGTCATTCATTATATGTTATGTTTCATCGGGTTGGCATGGCTTCCATTCAGTAAAATGTTTCATATAATAAGCACACCGCTTCATTATTGCATGGCAGTTTCCAGTCAGGAATCAAGGCATACTGTAGCGACTGCCAATGGAAAAATTGTTTCACTGGATGCCTGTACACATTGTGGTGCCTGTTCCGAACATTGTTCAGTCGCCCCTATTTATCGAGTAACAGATCATCATTGCATTTTGCCATCAGAAAAAGTGGGCGCTGTTCTTTCAATGGCTGCTGGAAAGCACCCCATTGCTCTTGAAGAATTGTCCCTGGGCAACGCTGTTTGCACAGAATGTAATCAGTGTACAAACAATTGTCCATCAGGGATTCCTCTATTGGATATCTGGAAAACGACAAAACAAGAACTTCAGAAAAAAGGCCTGCATCGTCCTGAAGATCGTATCAAAAAGCATTCAGCATATGAATGGGCAGATTTATGGAAAACCCAGTCTTTCCAGCCTAAAGAATATCAGTCTTTCATTTCTGATGATCCCCAAACCTATGAAGCCTGCGTTCAATGCTCAATTTGTACACAGGTTTGCCCCATTGTAGCAGCAGCATCGAGCAGTGGTGAACCTATAGATTTGACACCTCAGCAGGTCATGAATTTATTGCGTATTGGGCTTAAAGATGAAGCGTTGGGCACACAAATGGTTTGGACATGTGCCACATGCTACATGTGTCAACAGAATTGTCCGCAACATATTCCGGTTGCCGATGTTTTTTATGAGTTGAGAAATCTGGCTCATGAACGCATTAACTAAAAAACAAACAGGAGAATAATAAGCATGCAATTGAAATACAGCTATTTTCCCGGATGTAAGATTTCCGGACAGTATTCGGAATATGGGGCATCAACACAGGCTCTTATGAAACTTTTAGGCATTGAATGGGTGGAACTTCAGTTTAATTGTTGCGGATATCCCATTCGCCATCAAAATCTGGAAGCATCTGTTTTTTCTGCTGCCAGAAATATGGCACTGGCTGAACATGCACACCTGGATATTATGACACCCTGTAAATGCTGTTTTGGAAACCTCAAACACAGTCAATACATGCTCAAAAATGATCCAAAACTATTCAAGCGTGTAAATGAACTTCTCAAAGAGGAAGGCCTTACCTATTCTGGCAGTATAGAAATCAAACACTTATTGACTGTCCTTTATCATGATGTCGGACGCGACAAGATTCAAACGCATGTTGCTCATCCATATTCTAAAAAAATAGTGGCAGCAAGCTATGGGTGTCATGCACTTCGACCGGCAGAAATTACGAATTTTGATCATCCATTTAATCCGACAATATTTGAAAAGGTTATTGAAGCCTCAGGCGCGCAAACAGTTTTTTGGCCCAAGCGTACTGAATGTTGCGGACAACCGGTTTTTGAAAAGAATCCCTCTTTATCAAAAGCCCTGTTGCAATCCAAAATATCAGATGCCATTCAAGCGGGTGCAAATATGATTTGTACTGCCTGTACCTATTGTCAAATGCAGTACGAAAGCCTTGGGCAGACGCAATTGCCTGTTGTGACGATTTCACAATTGCTTCAGAATTCGATACTTAAGTGTTCATAAAAAATAGTGTCAGCCAAACGCGAAAAATATAGACTTTAAGATAAAGATTTTGGCAAGGCGGCGCAAGGAGATAGTACTATAGTACATCGACGAAGCGCCAACGCAGTCCAAAATCTTTATCTTAAAGTCTATAGAATTAACCTTAAACAAAGTGGATATGATTAATGCCTGAAACCCGCCCAAAAAAACTAAAACGAATATACGAATTATTTCAAACAGATGACCACGTTTTGATTTTAATAAATGCGGATCCTGATGCCATCGCCAGCGCAATGGCAATGAAACGTATATTGTGGCGACATGTGAACAGTGTCACCATATCTCACGTAAACAAAATTGTTCGGCCTGATAATTTAGCCATGATACGTTTACTTTGTGCGCAATTAGTTCATTTTGAAAAAATTAATCCTGACACATACAATCGTTTTGTGCTTTTAGACTCCCAACCCAATCATCATCCAGTCTTTTCGCAATTTTCCTTTGATGTCATTATTGATCATCATCCGAATACAAAGCCGGAAGCATCATTTGTCGATATTCAACCGCAATATGGTGCGAATGCAACAATAATGACCGGATATTTAAGATCTGCAAAAATTAAACCTGCAAAGCATCTGGCCACAGCATTATTTTATGCTATAAAAACTGATACAGGAAATTTTAATCGTGCAGCCCAAACTGAGGATGTTCATGCTTTTCAATATTTATACCCTCTGGTAAACATTCATATTATTCAAAAACTTGAGTTTTCTGAAATGAGAATGGATTTTCTCAAATATTATCAAATCGCCTTGAATGCCATGATGATTCGTGAAGGTAAAATTTATGTTTATTTAGGGGCTGTATCCACGCCGGATATTTGTGTTTCCATTGCAGATTTTTTTACACGAATTCATTCTGTAACCTGGAGTATTATTTCCGGGACATGCAGCAATGAGCTTACGATTGTTGTTCGAAATGATGGCATGCAAAGAGATTCAGGAATCGCAATCCATCGCGCTTTTGGTAAATATGGATCTGCCGGTGGCCATAAAAGTATGGCACGCGCACAATTACCGGTCAAAAACCTGGAAAATGTTATTGATGTCAATAACGAAAAAAAAACCTTGGAATGGATTATCAGTGCTTTTGAAAAGCATGCGCGTAAACATCGAACAAAACAAACATCTTTTATAGAGATCCTTAGGAATACCTAGCCTGTGCCTGCCCTTACACGGACATTGGCTCGATTCTGTTATTTGTTAAAGAATATCCCGACTATTTGTTTCCAGTCCCTTATCGAGATGTGTATAACGATAAGCGCCAAATCTAAAGATGCGGATTATACCTCCCACCAATGCTCGGGCTTTTTAATTTTAATATAATAATTCTCACAATTAAATTTTTCTGCAAGATATTTCAAATAGTTATCTGTGCAATCATCAAAAATATCCAGAAGTTTATTATAGTCTAAACAATAATTGTCTCGTGGGCTTTGGACATTTTTTGATTCCTTTACCTCAGCATCAGTACTATAATCAGTTAATCTGACCAGTCTTTCTTCTTTACCCATTTCATTCTTAAGACTGTCATATCCATAGATATCCATTGTTAAGAAACAGTCAGGCTCATCAAGTAATGATTTGGTGAGTGTATTTGACTCATGCTCATATGGACTCAATCGTACGCCAAATTTCCTTAATGCCTTATACGCATCCATGGCAATGTTGTCGCCATTGTCCGCATAAATACCTGCGGATTGAAATTCGACCAACTTTTTCATACTATCAGTCATTTTTTTATTAAATATTTCTCGTACCATTGGTCCTCTATGGGTATCTGTATATGTTACGATCAATACTTTATACTTATCTTTTCCATCTGGAAATAATCTTTCTTTTTGTCTCCACCATGTCATCGTTTTTACCTCGCTTTGTTCTATTTATGGACGCATTCCCAAAAAGTCGGACTTTTAATTTGAACAAATACCAATATCAAACCTATGTACGAAGACGAACTGTAGGGGCAAATTTTGTGTTTGCCCTCAAACAAAAACCGAAAATGACCCTATGTCCGAGGGAGAATATATGGGTCACACTATCAAACATAGGTTTGATATCGGTTTTTGTTCATAAAAAATGTCCGACTTTTTGGGAATGCGCCCCTGTTTATAAGTTAAGGACACATCTCAAAAAGGAAGATGTTGACACAAAACTTTTCGAGTATTCCTTCAGTATGTTCAATTAATAATCAAAATGCGCCCCCCAATTCCTGGATGAGTATCAAAATATCCTTTAATGTCAGATGCCCATCAGAGTCAAAATCACCGAGAAAATTCATATTAGGAAGATTGAGTTTGAGCAGGGGGTCACCTGTTAATGTAAACATTTGAATTGTAGATTCGCGTACCCCTTTTGCAAATGCTGCCATTTTTGCGCCCTGTACCAAATCCCCAACAGGTATATTGGGATTCGAACGAATTAATGAAAAAAGAGCCTGGGCGATAGTATCTATTTCTGTGATTTGTGCCATTGCAGTTGGTGCAAAGACTGCGATGGCACCCTTATTTTCAGGCATAATCAATTTTTGCGATAGACTGTATCGATCTGGTAAAGCGAAATAGCCAGACATGCAGTTTAATGATATAAAAAACGTCAGCGGTGTGTTTGGCCCAATACGATTGATATCATCAGAATGCATAATAGGTTCACGTGCCCAATTATCAATACTGCCATGGCCCATGTATGTCGCTATCAGTATGCCGCTATTGAGATAATCATACATTTGTCCGGTTAAAATGTCAACATCTGCTGAATTGATGAGTTTTAGATGAATCTGTTCCATCCTGTCTGATAAATATCCCAGAGAATTTTCACAAATCTTTGCAAAGATATTATCTGGGCTGTTGTCTGAAATAAACAAATTACGTTGGCGTGTGGTATTCATTGCTTTACTGTAATTCAATCGTTTTATTATTTGATTTTCAATATCTGCAACATCTTTTCCTGGTATCCTTCCAATTGACATTTCAGGATACAAATCATCTCCTTCGACACACACAAAATAATGATCATTTGGTGCCAACCCGACACCATCCATATATGATAAATATACAGGCACTTCATTTTGTTTGCCTGTTTGAAAATAATCCAAATAATCAATATTACTGTCCCCAAGCATTAAGACATCGTTTGGTGGTCTTTCCCAATGATTATATGCATATGCCAGAAAATTTCGAACAGCAAGCGGATTCACAATGCCGCCATTAAATAGATCATATATCGTAATTGGTGACACAGTCATGGTACGAATACCCTGCAAAGAATAATAATCAATTAAAGGTTGCACAGCAGATACAAACTTTTGCGGGGTGATTATCACATAATCGGCACAATTTTCTGTTGATTGCAATGGTTCATTGCTTGCCCATTGCACTTCTGGGGTAATCAAAGATGAATTCGTGCAAATCAGAAGCGTGTTTGCCTTCTGATTTAGAAACTGAATATGAAAATTTGTGCTTAAATCTCCAATGATTGGCGCGGTAAATAATTCTGGCATTGTGGGATTTGAAATATCAAAAATGCGAATGGATCTGGTTGTAAACCCTGATATTTCAATATTTTGTGCGACATCTTCTGTTTCAATGATTGCCATGTTATTGAGTGCGATGCGTGTACTGGGATATCGTATACTAAATTTGTTAATATATAATTTATCAGCCCAAATACCTGAACTTAATTCAGTCTGAATTGTCAGCGTGTTATTTTGAGCTTTGAATAAATGGGTATCCAGAGGGATATCCAATTGAAAATGACTATCATCATGAAACTGATTTTGAAAAACATCACGATCATTTAACAAAATTTTTATATTATGTAAACTATCAGTCTTTTCTTGAAATACAATGCGCATGTGCGTGGGAATATTTGGAACCAGAGTGTTCAGGCCTGGAAGATCAAAAGTCGTTGAAAATGAATCTGGTGCGATCAGCAAATCCCAAAAAACAAAATCCGCCTCAGGCGCACCCGGAGTTGCTGGCCAGAAACAATCACTTAAATTTTTTTCAAAAATCGCTGTGCGATAGACATATTCTGAAAATGAATTCTGATTGGGTGATGCTGTTTTTGTTTGCATGCGTAAGCCAGGCAAATCCCCCCAGGATAGTTGATAAACATTGATATGGGTATATGGACTATCGATTTTTTGACCATAGAATTCTATTGAATCGCCATTTTGTAAATATGATTCCTCTCCATTGATATGCAGTGGAATCTGTTTATCTATATGCCATAACTGAAGATACACAGCGGGTTTTTGTGATACAGGAAACTGATTTATTTCTAAATCTTGATATGTTAAGCAATATATTGAATTCTTTTTTACAGAAATATTCAGCTTTGGATTCAACAGGTTTGTTTTTTTTCTCATTTCTGATGTTGTTGTACGCTCGGGTAAATAATTCATAATGATCTGAAATTTAATTGGATCAATTTTATAAGATCTATTTTGTTTATTTCGATGTGATTCCTTATTTTTCCAATGAATTGAAAAAGTCATTTGATGAATAATTCTTAATTTTTTCGTGACCGGATTCCATTGAAAAGGTCGGATAATAATTCGTACAATATTTGTGTTTGACCATTTTGATGGTGAACTTATGGAAAAAATCTGTGATGGATAGAATTGATCTGTTTCGTAAGTTTGTTTATCTGTAGCGTATTTAAATTTTGCGTTGGATATTATTGGTGATGGCAGCACATTTTCAACGTCAAATTGTGTTTCATTGAGTTCAATAATATCAATTGAAATGGGCACATTGGTTTGAAATAAAAAACCTGTCTGTGGCAGTTGTGGTTTTCCTGGTTCTGATGTCAGGGCCCAATTGGGAATCCATTGGTTTTGATCCAAATGATAATCAGGCAATATAAATTTGTATTGAATATGCGTATCACTTTTATTAATGGGATAGAGGTCTGCATATGCACTCATTTGCGCCAGGAACATCGCACCATTCATCAATATCATATAAATAATTGTTCTGTACTTCATTCTATTTTGACCTGGATTTCAAATAATAATGGGTTCAAGTTGAGACAAGGCATCAATATGATATTTAGCCTGCAACCTTTGATCTTGAAAAGCGACAAAATCAATGTTTGACCGAATTGAAGCCTGTTCATCAACACGAGTATCGCCAATGTATAATACGCGATCCCTGTCAATTTGAAAAAAGGTAATGATGTCTGTAATCATTTCAGGATCAGGCTTTGGTTTTTTTACATCAGATGCTGTCATGATTCTATCAAAAAAGTCGGCCAGGGTGAACATCTCCACAACCTTTGGCATGGTATCAGATCTATTTGTTGCAACTGCTGTTCGGCATGGCGGACGAATTTTATCAATTAATGGCTTTAGCTCTGGATTTAATGTCATATGTTTGATATAATTTGCATAATTCACAGTTTTTAGATAGTCGTGCATATCACTATCCAAAATATTGTGAGGTTCGCATAAATAACGAATGGCATCTGCTGCAGAATGTGAATGCGCGTATTCAAATTGCGATTCATTCATTTCTGGCAAATTGAAATGTGCGAGCATATCATTGTAATATAAACGATTGACCCATTTCGTATCAAACATGACACCATCACAGTCAAAAATAATTAGATCGTATTTCATTTTAATGATTCCTTTTATAAGGGCGCTCTGGAATTTCTGGAAATTCAAACAAAAGCATCCATAACCCCATGACATCGACAGGCTGTACTCAGTAAAACTGGCTTTTCAGAAGATGCCACGCGAATCAACATATCATTCAGTGCGCAAAATTGAAAGCCTCCTACTCCAGGTAATAGTTGTATGCTACCGAGAACAATTGACGAAAAATTATTAACGACGAGATTGTGTAATTTTTCATATAAACTAATGGGCCTGGGCTGTTTCGTAAAAAAACAGTGCCCGAAAGGTTCCGGGCAATTGTCTGGACATCGAAATGTTGCATAACTCATGTACACAGTCCCATTTTTTCCTGGTATGACATTTGGCAATTGCTCAAGAATAATGTCTGGTATATCTAAGCGTTTGATTTGTTTGGGAAGACACACCTTTACCCATTCAAAGGCAACATGTATGGGTATTGATGGAATAATCCATAGAGATTCATCAATATTATCTTTGGGCAACGTATTTAAATATGAAATGCCATCATCGCAAACTGTTTTACACGAAATTGACTGCGTTGATTTTTCCAATCTGCATTCATCAGTGTCAACAATTGTAATCTGGCATTGGGGATATGCATTATTGCATTTGATCAATGCGCGTTGACCAAAATGACCGGCACCCAGAATAATGAGTTTAGAAAGATTCAATCATATTCACCATATCCATACAATCGTTTAATAATTTTGTTAAACAAGTGTGATTTTTTTCATAATGAATAATATGCTTATCTTTCACCCTGGCTTACAAGCAACCGCTGCCCTGGATGAATCGATTCATTGGGTTCTAAATGATTTAAACGTCGAATCTCTGTAACAGGCACGTCATATTTCAATCCAATACGATACAGCGTTTCTCCCTGTCTGACTTTGTGATACTTGTATATGATTCCATATTCGCGGGGTTTAATTTTTTTCTTTTTTATTTTTGGTTGAATGACATGGAGCTTTTTTGGCGGCACTGTTGGTTCTTTTGTTTGAATTGTTTCAATTTTTTTCGCCACTGGTTTTTCAACCGGGATATTGGAAACAACAGGTGTTTCTAATTCTTTCTGCTCTGGCTCATTTTCATTGACCGCGCTTAATTCCATATCACTTTTTTCTTCCAAAGCTTGCATGGCAGCAGCCTCAGCAATGGCCTGCATGGTATCAATTTTTTCATCAGTCCAGACCAATCTTTCTTCAAGTTGGAACAAATGTGTTTCAATCTTATTCACCTGATTAATTGTTGCATACTCTGTTGTATCTCTATTATTAATCAAAACAATAAACAAAAAGATATTAACAATTAGCAATGCATATAACAGTGTTGCTGAATGATTTCTGGACTTTGGCGATTCATTAGGCAACCAGAATTCTCGTTGCCGAAATTTTTTGGAATGAGCACCATAGTTATGTGGCATCTGAAAACCTCCTGAGAAAAAATTTGATTGGACACTATTAAAATTGCATTTAAGTTCTGTCCATTTAAAATCTTGATTTATCATATTTATTAAAAAAAGCAAGTCTCTTAATCATTGCATGTTAAAATTACAAATCAGATCTTGACATTTCTGAATTTTAGTGTAAAATTCTTGACAATAACAAGATTTAAGGAGGAAGTTATGGAGTCATCTGCAACATTGATTGCTGGAGAAAAATCAATGAGATTGCCTGTAATAACAGGTACTGAAGAAGAGAAAGCGATAGATATATCAAACTTGAACAATACCCTAGGGTATATTACTGTTGATCCTGGCTTTGCAAATACAGGAAGTTGCAAGAGTGCCATTACATTTATGGATGGTGAACAAGGAATATTAAGATATCGTGGAATCCCTGTGGAACAGCTTGCTGAACATTCTACATTTGTTGAAACAGCTTTTTTGTTAATTAATGGCGTGTTGCCTTCAGCCGAAGAATTGGCAAATTTTTCATCGTTGTTGACAGAGCATTCTCTGGTACACGAAGATATGCAGATATTCTATCAAAACTTTCCCGAAAGATCTCATCCAATGGGCATCCTGACTTCAATGGTCAATGCCCTGAACAGTTTTTATCCTTTCTTGGGAGCATCCCATGAAGAGCGAATTAACATAACAGTCACACGCCTGCTGTCCAAAGTTCGAACAATGGCCGCCATGTCATATAAAATTTCAAGAGGGCATCGGGTTGAATATCCCCGACCGGATTTGAGTTATTGTTCAAACTTTTTGCATATGATGTTTACAACGCCAGTAGATCCATATGAAGAAAATTTAGATTTTGTCAGAGCATTAAATGTTTTTTGGATTTTACATGCAGATCATGAACAGAATTGTTCAACATCAACAGTTCGCCTGGTTGGAAGTGCAGCGGTTAATCTCTATTCTGCAATATCTGCCGGTATTTGTGCCTTATGGGGCCCTTTACATGGTGGTGCCAATCAAGCTGTAATTGAAATGTTAAAAGAAATCCATAAAGATGGTGTTGATGTTTCACCTTTTATCAAACGTGCCAAAGACAAAAATGATCCTTTCAGACTGATGGGTTTTGGTCATCGTGTTTACAAAACATATGATCCACGTGCAAAAATTATCAAAACAGTATGTGATCGTCTGTTAAAAGTCACCAATACAGATGATCCTCTTCTTGACATTGCCAAAAAACTTGAAGAAGTTGCTTTAAGTGATCCATATTTTATAGATCACAATCTATACCCCAATGTCGATTTTTATAGTGGTATCGTACTGCGTACTTTGGGAATTCCAACCAGCATGTTTACAGTCATGTTTGCCATTGGCCGGCTGCCTGGATGGATTGCGCAATGGAAGGAAGGTAATGATGACACTGAGAGCAAACTGTTTCGTCCCTGTCAACTTTATGTTGGTCCCCAACAAAAGAAATATATTCCCATTAACCAGCGTGTAAGCAAAAATGAGTAATTATAAGTGCTTTTGGTTTGCCATTTTTTACACATGAAATTGATCTGTTTGCCAACGCAGTCCAAAATCTTTATCTTAAAGTCTATAGGCCTATACGCAAGAATTATCGTGTGATCCCACGTTCCGAACTTTGAAGAAAAGTCAAAAATGTTTGGACTTCGTTACAGTCATCAACCTCAGCTTTGATGCGTTCGATGGCTTCGTTCATGGTAATTCCAAGTCGAAAGGTAATACGATAGGCTCTTTTCAAGGCTTTCATTGCTTCGTCATCAATACCGCCTCGGCGTTTCAGGCCCACCTTATTGAGTCCATGCAAGGTGGCTCTGTCACCGGCTGCAATTACATAAGGCGGAACATCTTTAACAACAGCTGATTTTCCACCGATAAATGAGTATTCGCCAATTCGAACAAATTGATGCACAGCCACAAGACCGCCCAGTGTGGCGCAATCACCCACTTCGATATGACCGGCAAGGGTTGCATTGTTTGAAAAAACAACTTCTTTGCCTGTATGACAATCATGGGCAATATGGCAATAAGCCATCAAATAATTGCGTGGACCAATTTTGGTAACCCCACCGCCAAATTCAGTACCCCGATTGATTGTTACAAATTCTCGAATAACAGAACCATCACCAATAACAGCCTCGGTTTTTGCACCCTCAAATTTCAATGCCTGCGGTATCGCACCAACAGATGAGAATTGAAAAATATGACAGTCTTTTCCAACTGTTGTATGTTCATCTATTGTGACATGGGGGCCTATGATGGTATTATCTCCAATTTTTACATGGTTCGCGATAACACTGTATGGTCCAATAGTAACATTGGCACCCAGTTCTGCACCTTTGTCTATAATTGCTGTTGAATGAATCATTTATTCTCCTTTATTAATTATTCACTTAGGAAAACTCGAAAAATATGTTCCCCATTTACTTATGTGCCAGCCCGATGTAGGGGCGAACCTTGTGTTCGCCCTCGAACTAATAACGCTTTCGTTCCTATGTACGATGGGCGAACACAAGGTTCGCCCCTACACGTCCTTGGCACCTAAGTAAGTGAGGAATTTATTTTTCGAGCATTCCTTAGGAAATCACGAAAAATAAGTCCCTATCGTATCAGCGCAATCAACTCAGCCTCAGCAGCAATTTCGTTATCAACCATCGCCCGGCCTCGCATTTTTATAGCCTGTTTTCTAATCCGAATCACATTGAGATCCAGTACCAACTGGTCTCCTGGCACAACCGGTTTTCTAAACCGAACTTTATTCATGCTTGATAAATATAAAAACTTATCTGGTTGATTTTGAATGAGTTCATCATATGCCATGATTGCACCTGTTTGTGCGAGGGATTCAATAATCAGAACTCCCGGCATGATCGGTCGATCAGGGAAGTGTCCCTGAAAATGGGGTTCATTCATAGATACATTTTTGATACCCACAATATGTTTAGATGGTGTATACGAAATAATTCGATCTACCATAACAAATGGATACCGATGCGGGATCCGCTTCAAAATTTCATGAATATCGTAATGCATTTATTGATTCTCCATCCCTCATTAAAATCAGTGATACGTTAACGAATTCAATGCTCTGCTTTTGACCATGCAGTTATTTGCTTTTCAAGACGTGCCACTTTCTTTTTTAACTCAGGCAATTTTGGAATAATGTTTTGAACTTTCAGCCATAGAGGATGCGGCATGGCCACGTTTCCACTCATCACCTGATGATCTTTAATTGAATGCGCCACACCGGCTTTTGGTCCTATTGTAACATGATCTCCAATAGTCAGATGACCGCTAAGACCTGCTTGACCTGCAATCACACAATGTTTTCCAAGTTTAGAACTTCCCGCAATACCCACTTGCGCCACTAAAACAGTATTTTCCCCTACCACAACATTGTGGGCGATATGCACTTGATTATCAGTTTTAACGCCCTGTTTGATCCATGTTTGACCAAATGTTGCACGATCAATGGTATTGTTTGCCCCCAATTCGACATCATCGTCAATACGAACAATACCACACTGAGGCACTTTTTCATAAATTTCACCATCAGGAGCAAAACCAAAGCCATCACACCCAATTACTGTTCCAGAATGAATAATCACACGAGATCCGACCACACAATTATCCAAAATTGTAACATTTGGATATATCAATGTATCATTTCCAATGGTAACATTATCCCCAATGACCGTATTGGCACGAATAATAACATTATCGCCAATAGTGGATTGATTTCCGACAACAACCCCTGGATGAATGGAAATATTTTTGCCCAATGAAACCGATTCTCCCACTGTTGCATTTTGATGAACACCCATTGGCGACGGGGGAGGTGGAAGAAATAATTGTGCTGCTTTTGCGAAACCTGCATATGGATTATCTAAAAGGATCAGCGCTTTTTGAATATCAGCGCGCCCCTCAAGTTGTTTACTGCAAATTATTGCATCTGCTCGGGTTTCATTGATTCTTGGTAATATTTTTTTATCAATGGCAAAGGTAATCCAACCGGGTTGTGCATGATCAAATGGTGCGATGCCTTGAATTTGCATTTCAGGATCACCATTTTCTAATTGCCCATTAAGGTGCCTGACAAGTTCGCCGAGTTTTATGGCCATATTATTTTTCCACTTTTTGATTGTATAAGCGTATGACTTTTTCTGTTATATCCACTGTGCTGGGACTATATAGAACGCCCGCCTGATTTTTTTCCATAATTAACAAAAAGCCATCTTTTTTTCCAATGCTTTCAATAATATCTATTAATTGCGTCCGAATGCGGTCAATCATTCGCGCCTCAAGATCTCTAAAATCTGCCATGTATTTTTTCTGCAGCGCTTTGATATCGTTTATTTTGATTCGGATTTCACGTTCTCTGTCAGCACGCGTATCTCGATCAATAACTAAGGCATCTCTCTCCAATTTTTTCTTGAGTGCTTCAATTTCAGCGCCCTTTTCTTTGAGGGTTTCTTCCATTTTTTCACCCTCACTTTTTATTTCCTTTTGTGCAAGCTTGCCCACTTTTGATGTTTCAAGAATTTTTTGGAAATCTACCACACCAATTTTGTTTAAATCGGCTGCAAAGTTGGTGGTAATCATAAAAAAACTGGTTAATAAAGATATCAAAATAATTTTGATGCATTTCATAAAAAAGCCTCCTTTTTGGTTATTACATGTAATATGTTTTTTTTATAAATTAAGAAATATTCTTTTTAATAATCTTAAAACATAGTCCCAATAGAAAATTCCCATCGTCCAGCTCTATCTTCATTGCCTTGTGGGTCCAGAATATATCCATGTTCAAGTCGTATGGGTCCCATGGGTGAAAACCATCGGATACCATACCCCGCACTTTCTCTTAGTTCATCAAATTGGATCCTGATACTATCTTCCTTTACAACGCCAGTGTCATAAAAGAACAGGCCAACCAATCCATGCTGTCGGATAATGGGAAAAATAAATTCTACATTGAATTGAACATATTTGTTTCCACCCACTCTTGCCCCGGTTTCTTCTTCAATAGGGCTCAGATCTTCCCATTCAAAACCCCTTAATGAATTGATACCACCCAGATGAAATAATTCATAGTCAGGAATTTCATCAATTTCATCATGTTCTTGAATATAACCACCTTCAGCATGAAGTAAACCAACTGTATGCCAGAAAAGCGGAAAATATTTGCTCATTTTCAAACGATATTTAGTGAATTCAATATTTCCCCCTAAGAATCCACCGGCATATTCTACAGAAAAACTGTGATCCATGCCCCTTGTTGGATTAAAGGGATGATCTGTTGTATCATAATGGATAGAGAGCGTTGTTGAGCTTGTCTCATTAACACCTTCAAGATTACTGATAGAGTAAGGCGCATAATAATATTCAATATTATAAATTTCCGCACGTTCATAACGATAGGATACGTAGCCTCTGGTATTTCGAAAAATGGGATATCCCAGACGAATGCCTCCCCCTTTGCTATCCTTGTCGTATTCATCGTATTCTCTCGTCCAATTGAAAACGTCAACGCCAAAGGATAAAGGCATATCAAACAACCAGGGTTCTGTAAATGATATATTGAACTGATTTGTCGAGCCTCCAATTTGCCCTTTGGCTTCCAATATTTGACCGCGACCAAAAAGGTTTCTCTGTGAAATAGAGCCGACAATGAATGCATTATCCACGCTGCTGTATCCACCACCAAAACTGAACATGCCTGTGGGTTTTTCCTTTACTGTGACTTTTATGTCCATTGTATTGGGTTGGACCCCTTTTTGAGTGTCAATTTGGACATCTTCGAAAAAATCCAATCGTTTTAATTCGTTAATGCTGTGCTTAATTGCGATTCCAGAATAAAGTTCCTGCTCGAAGACCCGAAGTCTTCGGCGAATAACCTTGTCTCGTGTTTTTGTATTCCCTGTAATCACAATGCGGTCAAAATAAATCTGATTGCCCTGTTCAATATTGTAGGTAATATGAACGATTGGGTTTTCTTCATCTTTATGAACTTTAGGTATAATATCTGCAAATGCATAGCCAGCATTGCCATAAAGATCAGTTAAAAAGGTAAGATCTTCCCGAATTAATTCACGTTTGTATATGGTTTTTGATTTGAGCTTGAGAAGATCCATCATTTTTTCTTTGGGCAAGATCATATCACCGGTGATATCAATGTCGCCAATTTGGTATTTTTTTCCTTCAACAATTTTTATTGTAATTTCGATTTGTGTTTTCTTGATTACCACCTGAGGTTCCCCGATACGCGCATCAATATATCCATTGTTATGATAATGGTTTTGAATTCTCATGACATCGTGCTGGAGTTTTTCCGAATCCAGATTTCCCGATGATGTAAAAAATGACCAGAACCCCTTTTCCTGATTGGACATCAGGTCTTCCAATTCTTCTTCAGTATAATCCTTATTGCCCACAAAGGTAATTTTTCGAATATAAACCTTGCTGTTTTCAGTAATTCGAAACGTTATTTCTGTCTGATTATGTTCTCGATCTTTTAATTCGTAATCAACTTTAACATTGTGGTAGTTTTTTTCTTTGTACATGGCCTCAATTCGCAAGATATTTTCCTGAACATCGTAGACATTAAGAATAGATCCCATTGAAATATCAATATTTTCTCTAATTTTTTCCTCATCAAAAACCGAATTCCCCCTGATATGAATTTTATAGATGGTTGGCTTTTCTTTTACATGAAATATAACGTTCTGGCCGCCTTCAGGATCTACCTCAGACTCAATGCGAATATCATCAAAATAGCCCATACGATAAATAATTTCTAAATCTTCAGATAGTTTGGCTGGAACGTATGGATCGCCAATTTTCGTTCTCATGGCACGCTTGATGGCATCAGATTCAATGCGTTCATTTCCCTGAATGACAATACTACGAATGACTGGAATATCCAGAATCGTATTTGAAATTTGCTTTGCCAGTTCTTTGACAGTCGCATTTAAATTGACGATATCAACACCATTTTTTTCAAAAAATCGGACCGGCGACTGATATAATGTGTCCAACAAAGCAATCTTTAGATCAAAGCCCTGTTCTTTCTGGATAAATTTTCCCCATAAGACGTGAGTAACATTCAGACCTTCTGACTGTTTACGAATAGTTTCAATTTCCTGAGCATCGAATTGCCAGTCGCTTGGAGGTACTTCAACTTCCTGAACCTGATCTACGCCAGCCAATATGAGGTATTTTTTTAAAAAATGCGGTAATTCTTTACTAAAATAATCCAGATTTGCTTCTGAATAAATTGCAAAAGGGTAAATGGCGATGCGTACACTGCTTTGACAAAATGCGGGTACTGCATTTACCAGACTTAAACAGATAATGATACCGATTGTTAAAAGCTTGCGCATGAATCTCCTATATTTTTTCAATCAATTTCCCATCTTTGAGAGTCACACAGCGATCCATAATATTTGCCAGGGTCATATTATGCGTGACAACAATCAGGGTCATTTGAAAATGTTTATTAAGTTGTTTCAGCAGTTCATGGACATATTCACTGCTTTTTTGATCCAGATTTCCAGTGGGTTCATCAGCCAGAAGTAATGATGGTTTATGAATCAAGGATCTGGCAACAGCCACACGTTGCTGTTCTCCACCTGAAAGCTCTGTTACACGATGATGCAAACGATGAGACAGGTGTACAATATCCAATATTTCTCTCGCTTTTTCAGTCGCCTCTTTTCGACGTTTACCTTGAATCAACAGAGGCATCATGGTGTTTTCCAATGCATTGAATTCCGGCAGTAAATGATGAAACTGAAAGACAAAACCAATTGATGTGGATCGAAATTGCGAGCGTTCATCATCAGAAAGCGCAAAAACATCATGACCATCAATCAAGACTTTTCCAGAATCTGGCTGATCCAACGTGCCTAAAATATTAAGAAATGTTGATTTTCCTATCCCCGATGCACCAATCACTGCTACCATTTCACCTTTTCGTGCTTCAAAATTAATACCACTTAAGACATCAATTTTTTCCGCCTTACTATGGTAACTTTTAAAAAGCTTTTGCGTTTGCAAACATAGTGTTTGATTATTCATACCGAAATGCCTCTACCGGATTTAAAGCAGCCGCTTGATGCGAAGGATAAAGCGTCGCCAGAAAACAGATAAAAATTGCTGAAAAAGCAATCAAGGATATATCTGTAATTGACATTCTTACTGGAAGCGTTGTTACATAATAAACATCACCTGGAAGTTCAAGAAATTGGAATTTTTTTAAGCTCAAAGATACTGCAATACCAATAATTGAACCAATAATTGTCCCTGTCATTCCTATAAAAAGCCCATTAATCATAAAAATTTTACGAATACTGCGTTTCTTCATTCCCATTGCTTTTAAAATTGCGATATCTCGGGTACGCTCCATAACCATCATGATAAGCGTTCCCGCAATATTAAAAGCTGCAACAATTATAATAAGTGTTAGAATAATAAACATGGTGACTTTTTCAAGCTTTAATGCCGAAAATAGATTTTGATTCATTTGAATCCAGTCCTGTACACGAAATTGAGATCCTAAAAGCATTTCAATGTTTTGCCTGATATTTTGTACACGATAAATATCACTGGTGATGACTGAAACGCCACTGATACTATTGGCCATTCGCATCATTTTTTGGGCATCATTCATTTGCATATAGACTGTCGCAATGTCAAACTCATACATCCCTGATGCCATAATACCAGTTATCTGGAACCGCCGCATGGCAGGTAAATGGCCAAATGGAGATAGAATGCCTTTTGAAGAAATAACATATACACTATCACCAGGACGAACAGTAAGTGATTTTGCCAGTTCTTGTCCCATGATCAGCCCTGGCGGTTTATAGCTTCCATCTTCATTGGGAATGGATTGCATCAATAAATCATCAATGCATCCTTTGACCATCATTTTTTCAACATCCTGCCTTTGCTGTGGAATTGAAAAGTCAAGGCCCAATATGGATGCGCCAGACACTGTGGCAATACTTTTTAAGATCACCTGACTTTGGACATAAGGATATACCGATTGCACCTTATCAAGTGTTTTTATTTTTTGGATGACTGAATCATGCGCTAGAAAACGTCCTGTTTTTTGGGTGATTTGTACATGGGATGCAACCGACAATATTCGCTGCTTTAACTCATCTTCAAAGCCTGCCATAACAGAAATTACAATAATTAATGCCATGACCCCCACCATGACACCCACAATAGATATCAGTGTTGATGCCGATACAAAACGCTGTTTACGTCTGGCTTTTAAATAGCGGAAGCCAATATATGATTCAAATGCCATGAACAATTAATTTCCAGACTTATTTTTCATATGTGGAAAGAGAATGACCTCCCGAATAGAGTCTGCATTGGTTAAAAGCATTACCAATCTGTCAATACCAATACCTTCACCGGCTGTAGGCGGAAGTCCATATTCCAGAGCCTCGATATAGTCTTCATCCATTGGATGGGCTTCATTATCACCAGATTCTCTTTCCTTAACCTGATCTAAAAAACGTTCTCGCTGGTCATCAGGATCATTTAATTCTGAAAAGCCATTGGCAATTTCTCTTCCGCCAATAAATAATTCAAAACGATCTGTCAGTTCTGGATTTTGATCATTCTTTCGTGACAGTGGAGAGACCTCGACCGGATAAGCGGTAATAAAAGTCGGTTGAATCAGTTTAGGTTCCACCAAGGCATCAAATAATTTGGTGATAATTTTACCGGTTTTACGATCCTGCTTCATCTTAATATTGTTGTCATTGGCAAAGGCAATTAAGGCATCGCGATCATTTAAAATTTGGGGATCCAGCCCCCCAATGTCAACAAGGGAATCCAATAACGTCATACGTTTCCATGATCCAGAAAAGTCAATGATTTCACCCTGATAATCAAAAGACAATTCACCCATAACTTGTTTTGTCACAAATTGAAACATCTGCTCAGTCAAATCCATAAGATGTGTAAATGTGGCATAGGCCTGATAGAATTCAAGCATGGTAAATTCAGGGTTATGCCGGGTAGACACACCTTCATTTCGAAAATTGCGGTTAATTTCAAAAACTCGATCAAAGCCGCCAACAACAAGTCTTTTGAGATACAATTCTGGTGCAATGCGCAAATACAAAGGCATATCCAACGCATTATGATGCGTTATAAAGGGCGCAGCCTCAGCGCCACCGGCAATGGGTTGCATCATTGGGGTTTCAACCTCAAGAAACTGTCGGTCAAGGAGAAATTGACGAATATTTTGAATAATCTGACTGCGCAAGATAAAAATATTTCTCGAATTCTGATTCATGATCAGATCAAGATATCGTTGTCGATAACGTTTTTCCGGGTCTTTGATACCATGAAATTTTTCGGGTAATGAACGCAGAGATTTTGTCAATAGTTTAATTTGTTCGCAAAGAACAGTCCATTCTCCGGTTCGTGTCTTAAATATGGGACCGGATATACCAATAAAATCGCCTACATCCATTTGCTTGAAAAGCGCGTAGGCATCATTTCCAACCTTGTTTTTTTGGATGTATGCCTGCATTTGACCGGTCGTATCTCGAAATCGAATGAAACTGCTTTTTCCAAAACGATTGATTGCAATGATACGTCCTGCGGTAATAAATGTACCAGAAGGGGCATCCTCAGTATCAGGAATGGCGTCCTGAATTGCTTTAACAGAATGCTCAACATCAAAATCATTTGGAAACAAGGCATGCCCCGATTCTTTCAAGGCATTTATTTTTTGTCGGCGTTGTTTAATAATATCTGTTTCTTTCTTCATGTCTGGCCTTTCACAAGAAAATATTATTGAATCAGGATAATCCTGAAATATTCACGTAAATCTTTAATAAATAATCTATTAATTTTGATGTGTCAAGATGAATTCGTTATTCAGTATATTTTCGCCTTGTAAAAGCGAATCATAAATGTATCCAGGTATTTTTCATTTTTATTTTTATTTAAATTGTGTTAAAAGAGGTTAAATAATAAAAACGCAGTGCTCGTTCCCAGGCTCTGCCTGGGAACGAGCACCGGAGCAATTTTGCCTTAACCTAACGGCTATGGGCAAAAGTCAAACGCTGTTTATGGAATACATCATTTTTCAATGATTATAAAAAACGAAACAATATGGAGGTTCAAATGAAAAAATTAGTGATGTCACTGATACTTTCCCTGATTCTTGTATCTGGCGTCCACGCGGCATCGGATTTCATTAAAATTGGTTTGATGGCACCTATGACAGGCTCATGGGCCAGTGAAGGGCTTGAAATGAAGCAGGTGTTGGAATTATTAGCCCAGAAAATCAATACATCTGGAGGATTGCTGGGAAAAAATGTTGAAATTATTGTTGAAGACGATGCGGGAGACCCAAGAACTGCAGCCTTGGCTGCGCAACGCCTTTCAACGTCAGGTATTGTCGGTGTAGTCGGCACCTATGGCTCATCAATTACTGAAGCAAGCCAATCCATTTACGATGAAGAAGGCATTATTCAAATCGCCAATGGATCGACTGCCGTGCGATTGACAGAAAAAGGCATGAAACATTTTTTTCGTACCTGTCCGCGCGATGATGAACAAGGTCGTGTTGCAGCCCAGACAATTCAAAAGTTGGGCTATACAAATGTTGCCATCCTGCATGATAATACCACATATGCAAAAGGATTGGCTGATGAAACCAGTAACCATCTAAAAACAAACAAAATTAATATTTGTTTTTTTGATGCCCTCACACCTGGAGAACGCGATTATTCAACCATTCTAACAATGCTCAAAGGCAAAAAACCAGATGTTGTATTTTTTACAGGTTACTATCCTGAAGCGGGTCTGTTGCTGCGTCAGAAAAGAGAATTGCATTGGAAAACCCCTTTTATGGGCGGTGATGCCACCAATCATCCGGATTTAATCAAGATTGCCGGACGAGATGCTGCTGAGGGCTTTCGTTTTATCAGCGCACCTTTGCCACAGGATTTACCTTTCAGACAGGCAAGAACCTTTGTGTCTGATTTTAAATCAGCCTATGGTAAAATGCCCAATTCTATTTATGCATTGCTTGCAGGAGATGGGTTTCGTGTTTTGACCCATGCCATTGAAAAAACAAAATCCCTGGATAAGAAAGCCATTTCAAACTACTTACATCACCAACTGAAGAGTTTTAGAGGATTGACTGGCAGGATTACGTTCAATGATAAAGGGGATCGAATTGGAGACATCTACAGTAACTATATGGTTGTTGTAAAAACATCCTTTGAATTACAGCAATAAAATCGTATGGAACAATTCTTTTTACAATTAACCAATGGTCTGACGATTGGCAGTATTTATGCCCTCATTGCATTGGGTTATACAATGGTATATGGGGTACTCAAGCTGATTAATTTTGCTCATGGAGACCTCTTTACAACAGGTGCCTATCTGGGCTTTACTGTACTGGCATCACTGGCACTCACTGATCATTTGGGGCAATTAGCTGGAATCATTACTCTTGCTGTAATGGTAATGATAATGGTGGGGATGATTGGGATTGTTTTGGAACGAGCGGCTTATAAGCCGCTCAGGCAATCACCCCGACTGTCAGCGGTTGTTTCTGCATTGGGCGCATCCATATTTATTCAAAATGCAATCATGCTCATTTATGGGGCAACTTTTTTCTTTTACCCACAGGATATACTCCCAAAATTTACCATTGGTATTTTTGGAATTGAGATTCCTATCATGCGATGTATTGTCTTTATGGTGTCCATTGCATTAATGACGTCACTTTACATATTTATTCAAAAAACAACAATGGGTGCAGCAATACGTGCCGCTGCAATAGATCAGGATGCCGCACGATTAATGGGAATTAATGTAGACCGCGTTATCAGTGTTGTTTTTTTTGTAGGGCCTGCGTTGGGTGGTGCAGCGGGCCTGATGGTTGGAATGTACTATGGTCATATCAACTTTACAATGGGTTGGGTATATGGCTTAAAAGCCTTTACAGCAGCAATTTTAGGCGGCATTGGGAATATCCCGGGCGCCATGTTGGGCGGTTTACTTCTGGGCGTGATTGAATCACTGGGGGCTGCATATATCTCTTTTGCGTGGAAAGATGCCCTTGCTTTTTGTGTTTTGATATTAATACTTATTTTTCGCCCAACAGGCTTGCTTGGCGAACGTGTGGCAGAAAAAATATGAAAAATAATCTGACTATAAAATCAGGCATTACCTGTGCATTGATTCTTTTATTTTTTTGTTGTCCTGCTGTGTTAAATCGGTATTGGGTTGATGTCTTAAACAATGTCGGGCTTTATGCCTTACTTGGCCTGAGTTTGAATATTATTCTGGGAGATGCCGGCTTATTCCATATGGGGCATGCTGCTTTTTATGCTATTGGCGCATATACTGCCGCAATATTGAATACGCAATATCATGTTCCAATGCTATATCTTATCCCTATTGGCGGAATCATTGCAGCAGTTTTTGGTGCCATTGTTGCGCGGCCTATCATTCATTTACGTGGGGATTATTTACTTGTCGTAACCATTGGCATGGTTGAAATTGTTCGCATTGCATTGATCAATAATGTGTTTGGATTGACAGGTGGTGCAAATGGCATCTTTGGTATTGATCGCATGATCATTGCCGGTATGAAAATCAGAAGGCCCCACCATTTCTTTTATTTTATATATTTTTTTATGATAATCACTGTATTTGTATTTTCACGATTAAAACAGTCAAGATTTGGACGCGCATTAAATTATATACGCGAAGATGAAACTGCTGCACAAGGCAGTGGCATTCATACTGCACATTATAAACTTTTAGCGTTCATTCTCGGTGCGGGATGGGCAGGCATGACCGGTGTTATCTATGCATCAAAAATGACCATCATTTCTCCAGAATCGTTTAGTTTTTGGGAATCTGTGGTTGTTTTCATGATTGTTATCCTGGGCGGATCAGGAAGCATTCCTGGTGTCATACTTGGTGCTTTTCTGATAATCGGTCTGCCAGAAATTTTTCGCGGTTTTGCTGAAGCACGTATGCTGGTATTTGGTGGCGCAATGATGCTTTTAATGATTTTCAGGCCGCAGGGTATTATTAAATCAGTGCCGCAAATGTATAAAATCAGGAACAAATCATGAACTGTTTACAATTAGAACAGGTTACAAAACAATTTGGTGGTCTTGTTGCAGTTCGGGAGGTTTCTTTTGATATTCATCCATCACAGATAATGGGTTTAATTGGTCCTAATGGTGCGGGTAAGACAACGATCTTTAACTTAATTACTGGAAATTACGAATTGAATGGCGGCCAGATTCTTTTTTTCGATAACATTATTTCAGGCTTTCCCACTTATCGTATTGTAGAATTGGGTATTGCCAGAACGTTTCAAACAATTCGATTGTTCAAAACCTTATCTGCCATTGAAAATGTATTGGCTGGATGTCATTGTCGTATGACGTCTGGTTTGTTTTCAAACATGTTTCATACGCGAAAGCACAAAAACCAGGAAAATCAAGCCCTTGACATGGCAATGAATGCTCTGGATTTTGTGGGTTTATCTGACAATTATGACCTAAAAGCAAATAATTTCTCTTATGGAAATCAGCGGTTGTTGGAAATTGCGCGCGCATTGGCAACATCGCCAAAATTGATTATCCTGGATGAACCTGCGGGGGGTATGAATGAACAAGAAACGCTGTCTTTGATCCAATTAATAAAAAAAATCCAAAGCCAGGGCATCACAGTCTTATTGATTGAACATGATATGCGATTGGTGATGCGTGTATGTGAAAAAATTGTTGTGGTTGATTATGGTCAAAAAATTGCAGAAGGAACTCCTGAAGAAATTAAAAAAAATCCCAAAGTAATCAAAGCATATTTGGGATCTGATATGGATTCTGACACGAATCTTTGACTAAGGAATGCTCGAAAAATAAATTCCTCATTTACTTATGTGCCAATAACGTGTAGGGGCGAACCTTGTGTTCGCCCATCGTACATAGGAACGAAAGCGTTATTAGTTCGAGGGCGAACACAAGGTTCGCCCCTACATCGGGCTGGCACATAAGCAAATGGAGTCCAAATCTTTAGATTTGAGCGTGAGGCATATATTTTGACACCCAAATCTAAAGATTTGGACTCCAGTGGTTCAAATATTCCTAATTTTAAAACTTTGCATTCATAAAGGAGAAAAATAATGATTCAAATAAAAAACAAACGTTTAATGACACGGCTGATATCCTATTTTTTCATCATCGCCATCATGTCGATATTTATGATTTCAATCATTACATTTTACTATTCAAGAAGTGCATTAAGACATGCAGCGTTTAACGAGCTTTCTGCAGTTCGTAACATTAAACACAATCAAATTTTGGACTACCTGGAAAACAGGGTGGGCATTATCAAAATTCTTTCTGAAAGTAATGATACCAAACAGGCATACGCGCTTTTACATAAGTATCATGAGTCAGGCGGTGGTGACCCCAATGGCCCTTATGATGTTCACACAAAAGAATATGAAGAAATTTATCAGAAGATCGGCAATTATTTTCGAAATTTTTTAGATACATTCGGATTCAGGGATATTTATTTTATTTGTGCGCCTCATGGCCATGTCATGTATACAACAGCAAAAGAAAGGGATCTGGGAACCAATCTTGGTGTGGGCCCTTATCGGAAATCAGGTCTGTCTTCATTGTGGTCATCAGTGGTGAATCAGAAAAAAACAATCTTTGAAGATTTTTCTCAATACGCGCCCATAGAAAAGCCCGCTTCATTCATAGGCGCCCCCTTATTTGACGACAAAGGTAAAGTTGTTGCCTTGATTGCATTACAAATTGATCCCAAACGAATCGACGTCATTATGCAGGAAAAAACAGGTATGGGAGCGAGTGGTGAAACATACCTTGTTGGAGTTGACAGATTGATGAGATCTTCATCTCGATTTAAATCATCATCCACTGTGCTGAATAAAAAAGTGGATACTGTTGCCACGCAGCAGGCATTGAATGGAACGTCTGGAGAGCAGATAATTAGTGATTATCGCGGCATCAGTGTCTTGAGCAGTTACGCGCCCATGAATTTGAAACAAAATCTGGGATGTGACTTTGAATGGGCCATTGTTGCTGAAATTGATGAAAAAGAAGCCTTTGCACCCATTTACAATTTACTTCAGAAAATTATTCTTTCAGCTATTTTTATTCTGATCGTATCATTTATTATTGGATATCTGGCCTCACGATCCATTGTCGTACCGGTAAAATATTTGTCGGAGCGCGTTAACAAGATTGCTGAAGGAGATTTAACAGTAGATTTAAAAATTAAGGATCGTGACGACGAAATTGGCATAATGATCAAAGGTTTCAAAGAAATGCTGGATACGCTTCGCACACAAACCAGTGAAATGCTTGGAGGAGCCTCAACCCTGGCATCCTCAATCAGTCAGATTACTGCAACAGTTACACAAATGGCAACCAGCTCAACAGAAACATCCTCATCCATTGCAGAAATAACAGCCACTGTTGAAGAAGTGCGTCAAACTGTTCAGGTATCCAGCCAGAAGGCCAATCAGGTTGTTGATGTTGCTAAGAAAGCGGCTGATGTTTCTGACTCGGGTAAAAGAGCCACCAATGATACCATTCAGGGCATTAAGCGCATCAAGGATGAAATGGAGTATATTGCAGACAGTATTGTAAAATTGAGTGAACAAACCCAAAGCATTGGCGATATTATTAATGCTGTTAACGATCTTGCTGATCAATCCAACTTGTTGTCTGTAAATGCCAGTATTGAAGCTGCGAAAGCGGGTGAACATGGCAAAGGCTTTGCTGTCGTTGCTCAGGAGGTTAAATCACTGGCCGAACAGTCCAAAAACGCAACAAATGATGTGACTTCAATATTGAGTGATATTCAGAAAGCGACCAGTGCGGCTGTAATGGCTACAGAGCGTGGCGGAAAAACAGTTGAGGATGGTGTAACGCTCTCTGCTCAGGCAGGAGAATCCATTGGCATTCTATCTAAAAATGTAACTGAATCATCTCAATCTGCACTTCAAATTGCAAGCTCAACACAGGAACAGCTTGTGGGGATGGATCAGCTTGCTGAGGCTATGGAAAATATCAAGCTTGCAAGCACGCAAAACGCTGATGGTGCCAAACAGTTGGAAGATTCTATTAGGAATCTGGATGCCCTTGCTAAAAAGATGAAAATGATATCCAATAAATTCAAGGTATAGTCATCATGTAAACAACCAAAGGAGACAAAATGAAAATCAAAGGCGCAATCATAAAAGAACAAAATGTTAAATTTGCTGTCGTAGAAACAGCGACAGCCACCCTTAAATCCAAATCGGATATGGATCTTATTAAACAGAAATTTGCTCCACTTTTTGGCGGCGTACCTGTTGTATTCATGGCAAGAAATACCAAAGGCATACCTGTCTTTATTGGACGAAAAGATATTGTGGATTTTTTATCCAATAATGATGTCAACAAAATTCCCTGGCGGGAGTTCGTATCATCATAAGGTATACTTGAAGATTAAGCATTTCTCATACTTTATTTTTTTATTTTTGGTATTCAGGTTTTGTGATGGAAGAGATCCCTCTATTTAATCCTTACACCATGTCAGATGATCAAATTCTGAAAGTGCAGACAGGACAAGATACACATGTTAAAAAAATATTAGCAGCCATTCAAAATAATCAAAATGCATTTGCTTCCAAACATATTGTTATTTGTGGGCCTGGGGGTATTGGCAAATCATTTCTAATGAGACGGCTTCAAATTCATTTTAAACCTTACAGCACAATTGCTTTCTTTTTATTTCCTGAAATACCTGCACATATGTATTGTGCAAATGATTTTTTGAAAAATATCCAGCAATTTCTGTTAAGCAAAGAATGTGAAAACCAATCTAAACCAGATGCCAACAAATGGAATAAAAACAGTCGAATCATTGATCAAATTTTATTCGAATCACAGTATAAACATATCATTGTTGGGATCGAAAATTTACATTTGTTGTTGTCCGAGCAAGGGATTTTTTCCAATTCAGTTCAAAAAAACACTTTTTTAGATCTGTTACAAAATAAATCATGGTTAACCTTGATTACAACCCATAAAGGTAATTTTTCCAGAGAACTTGCCCCCTTTTTTCAAACATTTTCCAGATATGATCTATCAAAATGGTCAAATCTGGAACATAAGCAATACTTAAAGCGAATATTTTCATTGTATCAGGAACCAGATACTGACTATCAAAAAGTGAGACAAAATGAACTGTCCCGCTTTACCGGTGGATTACCGCGTAATGCGGCAATCATGGCAAACATCCTTCGGCAAAACGATTTTTTTTCCACAATCAATACACTTGAAAAGACAATTGATTGGCTGACACCCTATTTTCAAAATCAATTTTTTTCTCTCATGCCGCAATATCGAATATTGATTGATGCCCTGATTTGTAGCAAAGAACCTTGTACAATTAAAGAGATTGAACATCGCATTCATTTGAGTGAAAAAGAAATATCTCAAAACTTATGTTGGTTGCGAGAGCATGGATATTTGAATGAATGTGTTCAAAAAGACAATACACAAGCCTATTCTTTAAAGGATCGAATATTTGTCCATTACTACCGAAAGCGGCATGAATTTCCCAAGACACATGGCAGTTTATTATCAAATGTAAGTGAATTTGTAACAACATTTTACAGCAATACAGATCTGATAAAAATAGCCCGAGATTGTTACACGAATGCGAACCTATCTACTTCTAAAGATTTATTAAAGATAATTTTATCTCATGCAGGAATCTCAATAGATTTACTTTCCTGTGCCAAAAATCTGGAATGGTTGTTTCAGGCGGTTGACATTTGTTTTTCAGATGATTTTAAATTCCCTAAAAGTGAAAAAAAACTGGCCGCGATTTTTCAACAAATGAGGGATTTAATTAAAGCCTGTCAAAACAGTCCTGATGATTTTGATAAGAATCGATTTGCTTATATGATAACCAACAATCTCTTTATTGATAAAAAAATGATTCTGTTTTTATTTCAAAAATGTATTCATAATCAGTTGTCATATAATCAATGGATTGATCTGGATTTATTTTTCTACAGGCAGGAATATAAAATCCACATGGCCTATGGTGGGTTTCTCGTTCCATTCTTGCGTCAGATAAAGGATGGTCACATTATACCTGATGAAATAAATGAAATGCGCATCAATCGACTGAAAAAAAATGATCCAGATATCTATTATGCGCTTGTTGCCTTTTGCAGCGCACGCTTTCCATTTGAAATCACGTCAAAAGATCAATTGGAAGCACATCGCCGATGTTTGTCAATGACGCAAGATATTGATTTTCAAGTGTTTCATTTGGAACAAATCGGATGGCATCTGGGATGCGTAAAAGCATATTCAGAAGCCATTTCATATTTTCAAAAAGCACTGACAATTCGAGAAAAGCAACACAATCGCCTCAAACAGGCATGGATTACCGGGCAAATTGGATGGTGTCATCAATTGCAAAAAGAATATGATGATTCACTTCAATATCATCAAACCGCATGCAGCATCTACAATGATGAAAATGATATCATTAATTATGCATGGAATGTGGGTTGCATTGGGCGGATATATGGAAAATTGGGAACGTATGAAACAGCACTGAATAAGCATTGTGAAGCGATTGATATACTTGATAAAAATTTTGATATCAAACAAATTGCATGGAACTGGTCCCGAATTGCCAGAAATCAAACCTGTCTTAAACGTTATGATTTGGCCATGAATGCGCATCAAACAGCCCTGGAAATATTAGAAAACGACAGAGATCACGATTTAAAAGCCTGGAATTTAGAGGGCCTTGCCTGGATTTATGGTAAAGTCAATCAGCACGATGATGCAATCAAGGCCCAACAAAAGGCTTTAAAATATCGAAGTCAGGAAGGCAATATCTCGCAACAGGCATGGAATCTTGAAGGTATTGGTTGGAGCCTGGGAAAATTGGGACGTTTTGAAGAAGCTTTAAAGGTTTTGAATCGTGCGTTAAAAGTAAGGGAAAAGTCCAGACATTATAAAGGACAGGCATGGAATCTTGAAGGTATTGCAAGATATTTGGGACGTCTGGCACGTTTTAACGAAGCGATTACTGCACATGAAAACGCATTGATCTTGCAGGAAAAAGCAAACAATTATGAGCGCCAAATATGGAATTATCGCGGAATTGCATGGAATCATAAAGAGATGAACAATTATGATCAGTCCATTCATGCCTTAAAACAAGCCCTTGCATGTGCAGAAAAGTCTGAAAATATTTATTGGCAGGCCGCATTATGGGCATTGATTGGCTGGGATTATCACAAAATTCATTCTCTGGCCGATTCAATAAAAGCCCATGAAAAGGCCATTTCTTTTTATCAGACTCTGAATAATGGTGCTGGTGTTCTTGAAAATGCGGGCCAAATGGCAATCAATTATTTTATTTTGGGACAAACCGGACGTGCCTGGAATGTTCTGGATCATTATAGCGATTTAAAGCCATCTCCAAATAAAATGGTTGCGCGAATTGGCGATGTTATTATCTATTTAATACGTCATGTTCGGCAGAATATTGCGTATCGCACGGCTGTCAACATTATTGATGGCCTTTTATTACGTCGAAAGAATTGGGACATTTTGCCCATTATGCAGGCATTTCTGCTTTCATTGATTGTTGCTGACCTTGATATCAAATTTACTCACAGACTTGTCAGATATGTCAGGAAACGATATCAAAACAATTCAAGCAGCCATTTACTCGCGATATTTGATCTGGTTGAATATATCAATCAAAATTGGAATACTGATTTTCTGAACAAAATGGAAAGAAATCGAAGGCAGGCGATGGAATCTTTAATTGATGCGATTTCGAATACGTATTAATGAGGAACTAATTATTCGAGCATTCCTTAGAAACAATGATCACACAATTTTGCCCCCCAAATCCAAAATTTTCTAATAAAATATTATTAAATGATGTTGTTTCAGGAGTTCTTACAAAATTGACTGATTGATGACATGGGCCCGAAAGATTTCGTATTTCAGGCAAATAATTGTGTTGCATGCAGGCCAGACTAACAGATAGTTCAGCCGCGCCACATCCTGCTGCTAAATGTCCCATCCAGGATTTTAAAGCAATGACATGCGGTTTTTTCGAATCAAACAGATCATGAATTAATGATGCTTCCATTATATCGTTCAATTGTGTGCCAGTCCCATGTGCTGCAATCACGTCCATTTCATGCGCATTCATGCGGGCATCCTTAAGGGCGTCTTCAATTGCCTGTCTTGCATATTTGCCATCTGGTTGGGGCGCTGTCATTTGATAGCCATCCATAGATGCCCCATAACCGACAATTTCTGCGATAATTGCTGCACCACGTTTTTTTGCATGTGACATTGATTCCAGCACAAAAAAAGCCGCTCCTTCTCCTGATACAAACCCTGCTCTGTTTTGATCAAAAGGTCGGCAGACCTTTTCGGGTATACCCGAACCCGAATAAATGGATTGGGCTTTTTTGTAAGCCATTAATGCGCATCTGTTAAGTCGAGAATCTCCCCCACCTGCAATTGCAATTTTTAAATATCCATCTTTAATTCTATAAAACGCATTACCAATGGCTTGTAACGAAGCAGCACATGCTGTTCCTAATGTTGCACATTCGCCATGAATACCGGTCAATTGCGAAATAATCGAGGCGGTTGTGTTTGGAAGAAATTTTAAAAGCCAGAGTGCCTTCATTTTTGAAAATTCTGCTGTTCCATTACAAATATCTGGAAATTCATTTTCAATATCAAGGTTAGGACCAGCACCAATAAATAAACCAGAATGTTCCAGTAAATGCCTGTCTATACCGGCATCATCCAATGCCATCAATGCAGCAGCTACAGCAAAAGATGCCCCACGATTTAAATACCGACGATTTTTGAACGTTTGCGTGTAATCCAAAAGATTGAAATGTGTTACAGGACATACAACACATTCTGAATCGACAGTGGATCTTTCAAAAGGTGCCTGGCCAGACTTCAATGTCGAAATAATTTGCAAAGAATTTTTTCCCAGTGGCGTAATAGCGCCTGTTCCTGTAATGACAACGCGATGTGGCATAATTGTTAAATCTCACTGTAAATCATTGAAAGAGGTTTTCTGGGCGGCATCTCAGGTGATTCATCTGAAAAACCCGCAGCGATAAAGCATTTCAGTGTCATGTGAGTGAATTCTGGCATTTTTTCAAGCTCTGGTACAAAAATTAATGGCCCGGTCAATACACAAGTTCCCAGACCCAGTTCTGTTGCCTTGAGTAGAAATAATTGAAGAGCCAATCCAGCTGAAATATCATCACTATTCAAGTGAACATTTCCTGGTAGTCCTGCATGAATCAGACTATTGTTAAAATCCTTTTGTAATAATTGTTCCACACCAACAGCAAATAACCAGGGCGCATCAAACATAAAATCTGAGAAACGAAAATAGGCATTTACCTTGTTTTTTAATTGTTTTTTTAAACCCAACATGTTAATTTTAATAAGCAACTGATCGCGGGAAATTCGAATTGTATCACGAATTAATTGCCTTTTTATGTTAGAAACAATTCTGATAAACCGGACAGGTTGTCTGTTTGATGGTGATGGCGCCTGTTGCGCACATGTTATTAAGTCGTTGATCCATTCTTGAGGGGGTTGCGTCTTTTTAAATTGACGAACACTTCTTCTTTGTTTCACAAGGTGATCAAAACTAAATTTGTGATGAGAGCTGGCAAGTGACATAATGAATGAGATCCTTAACTTTTAGAACAGGCCCATCTTCAAGATCATTCAGTATTTGATTCAATCGACCTGAAGAAAGAAAGGGGTATTTTTCCTGCAATTTTTTTTTGGGGTTATTTTCTGGATCAGTGTCCAGGAATATGCGAAGTTTTCTTAAGAAAATATCATCTTCATTCACTGTAATGTTGAAAGCCTGGTTGATACTCACTGCAAGTTCTAATAAATCAATAGATTCTGCATTCAGTTCTTTTATCAAATATGATTCTGTGTGGATATCTTCTTTTTCGATATCTAATATGTCGCATAAAATAGTGTAAATGGTTTCTTGAATATTCATAATAATGTTTTATTTCCTTTGATTCCTAAATGTTTTCTTGATTATCTGAATGGTCTAGTTCTATAATAAGAATCTTTCAAATGTCAATAAGGAATGAATGAATTTCATTACAAGGAGGAAATCATCATAATTAATTTGCTGTTATATTTATTGATATTATTCTTTGCATCTGTACCCCAAATCAATGCCCAATCAAAAATTTATGATGCATCACAGGGAAGATGGGTTACTGGAGGTACATTGACAGGCGTTGTGCAAAATGAACAACAAAAAGGTCTTTCACAAATATGCATATATGCTTTTTCATCACCTTGTGAATCAGTACGCATTAAAAGTATTTCAACGAATTCTGATGGTTCTTTTGAGATTTCTGGTTTGATTCCCCAATCCTATTATTTACTCGCTGATGCTTCATGCCATGTACCTCAAAATCTGATTAACATTTGGTGGAATGGTGACAATGGCACAACTGAATGCCACAAAGCGGCATCAATCAGTATTCAAAAGGGACAAACGAAATCTCATATCAATTTTACAATGACGACTGGTAAAAAGATCGCCGGAAGGGTTGTTGAAAAAAATGGTGATCCCATCCCTGATCTTTGTATTGCAGCAACAAGTCGATGCGAAAAACATTGGTTCCGCGGCGCACTCACAGATATGAATGGGAACTTTTCCATTCAGGGGCTGGCTGCAAATGTTGTGTACCTTCAGATTAATCCCAAATGCAGTTATAACCATCGTATAAAAAATACGATCTGGTGGGCTGGAACAAATCAGCTTTCACCAAAATGTCAGGATGCTGTTTCCATTGCATTAAACAGTGTGCAGCATATTTCAGACATTGTTTTTCAGGTTGATATTCAACCGCCAATCAGCGGACGTATTTTAAGCAAGACGCAAACACCCATTGCCGATGTATGTGTCAATATCAAGCGGTTTTGTGAAAAGGAATGGCTTGACAGTGCAATTACTGACAAGCAGGGTTTTTTTTCATTTGATGGCATTCCTGAAGGTCATTTTTATCTTCAAACCGCAGTCTCCTGTCAGAAACCCCAAAAATATATGGATTCATGGTGGAATTCAAATGGAGGCGCTTTATCCTGTAAAAATGCAGAAACAATTCATGCTGGTTCGCAGCCTCATGATTTTACGCTTCAAACCGGTAATATGATTCATGGCTTTGTGTATGATCAAAACCATTTGCCCATGCCAAATATCTGTGTAATCGCAGAGAACCAATGTCAACGAGACAGTCAAAGAAAAGCCATCACCAATGAAAAGGGTGAATATCAACTTATTGTACCAGATGGACAATACTACCTTAGAACGAACACAGAAGGTCGTAATCATCAAAACTATTACGTGGATCTCTGGTGGAACACACACAATGGCACGATTAATTGTCAGGATGCCCATCCCATTCAGGTTTCAAATAATCAAACGCAAAATGAGATAAATTTTCTCCTTCAAAAAGGGGGCATTTTGTCTGGCAGTGTCCTTTCAAATAAACAGACGCCCCTGTCCGATGTTTGTATTTCAATTGCGCCTGATTGCGATCAGTCTGCGATCCTTATTGATCAAACAGATAAAAGCGGTCGGTTTTTAAAAATACTGCCTCAGGGCACATATTTAGTAAAAACTGATTATGACTGCATTGTAAAAAATCTGCATGGGCGAAAAAAAATTCAAAATCAACAGTTTTATATGGATCAATGGTGGCATAAATTAAAAAATTCAACCCTGTGCAAAAATGCAGACCCCATCACCATCCACCCAGGAAAAACATCAGAATCGGTTGATTTTATTTTATCTCCAGGCGGTATTATTTCTGGGCGCGTGATGTCTAATGAGGGGAAAGCGCTTCCAAACATATTCATTCTTGTTTATGAGGCATCAGATCACAATGTTGTTTTATCGACCGATTCACAAAAAGATGGACTGTTTCGTTTCATGATTCCATCAGGAAGCTATTATATTCGTGCGATGCCATCAAAAAATCGGACGCCAATTTATTATATTGATCAATGGTGGGATGGACATGCAGGAAGTCTTCATATGCAGGGGGCAAAAAAACTGCTTGTATCAGAACAAAAGCATCAGAAGAACATTATATTTAAACTTCAAAAAGGGGGAGCGGTTACTGGAATGGTGTTTACGCCTGAGGAATATCCCCTTGAAAATATTCGCATTATTGCCAGTGATCCACAAAAAGAAATTATTTGGTCATCATCCAGAACAAATCAGTATGGCCAATATGTTATTTCTGGCATCCCAGATGGACTTCAGAATCTACACTTTGATCCAAAGTCAGGACACCCACATGTTTTAATGCACTGGACATTGGGAGGGGTCACTGAACATCAGATAAACATTACTCCAGAACAAATAACGCATGTTCCCGCCTTTGTTTTGCAAGAAGGGGGTGCGATTAGCGGGAAAATATCCACCAGGGAAAACGAACCCCTTGTGGGTGTCTGTGTGACTGCTGTACAAAAATGTGGTGATATTTGTTTTGGTCAGTCGAAAACCGATGATCAAGGCAAATATATCATAAAAGGGCTTCCCACAGGAAACTACTTTGTGCAGACCAATATTTCATGTAAAGAATTTCCAGAAGACTATATTGATATTTACTGGCGAAAACATGGCGGCACACCTGTCTGCAAAAAAGCAGAAACCATTCATGTCCAAAAGAATCGTACCACCAAACAGATTCATTTTACATTATCAAAAGATATTTCCTTTGTTGGCAAAATTACAGATAATACTGGCGCACCTATTGAAAATGTCTGTGTGATCATTACTGAACAATGTGACAATGGGTGGGCTGGCGAGGCAATATCTGATGCTCAGGGAGAATTTGTAATTTCAGGTATTTCTGAGGGGGTTTATTATGCGCATACCGAAGCCTCCTGCTATCATGATCAAGCCTATGAAGATCAATGGTGGCATTCGGAAAATTTGGTTTCAGAATGCGAGTTTGCAGAGCCTGTAGAAGTTGTAAAAACCAATATGAAAGTACCAATCAATTTCGAGTTGTCGGAAAAACCAGATCAGGTGTTTGAGTCCTTAACCCATCCAAAGCTGATAAATGGCCGATATGAAGAAAAAATTGATGGGGGAAAGGTTGAAATAAATATTCTTGATAATATTATAGATATCGTTGTTGAAAGCGTTTCCCTGGAAAATGTTTTGAAAATTATTTCAAAGTATACCGGTATTAAGGTGTTGTTATTTGGTACACTGCAAGAAAAAATCTATTTTGAAAAAAAACAATCCAAACTGGATGATATCTTGCTGGATTTAATTAATGGCCGGGCCGGTCATATATTTATCTATTCGCCAGATCGCTTGTTAACAACCTATATATTTTCAAAAGATGGTGAACTCAAATCAAAAGCATTTTCTCCAAATCCTGGCCCAATCAGTTCCCAACAAAAAGACATGGGCGTCATGGAGGCTGATGAAATTGAAACTATTTTATATTCCAAAGGGCAGATTGAACAAAAACTTGAGGCATTAAGTCGTTTAATTGGTTATTTTAGCAGTGAAAATGCGTTGCGCTTGTTAAAAATATCTTTAAATGATAATGATGATGAAGTTCGTATGATGGCAATCAGTGTCATGAATGATTTAAAAGACAATCATCTGGCAGTAGATGATTTATCTCAATCATTAAATAGAGATACCAGCCCTGCAGTTCGCGCCCTTGCAGCAGAATCTTTGGGACAAATTGGTGATAAGAGCGCCATTCGGCCTTTGATGGAGGCGCTTAATGATAAAGATGCAGGGGTTCGAGATATTGCTCGAAGAGCAATACAAGAAATTCAAGGCCGATGAATAGGATTTATGAAGAACTGTGGTAACGCATTTGAATTTAAAAGATCTTCAGGTAGACAATAAAAAAACACACTATTATAACTTGAAAATAATATTAAAATATGTATATTATGGTTAAATATTGTTTATAATTCTGAGGAGGTAGTTTACATGTCGACAGACCCTTTGATTGATACAGTAATTGAAAAAGAACGACGTTTAGAGTCGTTAAGTGGTATTATTTTGGCAATCTTTGCAGCATTGCTCGCGATTACCAACCTGGGTGGGAGTAAGTTTGGTAGTGACAAGATTATTGGAACCAATGAAAAATCCAATATCTATGCATGGTATCAGTCCAAAAGCCTGAAGCAGGATATGCTTGAAAATCAACGTGATTTGATTGAAACGCTCATCAAGGCCAATGTGATAGAAAAAGAAAAGCATGACACGCTGAATCATATCATGTTAAAGCTGAACAAGCGTGTTTTGTCTTATGAAAAAGAAAAGCAAGAATTGTTGTCAGGTTCCAAAACGGTTGGGAAAGAAAACTGGATGCAAGAAATAAATGGCAAATATGGTCAAATTACTGGTGCCCTTGAATGGGAGCAAATTATTAAAAAGCTCGGGCAGGCAGGATCAAAGTTTGATATTTCTATCTTGTTTTTAGAGCTGTGCCTTGTCATTGGTGCGATTTCCCTGGTTATGAACAATGAACGTTTGCGTGTTATTTTTATCGCTGCGATGATTACTCTAGGTCTGATTGGTATGTTATATGGTACTCAGGCTTTTATTCTGGCGATTTCAAATTAATTTTGCTTATGAATATCTCATCTTATAAAGATTGGTTTCAATCATATACAGATCAATTCTTGTATCATGATGAAATCAAGGATTACCCTTTTATCGTAAAAAAAAATCACACCAGAAGGGTTTGTTCAATCATTGATTCCATGTGTGAAGATTTAGACGTACCTGAACACGTGGGTGAATTGGCTCAGATTATTGCCCTATTTCACGATCTGGGAAGGTTTGAACAATATGCCCGATATCATACCTTTAAGGACAGTGAATCAATCAATCATGGCGTTCAAAGTATCAAAGATCTGGTACACAATAATGTTATTGGAGATTTACCCCAAAGGATTCGACGAATTATTTATAATGCCATTCGTTACCATGGTGTCGCAAATATCCCATTGGATAAGGATGAAGAAACGCTATTTTATATGCGCCTCATTCGTGACGCTGATAAGCTTGATATATGGCGCATTTTTATCAACTACTATAACGACAGAAATACGCCTCAGAATCAAGTGCTTGAACTCGGTGTTATTGATCGCCCTGAATGTTCAGAAAGTATATTGGATGCATTATCAAAGGGGCGTATCGCGCTGATATCTGAATTAAAGACATCAAACGATTTCAAGCTGATTCAACTGGGATGGGTTTTTGATTTGAATTTTTCTTATTCCTTTAAAGATATAAAAAATTCAAACATTATTGAACAGTTGGCAGATATGCTTCCAAAATCAGAAACAATTCAGTCGATTGTTAACAAATTAATGGTATATCGTGATGATCAAATTGAGAATCAATCAAAAGTGTTTGATTCTTTTGCTAAGCGTTTGTCGTGAAATACCAAGTTTGCGTGATGCTTCAGTTAAGGTTCTTGTTCGCATGAGGGCTTCATTGATAAGACAATCCTCCATTTGTTTGATTGTTGGAAGAACCTGTAATGATGAAAACATTGTATTTTCTTGATGCATTTTTATTCTATTTTGCATATGTTTTTTTTTCATAACGCGTCCATTCACCAATATTTGAAGCGTTTTTTTTGAAAAACCGACCTTGAAAAAAACGATTAAAATATAGGTTGGAATTCAAAATCTTAGCCGCATAGACTTCTCAATAGATGTTTCAAAAGCAAAATACATGCCAATGATTATTGTGAAGCCCACATCTAACGTTATGCACTTCAATTATTCGAAATGGAAACTCATTTTTTGAGTATTCCTTTGCATAAAATATGCAATTATTGTCCGGTAGAAAAAACAAGGTCGTGTAGAGACGTATAGACTTTAAGATAAAGATTTTGGCAAGGCGGCGCAAGGAGATAGTACTATAGTACATCGACGAAGCGCCAACGCAGTCCAAAATCTTTATCTTAAAGTCTATAGCATGCTACGTCTCTACAGTACAATTACCCCGATATGAACATTTCTTTGAAATGGGGAACTTTTTTTTCGAGAATTCCTAAATAGTGTACATGAAAAAAATGGAACAAAAAGGACAAAAGTTGTCAGGACATTGATCGTATGTATATAAAAATTGTATTGAGTGCCCAGTACATTACATGCTTTGGCATGATGGGAATTATGCTCCCCTATTTTAATTTGTATTGCTATCATATTCATCTGTCAGGATTTGAGATTGGAATTATTGGAGCAACACGTTCGTTGATCATGATCGTATTTGGTCTGATGTGGAGTGTTCTTGCAGACCATTATCAAAATAGACGCTTCTTGTATTTAATTTGCCAGTTTGCAAATGCCTGCGCATGTGTGTTTTTGTTACAAGCAAATACCTTTGCAGGCATTCTGTGTGTCATCATCGTGGCATCAATTTTTTATGCGCCATTAATTTCATTTATGGAAGCATTTACAATGGACTTGATTGGCAATGATAAAAATGCCTATGGATCCATTCGGCTGTGGGGATCCATTTTATTTATCATTATGGTTCTATTTACAGGTGTCTTGCTTGATTACTTTTCCTATTATATCATCATAAAAATGATTGCAGTGGGATCTTTTATACAGGCAATTGTCTCTTTAACAATTCCAAAAACAACAATAAAAACAAGTCAAAAAAAGAATATGTTTCTTTCTGTTTTTAAGCAATCCCATGTCATTATATATTTGATGAGTGCTTTTACAATGCTCCTGGTTCATGGCACCTATTATTCGTTTTCTTCAATACATCTTGAACAAATGGGGGCAACATCCAATGAAATCGCAATGTACTGGGCACTCGGTTCCATTGCCGAAATCATCGTTATGTTAAATTCAAGGCGAATTTTTAACCACTATTCTGTTGAATCTGTATTGGTATTTTCTTTTGGAATTGCTGGGATACGTTGGTTATTCATGTTTTATACAACATCTGTACTCTTTGCGATTATGACACAGGTTTTACATGCGATCACTTATGGGGCATTTCATATTGCTGGAATTTTGTATATGGATCGGTGTATGCCAGATGAAACCAAAACCATTGGTCAGGCAGTAAATACCGCAGTGAGCTATGGTCTTGGAATGATGACCGGTTCGTTTATTAATGGATATTTGTTTGAATGGGTTGGGACATATCACGCATTTTTGTTTAGCGCGATTATTTCATTTGTGGCTGGCGTGTTGCTTTTTTTCTGGAATACGTAACCCGGCCTCAATTTTTCCCCATACTTTTAAAAATTCAAGCAAACGTAAAGAGCCTTCAAAAATTAATAGCCATTTGCTTTAATAATAATATTTGTCATAAAAAATACCTCCAAGCAAGCCCATGGTCTGGGGGATGTAGCAAAACAACCCATCTATTGATTCAACCGATGATACATTGCCCTATTGTTACGATAAATATCATGAAATGCTTGATAAAGTCTTTCATATATGCGGCATACCTGCATATCCGGTTCAAAAAAGGTTTCATACTCAATTAATGATGAAATATCATTAAATGAGATCCGACCTAATCCAACAGAAGCAATAAATGCAGCGCCTCTACAATTGGCTTCAATAGGATCCTTTACACGTCGGATTTGACGATTGAGGACATTGGCAAAGATCTGACACCAAATGTCAGAACGTGCGCCACCACCAATAAAATTTAATGGTTCTAATTTTTGCCGAACAAATTTTTCAACATAGGCCAAACTCCATTTAGTGTTATACGCAACACCTTCAAGCACCGCTCTGGCAATATGATCGGCTGTCGTACGCAAAGACAGATTATGGAAACCACCCCTGAGTGTGGTGCTGTCAACAGGCGTTCTTTCTCCATTCAGCCAGGGGGTAAAAATGAGATGATCGCTTCCGGGTGAAACTCTACCAGCCATCGTATTGAGTTTTGCATAGGGATCATCAGGCGCTTTTCCTTTATAAAACTCATTTTCATGAAGAATAATATTGTTCAGTAAAAAAGACAAACACCCGCCTGCAATATCTTGCTCGTTGATGCACTGGTATTTGCCCGGGATTGCCGATGGCAGCGAAGCGATACTATGAAACATATCAGTCTTTTTGAAAGGAACTATACATTCAATCCATGAAGACGTTCCAATATAGACATGCCCTTCAAAATCACGAACTGCCCCGGAACCTAAAAGAGCTGCCTGATGGTCTGGTGAGCCCAATACCACTTTAATATTATTGTTAAGCCCCAGTTCTCTGGCAAGATCTGGCTTGAGTTTTCCCAATATATCTATAGATCGAAAAAGTCTGGGCAATTTTTCTTTGTCGATTTTAAGGGTCTTGATCAGTTTGTCGCTGTAATGAATGTTATTGATATCCCGCGTATCTGTTACCCAAAACAGCATGATTGAATCATGGGAGGCTGCAAATTTACCTGTCAGGCGCAAATTTAAAAAATCCTTGCTACTTAAAAATTGAAATGTTTTATCATATATTTCAGGGTATTGCTTCTGAATCAAAATGACATGAGCAATGTCATCCTTACCAGATAGCTGGGGGCCGCCACCAGTATGGTAGATCCATTTGAGCCCTTTAAACACATTGTAGCCCGCAATTCTGGGAAATTTTCCAAAGATGGCTTTAATATATGGCGCCCCACGAGAATCCATCCATGTAAGACAATTCATTAAGGGGTTCCCATCACGATCAACAGCCACTGTACTGGAAAACGTGCTGGAAACAGAGATTGCAATGATGTTATCCCTTTGGACATTTACCTTTGCCAATAATCGTTTTGTTGCGGTGAGAAGTGCCTGCCACCAGTCTTCAGGATCTTGTTCAGCGCCACCACCTGGAAAATAATAAGTTGGGGTGGGTGAAAACTCAAAATCAAATATTAAACCTGTGGTTGACACCAGGGCGACTTTCAAGCCTGATGTACCATGGTCGATAGCGATAATGTATTCATATTGTAAATGATTCAATGGTCAATCCTGTCTGAAAACGTTTCACAGCTTTCGATAATCTGCTGGACCAGATGTTGGATTTGCTGCGTGGTTTTTCGTTGAATTATGTGAAATGGTTTCATAATTTTCCATATTTTTTCACCAAGTGCAATTGTTTTTAATAACGATCCATTTAAACTGTAGGGTGCTTCAGTATGGCTTGTTTGTTTGAATATGTGATCCAGTCTCTTTGGAATGGTGTTTAAATCAGTTTCAATGGGATAACAACTCAACCCTAAAACCATTGCATTGTCTCTGCCATAGAATGGGGCTCTTGAGTCATTTTTATAAAACAAGACAGGCTTGCTGCATGAAAAAGCAATTGAGGCTTCAACAATGGCCCCTTCATCCGGTGTTCTTCCATTTAGATTAACCACAATGGCCTGGCAACATCGCACGATTTGGTATATATCCAGGGCGAAAATTGCCTGATCAATATAATCCCGAATACCGAGTATCTGCGTGTTTAAGGGGGTATGGATCAATTTTAGTACGTATGCTTCCAGGCCATCTCGATGGGGAAGAAAGGTTGTGTACCCTGATTGTTCTAAAATCTGAGAAATGGCTTGCATTCCTGCGATTTCTTCAGGGCAGAATAAGGGGCCTGAACAGTAGATATGTTGATTATTCATATAAAATAAGTTCCTATTTCTGCCTCAAACGTCTTGATTTTAAAAATGAATATGTCATACCATAAGTTAGCAATGAAAACAAAAGCCCAAAAACAACACCACCCAGTAACATGGGGTAAAAGATTCCTTTGCCCACACAGAGCAGTTGCGTAATATCTTTATCTGAAATCAGTTGCTTAATGCTCATAAAATCAAGGGCTTGTTTGGGTGGAATAAACAAGATCCCTATCTGATAATCCAGGTATAGAATTGGAATGAAAGTGAATTGGTTCATTATAAAGCTGGAAAACATTGCAGCAGCATAGTTGGGGCGCCGGCTGATCCATAAAAGAAGAATGATCAATAATGTTTGCAAGCCTATTACCGGAACAATTCCCCCAAAAATACCGATAGATATTCCTATCGCAATATCATGGGGATTGTCATTTTCTTTTACCAGCATGTACCATTTTTCTTTTATCCATCTCATGATGGATTGCATATTTAAGCGTTTCACAAAAGAACGAATGTAATGAGATTGCTTTTTTTCTTTGTTATTATCTGATTGGCTCACTGCAATATACCTTTTTATGCTCAATTTTGGTTACCCTCAATTCTTAGCCTTTTCCAAAGTAGATATGATTTGAATTTTTACATAAAGTGCGGCTCATGATCCAAAAACTTTTGTTCCAGTTATTATAAATAGGAATGCGTTCAGCATTCTGTTTTAACTTGAATAAATTACGTTTTATATCCACTTGTTGACCCCACTTGCACTCAACAAATGCCACCTTTTTACTATCTGCACTTTCTGCAATAAGATCAAATTCACTTTTGCCATCCCAATACCGACCAAGTTTGACAGGTTTCCATCCGAGTATTTGCAATCCTCGGTGCTGAAATTCCTGGTGGCACATTTCTTCATAAATTGCACCCATAAATCGATTCAAATCAGGTTGAATCAGATGCTGAAAAAGATCATTTCCATTGCCAAGTTCGATGATAGATCGATTCTGATAAACATATCGAAACCAGAACTTTAAAAAATTATCCTTTAAAAAATACAGCGACTTCGTTGATTTTTCGGGGGATTTTTCTGTAATTAGAAATCGTCGTTCAATGATATTCATGCGTTTAAGTACATCTAAATACTTGTTAATGCCAGAATGTTGAATGCCTGAGTCTTGAGCGATTTTGTTGGGACGCGTATTTCCATCAGCAATACTGCGCAAGATTGAAAAATAAGCACCCGGCTCCCTTAGTTCTTCGCGCACTAAAAATTCAGGTTCTTGATATAAAATGCCATTCGGATTTAACACAAGTTCAATTAATGATTGTTCAGGTGTGTCAAATGTAGCTGCGCGTTCCGCATAAGCAGGAACACCGCCAAACATGGCATACCAATGTGCAATATTATCAAATTGTTTTTGTTTATAAAACAATGAGATATCATTAAATGACATCTGTTGAAAATGAATATTTTGCGTCCTTCTGCCATATAGCGGTGCCTGGGAACCGATGACCTTTTCAAGCATTACTGACAATAAGGACCCACAAATAATGATTCGGATCGGTAATTGAATTCTATCCCACAGATGCTGGACAATTGATTCAATACCAGAAACACTTTTCATTAAATATGGAAATTCATCAAAAATCACTGTCATATCCATCTGAATTGACTTTTCAAAGGCATAGCTAAGTGCTTCACTCCAACCCGGAAACTGCATTTGTGATAAAAGAGGTTCATTTAAGGTCTTTGACATTTCTTCCTGAAATAATCTAAGCGCTTCTTTTTCTGTGCTGACAGGGCATGAAAAAAATAATGACCGGTATTTTTGGGCATAAGCCCGGAGTAAAGTCGTTTTACCCAATCTTTTGCGACCATAAATTACCACCAATTCTTTTTGTCGGGTCTGATGAATGGTTTCAAGTTGTTCAAATTCTTTTTTTCGGTTAATAAATCTCATATTATACCTCAGACTTACGATTCTCAGACTTACGATTCTCAGAATCATGATTCTGAGTTTTAACATTCATCTTAATTGATTTCAAGAAAAATTCCTGATGATAACATTTTTTGGAGGAGCAATAAATTCAAATAGTTAAGGAATACTCGAAAAATAAATGAGGAATTTATTTTTCGAGCATTCCTAAGTATTATGCAATCATGAGTCGGGCAGGTCTCAAAACCCCATTAAAACAAAGCTGCCCCAAATATCTGGTGACGTACCCTTTGATATACATTGAAGTTTCGTTGCACGTAATGCTTTTGAAGGATTACTAATTGATTGCCGCAACCAGTTTTCATAAAAAAGAATGATAAATTGTGATGATTCAACATGTTTTATTTTCCAGATAGGAGATAATACAAAACGACAACCCGCCATATGAAAGGATGCAGCCATTTGAAAGTAGGCACTGTTATGTATGCTTGCTTGTTTTGAATCGCACTTATTTGTCAAACAAACCAGTTCAGTGCCATTCAGATTCATATTCAAAATTTCATAATCCAACAACAGACCATCCTGACCATTGGGGCCAATCATTTTATGAATGCCTTGATTGGCTCCCGCAAGTGCAAGGCCGCCACGAGATGTAAACATCTGGCCTCTTGATGCATCTAAATAGAAGCAATCCACAGACATGTGAAGAATTCTGGGTGGATAGGACAAATTTTTCAAGGTGGATTCTGACGCATTTGAATCAGACAAAAATATTGGCGTTGCATTACGACTGACATTGTAGATCGTCAAAATATTTTCAATAATCTGAGTTTCATCAGTATGCGTGTGGTATCGAGAACTTAGTTGAATATTATCTGGTAAAGGAATATGATTGGCAGCACTTTTTGATACGCTTTCAGTGCTATTTGTTAATTGTTCAGGATTTTCTTGTGAATAATTATCATAATTTACCTGCCCCACTGCTAACAAAGATCCTGTATACGCGGGTGTAATGTTTTTCATAAAATCAAGAGCAGAAAACACCCTGCAAACCTGTTGACGTTTGATCCAATATTGACCCGCTTCAAGCCTGAATCTGGAAAAAGGAACCATTTGTCCCATTCCATCTGTTGAAATATATACAGACTGCACAGATTGAATATAGGTTTCAAAATCGCCCAAAAGTTGTTTATACAATTGCTTTTCGATATTTTCTTTTTGTTGTAAACTGGTTTCAAGCATCAGATCATTCATTAATTTCTGGGTTTTGTGAACTGCTCCTAAATCCTTCATGAACATGTTGGTGGTAACTTCTTCATGCTCGGATAAAATTAATACGAGCACCCATCGTGTTTGAGAGGACTGCTCATTTGAAAAATCGATGACATCATAGGGAGATAAATGAATAAAAGCGCTATTCCTAGGAAGTCTATAAGGTAAGTTGACCATACGAATCTGAAACAATTTATTGATATCATGATATCCTGGCAAGTTTTTATTGGCCGCACCTGGAAAATGCTTGAGATATTGCCATCTTAACATAACATCAGCAACATAAGCGATGACTTCAGGATCTGTCATTCCATGGGCCAGAGTTAATACAGCATGACAAAAATTTTGCGCATTCAAAACATATCCTGTTTGATCAGAAACAGGTATATTTTTATTGCAAAGTTTATCCCATTGGTTTCTGAAAAGTGCGGGTTCTATACGTTTTAACAAATTCAATGCATCAAGATTTCGTTTTTCTTCAACCATACAGCCAATAAGCTCAGATAAAGCGCGAAGTGTTTTTGAATGTGATGGCCCAAGTGTGGATTCATTCAAACGAAAAACCTGATCCATTAATGGAATGGCATCAAGGCAATTCCCTTGCTGTTTGTATATTTGTGCAAGAAATTGAAGGTTATCACGTGTATGATCCAAAAGGTTTGAGTACAAATCAACATTCTTTTTTAACAATGATTCAGCTAATTGAAATTGCGATTGTGCAATATATATTTCTGCAAGTCGTCTGGATAAACTTAAAGTTTTGTCATACGTACGATATTGATTTTTGTATTTATGAAGTGCATCTTCATAAATTGATGCCGCTTCCGCGTATTCTCTTTGATCAAAAAGAAAATCCGCCAGCGCTTTTTGTGAAGCAATTGTTTTTGGATGCGCATTGCCCAAAATTTTGGAGGTTAATTCCATGTGTTGTTTGAGTTGTTGCTTGACCTTTTCAAGGTGTCCCTGTGAACGATAAATTTCTATTAATTGCTCATTGAATGTGATCAGTAATTTATTGCGAGGGCCATGAATTTGTTTACTCAAAACAATCGCTTTTTGATAAAGATCTTCAGCCTTTTTAAAATTGCGTTCAATGATGTGAAGTTTGGCCAGAGATTGCATGATATCCAGTTTTGTATCTGAGTGTTTCCCTCTATTTTTATTTATGACATTCAATGCAGTCTCAAACATTTTTATTGCCCTATCATAAGATTTACAGTGAGAATACGTTTTAGCAGCCTGTATCATCGGGGCCAAATTTTTTATTGAATGCCTGCCAAATAGATGCGTGTTCACTTTAACTGCCTGAGTTACATATGGCAAGGCTTTAAAGTATTTCTCATTGTCGATATAAAAACCTGCCAGTTGATTAATACTTTGCAACGTTTTTTTATGGTTGATTCCATATTTTTTTTGATAAAGGCTATTGATTGATTTAAGTGTTTTCTCTAATTCTTTTTGCCTGCCCCACTTTTGATATAAATTACCAGATTGCGCCAACATATCCAGTGTGTGTTCATGCAGTTCACCATAGATTTTTTTTTGAATCGCATAGGCCTGTTGAAAATGTTTTTCAGCGGCAGCAAAATTTTTTTGTTTTTCATAGATTCTTAAAAATAATCTATGAATTTTCAGTCGTTCATCAGAAATAATGTTGTAATTTAGCTGAACATGATCCAGGGCTTGTTTGGCAAAATTCAGAGATGTTTCGAATTGCCCCTTCTCCAATGCAGTTTGGGCTTCTTGAAATGTAGCATCCAGTATATTATCTGAAGCATCAAATGATGGCTCGGTTGCTTGGCCGAATGCCAGGTTTTTCGTGTTTACAATAAAGATGAAGGCAAACATCACAGAAAAAATGGCGAAAATTATTAATTTTTTATACATAGAATATCCCTTTCAAATAAATTGCTAAAAAAATCTCGACTTCCTGAAAATTCAAGCCAACAGGTAACTCCACTGTAATTTTGTTTTCAATAACCCATACATTCTCCAACTATTGATTGGTTGAATTTGTTGCATATCGGGGTCTCCTTTATTGAAAAAATATTATTGGCACACAATGTACATTATTTATAAAAAATTATCAACACAACACAGTGCCTTATTTAAATTAATTAAATTTAGGAATGCAAAAAAAATAAGTTCCTCATTTCAGAAAAAGAAAATTCTGTTCATTTTGAACCAGGATTACGCTGATTAAATATATTAATATTTGACGTATAAATCTGATAGATTCTACATTTTGATTGCCGACAAAATATTCATGCATTTTTTAAGATGGATTAAAGACAAATTTGACAATATTTGATTAATAGTATAAGAAAATTTGGCATCTTTCATTTCTTAGTTAACACTTAGCCGAGTCCAAGTTCCCCCCTTGAGTGGGGGTAGGAGGTGTTATGCGTTGGTAATTCTAATACGAACACCCCTACCCCCCTCAAGGGGGGAATTCGGACTCGGCAAAGTGTTAACTACTTTTCAGAAAATATGAAGGATGACGAAAATTTTATTACTATGCGCTAATAAAAGGAGAATTTTTGGTATGATGAACAGAAATAGATTTATCAATGCATTAATAATATTGCAGGTCACAATCCTTTTATTGGGAAATAGTGTTATTATTTCCGCGAAACAGCAGGTAACAATTTATGGAGATGACGCTTATCCGCCCTATTCATACCAGGAACATAACAAACCAAAAGGAATATATGTCGAGGTGTTAAAACGTGCATTCTCTAATATGACAGACTATGAAGTGACAATCAAAATGATTCCCTGGAATATCGGGTTATCGTGTATTAAACGCGGAGAATGTATGGCATTGTTTCCCCCATACTATGCAGAAGACAGACTTGCCTGGATAAAATTATCAGAGCCAGTATTAAAGGAAGAGATTGTTGTTTTTGGTATAATCAAAAATTTGAAAGGTAAAACAAAATGGCCCCAGGATTTTATGGGTTCTCAAATTGGTATCAACAAAGGGTTTAGCCTGAATGCAATGGGTGGTAATTTTTTTGCAGATTTATGTAACTCTGGAAAAATTACTGTTCAAGAAGCAGATAATAATGAATATAATCTCATGAAACTTGAAAATGGGCGAATTGATTATTATCTGAATGATCGTTTGATAGATATCAGCAAACATCCTTCAATTGGTCGGGGTATTGTTGCAAAGACAAATTATGGACATCTTGGTTTTACAAAAAAGGGCGAAAAATTCAACTATCTGTCTGATTTCAAAAAGCAGTTTAATGCAATTATTCAGAAGATGAAATTATCAAACGAGATTGAAAAGATGATTGAAAGCCATCTTGAATAGGAGTCAATTATGATATACGCACTTGAAGAACGTATTGGAGACCCATCTCTATTTTGCGGACGCAATCAAGAAATGGAACTATTATTAAACTGGGTGGGAAGAATAAAAACAAAACGCGCCAAATCAAAAGCCTTGTTAGGCCGGCGGAAAAGTGGCAAATCAGCAATTATGGAGCGGTTGTTTAATATTTTGTGGAACAGAAATGATCGAATTGTGCCATTTTATTTTGAGATTGAGGATAAAAACATTTGTCTGCTTGAATTTGCCAGTGATTATTTAAAAACGCTTCTGACACATTATCTTTCATTTTTAACACGAACGCCGCTTTCATCTCTTGAAATATGGGAATGGAAGGATCTTGAAGCCATTTCCAAAAAAATAAACAATAACTCTATTCCTAAGCGAATTGAATTGTTCCAGGATTATTTTCAACAGGAAAGAGAAGAGCAGGCGATTCATATTGCAGTGAAAACACCATACTGGCTGTATGGCAAAGACAAACATCATTTCGTTATCATGCTTGATGAAATCCAATATATGACCCAATATATTTATTATGATAGAGCCTTCAATATAAAAGCCTATAATTTACCCGGAATTTATCATGGACCGGTAGAACATCGTGTTTGCCCCATGCTTGTTTCAGGCAGCTATATTGGATGGATGAATCAGATGATCAGTAAAATGTTTGTTGCCGGCAGATTGAAAAGTATGCCAATTTCCTCATCTCTATCCTTTGATGAAGGCATGACTGCGGTGTATACCTATGCAGCACTGAATCACATTGATTTAAATGAAGATCTGGCAATGGCAATCAATATTATGGCACAATCCAATCCATACTATATTGCCACAATATTTGAAACAGAATGGCCAGAAAGTGATTTCACCAGTTTATCCGGCATTTCAAAAACATTTGCCCATGAAATTATTGACCCCGGAAGTGATCTTCATAAAACCTGGCTAGAATATATTTACAGCACATTAAATCATGTCAATGAACTATATGCAAAAAAAATACTGCTCACACTATCCAGAGAAAGAGATAAAGAGTTTGCCAGGGATGAACTCCTTCAAGAAATCGGATGGCCCAAAGATAAGGAACCCCTACTTGAAGAAAAATTAAGGACGTTAATTTATGGTGACTTGATAACCGAAGGAAGCAGTGCCTATCATTACAAGGGGATCAGCGATCATGTATTGTATTTGATTTTCTATCATAAATATGAATTTGAAATCTATCATAAACAGGCTGATGTTCAGGGCGAATTATACAAAAAAATTGAAAGCCTGGAAAAAGACAAAAGTTCTATGCAGGGACAGATCAACGAATTAAAAGGGCGCATGCTGGAATTGGTTGTCTGGCGGGAACTCAATGCCTGTAGAAAAAGAAAAGCGACCATTAATAATTTTAGAAATCGATTAAGGCCAATTGTTTCTAATAAAGACATCCTGGAAAAAACAATATGTGTCGTGGAAAATATGACTCTCGATATGGTGTGGATGAATTATTTCTTAAATCCACCATCAACAACACCTTTGGAAATGGATGTTTTTGCATTGAAACGAGAAACAGATTCAAATATCGCTATTGTCTTTGAAACAAAAAATAGGAATGAAAAAAATCTCCCCACCATTGATGACTGCAAAATATTTTTTAATAAAATGGATATATTAAAACAAACATATGAAATTGACACCCCCATAACCATGTATGGCATTTATTTTAGTGCCAATGGGCTTTCTGATGATGTTGAAAAATGGTTGCAGGATAAAGGCATTCTAACGATTGATTGGGAGACCTGGCACAATACAATCAAAAAGTTGAAAAGCTAACATTATTATGTTAAGATTGGCTTTGAACGAAAAGAAATTTCTCTTAAAAACTGTTTTTGATCCAATATGTCGAGAACAATGTCAAAAAGGAACAAAATATATGTCTCAACAATTTGAAGGCTCATCCAGATATGTTTTGGATGAAGAACTTGCGAAAATTGTAAATATCTCAATGACATTAGAAATGCCGCTTTTACTTAAAGGCGAACCAGGAACAGGCAAAACCATGCTGGCTCATGCCATTGCAAATAGCTTGAAAATGCCCCTGATTGTTTTAAATGTTAAGTCCAGTATGAAATTAGTAGATGCCCTATACCAATATGATACCCTGACGCGCCTTAACGACAGTCGATTTGGCGATTCTGGCAGGGATGTCAGCGTTATTGAAAATTATATTAAAATGGGTAAAATTGGTCAGGCATTTAAAAGTGAGGAGCGAAGTGTTTTGTTAATTGATGAAATTGATAAAGCAGACACCGATTTTCAAGATGATATGCTTGATGTTTTAGATCAGATGGAATTTGATATCATTGAGATCGATAAAACCATAAAAGCAAAGAATCGTCCGGTGATTATCATCACATCCAATGCAAAAAAAGATTTATCTGATCCTTTTTTGGGCAGGTGTAATTTTCACCATATCGCCTTTCCAGATCCAAAAATGATGAAAAAAATTATTCATGCCCATTTTCCAAATATTCAACGCGATCTGATGGAAAACGCGATCTCTACATTTTATAAACTGAGAGATATTAATGATATAGAAAAGAAACCCGCTACCAGAGAATTGCTTAATTGGATTCGAGCCTTACAGGCAGATTCTGACTTTAAACCCAAACAACTGGTTAAGGGCGAGGTGCCCTATCCTGGAATATTATTCAAAAAAAGCCCTGATTATTCGAGAGCGACAGCCTTGTCGCGTCGTCGATTATACTAAATCCAATGCGCGTAACCCAAATAGCCTGTAAAAGGAAGCCTTTTCAATGTTTACAACTTTTTTCTATCAGATTAAGGAAGTCGGGATTCCAGTTTCACCCACCTCATTTTTAATGCTTCAGAAAGCATTGAGCATGGGTTTGATTCAATCCCTTGATGATTTCTATACTGCGACACGAAGTATCCTGGTCAAAAGTGAAAAATATTTCGATATTTTTGATCAGGTTTTTGCACATCATTTTGAGGGTGCTGAAATGCCAGATCCCAAAGGTCTGGAAATGGACAACATGATAGAATCTTTGTTAAACGAATGGCTTAAAGATCCAAAAACTCTGGCAGATGTTCTTGGTATGGATGAATCAGAGCTTAGCAAATTATCTCCTGAAGAATTAATTGAGTACTTCAAAAAACGTCTGGAAGATCAAACTGAGCGCCATGATGGGGGAAACAAATGGATTGGCACAGGGGGAACATCCCCTGTTGGCCATTCAGGATATCATCCGGGCGGCATGCGTGTGGGAGGGGTTTCAAGAAATAAATCCGCTGTGAAAGTGGCTATGGAAAGACGTTATCGCGACTATTCGAGAACCGGGCCGCTCACTCATGCAATGATGGGTGAAGCAATTAAGCGTTTGCGCCATATGGTGCCATCAGGTCCAAAAGATCAATTGAATATTGATGACACCATTTCAAAAACAATAAAAAATGGCGGTGAAATCGAACTTATTTTTGACAGAAGTTTTAAAGACAGGTTAAAAGTGATCATAGCTATCGACAATGGCGGATGGTCTATGGACCCTTTTATTCCTGTTGTTCAAACATTGTTTGATTATGCCAGAGCGCAATTCAAGGATTTAAAAACTTTTTTCTTTCATAACACCATCTATGATACGTTGTGGGAAGATCCTGCACGTTTTAAAAAGCCCTTTAATGTCAATAATTTTATCCGCCTTGACCCACATACCCGATTTATCATTGTGGGTGATGCCAGTATGGCACCCTATGAATTGATGTCAACTGATGGTTCTATAAATATCAGCTACCGAAGTGGACGGCCCAGTATTGAACAACTTGGCTTTATCAAAGAAACATTCGATAAAGCCATTTGGCTCAATCCTTTGCCAGAACATACATGGCATTACACACAAACCATTCATACCATTCGGGGCATTTTTCCCATGTTTGAATTGTCTCTTGATGGACTTGAAAAAGGCATTTCTTCTTTAATGGAAAAAAATTAACTGCAAATTTTATGGCTCTTTTTCAATAATCTTACGTTGCCATTGAATTTCATTGATCACATCTTCAATATCAATCCGATATTTCTTTTTCAGTGTGATCAAGGTCAAATCGCGTTTCACTGCAAATTGATAGTTTCTGAATGTTAATTGTCTCTGCTGTCGTTTCAAATCAGATAATTGCGCCACAAGGACGCCACGATCCAATGGATGGGGTTTGGGCAGCAAAATGTTTTTTGTTGCAGCATCCAACAAATAATTATCAATAATTGCACGTTGTTCTGGGGTTGATGGCATTCCATTGACCCCATAACCCGATAAATTGTGTGGATAAGCTGTCTGCACAAAATGATCATTGATTGCATACTGCTTTGCCAAACCGATGAAGTCTTCTCCCTTATGCAGTTTTTTGTAAACCATTTCAGCGATATCCATCGTTTCAAAGACACTGTATTGCACCTGAACAGTTTGAACTGGCAAAAAGCGATGTTTAATCGCAAAGAAATGATTAAACAAAATCGTTTGAGGAAAATCAAGATTCAACCGACTGGTGGGATATATTCCCTCGTGCGCCATACCATATTTGACAGATATATAACGTTTGGCAACCTGATTATGATCGATTCGTGCCAGCTCTTCTAATGCGGGTTTAAAGGAGTCAATCACCTCCTCATGGATAACATGATATAAAAAGCGTATCAAATAGCTTTTATACGCATCCTCCATTGGCGTGGGGAGAAAGGAAAGAAATTGATACCATTCTTCATGGGTCAGTAAGGACTTTATCATAGAAAGCTTTAAAGGCTTTGATTTGATATTACCAATTACAACATCCTGGCATTTCAGTCGGAAACCATGTTTCTCACGCACAATACATGATTGAATTGATTTTGTGGCTTGTTTGGTATCAGATTCAATGCCATATAATTGTAATGCCATTTCAATATCAATACTTTCAGTGTTGTTTTTGTGCTTAAACCATTGTATTGCTGCGCGTTGAATTCGGGCTCTTTGTGCGATTGCTAAAAATTTTGAATAATAGGGATCATCAATTAAACCAAGACTATCAGCAAGAGACCCAATTGCCATGCTTTCCTTGAAATCTTGAAATATTTGAAGATCGGATTTGTTTGAATAATAAACAAAACGAACATAAGAAAACGTGCCTTGAGAAATGTTTCCTGCTTTTGATGTTATTATCGGCCTCGGAGCCCAATACCACCATAATCCGAAAACAAGTATCGAAATAGAACTTAAGCAGAATAGAACTCTTTTTACATATTTTTTTTTATATTGTAACATTTATTTTAATTATGCCTGTAAATGGTTTGGGCGCCCCAATAATATATTAATCTATATATATAATAAAAAAAGTACGAATGCAACCTAAGGAATAATCGAAAAATAGATGGGGCGCATTAGCAATGTGTAAGCTTTGCACAAATCAAGAAAAAAAAACTTGAACATTGAAAAATATTAACTTGATCGAAACTGGCATTTATTGTAATAAACATTATGTCCCACAAGGGACGACAGATTACCATCTCGAATAATAAGTTCCCCATTTCAAAGAATGTTCATATTGGGGTAATTGTACTGTAGAGTACGTAGCATGCTACGTCTCTACACGACCTTGTTTTTTTGTACGAACAGGAAAAATAAGTTCCGCAATCTGACTCGTCCGACTTGTCCGACTTTTGGAAAAGGGGAATTTATTTTAAGATCATCCCTAATCATCAGGAGCAATCATGACACAATCCGAACAAGAGCAAACATTCAACACAAATATGCAAGAATGGATGCAATCGGCAATGAATTTATGGAAAAAAATGTCAACCTCTCAGCAGAGAGAGACGTTTTTTTCTCAACCCAAAACCGCGTCCTTTACCGGTTCTCAAAAAACTGATCAATTTTTTTCATCAGCAATGAATATGTTTCAGTTGGCCATGTCCAGCCTGTTAGAACCGGATAACCTTGACACAAATTTCAGCAAATCAGATACCATATCTTCAGCATCCATTGAAATACTCAAGCAAGTAACAGAATCAATCATGGAATTACAAAAACAATGGATTGAAAGATTTGTTCGCATTGGACAAGAAACAAAGGCTTATAGTTTTGATGATATGGACAAGGAGCTTTTTACAACATGGAAGAACATATATGAAAAAGAATTTCAAAAGTATTTTCAAATGCCAACGATTGGACTCTTTCGCTATTATCAAGAACGTATAAATACAGCAGTTGACAAATACAATCTGTTTTCTGAAGCCATGGGCGAATTTTTGTACATGCTGTACGTACCCTTTGAAAAATCAACGCAGATCTATCAAAAAGAATTAGAAAATAAAATGTCTCAGGGAGAATTCAACAATAATTTTAAAGAACACTATAATCAATGGATTCGTATTTTGGAAGGACATTTTATGTCTTTACTGAAATCTAAAGAATACACTGAAGTACTCAACCAGGCCATACAAACATATGTTCATTTTAAAAAAGCAAAAGATGATGTTCTAATTGATTTACTTCAGCAAGTACCTGTCCCCACAAATAAAGAAATGGATGAACTTTATAAAGATATTTATGATTTAAAACAAACAGTTAAGTCACTAAATAAAACCATTAGATCTTTAACATCAACCGAATAACCATTTGATTATTTTCAATCAATGGCCGGGGAGGTCTTTTATGAAAAAATCCAGAATAGATGTCGATCTTATATTAAAAGCAGTTGCTGAAAATACAGAACTTACAAAAGAACGTGTGCAAAAAGCATCAAAAGTTTTAACAGAAGAACTTGATGTGGGGCTTGCACAGACACCTTACGAAACTGTTTATAAAGAAGACAGGGTGCGTTTAAAATATTATCGACCGGAACGAATCAAATATAATTATCCATTGTTGGTCATTTACGCACTCATTAATCGAGAAACCATGTTGGATTTACAACCGGGGAGAAGTGTTGTTCAAACGTTTTTGGATAGAGGGCTTGAAGTGTATATGATTGATTGGGGATATCCCACGCGAAAAGATCGGTTCATTACAATAAATGATCATGTGAATGGATATATTGATAACATTGTTGATTTTATCAGAGATAAGCACAATCTTCCTAAAATCAATCTTATGGGGATTTGTATGGGCGGCGCATTTTGTGTAATGTACTCTGCGCTCCATTCCAATAAGGTTAATGCACTGGTTACCACTGTAACGCCGACCAATTTTGATACAGATAAAGGTTTGCTTCATATCTGGATGAAACAATTAGATATGGTAAGAATGGCAGACACTTATGGCAATATGCCAGCCGATTTAATGAATTTTGGGTTTTTGTTACTCAATCCGGCACGATTGATGCTGGATAAATATGTCAGCTTTTTTGAAAATATGGACAAAAAAGCATTTGTAGAAAATTTTGTTCGCATGGAAAAATGGATATTCGATAGTCCTGACATACCATTTGAAACATTTCGCCAGTTTATAACAGATTGCTATCAAAAAAATTTATTGATAAAAAGCGCGTTGAAACTGGGGGATAAAACAGTTGAATTAAAGAATATCACCATGCCGCTAATTAATTTTTATGGAAAATTTGATCACCTTGTTCCACCGGAAGCTGCCAATCAATTAACTAAACATGTCGGTAGTTCTGATACTGAAGATGTTTGCCTGGCAACCGGTCACATTGGAATATATGTCAGTTCAAAATTTCAAAAAGAATTTGCGCCGCGAATCGCTTCGTGGTTAAAAGAAAGGGATGGATAAAATGACAATAAATTTTTTCCGAGCAATATGTAAAGTGAGTCGTGCTTTTGGAACAGTTGACAACCATGATGAGCTTCTCAATCTCATTTTGGATCATGCTGTAGAACTGATGTCAGTTAAGGCAGCCAGCCTGTATTTGCAAGATGATGAGCAAAAACAAATGGTTCCGGTTGTGGCCAAAGGCCTTTCTGATACCTATCAGAAAAATGGTCGGACAAGACCAGATAAACTCATATCAGTTCTTGAAAAAGAAGGGTTTCTTTACAGCAAAGATGCCATTAATGACCCACGTCTGGATAATCATGAATTGAAAAAACAGGAAGGGATTGCTTCCATTCTGATTGTCCCCACAACATTCAAAAATGAATTTATCGGTATTCTTGCTGTGTTTACTGATACACAGCGCGTTTTTGAAGAGGATGAAATTGAGTTTATAAAAGCCCTTGCTGATGAAGCTGCAATGGCGATAAACGATATGCGTCTACACGAGCGGGTTGAAACCAATACGCGATTGTTTCTCGATTTGACAACAAGTATGAATTCGAACCTGGATATCAATTCTATTCTGCATATCCTCACCGCAGAAGTGTGTGAAGCATATAATTTAAAAGGGGCATTAATCAGACTTCACAATAAAGAAAAAGATATTCTTGAACGCGTTGCCAGTTATGGGCTGAGTGAAGCATTCCTAAACAAGGGGACTGTATCAGCTAAAATTCTGGATCAATGTATTAAAGGTGAAACAATCATCATAGATGATATTGCACAAGACAAGCGTGTACAATATCCAGATTTCATGAAAATGGAAGGGATAACGTCCATGATTACAGTTCCCATCCATTCAAGAAATGAAATAATGGGAATTATGAATCTATTCAGTGCCAAAAAACGAAATTTTCCACAACAGATGATTCTAATGCTTAGAGCGTTGGCAAATCAGGGAGGACTGGCAATTCAAAATGCCACCTTGCTATTAATGCTTCAGGAAGAAAACAAATACCTGGAAGAAGATTCATACAGTTGTCGCTTATGGTTTTAATATTAAAAAATTATTTATGGAGGATGTATGAAAGGAAAATCAATTGATCAAATAAAAATAGGGGACTTTGACACCTTTTCCAAGACAATATCAGAGTCTGATATTTATAACTTTGCGGGAATTACAGGCGATTTAAATCCAGCGCATATTAACGAAGATTATGCCAAAGATACGTTTTTCAAGGGAAGAATTGCTCATGGTATGCTTCTTGCTGGTTTTATCTCAGCAGTCATTGGTATGAAATTACCTGGCCCGGGAACAATTTATATAAAGCAGGAAGTTGTTTTCAAGGGCCCGGCTAAGATTGGTGATACAATCACTGCACGTGTTGAAGTCATTGATATTAATGTGGAAAAAAATCGTGTCAAATTGAAAACAACCTGTAGAAATCAGGATGATAAGGAACTTGTTGATGGCGAAGCATTGATAAGCCCACCAAAAAAGTGATCAATGTATAGGCGAAATTTTATATAAATTTCGCCAAAAACCAGAGAATAAAACGATTATGAAAAAATTAATATTTCTAGTAGTATTGATATTCTTATTAAGCACAACGCTTAATGCAGAAATGACACCCAACGATATATCCTATTACACTGAGGAATATCCCCCATACAATTTTAAAGAAGATGGAAAAGCCAGTGGTTTTGCAACTGAAATATTGTTAAAAATGTTTGAAAAACTCAATGTCAATAAAACTGTCAAAGATATCTTAGTAGTGCCTTGGGCAAGGGGCTACAATGATATTCAAAGAAAAAGCAATGTTTGCCTGTATTGCATGACCAAAACATCTGAAAGAGTGGAAAAACATGGGTTTCAATGGGTTGGCCCTATTATTGGTACCGGCTCAGTACTTTTTGCCCCAAAAAGCAAGAATATTAAAATTAACAATGTTGAGGATATGAAAAAATATCGCATTTGTGCGATTCGTGAAGATGTTGCGGAACAGACAATCGTGAGTCTCGGCTATTCTTTTGATAATGTGGATCGAACATCACATCCTGTATCCATCATAAAGAAATTATTAACTGATCGTTGTGCCCTATGGGCTTATGGCAGAATTTCTGGAAAGTGGGTTCTGAAAAAGAATGATTATGATCCAGGTGATTTTGAAATCGTTTACAATTTATCGAAAAAGCAGTTTCTATATTATGCCTTTAACAAAAGAACGCCTGCTTCTGTTATTGTTCCACTTCAAAAAGCATTTGATGCGCTCAAAACTGAAGGCGTTGTCGATAAAATTATTTCAAAATACTTGAAATAGAGAAATGCATTCAAGAAATAAACTACAGATTTGGACGCTTCTAAAGGCAATAAAACAAATATGTCACAACAAGATCTGATCCAACGCATGTTCGATAATGAAAACCAGTATTCAGCAAATTATACAGGTAATCATATCCATTTTAATCAAATGAAACGTCGTATGCGTTGGATTGCGCTTATTTTTGGATTGTGTTTTGTAATTATTCTTTCCCGGGCTTTTTATATCCAAATTATTAAGAAAGATTGGTTGTCTCAGGAAGCTTCTAAACAATACATCAAATATCATAGATCTCCCGCAAAACGTGGAAGCATATTTGACAGACATAAACATGAAATGGCTGTTACAACCGCCAGCCATTCGGTTTTCGCCCATCCAGCAAAAATTCAAAACAAAAAAATTGCAGCACAAAAAATTGCCGAAATTCTGAAAATATCTAATAAAAAACTATATCAATTATTTTCAGAAAATCGTCAATTTGTCTGGATAAAACGCCTGATTGATCCAGCTCAGGCGTTAGCAATCAGAAAACTTGAGTTTTCTGGTATTAATGTTGTCTCGGAACAGGGACGCGCTTATCCAAATAAAACACTGGCCTCTCAAGTCATCGGCTTTACAGGAATTGATGGCAATGGTCTGGAAGGTTTGGAGTATTATTACAACACCACATTGGCAGGAAAGCAATGGATCACTGAAACCAAAAGAGATGCCTTTGGTCGGGGGTTTATGCCAATTAATGGTACAGACCACCAAAATGTAGGCCGACACATTGTTTTAACCATTGATCAAAAAATTCAATATTTTACTGAGACCATTCTCAAAGAGACTGTTGATGAATATAATGCAAAAGGCGCCTATGCCATTGTCATGGATCCAACAACTGGTGAAGTGCTTTCTATGGCCCATTATCCCACTTTCAATCCCAATGTTTTTAATATTTATGAACCTTCACAATGGCGAAACAAGGCGGTAACCGATACCTTTGAACCGGGTTCTACAATGAAAGTCTTTATTGCAGCATCTGCATTAGAATCAGGCTTGTATGATCCAAACAGCATCTTTTTTTGTGAAAATGGTGCATATAATATTGGCCGAAATACCATTCATGATTCTCATCCATTTGATTGGCTTACATTGCAACAAATCATCAAACACTCCAGCAATATTGGTATTGTTAAAATTGGTGAAAAATTAGGTGCAAAATACCTTTACAAAATGCTGACATCATTTGGATTTGGAAATAAAACCAATATTGATTGTCCTGCTGAAGCAACCGGCAGTTTAATGAAATATCACATGTGGACACCTCTTGATCAAGGCGCCATATGCTTTGGTCATGGAATATCTGTATCAGGAATACAACTGTTAACTGCTGTCAGCGTAATTGCCAATGGCGGCGTACTGATCAGACCTATTCTTGTAAAAAAGGTTTTAAGTGCCGATGGAAAAGTCATTCATACCCAAGAGCGGCTAGAGGTTCATCGTGTGATTTCAAAACAGACCGCCAGACAGATGTGTAAAATTATGTCAACTGTTGTTGAACCCGAAGGAACAGGCATGAAAGCAGCATTAGAGCATTATCAGGTTTGCGGCAAAACAGGAACCTCAAGAAAACTTAAACCTGATGGCACCTATGCGCGTAATTTATATATTGCTTCTTTTCTAGGTTTTGTACCTGCAAAACAGCCTAAAATAGCCATTCTTGTTGTAGTGGATGAGCCTGAAAAAGGCTACTATGGCGGTCAGGTGGCTGCACCCGCTTTTAGAAGGATTGCATATAAAACCCTTCAATATTTGAGTATTCCTTAGACTCTGATCTTGACATCGCCAAATAAGGCAAAAAATCAGGTTTTCGGTATCCCATTGTAATCAATTTAGACCGCCCGGGCAAAGGCGTATCTTTATTCAGAAGCCCATTGGCTTTGGGATTGATTACAATTCGTGTTTCATTTCGAATATTTCTGATATATCCAATCAAAATAAATGGGGCTTCATTTAATATAAACTTTTTGGATAATTGTCGAAAACTTAATTGCCGGGCACGTTGTGGAATAGGATCAATAAATATTTGCGGTGTACCATCTTCAGTGGTTAATAAGTTTTCAAAAATATTGGTTACCCCAGGTGTGATACAACTTGATGCGATCAATTTTTCTGATATTTCTCCCAAGCAAATAATTTCATTAATCTCTGAATGCTCAATATGCGACCGATTCATTGATGATAACAGCTCCATCACAGTATGCACCTGCGGGTTTGCACGTTCAATTGCAATGGCATTAAGTGATGATGGCGCGTCTGCCAATTTTCCATGTTTGGGATCTGCCAAAATAATTGCTGCTCTGGCACTGCTGATTTGGGCTTTTTGAAGGACATGTTCGTCTGTAGGGCGTCCATATATTACTAAAAATCGGGCTGTTCCAGAAATAACCGGATGCCATTTGGGATTTTCCTGCCATAAGTGCGGATCTTGTACGATCAATACAATATCAAGTGATGCCTGTACTGTGCTGTTTTGCAATTCTTCAATGATGGTCTTGACTTTTTCATTGCAATTACAGATCACTACGTGTCCGCTTAATGTCTCAAAAGAATGCGTCCTTTCCATAAATCATCCTGATTCACGTATGCAAATGATGGAAAATCATATGCAATTAATATTAAATTGTCTTCTTTTCCAAGAAGCGCTCCTGGCGAAGACAATCCATCCTCATCTGACACTGGATTCAATTTAAAATTGGTTGCTGGAAATGGCTCGGGAGATCGATCAATACCAACCAGAATCATGGGTTCATCATCCAGATCTAAAAAGAATAATTGCGCCTGTTTTAATGTTTTGCCAATCAACTCCTCAGGTACAGGGATTAAATAAAACTCACTGGAATCATCTGTGTAGGTCATTAATGATGTATAAATTTCTGTGACTCCTGGATTCATCACCGCCTGTCCAATCAATCGCTCACCAAACTCCCTGGCTTCAATGTAGTTCACACCCGCCAGATGTGATGCATAGCGAAGACTATCTTGCGTCTGAAGTTCAACTGTCATATGCACAGTAGGATTGAATGACAAAACAGCAATGGCTTTCATCAAAGAACGATTATCCTTTTCAAGGGCACTCTCTTTGTCATCCCGATCTGAAGACAAAATGATTACTCTGGAAGCCTTATCAATCCAAGCCTGTTCAAGAATAGACATTCTCAAAGGATCTCCAAACAAGGCAGAAACTTTTTTGTACTGTCTGGGGTTGGCAATTTTGATATTATTGCCCCGCTGGCTGACAATTAAGATTTGATTTCTGCCTTTTATTGCAGCATTAATTTGCTTGATTACATTAAATAAATGTGAGTTGAAAGAAATAATAACAATATGATGATGCAATTGGCTGGTAGGTGCTTTCAATTGAATTTTACCCGAACGATTCATTTTTTTCACCAGAATTGATACAAGCTCGGCTGTTACAAGACCCGCAAAACAAATACCAATCAGTAGAAAAAAGGAAACCTCAATCCTTCCCAGCAATGACAGAGGTTCTTTGTCCTCAATACCTGACACCAAAACAATTACAATATGCCAATATGCCTGCCAATAATTGGCATATGGGCTTGAATTGCCCACCAATCGTGTTTCTGTAAAATATAACAGGTTTGAACCCAGCACCCAGAAAACCATTGTTACGATGAAAAGTAATCGCATTTGTCGGAGGTGATAATGATGGGTTAATGCACTGGACCAGTTTCTGATTCCAATATAGGCACGATAAAAAAAGATACGATATCGTATAAATTTTAACAGTCTTAACAATCGCAGCAAACGAAGCCCTCTAAAAAAGGGTAAGAAAAAATAATCTCCATGGATTACCAGCAATGTCGGCATAATTGCTAAAAAATCAATGATTGCGAACAATGAAAAGGGATAGGTTACAGGATTTATCGATACAGCCCATCGTAAGAGATATTCAACACAAAACAATACAGTAAAACCAATTTCCAATTGCCAAAAAAAAGCATCATATTCAGGATAGTAATATCCGAGCGGAATGAGCAGACAAGACATTAATACACAAACAATAATGATAATATCCACAACCAGACTGCCCGGTGTGGATCGAAATCGCCCCCCATAAGGTTCAAAAAGTTCGTATATTCTATCTTTAATGGTATGATTTTTTACAAATTGTTTTGAATCCATTTCAAATACGTTTCCCGACAAATATGTTCTGTTAAAGCAAGTCGTTGAAAAGCAGAAATAAAATCTACTTCCCCCACTGTAAAGACGCCATGACCAAAAACAATAACCCTTTTATTGTCATGAAAGGCTTTAGGTAATGTATGCACCAAACCATAGGGGCCGCATCCTACTTCCCCTGGAATGATGGGTATCCCCTCAATTTTTCGATCACCCAAACAATGGGTATGACATCTATTTCGATGGATACAGTTTTTACGTTCAGTACAAAACATAGACATCACAACACTAAATTTAGGATGTCCATGCAAGATTGCTTTAAATTGATTGCTTAATACAATTTGTTTATGTGCAGAAAACTCGCTTGATGCTGTAATTGCTGCACATGATGAACCATCAAGAGGACAGGGATCTATACAGCCTGCGAGCTCGTCTAATGAACTTGCAGTCTGACTGATATACAAAATATCATTGTGCCGATATGAAACATTGCCAAAATAAGAATCAACAAGTCCATAATATACAGTATCGTATCCGACTTCTTTAATAGCGCTATAAATATCATCTTCTGTTGAAAATGGCCCTTGTTGCAAATTGGGGAAATCTGAAGGCATTTCTGCACAATCATTTAACAACGAGAATATTGTATCCAAGTCATTATTTGTTAATTTCTTTTCATAGGCACGTTGAATTTTTTCAAAAAAAAATGCAACAAAACACGCAAAACATAAAGAACTATATACAACAAAGGCTTGTTCCGGGGTCATAGAACCGGTCGCAATGACGCCCATGTTGGAAATAATTACTGCCTTTCTATGAGAGAGCGCTGCAATTATTTTTTCGCGATCCCATTGGTGAATCACAGGCAGTTCGTGTAAAAAAGTTCTACTTTCAGTATCTTGTGGGTAAATAGCCTGTCTGGAATTTGATGACAAATAATCAATGATGAAACCATAAGGCATCCTGGGCTTCGCAAAAATGAACGCATTGACTGGTAAATGCATTAGAATATATTCAAAATCAGCCAAACGCTCATGGTGTTGATTCCATATAATGGTATCATCCAATGCACCGATCAATGCATTGCCAGAGGCAACAAGCCCTGCTTGATATAGCTTTTGTTCATATTTATAGATAAGATCAATCATCGTCCAAATCATCAATATCATCAATATCATCCATATCATCCATGTCATCCATGTCATCCATATCATCTATACCTTCAATGTCTTCAGGATTTTCAGTATATTCAATTAGTTTTTCTCGTATAAGATCAATTTGTGATATAATAATTTCAAATTCAAGTTTTTCCAGGACAGGGTATAAAACATCAATGAGTTCTAAAATTTCTTCAGGAGTGTCTTCACTAATACAGTACATTATATAATGAATGATATTGGGAAAATCCATCAGTGCTTTTTGAATACAATCTGATGGATTGTTAGAAAGCTTACTGTTCAGTAAATAAACGAATTCTTCCATACCCCGTGCCCATAGTTTCCTGAGGTGTGGATATTGCATTTTGGGAAGTCTTGTTTTTATATAATCGGTCAGTCCTTTTTTTAGAATAATTTGTTCGCGATGTTCCCAGGCAAGACCATGCCGAACCAGTTCATCCTGTAATGAACCTATGGGAGAATCAGTCAAATCCTCATTTTCATCATCTGAAGGATCTAACCCGAGCATATCCGAGATATTTGATTGTTCATCGATTTCATTCTCATTCTCCTCCTCACCCTCATCCTCTAATTCAGAACGTAAGGTTTCTAATAATTCGCCGAGGGCTGATGAATAATCATCACACATTTGATGAAAGACCTTTTGATTGATTGTGTCATGAAACACAGCCAGGTTGTTTACATATTTCAGTGATATTTGGTTGAACCTTTGAAGGGCCAATTCAAAACTGGCTGCCAATGCACATTCTCTGGGGTCCGAATAAAACTTTGAAATCCTGTTCATTAATGTGCTGATTTTTCTGATTGTTAAATTGATGCCCATGCGATTGATTGTTGGTGCTAAACGTATCAGGCATTGCGGATGGTAATGTACTGTCTGAATCAAACGCTCAATATTATCTTCCGGACGGCCAAGAGATGTATGTTTCAAAAAATAGTTTCTTTCTTTCATAGAAGCATATATCAGTTCAATGGCAGCATTTGTAGTAAGCGGTTTTAGTTTAAATATATTATTTTTGATATCAAAAGGTTCATGAAGTTGGACGCTGGTATTAAAAATTATTTTTGCTTTCGGGATTTCAAGTAATCTTTCAAACAATAAATACATCCCGTATACTATTTTCAAGTCATTTGAAATCAGGTAATCAGAACTGTCTGTACTGATGTATTCCATATTGTCAAATATAAAAAGCACCCGATTTTCATAGATTTGTTTCAATACTGTGTAAGTAAAATCTTTCCATTCTCTATTTTTAATGACTTGTAGGGAAAGGACTTGCGCTCCAATTTGATTCAGTATAGATGTTGCTGTTGATGCATAGTTCATTCTTATATACACAACTTTATCAATGTGCGAAGTCAACAGAAACCATCGAGCCATTTCCGAAGCCAGTGCAGTTTTTCCCTCACCACCTTTCGCCTTAATTACAGCCCAGTTTTCGTTTTCCAAAAAACGTTCTAGATACAAACATTCCTGAGAACGACCAACAAAAACGTTTGCAGGTGTGTAAGGTAAATTGTTCAAGACTTCTTGCTCCTCTGATTCAAACGATATATTTTCCAAATATTGAAATAATTGAGGGTCATTACTTTGAACTAAAACAGGAACAAACCAGTCTTTCACATGTACCGCACGATCATACAAAAGATCTTTTTTTATCAAGGATGATTTAATCGCTTCTTGACCGGCTCGCATGGCCTGTGAGATTCGATGTCCTTTTATCAGTGATCGATAAAAAGTTTGCAAGAATGGTGTTGTTGTCTCTGGCATCAGTTTAAATGGAAGGGTTATCACAGATGAAACGCCATTATGAAGCATGTGAGTGATTACCTGTGAAAATCTATTTTCAGGATACTGACATGTACTTAGAAAAACAACTGGAATTTCAAATGACTGCATGCATTTTGCCAGTTGTTCGGCATCAATAACACAGACCTTTCTTTGATGCGTGTCTGATAATATTTCAGTATCTTCAAAACAGAATCCTATCAAACCAGATTCTGGATGATTTATCCAATGCCCATCAAAATGAACCACATGATAAGGTTCTCCCGCCTGTCTGGCAGCCTTCAACGTCAATTCCAATTTCAAAAGGGTTGGCGGCTTTAACAAATGCATAGAAATGTGGCATCCCAATTTTTGTATTTCCTGGATCAATGGCTTTGCAATGTAACGATGATCTGTATCTGTAAGTTTTTCACCATCTTCAGGTCGAGGATTCACAAACAGTATTCGTAAAGGATGTTTATCAGGTTGACGTTCCCAATAATTGTGAAAAGGGATCTGGCACCGAACATTGACGAAACGTTTTTTATTCCAAAATAGATTTTCATCACCATCGTGCATCATGTGCCAGGGCTGGGATAAAACAAAATCAATCGCCCTGTGATTCATATGATCAAGGGATGTTATGTCAAAACAAACCGAAAAGATGCGTTGTTTGTTTTTCGGCTGATACCATCGGTTCAAGATATCGTTACAAATTGAAGGAAAAACAGCATCATATAGATTGCCTCCCCAATCTAAAATTTGACTTTCAATCTCTCTCGCTTTTGCACGATGCTTAAATGATGGCCATATTCTGTATTGTGTCAAATACCATTGGATTTCATCCTGTTGAATGGGACATGACAAAACCAGTGGATATGATTCTGTTTTAATTGATTGTTCTTCATTTGAGATCTCATTTCTCAATTCGAGCTCAGCCGTAACTGTGACCTGTTGCTGTTCATTTTCTTGAATATTCAATTCTAACAAATGGAATACCAGTTCATTGAATTGATAATCTGTATCATTATGTTTTTGATTCATGAATGGCCTCTTTTTTATGAATGTAAAAAATTATTTTTCAGTAAATCTGGTAAATAGTAAGGGATGCTCTGGGTTTATATAATGTTTAAGACTTTAATTAATACTCCCATAACACTAAGTCCAGTAGCAGACAATGCAATACTAAACATTCATAATGTAAATTTTCTTTGTCTTTCATCTCGATAATCAATTTTATCTCCCAATTTTTCAATAGATGAAATAATTTGATCAAGACGTTTATCGACCTGCTCAAAGCGTTTATCGACTGAAGAAAATCTTTCTTTCATCTCAGCGTGTGTTTCATTGAACCTGCGATCTACGTCAGTAAATTTTTGATTCATATCAGTCTTTATTTCATTGAATCTGCTATCCATATCAGTTTTTATTTCAATGAATCTGCGATCTACGTCAATAAATCTTTGATTCATATCAGTTTTTATTTCAATGAATTTGCGATCTACGTCAGTAAATCTTTGATTCATATCAGTTTTTATTTCAATGAATCTACGATCCACATCAGTTTTTATTTCAGTAATTCTGCGATCTATACCAGTTCCCATGTCACGAAGTTGTTCACTGAAAAATACCTGTTTTTGTTGAACTTGTTCATAACTTCTTTGCATGATATCAAATCGTGTCTCAAAATAGGTACGATCAGGCATTATATTGCCTACAAACATACTTGTTTTAGTGATGGCATGTTCTATTGGTTCATTATTATCCATTGTTCAAATCCTTTCTTTAAATCATTAATCATTTTTAATGTGTCACCAAGAATAAATCAATAAATAACATAATATTTAAGTTATTGCCAAAAAAATCTTTTCAGTTTCTGCTCTTATATAAGTTTCAATACGACAATCAATGGCGCATTACAAAAAAATTGTAAGTAATTTAATACGCTTATACATGCTTTGATAATATGTTTGAGGTTAGGAATTTTTGAAAAATAAAAGTGAGCGATCATAATTGTTCGGGTAGATCGCAGTTTAAACATTTGAACTGCGATCTACCCAAAAATTTATGATCGAATGGATCGTGCAAGGACGCACCTTATGTTCATCCATAGTACACTGACGAACATAAGGTGCGATATCTCTTCCACACAATGATGTATTAATTTTGGTAAATGAAACGTTTGATACTTTCAATAAGTTTCTGTCGATCTAATTTCAGTTGATAATCATCAATCCCTACTTTTCTGCCTTCAATGCGGTGTCGTTCTTCAGAAAGTGATGTTACAGCGATTACAGGCATGGATGAAAATCTAGAATCTTTCTTTATTTTTTGAGTGAGTTCAAAACCATTCATATTAGGCATTTCAATATCTGTAACAACAATGGAAATTTCTTCATCGTGTTGCTGAAGTAAATCCCAGGCAATAACGCCATCCTCAGCAGTGATTACATTAAATCCTTCATCTTCCAATACGGCCCGCACCTGTTCTCTGAAAAAGGCAGCGTCTTCAACTAAAAGAAGTGTAGAACGATCTGATTCTTCATTATCTTCGTGTTCTAACCATTGCGGCTGGATTGTTTTGATAAATCCATAAATATCAACGATCAGAGTTGTATTTTTTCTGATAACCATTGATCCTAAAACACCTGGCTGTTTGAATACACGATCATCGACATTTACTTCAACTTCGGCGGTATCTAATGGACCTGTTACCAGTAAACCGAATTCTTTACCAGAAATAATGAATACAATAACAATGTAAGTATCTTGTTCCTCTAAAGGCTTGACCGCTGCAACTTCATGCATGGCAAACAATGGGATACTACCGCCCATATATTGGATCACATAACGATCTCCCAATTTTTCCATCTGATGTGCTTTTATTCGTTCGATTCGAGATACCAGATTCAATGGCACAGCAAATTGTTCTGTACTGGATGATCGAAAAAGCAGAAATAATTCAACATCGCCAACATGAACAATTTGCTGCTGGCTTTCATTTTCATTGGATGTGGTCATTCCGCCTTCAACATTTGTCAATTCTGCGCGCGAGGCCAGATTGCCAACATCCAGAATCAAGGCCACACGCCCATCACCTAAAATTGTGGCACCTGCATATTCATTGCAATTTTTTAAATGTCGGCCCAGGGGTTTGACAACAATTTCAACTGAGTCATGAAGTTTATCAACAATTAAACCATATTTCAATGTGCCTGCTGAAACGACAGCAATATTTACAGCTTTTGAATTATTAGAATCAGGACTATCAATTCCCAAAATGTCTGAAAGGCTAAGAACAGGCAGTAAATCCTCTCTGAGTCGAACAACTTTGGCATCACCCACAACTTCAATACGTTCTTTGACCTGATTGGCAGGAATACGTAGTAACTCATCAAGATTGACTTGAGGAATGGCAAATCGTTCCTCACCAATAGAAACCAATAAGCTGGGCACAATTGCCAATGTGAGCGGCAGTTTAATTCTGAATGTGGTGCCTTCTCCCACCACTGATTGAACATCAACCACACCGCCCAGAGCATCCAGGTTGGACTTCACAACATCCATTCCCACACCCCGACCGGAAACATCACTTATTGTTTTGGCAGTGGAAAATCCAGGTAAAAATATAAGATTGACACGATCTTTGTCAGACATGGCCTCAACCTGATCTTCGGTAAGCAGCCCCTTTTCAATGGCTTTATATGCCAGAACGTCCCCATCAATCCCCTTTCCATCATCAATAATTTCTATATTGATTTGACCCGCTTCATGGTAAGCACGCATCAGCACACGACCGGTTTCTTTTTTTCCAGCTTCCTTTCGATCAGCAGGTGTTTCAACACCATGATCCACAGAATTTCGAATCATATGTGTTAATGGATCATTCAAGCCTTCAATAATGCTTTTATCCAATTCAACTTCTTTACCCTCAAGATCCAGTTTGACTTCTTTTCCAAGATCTTTGGCCAATTCTCGTACAACACGCGGAAACTTATTAAAAACTTTTCCTATGGGTTGCATCCGGGTTAACATGATCGCATCCTGAAGCTCTGATGTGACAATATCAATGCGTTGCTTTGCCATATCCAAACCATGTTCATTGCTTGATGCGATGCTTTGTATTAACTGATTGCGGCTAAGAACCAGCTCTCCAGCGAGATTCATCAATGAGTCCAAAAGGCTGATATTCACCCTTAAACTTGTTTCCTTTGTAAATGTCGTTTCTGTTTTGGTTTCAGGCTCTACAGATTCTGCTTTTTTTGTTGGGGGTCTTTTTGATGGCGCTTGTTTCTGTGTGGGAGGAGCCATTTGTGGCTTTTTTTCAGCAATTTCAGGTGCAGGGACTTCTTGTTCAACAGGCGGGGCTTGTTCCACAACAGTTTCGGTATCAGCGTCCTCATCATCGGCAATAATGTGAATGTATTGTTCATCCAGTTCAAGAACATCGCCAATCAAATCAGGTTCAATGATCGAAGCATGTAACGCATAAAAGGGAATTCTGTTTATGGCATCTTCATCAAGGGTTCCAACACTGACAATATCTACTTTTGACTCAATTAGAATACCACTTTGTTGAATTTTTGTAATAATGTCCAAAGGTGTTTTGTTTTTGTAATGAATATCATGAATCAGATCATATTCCACCAGATAGACAAATTTGCCCCCTTTTCGGGCCTGTTTCATATCAAATTCACATATCTGAAAAATAACCTGTCCATTGGGTAACGCAATATCAACAGTTCGTTCAACACTTTCCTTATCTTCTGTTGATAAAGATGCATTGGTCAGGTTTTCCAAGGCTGTTACCTGACTTGAAATATCCATATCATTACTGGCACTGATATTTTCCATTAGCTCATTAAGACGATCAAAGCCTGTTAGCAAAACACTGACAATTTCAGAATTGGGCGTCATTTCTTTTTCTCGAATAAGTCCAAGCACATTTTCAAGTTTATGAGACAATTCTTTTATGCCATTAAGCCCCATAAATCCGGCGCCTCCTTTTATTGAATGTGCCGCACGAAAAACTTTGTTTACCAGGTTTTCATCAATATCAGCCCCCATTTCTTCAATGGTCAACAAGTCTTTTTCAATATCTGCCAGATGTTCTTCTGACTCTTCGACATAAACCTGTAATGTTTCATCGTCTATCATCATGATATCTATTCCTTCATTTTTTAGAAAAATTACAGTGACTGTAATTTTTGGTTGACTGAATTTTCAAAAAATATGTTTATCATTTCAAACGAATATATCATGGAGCATTCAATTATATTTAACAATTTAGTTCTTCTGCTTTTTCAGCGATCTCAATTAATATCTGTGGATTTTTAACCATATCTGAATGTAAGGCATCAGCAAAAATATCTGGATAGTCATACGCATAGGATATCAACGTTTCTTCAATAACATCATACTGTTTACAAAAATTTTGATGCTGATCAACCAGATATATTAAAAGTGGAAAATGAAAATTGACATCAGAGCGAACCAATTCAAACAGCAACCGATATTGGGTTTTGTTATCGACCTCTTCGATATAGGACAAAATAACACGGGCTTTGATCGGGTCTTTATCATCCAGACTGAGTTTAAAAGCTTCAATCATGTCTTTTACATTGATTGCGTTTTGCATATCATTTCTCCATGATATGATTATAAATTAAGTATATCATATCTCATTGAAAATTCAAATAGTTTTGTAAAAATTAATGTGGATTCTTTATTAAGTCATAGATTTCAGATTTTAATTGCTGAATTTGTTCCAGAAACAAGTTATATGTTTTGTTTACACGCGCATCATCTTTTTGTTTTGCGGCATCTTCCAGTTGTTTTGCCATCCTGTTACTGGTATTGGCATAAATATTTGCAGTCATGCCTTTTAACGTATGCGCAACAGTTCTAAGCGCTTCAAAATTGTTTGATTCATAAGCACTGCGCAATTGATCTATATAAACATCAAAATCAACATACGCCTGTTCAATCACATCAAAAGCACCTTCTTTATCGCCATCAAATGCATCTATCAGGTTCTTTATTTCTAAATCTTTAATATTTTTTTCTAATTGATTTTCTTTGGATGTTGTCATATTCGAATGATCCTGTAAAAAATTAAGTTTATTGAAAAGATCCACCAGGGATTTTTTATCAACTGGCTTTGAAATAAAATCATTCATGCCTGTTTCCAGGCATTTTTTCTTAATTTCAGTCATTGCGTGGGCTGTCATTGCAATGACAGGTGTGTTTTGTGCGTTATTTCCAGCTTCACCCTGGCGAATGAGCTGTGTGGCTTTTAATCCATCCATTTCGGGCATTTCGAGATCCATAAATATGATATCAAAGGTATTTGATTGCAACGCCTTGATTGCATCAATACCATTTTCAGCAGCCATCACCTCATGCCCCATTTTCTTAAACAGAAGGCCTGCACTTTTACGATTAATGGGCACATCATCAACCAAAAGAATTTTCAGACATGGCATTTGTTCCAATGTATTTTCTTTAATTTCAGTAATTTTTTGACCTGACTTAAATGGAATTGTAAAAGAAAAAATACTTCCTTTGGATTCCTCGCTTTCAACAACAAGTTCTCCGCCCATGAGATTGACTAATTTTTGACATATAGAAAGCCCCAATCCGGTTCCACCAAATTGTTTACGAATGGTATTACACGCCTGGGTAAAATCTTTAAATATTTCTACGCACTTATTTTTGGGTATGCCAATGCCTGTGTCATGAACTTCAAATTGGGTACAATGATTGTCAGATGGCATCTGTAGGATAATAACTTTGATTTCACCCTTCTGTGTAAATTTTAACGCATTGCCAATTAAATTGATCAAAATCTGCCTGATCCGATTGGCATCACCTTTAACAAACTGAGGCACATTGTCTTCACGATGAAAGGTAAATGTCAAGCCTTTATTCCTGATAACGTGTGAAAACATTTGCTCTATTTCATTTAAAAGCTGATATAAGTCAAAATTTTCATGATGAATGTAAATTTTTCCAGATTCAATTTGCGATAAATCTAAAATGTCATTAATAATATTTTTTAGATGGGATGATGATGTTTTCATTATTTCCACATATTCTGCTTGATCTGCTGTCAATTGTGTGGCGGATAATAAATCATTGGCAATGACAATGCTATTCATAGGGGTTCTGATTTCATGGCTCATATTGGCCAAAAAAATGCTTTTTGATTGATTGGCACGTTCAGCCTGTTTTTTGGCATGCTCCAAATCTTCATTTTTCTGAACCAGTAAATCCTGTAAATATTTGATTTTTAAATGCGTATTGACGCGAATTAACACTTCATTATTTTCCAGCGGTTTTTCAATATAATCCACACCGCCTGCTTCAAACGCATTAATTTTGTCAATTATTGATTTCAGCGAACTTAAAAAAATGATGGGGATCTCTTTAAATTGCGGATCAGATTTAATATTTTGGCAGGTTTGAAATCCATTCATCCCATAAGGTAAGATGATATCCATTAGGATAAGGTCAGGTCTGTTTTCTTGAATTAATTCAAGAGCATCTGCTCCATTTTGTGCAATCAAAGGAATGGCGCCATGTTGTGAAAGCAGGTCAATCAAAGGACCTAAATGCGAAATATTGTCATCAACAATTAAAATTTTAGCATTATTAAATGCGATCATGGTTATGTTCCTCATTAAGGAATTTTTCAACGAGATTACGAATGGCCTTGATATTAAAGTTTGCACTCAATTCCTTAACTTCAGTAATAAATTCCTGAAAAGAATTTGTTTTACTCATCTCATCCAATTGGTTGCGAATGCCCATAATATCCCCGCCAGAGGCCAATTTTTGAAATGTTTTTAAAATATCTGATGGGGGAATCTGATACTGCTGTTGGCTTTCATTGGCTTGATTCTCATTTTCATGGGGTTCGATCAGCCAATGAATATTCAATTGATTTTCAAGTATATCAAGTAAAAGAGAAAAATCCAGTGGTTTTTCAATAAAGGCGTCAATTCCTTTAGCTTTCAAATCCCGATCCGAAAGCCTCGGCTGACTTGCGGAAACAACAATGATTTTCACTGAGACATCTTTCATTTCTCGGATTTTTCGGCTGGCTTCATAGCCATCCATTTCTGGCATTAACAGATCCATCATGATCACATCAACCGGTTCTTGCTGAAATTTTTCAATACACTCTTTTCCATTAATTGCTTCAGATACATGAAACCCCAGGGAATACAGATAATCAGTAAGCACGACACGATTTTCCCAACGATCATCAACAACCATCGCCCTGATTGTTCGTGTCTTTTTGGTATTGTTGTCAACATAGCCATAGATGGAGTGCTCAAATGTTTTGGCAGCAACATCAGTTTCATTGGATCGTACCAGTGTCAGATCAAACCAAAAAGATGTGCCAGCACCTATTTCACTTTTTACGTGAAGTTTGCTTCCCATCAATTGGATAAGTTCTCGAGAAATATACAATCCCAGTCCAGTGCCCTCTGTAAATTTGGACTGCGCCCCCACCTGTTTGAAAGGTTCAAATATTGCGTCCAAATCTTCCTGAGCGATCCCGACGCCAGTATCTTCGATGGTAAAACGAATTGTGACAGTATCTTTATTCTCTTTTTGCAGGCATTCCACCTTGAATAAAACTTGGCCTTGATCTGTAAATTTAATTGCATTACCCAATAAATTGATGAGAATCTGAGAAATCTGTTTTTCATCAGCATTTACAGCGCGTGGCAAATTATGATCAAATTGGGTTTGAAAGGAAATTCTTTTTTCCTGGGCCTTAATTTTTAGCATATTGGCAATATCTTTCAGACTGTTTTCAAATAAATAGTTTGTTTTTTTTGATTCTGTTTGTTTGGATTGGAATTTTGAAAGATCCAGTATGTCATTAATCAGGCCTAACAGATGTTTACCACATCTTTCAATGACAGAAATACCTGATTTTTGGACAGAGGTTAACTGTCGATCACGCTTTAAAATTTGTGAATATCCCAAAATACCATTTAAGGGGGTGCGCAATTCATGGCTCATTTTGGCAATGAACTCACTTTTGGCGTGATTGGCACGATCTGCTGTTTCACGTGCTTTTTGCAAGCGTTTTTCTTTAAGCGTTAACTCTCGGAATATCAATTCGTATGGGTTTTGAATACCGGTTTGTATAATTGCGCGGTAAATAAAATAAAATGAAAAAATTTTAAAATAATGGCCCACAAGGTTGGAAAAGCCATAATTACTAATATAAAAAGTAAAAGCCAATTCAGCAATAATGGTTGAAATCATCGACAAAACTAACAGTCGAAAAACAAACTGTTCAAACTGGGCACGATTTTTCATTAACAGCGATATATCAGCAACGATAATCAGGCATATGATATATTCGCTTATTTTTTTAAATGGGGTCAGGCCTTGTCCCTCAATAAAGCATATTGGAAATATTTTCCAATAGAATACAGATAAAACAATGATTGTAAAAATAATCGCATAAATAACAAAAGTCCATAATGTGTGAAATTTTTGTTTATGTCCTACAAAATAGAACGCAATCAACAATGTAATGCTTTCCAGATAACGTGCCGCAATCCACAGTTGATTGGCATAATAGTCATAGTCCTGAAAGATATTCATTCCCTTGTATGAAAGGGTATGCAAGAGATCAAGCCCGGCAATAAATAGATAAGCAATGGCTATGAAAACAAGATAACTGCTTTGAATATATTTTTGTGAATTCCATGCAATCATGAACATGCCGCAGGCGACAATAATGCTAAAAATTTCGGCAATATTGTGAAACAGCAAATAGCTGTATAGGCTGGTGAGATACAGGCCTATTAATGCAATGGTTATTAGAATTGTGTTTATTGATAAGGACATATGTGATTTTTCCATTATAAAATTCCTGAGTTTTTGATAATTCTCTTCAAATATCCCTCAAAAAATTATGTCACAATCAAAGACAACACCGCAAAAAAATCAATTGCCAATAAAGTTCGCGTAACCTCATGCCTTTTTCCTGTAACCACTTTGATAACAGTCCAGCTTAAAAAGCCCCATATAATTCCCTGGGTAATGGAATAGGTTAAAGGAATCAAAACAAGGGCTAAAAAAGCAGGGATTGCATTATCCAGTTGATCCCAGGTTATATCTGCCACCGGTTTCATCATAAAAACCCCTACCAGAACCAGCGCTGGTGATGTCGCAATGGCTGGTACCATTGACAGAAGCGGTGACATAAACATGAAAGGGAGAAATAATAAACCACAAACCACAGCGGTCAATCCTGTACGTCCACCCTGTTCAATTCCTGTTGCGGATTCTATATAGCAGGTTCCTGAACTTGTGCCTAAAAGTCCTGAAAATGCAGTTGACAGACTGTCAACAACAAGTGATTCTTTTATGTTTCTGGGCTCTCCTGATTGATCTTTAATATTTCCTGCCTCAGCCACACCAACAAGTGTGGACAAGCTATCAAACATATCTGTAAACAAGAATGAAAAAATTACTGGAATCATGGCGAATTTTAGAGATCCGAAAAAATCCAGGCTAAAAATTAAGCCAAGATCAGGAAGTGCAAACAATCCTTTCCAGTTCACCAGGGTTTGGCCCACATCACCCCAAATACGTCCAATGGGGATGGATGCCAGTGTTGTTAAGGTAATACCAATGATCAAAGCACCACGAACACGAAATACAAGGAGAATGCCTGTAATTGCCAGTCCAAATATGAAGGTCAGCGTAATGGCATTCAGTGGTCCTTTGCCAATAATTGTAGCAGGATGTGCAACGACAAAACCTGCTTTGGAAAAACCAATCAATGTTATAAATAAGCCAATGCCTCCTGCGATGGCAAATCGAAGCTGTCTGGGAATGGCCCGAACAATCAATGTACGAATATTAAAAACAGATAACAGTAAGAAAATAACGCCAGACCAAAAAACAGCGCCCAATGCAACTGGCCAGGGAATTTTCATGCCAATTACAACAGTGTATGTAAAAAAGGCATTTAATCCCATCCCTGGAGCAAGTACAATTGGATTGTTGGCATAAATGCCCATGGCGATGCTGCTAAAGGCACTGACCAGTACAGTTGCAGTTAAAACACCATTAAAAGGCATGCCTGCTTCATGAATAATATTTGGATTGACAACGATAATATACATGGTTGCTAAAAACGTTGTAACACCTGCAAGCACTTCTGTTTTCACATTTGTTTCATTTGAAGATAGATTAAATATACGCTCCATTAATAATACTCCCTATGAATATTTATTTAGGAAATCTTTGATAATTATAGAGAATTACCTAGAATTTGTATGCTTCTTACTTCTTTAACTGATTCAAAAATTGAACTGCAAATTCATACTCTTTATCACCAGTTTTGCGACCTTCTCCATCAAGGAAACTGGCAAGTTTGCCGCCAACCAAAGGGATACTGACTTTTATTTCATAAGTTAAAACATTTTCACTGCCATCATTGGTAGGCTGTAAAATAATATCACCTTTCATTTGCATGGGCAGCCCTTTCGCCTGAACCTCAACCACTCCTTTTTTAGTGGGGTCATCAGTTAATGTCCACACCTCTTTTTGAATGATTGTTGTGGTCGGGTTGAGAAATTTTTTTGCAAAACCAGGGATGTTTGCAGAAATATCTCGCGTGGTGTGGATAATGAACGTCCCCTCTTTTTCACCATATTCGATGAAATTTAAATTTTCTGCGCCAACAGATGCATATTTTTGTTCTATGAAATCCTTTCGTGTAAAAACAGAAAACACTGTTTCTGAATCAAATGTGTATGGATACCTAACTGTTGTTATTGCCATAATTGTTCTCCTGATAATTAAGATGATTATTTAAATTAAATTGCCTCTTGATTGTCTGTATCAGGTATTATATTCTTTGCATATTGTCAATTGAGAATGTTTACTTGAAAAAATTAAACGATGAAATCTTTATGAATGATCACAACGCCATATTATCTGTCAGAAACTTATCCATTAATTTTAAGGCAGATACACAAATTATTCAGGCGGTCAACGATGTTTCATTTGATATGTATCCTGGTGAAATATTAGGCCTGGTTGGAGAATCTGGTTCTGGCAAGACTGTTACTGCCATGTCAGTGCTTCGGCTCATTCCCATGCCGCCAGGATTGATCAAAAGTGGCTCTATTACTTATCAAGGACAGGATTTGCTGCAAATACCAGTGGATTCTCTCAGAAAAATTCGGGGAAACCAAATCAGCATGATTTTTCAAGAACCCATGTCAGCGCTATCCCCTTTACATCGTATTGGTTCCCAGATGATTGAACAGCAGCAGTTCCATCAAAAAATTGATAAAAAGGAATCCTGGAAACAGGCTGTGTATCAACTTCAACGTGTGGGGATACCAGATGCTGAAGAACGTATGTATCATTATCCATTTCAATTATCTGGCGGCCTTCAACAGCGTGTCATGATTGCGATGGCGTTTTTGATGCAACCAGATATTATTATTGCAGATGAACCCACTACTGCTCTTGATGTTACCATTCAGGCACAAATATTTGATTGTATTCTGGAAATGAAAACAAATCAAACCGCCATATTGTTGATTACCCATGACATGGGGGTTGTCTGGAATATGTGTGATCGGATAATGGTCATGTATGCCTCAAAAATTGTTGAACAAGGACCGGTCGAAGACATTTTTGAGAAACCCGCCCATCCCTACACAAAAGGTTTGCTGGCCTCCATTCCATCGTTAACTAAAAAATCAAAAAAATTACCTGTCATTCCAGGTCAGGTACCGGATATGTCCAAACTTCCAAAAGGATGTGCTTTTTTTCAGCGCTGCCCCTATGCGACAGACATCTGTCAGGAAAACCCGCCTCAGTTCGTTCAAATTGGGGAAAATCGCCAGTCTGCCTGTTTTATGGCCGAAAAGATCATGCATGATTCTATCCTGCTCCAAAATAAATGAACCGGTCGTTATGCTTTGCTCAATTCATACCTGAATGTTTATAAGTTATTAAATTGTAACGATGAACTTTTTTCAGTTCATCCTATTTTCATCTCGCGTTTTATCCTCCTTATTTATTTCATAGAAAAAATATATTCAATTTTTTTCAAACCCTATTGATTTTTTTGATTATTTCTATTGCAATGTTGTTTTTTTTATTTTTTATGAGGTCTGAATTAAAACATAAAAAAAATAATATTGGTATGCTTCTTGCAAATAATCATAAAAAATGTTGATAATAATAGCATTGATTGATAGTGGATTGAATTTTAAGAATATTTTGATCTATATAGTTTAACCATATGAATAAACTATAAATTCAATAGATATCAATTCAAAAGAATTGATAAATTCAAGAAATATTACACAAAACAATCAAAATGATGAAATAAAATTATCAATTCATTTATTAGATGATAAATAACATAAAGTAACGATAATATATAGGACATGATCTTGTATGTTAAATGTTCAAGTTAATTTATATTTATCAGTATTTAACTCCAAAGGAAGAAAGTAAGATGGGTAATAAAAGCGTTGTAAAAAAAATAATCGTTCTTTTTATTGTTTTTTTTCATTCATCCATCCTGGCATCTTCCAGTGAAAACTATCAATTTGAACGTCTATGGCCAGTATTGCAGCAACCTTGGGAGTTCCATTCTCCATGCGGCATTGAAATGGATGATTCAGGCAATGTCTATGTTGTAAATATGGCCAATCAAACGATTCATAAATATACTGTTTCAGGAAAATTTATCACTGGATGGGCAGTTCATTTGGATCCATCCAACCAGTTGTCTGCACCTTATGATATTGCAATTGATAAGGATGGATTCATCTATATTACAGATATTTATAATAATTATATCAAAAAGTTTTCATCGTCAGGAAATTATCTCCAGAAATGGGGAGGTTTTGGGAATGATAATGGTCAGTTGGATCGTCCATCAGGAATTGTGATTGATCGTATGGGCGATATTTATGTTTCGGATTACAATAATCATCGAATTCAGAAATTTTCAAATGAGGGTGTATTTATCAAATCTTATGGAACGATGGGGATGATGTCTGGCGAGTTTAATGGGCCGCTGGGCCTTGCTATCGATTCAATGAATCAATTGTTTGTCTGTGATTATGGCAATAATCGAATACAATCTTTTGAAATTGATAATAATACCATAACACCGATTGATCAATGGGGCAGCTATGGAACAGAAAATGGCCAATTCAATGGACCAAACAGTATTGTTGTGGATGAAAACCATGTTTATATCACTGATGAAAATAATCATCGAATACAAAAGTTCGACAAAGATGGGCAATGGTTAGAAACATGGGGGAGTTTTGGCGTTGATGATGGTCAATTTCGAGAACCCGGTGGGTTACTCGTTTTTAATAATACGCTCTTTGTAAATGACACGTTAAATGATCGTATCCAATTGTTTTCAACCAGTGGAAAATTTATAACGCGATGGGGTCGATCAGGCGATCAGTTTTTTGAATTTCATGGTGTGGCGGTGGATCATGATGAAAATATTTTTGCCACTGATCATATCGCGCATTGTATCCGAAAATTTGATCGCACAGGTAAACCCCTTAATAAATGGGGAAGCTATGGGAGCAGTCCCGGTCAGTTCTGGTATCCAACTGGCATTGACATTTATATGGATACTGTTTTTGTGTCTGATAATAATGATCGAATCCAGAAATTTTCTTTGGATGGAAAATTTATTGGCGCCTGGGGCGAACGAGGGAATACGCAGGGGAAATTCAATGAACCTCATGGCATTGCTGTGGATAATGATGGTTTTGTATATGTGGCAGATACACGCAATGATCGTATCCAAAAGTTTGATATACAGGGGACATTCATTCTTGAGTGGGGGGCGGAAGGTGAAAAAGAGGGTGAATTTTCAGAACCTTCAGGTGTTGCAGTGGATACCAATGGCCATGTTTTTGTTGTAGATCAGAATAATAATCGCATTCAAGTATTTGATTCAGAAGGTAAATATCTGTCACAATGGGGTTCCGAGGGGATCGAAAATGCTGAATTTAATTATCCAGGTGAAATAAGCCTTGATCGTGATGGCTTTGTTTATGTGGCAGACACATTCAATGATCGCATTCAAAAATTTTCGCCATCAGGTGAATTTATTGCCGCCTGGGGCACGCCTGGCAGCAGCCCGGGGGAACTGGATAGCCCCAGGGCAATTGATATTTTCAAAAATGGTCAGGTTGTCGTCGCTGACACACGAAACAATCGAATTCAAGTCTTTCGAAACGAAAATGCCCCGGTTTATCGTGCAATTATTGTTGCAGGCGGCGGCCCATACGCAGGTAATAATCTATGGGGAGCAACCCAGATGTGTGCGAATTTTGCTTATCGCGCAATGGTGTATCAAGGGTTGAGCAAAGAAACCATTCATTATTTGTCATCAGATGAAGATCTTGATCTGAACAATAATGGCTTGATGGACGATATTGATGGCCCTGCGACAATGAACGACCTTCAGAATGCGATTCTATATTGGGCCAAAGGTGCCGATCATCTGGTTTTATATATGATTGATCATGGTGGTGATGGCGTGTTTCGTTTAAACAATGAAAGCATTCTTTCAGCAGAACAACTGGATGCCTGGCTGGATCAAATTCAGGAAGAAACTGGAATTTCAATCATTGTTATTTATGATGCCTGTAAATCTGGCAGTTTTGTTAAAGATCTCATTCCGCCTGCTGATATGGAACGTATTGTCATTACCAGTTCTCAAGCGGATGAAAATGCATATTTTGTCTCTCAGGGGTCCATTTCATTTTCTACGTTTTTTTGGACTCAGGTGTTTAATGGCAGCAGTCTTTTGGATGCCTTTTCTATTGCATCAAATGCGATGAAAGAACCTGTCAGCTATCAAATCGCCATGCTTGATGACAATGGGAATGGCATTGCAAATGAAAGTGATGATGGCATCCTTGCAAAGGATTTGTTTATTGGAAATGGTGTGCAGATATCTGGTGATGCCCCCATTATCCTTTCAGTGTCACCCGATCAAGAGATCAGCAATAACAGTGAGGCCAAAATTTTTGTAAGCGGTGTTCAAGATCCTGATGGCATTGCAAGAGTCTGGGCGATTATCAGACCACCGCTCTATCAGCCGAATCCCTATTTTCATCCAGTGAAGGATTTGCCAACAATTGAGATGTCATACAATAGCCCAGGATATTATGAGGCGATTTACAAAGACTTTCATACTGAAGGGGTTTATCAGATTTCGATTTATGCGATGGATCGGGTTGGAAATACATCCAGCCCAGTTATGACAACTGTTTCTGTGATGCAGCCTTTTAGCGATAAAGCCATTATTGTTGCCGGTGCTGAAAATGCCCATACCTCACGTCAGGCTATTGATCGAAATGCAAAACTGGCTTATGAAGCACTGGTTTTTCAAGGATATGCAGGAAAAGATATCACTTTTTTAAGCGCATCTGAACTCAGTTCAACTACTGATGCATTTTCCAGTAAAGAAAATTTTGAAAATGCCATTATTTCAACAAATGAAAATACCAAAGATTTATTGTTATATCTGGTGGGCAATGGGGAAAATGAGCAATTTCAAATCAATGAAAATGAAATGGTGCGGGTTGACGAAATTGATCAATGGATGGGTCAAATAAAACAAAAGATTCAAGGATACATTTCCATCATTATTGATACCGATTGTGCGGGCAGTTTTGTAAGCCGACTGACAGAAACATCAACACCGCAAAGAATCATTATTGCATCAACCGGTAAATCAGGTGTGGCTAACAATGGTGCAGATGGCGCATTGTCCTTTTCATCATTTTTTTGGCAGCATGTTTTTAGCGGTCAAACCACCCGAAATGCGTTTGTGGGATCAGTCAATGCAATGGCCTGTGCATTTTCTGGTCAGGTGCCCATGCTTGATGATAATGGCAATGGCATCCCCAATGAAGCGGGTATTGATGGCGCTCTGGCTGAAAAACATCGGATTGGTTGCGGTATCATGATGGCTGATGATTTCCCCATTATTGGCGCTGTTTCTCCAGAGCAATCCTTAGTTGACACACAATCCGCACTACTTTATGTCGAAAATATCAGCAGTACGCGAGAAATTTCAAAAGTCTGGGCTGTTATCAATCCACCTTCAATGGCATATCAGCAATTGACACATCAATCCGCACCTTCAGACATGATCCAATTGACATTGACAGGGAATCGATATTCCGGTGTGTGGGATCAATTTGATCGTTTTGGCACGTATCAAATCGCATTTTTTGCTGAAGATATCCTTCATAATGTCTCATTACCTGTAGAAACAAAAGTGATGCAACGATCCAATCCTGATATTTATGAAACTGACAATCAGTTTGATCAGGCCAAAATTATTGTACCCGACAATCAGTTTGCACAATATCATAATTTTCATGAAATAGGGGATTGTGATTGGGTTCTTTTTTATGGAATCAAGGATGTTACCTATAGTATTGAGGCTTTTGAATTGGGCAGTCAATGTGATGTTGTCATGGAACTCTATAAAAATGATGATGACACACTTATTAAAGGAAAGTGGAACTGGAGCGGAACGGCCTGTAATGAATTCATGAGTTGGAAATGTCCTGAAAACAGTATGTATTATCTTAAACTATATAATCATTTAGAAACTTCAGGATGTAATACAGAGTATGCAATTAAGATTTATCGCCCCATTGGCGTATTCCCAGGCTTTATTACAGGTTTAATCAAAGACAACAGAAACAACACACCTGTAGGTGGTGTAAAATTAAGAACAATTAATGGGACAGGCTCGGGAATTAGTGATAAAGATGGGATTTATGTTATTGTTGATGAAGAAGGTATCTACACATTAGAAGCATTTGTTGATGGTTTTGAACGTTATAAATCAAACGTGCGTATCTTTCCTTTGGATGAAACCCCTTTGAATATTCATCTGGTTCCGCAGGATTCCGATGGTGATCTCATTCCTGATCAAGTGGAAATAGATACTGGAACAGACCCTGATGATCCAGATTCAGACAAAGATGGCATTCCTGATGGCCTTGAAGACCTCAATCATAATGGCATTTGGGAAGAACATCTTTCTGAGTTGGACCCAAGAAATCCTGATACAGATAATGATGGCATACCTGATGGCTGGGAGTTGGATTTGGCGCTCATACCGCTCATCAACGATGCATTGAATGACAAAGACAATGATGGTTACGACAATCTTACAGAATATCAGAACAATACCAATCCCAATTATCAGGATCGCCCGGGATTTAATGGCTATAATTATGAAACAGATAATCGCATATATAGCTTGAATGGTGGGATCACTTATGAAGGGTGCGAATCAGGGAGATATTATATTGAAGTGTTTGAATCAGCAGATTTAAATGGTTATGTCGGTGGAGACAAACAGCTTTCAGGGAAATCTGAATATTATATTGATATCGTACCCCGAGATGTACATTATGTTCGCATTTTTATTGATGCAGACAATGATAATAAATTTGGGGGCAATGAGCCCTTTGCATTTTATGTACTTCCAATAACTTCAACATCTCGAAGTCGCAATGTGACGCTGGTTGCCCACAATAATTGGCATTTTTCCATGTCTGACATTGATAACACAACCGGTACACCTGTTTCTGAAGTGATGATCCTGAATATGCAAAAGGATGATCTTTGTGTTGGATATGAATCCCCTGAAATGGTATTCAATTCTCAAAAATTTCAAATAAATGGCGAATATATTGAAGATACGCTTTTTACACAGGCTCAGATTGGAACAGGAAGATCTTATGGAAAGGGAGTATCAACAGGATTAGGAATGGTTGGCAATATGGCAATGAACCAACACGATGCACCTTTTAGTTTTGTCCTCAACCCGGACGAAATTTCTACTCCTGATTTAGATGGATTCTGGTCCATTACAATGACATATACTGGTAAGGGATGGAAAAATCCCGAACGAAATGGTCAACAAACTGAAATGTTCAATTTTTTATCAGAAAAAGAACAAGATACGTTCATAGGTACACTTAACAATGATCAGGATGTGATTCATTTAACCGCCGATGGCAATAAGATCATGTTTGATATCCAGCGCAAAGATGGCGATGATGTTATGTATCTCTTAGCAGGCTCAGGAACCATGAAGCAATACAGGCAAAGCTCTATTGATCCAACTGATGAAACTGTCGTACTGAATAAAGCGATGGGTACATTTGCAGGAAGATCTGTAGATGAAAATGATCCAGGTGGTATTGATTTGGGGCATTTTTATGCACACTTTACGCCCAATCCCAAAAATCAGATGATTGTGGGTTCTCCATCACCCATTGTCTATTCCAATGCAAAGTTTTCGGTTCCTTTAATGATGGATACCGGTACATCACCTTTGGGAACCTATTCAGCGACCATATCTTTTAATAAAGATATTTTGGAATTATCACATATTCAGAATAAATTACAAGGATTTGAAACCCTGCCCTTAGAAGAGATCAACTCCACTGGTATTATCACCATTGGTGATAATCAAAATGGGGCCCGAACTGCAGGAGCAGGCGGCTTGTTTCATCTAGCTGATTTCGAATTCCATGTCACCGGGCTGCCTGGCGCAGCAGGTGTTTTTAAGATTGAAGACGTTTTGATTACAGATATTTTTTCAAGTGAAATCAAAATATCAAAAATGGGCGGTCGGTTTTTTTATATTGGTCATGCCCTTGTCAATGCGGGTTCAGTTGCACCCATGAAAATTTATTATGAGAGCACAGTTGAAATTCCTGTTAGCATATTGCAGGCTTACAATCAGTATATTGGAGACTACAGCATTACAGTAAAATATGATCAGCAATTTTTTGCACCTCTTGCAATTAATAAAGGTGAAAGCCATTTACAAACAGGTGACGTACAGTTTGACATTAATGAAACATCGGGCGAAATTCAAATTCAGGGAGGATGGTCCGAAGAGACCGCACCAATGAGTTATGCTGAGGTCGCAAAAATATTACTCAAAGCTGAGGCAGCAAATGACGATCAAATCCTTTCCAATATTACACTGGAAGTGAACTCATTAAACAATACCGATGGTCAGTCCATTGATCGATATGTTCAAGGCGCTCAGTTAGAGCTGAGTCTTGGTGTTTGTGGTGATGTAAATCAAGATAACGTAATTGATATGGCAGATTCATTCTTGCTTTCAAGCTATCTGGTGGGCGATGTTTCTGAAGATGCACTTTGCCTCGCAGTCGCAGATACCAATGACAATGGCCGAATCGAAATTGGAGATTCAATGTACCTTGTCCAATATATTCTTAATGTACGAGATTGCATTTGTGAAAAAACCAGGCGGGAGATTTCTCGAGATTAAATATTGTTTGTTTTCTTCCGCATAGGTCTATAAGTTTTGGTCTTTTTCAATAACCGAGAATATACATATGTCCGAAAACGTATGTAGGGCGGGCGCATTCCCTACACTCGTATTCCGACAATATTATTACCCGCCTTTCTAAACAAAAAAAGCCTCTGGAAATTTTCCAGAGGCTTTTTTTTGCATCAACGCTTTGTTTTAAGCTCCCCAGCACGGACTCGAACCATGGACTCGGTGGTTAACAGCCACCTGCTCTGCCAACTGAGCTACTGGGGAATAATTAGCAATATTTTTAGTTTATATATTAAGATTAATTAGATGTCAAGAAAAAATTTTTTTTTATAAAAAAAATATTTTATCATTGACATTTCCAACTAATTTATCAATAATAATAATCAAATTTAAGTTGTTGTCAAGTCTTAAGGTAGATTTTTTACAAAAGAAGCGCGTATGTTAAAGAAAGCTCCATCGACTGTGGTGCTTATAATTTTGATATATTAATCAGGGTGAATCGATGAGTATATTAATTGTAGAAGATAATCCCATTAGTTTAAAAATTCTTGATATTAATTTGCGAGAAAATGGGCATGAGGTAATTACAGCACCTGATCCCAAAGAGGCATTGGACTTTTTAGAAGCTGATCCCAATATCAAGCTGATTATTACAGATATTATGATGCCAGAAATGGATGGGCTTGAATTTATTTCTAAAGTCAAAGCAAAACAAGAATGGAAAAAACTACCCTTTATAATCATTTCAGCCATGAGCAATAAAAAGACAGTGAAAAAAGCGATTGCTCTTGGATGTCAGCATTTTCTGGTCAAACCTGTACAATCACAAAAACTATTAAACATGGTAAAAGATATTTTACCTCAACAACGATTGATCATTCGAAACAAAGCGCAGAATGCTGCAAAAATGGGTCTTGATATTGCCTCATATCAAAGAATATGCAATATGTTTGGAGAGATGCTCAAAAAAGAGACCGCTGTTTTAGAAAAGGAACTGGGAAAAGGAAAATATAAAGATTTTGCAGTCAACCTCAAGCAGCTTAGAGAAAGTGCAACAACACTCTCAGCAGAAAGAGTTTTGGATGTTTTAGATGAGTTGGACAACTTGGCCTCAGAAGATGGCAAACGATCTGTCTGGAACACCACAAAACATTATGAGACGCTTCTTCAGGAAATGAAACTGCTCCATAATGCATTGACCATTTCTGTAGACTTATAATTTTAAATTAAGGTATCATCGTGTCTGAAGTAGTATTTGATAAACGCCAATTTCTTCTAAAAATATACGAACTTCATGATGCTTTGACTCAAAAATGGGCGATTGTCTGCAAAAAGAATTGTTCGGATTGTTGTACAGATCACGTACTGATCACAGGGCTTGAAGGTATATTGATATTGGAATACATTAAGTCACAAAACTTGCAGGCACTTTTGAATAACATACACACGATCCCATCAAACAAGCGATTTCATCCCAAAACAACCATTAACCAGGAAGCATGGCTCGCTTCAAATGACAAACCAATCCCTCAGCCTGAAGATGCTCCGGTACATACCTGCCCTTTTTTAACGAATCATCAGTGTTCCATTTATCCTGTTCGTCCAATGAGTTGCCGAACAATGGTATCATCGATAATTTGTAAGCAAACCGGGCAAGCCACCATGAGTTCATTTCAAATGAGTGTTGCAACGCTCTTTTATCAATTTATCGAGATGTTGGATGCTGGCGGGTATTATGGAAATTATCTAAATATTTTAGAAATGTTAACAAATCCGCCAGAAACACGGTCCATTCAACTGGCATTGATAGAATCTTTGTTACTTAAAAATCAACGAATTCATCAAATCATGATGCCCCCTGAGCATCAAGAAGAGATTATTCCTATAATGGATGCGATTCAGAAAGTATTTCATTCAAATACATAAGGAAAAATCAAATAAGTTCCTCCAAATCTTTTGATTTAGGCATCCCGCCCACATCTAAAGATGTGGACGCCATCTGTTCAAAATGGGGAACTTATTTTTCCAGATTTTCTTATTACATTTTATCTAAATTGAAATCAGTTCGTAATCCCTTGAGCCTAACCCTATTTTTTCTGCATATTCAAGTTGCAGCGGCCAATCTATATTAGGGTAAAGTGCTTTAAACTTATCTCCACCAGATTCCAGCCCAGATGTTAAGCAGGATGATGGGTTACCAGGTGCCTGATTGACCAAATCGGCAGAGGCCTGATCAATTGCAACCAGATCTTTGGATGCGACAATACCAATATCATTGACAATAACCGCATCATTATATGGATAACAATCACAAGCAGGGGCAACATCTGTAATGAAATTGATATAAATATTTTTATCTTCCTTACCTTTTACCACACCGGCAGTATATTCAACCATTGTTTCCAGAAAAACTGGAACTTCCTGATTCCAGGCAACCTGGATGGCTTCTTCAGGGCAGATTAAAATACATTCACCACAACCAATACACTTTTCTTTGTCAATGGTGGCTTTTTTATCAGCAATGGATATTGCTTTTTGAGAACAATGTTTCAGGCATTCACCACAAGCCTTGCATCTTTTCTTTACAATTCGGGGGCTAATTGATGAATGCTGTTTTAGTTTTCCTTTTCGAGATGCACATCCCATTCCCAGATTTTTTATCGTACCGCCAAACCCTGACAATTCATGGCCTTTAAAATGTGCAACACTGACCAGTGCATCTGCTTCAACAATCTCTTTACCAATATATACCGATTGACAATGTTTCTGATTCACTTCCACAGCAGCTTCAGATTTACCACGTAATCCATCAGCAATAATAAGAGGGGCATCAACAACAGACCATGCAAACCCATTCCACGTCGCTGTTTGCAAATGCGTTGGTGCATCACTTCGCGTGCCTGCATATAGCGTGTTGGCATCAGTCAAAAAAGGTATCGCATTATAAGATTTGATCAATTGAACAATTTTTCGAACATAATTACTTCGAATATATGCGGTATTGCCATATTCTCCAAAATGGATTTTGATGGCAGTCAAATCTCTGTTTTTAATACTGGAAGGTGCATCTACTGCATTGAATAGTTTCTCAAGCTTGTCCATTAAATTATTGTTTGCCTTTGCTCGTAAATCCATGAAATAGACGTTACTTTTCACATGAACCCCCTTTATGTTTCATTTCTAAAATTTGTAGGTCAGAAATTCCCGGATCCGAAATAATTTGGATTGTTTTATCGGGAAATCTGCGTGTTAATTCTTTCACATTTTTTTGATGAATCCCTTTCATTTGGCTGACCTTCCTGGGATGAACCAAAATGAAGATATCATCAGCACTGGATTGTTGAACGCGCTTTTTGACGTTATCCAGCATCAATTCAGAATAAACCAGATGTCCAAAGGCCGGATGATATGGCCCTGCGATAATATAATCTTCCAGACGATCCTGTGGCTGTATTCCCATTCGGATCACTGGAATGTGATTGTTTTGAAAACGTTCTAAACACTTTTTTGCCATTGAGACAGCATCATTCAAGGATAATGGGTTGTAAAGCCCCTCATAAAACCATTTAGCAAGTAAACTTCCCTTTAATACAAGTGTTGGATATAGCCGAACAAAATCTGGTTTCAAATCAATTACGCGCTCAATGGTTTGCATAAATGATTTTGGATTGTCGTCAGGCAGTCCTGACATCAACTGATGTCCAACCTGATAGCCATAATTTTTCAATATATGCGTCGCCTGAATGGTGTTCTCTGATGTATGCCCGCGCTGCGATTTATAAAGGACAATATCATCCATTGACTGCACACCCAATTCAACAGTCTGTATGGCATACTTTGTTAACAATTGCAATTGTTTTTGATTCACTGTATCTGGACGCGTTGAAAATCGAATGCCTGTCACTTTTTTATTGTTTACATACCCTTGCGCACATTCCAATAGTTTAAGCATTTCACTTTCTGGAAGGCCTAAAAAATTTCCCCCATAAAACGAAATCTGAACATGGGGATTATTACGATGATTATAAGATAGGAATCGATCAATATTTTCTGACAGTGCTTCGTTTGAAATTTGATGGGTTCGTATATTCGTGATTGCGTATTGGTTACAAAAAACGCACCGATGCGGACATCCGGCCTGAGGCAAAAAAATAGGTATAATAAATGGTTTATTCGTTTTCACACCTGGTAAAAAGATATGATCTGTTTAATTTTCATCTTTTAATTGATTATAGGCAATTCTTGCGGCATCCTGTTCAGCAATTTTTTTACTTTTACCTGAACCCTGTGATGTGATGATGCTACCAACCACAAGTTCAACTTTAAAAAACTTTTTATGATCCGGCCCCGCTTCTTCAATTACATGATATACAGGTGTTTCTTTATAAACCCCCTGAACATGTTCTTGCAACTTACTTTTGTAATCATTGTTAGAAATCTGGGTCAACCATTTAGAAAATAAAAAGGATACAAACTCAAACCCTTTTTCAAAACCACCATCAAGATAGACCGCTGCAATAATGGCCTCAACAGTATCACCAAGGATGGATTGTTTTTCTCTGCCATTGGTATGAATTTCACCCTTTCCTAATAATAAATGGGGCTGCAAATCCAAATTGCGCGCCACAACTGCCAGTTGGCTTTCATTAACCAGAGTTGCACGCATTCGGGATAAATCGCCTTCATTCACATCAGGAAATTGTTTCATCAATAGATCCCCGATAACCAGATTTAAAACAGCATCGCCTAAAAATTCCAGGCGCTCGTTATCCAGAAGGCCTGCATGGCTTTTTTCATTGACATATGATCGGTGTTGAAGTGCATTTCGAAGCAGTTCTTTATTATTAAATTGATAGTTTAGTTTTTTTTCAAGAACATCCAGTTGTGGATCATAATCATCCTGATATACATTCAAATCGTTTACTTTGTTTTGATTCTGTGGATGAAAATGTTTTTGATATGTATCGAACATTTTTTTATAAACCGCATAATCCACTTGAAATTTACCATTACCAATGCCCAATTCTATACCTGGCTTGTAATCACCATGAAAATCTGTGCCACCAGTGATCAATAAATCATTTTTTTCTGCAATATTGGAATAGAGCTGCATACATTCCAAATTATGTTCAGGATAAATGACTTCAATTCCCATCAAGCCCAATTCTTTTAGATAAACAACCAGCGATTCAAGTTCTTCTTCAGTTTTTAATTTCAAAAGATAAGGATGCGCCAAAACAGGAATACCGCCTGCATTTAAAATGGATTGAATTGCTTTTTCAGGTTCCAGACGAAATTTTTCTACATAAGCGGCTTTATTTCGACCGAGGTATTTATCAAACGCTTCCTGAAATGAATTGACAACCTTTCTTTTAAGCAAAATTTCTGCAATATGGGGCCGACCAGGAAGTCTTTCTCCAACCAGCGCTTTGATATCATCCTCACAAATATCTATACCCAAATTGTTTAATTTCTGAATAATTTGAGGTGTTCGCTCCTTACGCACTTTTTGAAGGTTATCAAGGGTTTTATTAAGTTGTTTATCATCCAGATTAATAAAATAGCCCAGCATATGAATGGAGCTTGATGCCTGGCAGAAAGAGGGGACACCAGTGCTGATCTCAACGCCTGTGACAAAATCCATTGATGATGGAATGCCTGCATTAAGAGCCGTCCGAGAACCATCAATCGTATCATGATCTGTTATGGCAATCGCTTTTAACCCCATGCTGCTCGCCATTTGAACGATTTCAGATGGCGTGTAACTGCCATCTGAAGCATTTGAATGAATATGCAAATCTATGATATCATTACTATATTCCAAGCGCTTTCTCCATTTTTTCTGCTTGTGTTTTACATTCAATGCACTGGGTTGTCACAGGTCGGGCTTCGAGTCGTTTGATTGAAATATCATTCCCACAGCTATCACATATTCCAAAAGTGCCTTCATCAATTCGAAGTAATGTTTTCTTGATTTTTTTTATTAATTTACTTTCCCGATCTCGAATCCGAAGCATAAAACTTCGATCTGTCTCATGGGACGCCCTGTCTGTTGGGTCTGGAAAACTCTCTTTTTGATTTGACATGCCTGTAACAGTATCATCTGCTTCTTTAAGCAGTTCTTCCAACTGTTTGGTCAGCAATGTTCGAAATCTTTCCAGGTTTTCTTTCGTCATAGTTTACCTCTTATTGAATACCTTAAAGAATCCTGTTCCTTAAAATTTAGAAATCAAAATCTATACCATTATCATTTAAAAATGTAAATATTAAACTTAAAATATTTTTAAAAAAAATTGATATTTTTTTCTCATTAGGCTATTTACTTATATCTATTTGAATTTATTAGTGCGATTGACAAGAAATGTATTTCAATCTAACCTTCGCTTGACAATCGTCATGATTGCCCATAATATAGGTGCATATGTCTACAAGTTTTGGTGTTTTGCAATAATCGAGAATATACATACGTCCGAGGACGAATGTAGGGGCAAACCTTGTGTTTGCCCTCGAACAAAAACCGAGACCAAACCTATGGTAGTAATTAAGCGCATTCTAAAAAAGGGCAACTATTTATTAAAAATTAGTTGTAAAATTTTGAAAAAACGATAATATATTGAAATATTATTAAATCATATAAATTCAAAGGAGAAAAAATGAACATTAACACTTTCGGCGTTATTGGCTCAGGTCAGATGGGCAATGGTATTGCTCAGGTTGCTGCCATGAGTGGCATACAGGTAATTATGAATGATATTTCAGATGAACTCGTCCAAAAAGGTCTGAAAAACATTGACAAATTACTGACAAAAAGCGTTAAAAAAGGGAAGATTACTGATGCTGAAAAAAATGAAATTCTTTCACGTATTACCCTATCAACAAATCTAAGCGATATGAAAACATCCGATTTTGTTGTAGAAGCTGCCACTGAAAATGAATCAATCAAAAACAGCATTTTCCAGGATTTGGATCGGATATGTCCGCAACATACCATTTTGTCCACAAATACGTCCTCAATTCCCATTGGAAGAATTGCAGCACAAACCAGTCGTCCTGATAAAATTATTGGTATGCATTTCATGAACCCTGTACCTGTGATGAAACTGGTAGAGGTGATTCGCGGCCTGGCAACATCCGATGAAACCTTTCAGATTACCTGGGATTTGTCCAAAAAGTTTGGTAAGACACCGGCTGAAGCCAATGACTTTCCTGGTTTTATTGCGAATCGTATTCTGATGCCCATGATTAACGAGGCGGTATTTTCCTTGTATCATGGGGTTGGTAAAAAAGAAGATATTGATACTGTAATGAAACTGGGCATGAATCATCCAATGGGCCCCCTGGAACTTGCAGATCTTATTGGTCTGGATACCTGTCTGGCGATTATGGAGACCCTTTATGATGGTTTTAAAGACTCAAAATATCGTCCCTGCCCCTTACTTAGAAAATATGTCGAGGCCGGCTGGTTGGGCCGAAAATCAGGACGTGGTTTCTATTCTTACAATTAATGGAGATCTTATATGACACAACAGACACCGCACATACAATCATCAGACGTTTTGGTTGCTGAACCCTGTGAATCAGATGCATGCAGGGAAATGTCTATTGGAGACACCATTCAGTCGGTCAGAACCAAAAAAGGGATGACCCTGGATCAACTGGCCAATGAAACCGGATGTTCCATTGAAACTCTGGAACGTATTGAAACGAATGAATTAACACCTGCTGTGGGAAATTTATTACAGATTTCAAAAGCACTGTCACTGGATTCTGGATTTTTGTTTAAAGCGTCTCAAAAAAATCCTTCTCGTGTTGAGGAATACGAAAAACGCACGGCCAATTATGCCTATACCAATCTAACTCCTGGTACTGAAAAAAAGCATCTTAAAGCATTTATTGTCACCCTTGATCCGATGGCTGATCATGAAGGTGTTGGATTTCAACATGAAGGAGAGGAGTTTAATTATGTGCTTTGTGGTGAAGTTGCGGTGACTGTTGGCGAACATGTGAATTATCTGAAATCAGGTGATGCCCTTCATTTCAACTCAAGTATTCGCCATAACCTTAAAAATACGAGTGATCAGGTTGCAAAATTGCTGGTTGTGATTTTCACGCCATAATTTAAGGAATGTCCCATGTTTTTAACTGATGAACAACGCATGATACAATCAATGGTACGTGAGTTTTCACGAAAGGTGATTCGGGAAACTGCCATGGAGCGTGATAAAACAAAAGAATTCCCTAAGGCAAACCTCAAAAAAATGGCAGAACTGGGGCTGATGGGCATGACTGTTCCTTTTGAATATGATGGTGCGGGCGCGGATGCTGTCAGTTATGCTCTGGCATTGCAAGAGATTGCGTATTCATGTGCATCAACAGCAGTTATTATGTCTGTTCACAATTCCATTGTATGCGAAACGATGCTAAATTTTGGCAGCCATGAACAAAAACGCACTTTTTTGACAAAACTGGCTTCAGGAAAAAAGATTGGCGCATTTGCCCTGACTGAACCCCATGCAGGTTCTGATCCAGTAGATCAATTAACAACTGCTGTTTTGGAAAATGATTCATATGTCATTAATGGCAACAAACGCTTTATAACATCTGGAAAAAATGCGGGGTTGATCATTGTTACAGCCAAAACAGATGAAACAGCCGGGCATAAGGGAATCAGCACATTTCTGGTTCCCTCTGACACTCCTGGACTTAAGGTGGGAAAAGAAGAAGATAAAATGGGGCTTCGGGCATCAGATACTGTTGATCTTATTTTTAATAACTGCCGCATCCCCAAAGAAAATCTTCTGGGCAAGGAAGGTGAAGGCTTTAAAATTGCCATGAAGGCTTTGGATTGTGGGCGCATTGGTATTGCCGCACAATCTGTTGGCGTGGCCCAGGCGGCATTGGATGAAAGTATTCGATATGCCCAAAAAAGAACACAGTTTGGACGTCCTGTTGCAAAGTTCCAAAATACGCGCTTTGTTATTGCAGAAATGGCCACTCAGATTGAAGCTGCCAAACAATTGATGTTATCCGCTGCGATGCTGAAAGATCAAAAGAAACCCTTTTCTCGGCAGGCATCAATGGCCAAGTTGTTTGCATCAGAAATGGTTAACAACATTACTGCACAGGCCATACAGATTCATGGTGGATATGGGTTTATAAAGGAATATACTGTGGAGCGCTTGTATCGGGATGCACGTGTATTTACGATTTATGAGGGCACATCAGAAATTCAAAAAATTGTTATTGCAAATCATTTGTTATAGACTTTAAGGAATTCTCGAAAAATAAGTTCCTCATTTTCTTATTTGCCAGCCCGATGTAGGGGCGAACCTTGTGTTCGCCCTCGAACTAATAACGCTTTCGTTCCTATGTACGATGGGCGAACACAAGGTTCGCCCCTACACGTTCTTGGCACATAGTTTAATCAGGGGAAGATTGTTATTATTAACCCTTAAATAAACAATTTTATTTTATAAATGAAAAAAAACAAACGTTAAACAACGTTTGTAATGGATCAGAAAAAACAAGGATGGATATGGGAACATCCATAACCCATTATTTTTCAAACATTCCTTGCTGATCTTTAAAAAGGAAAGTTATTATGTATTATACGTCCACTGTCGGATTATATGTGGATGTTGCAAACATTGCAATGAATGGCGGATATGGTATGCGCTATGATGTATTAAGAGAATTTGCCTGCCATGATTCTGCTGATGCCATTCGTCTGAACGCATATGTTGCCTTTGATGTTGAACGATCAAGGGAAAATCCGGCATATAGAGAAAAAACCAATAATTTTTATGATACCTTAAGAGATCTCGGATATAAAGTCATTCAAAAAAATGTGAAACGCTATGTTGATGAAGAAGGTAACGAATTTGCCAAAGCCAATTCGGACCTGGACATGGCTGTTGATGCCTTACTTCAGTCCAGTGCATTAACTCGTGTGGTATTGATTACCGGTGATGGTGATTTTTTGCAGGTAGTTCGCGCACTTCAGAATAAGGGATGTCGTGTTGAAGTCCTGGCTTTTGATAATGTGTCATCAGAGTTAAGGCGCGAGGTTGATGTTTTTATGTCGGGCTATCTGGTTCCTAATTTGCTGCCTGTCAAGAATTCAGCCACAGAATGGGGGGAGGTCAATGCTACAATTCGCGGATGCTGTTATGAATATAAACAGGACCGGGGATTTGGTTTTATGCGTTATCTTCGAACCAGTAAAGAAAACTTATGGATTACAGATACCAGGCATCCTGATTCTCCTTATCAGACAGCTTATTTTCATGCATCACATTTAGATCATTCCTCAAATTATGATGTGGGAGAACTGCCTGATCGAAGTATTATTTTTGAGTTCGATCTCATTCAATCGACACGCAATGAAGGGTTAGAAGCCCGAAATATTCGTTATGTGAGTCGTTTATAGACAAAGGACGGGTTTACGCAAATGAAATCACTTGAAACAAGATTGTCTGAATGGATATTTGATACCGAGAAATTTAACAATAAGACCATTTACCTGGTCGGCGGATGCGTTCGAGATATTATTCTGAACCGAAAGGCGCAGGATATTGATCTGGCCTGTACCAATGCCCGATTATTTGCTTATGCGCTGGCAAAAGAAAAGCATGCTGTCTGCGTGGTCATGGATAAGAAACCTGATGTCCCTTGTTTTCGTCTTATCAACAAAAAAGCGCCAGATAACTTCATTGATATCACTGAAATCAGAGGCGACTCCATTGAATCTGATTTAAATCAACGTGACTTCACAATAAACGCCCTGGCCATACCATTGAAATCTGGAAAACTGGATACCACACAGATCATTGATGTCGTTTCCGGGCAGACAGACATTTCCAATAAAATCATACGTATGGCTTATAATGAATCCTTTACTGATGATCCATTGCGTATGCTTCGCGCATTTCGATTTTCTGCGCAATTGGACTTTAAAATCGAGCAAAATACCATTGATCTTATTCAAAAAAATGTTGATAAGATACAATCGGTATCATCTGAGCGGATTCTTTTTGAACTGAAAATACTCTTGCAACATCAAAATATTTATCCGCTGATTGAACTGATGGATCAGACAGAACTCCTCGCTGCTGTATTTCCAGAAATTGATTCTTTAAAAACATGTTGTCAAAATAATTATCATCACACGCATGTTTGGGGGCATTCGCTGGAAACCTTGAAAGCATATGAACAGTTAATTTCACAATTGGATACCTTGTTTGGAACAACGTGCGATCAGGTACGCAGCTATTTAAACCAAAATGAAAACATGTCCATGATCAAACTGGCATGCCTGTTTCATGATATTGCAAAACCGATGACCCAGAAAAAAAATCCTGAAACACATCATATTTCTTTTCATCGTCATGATAAACTGGGAAAAACCGAAATTGAAAAGATCTGTGATCGGCTTCGGTTATCCAAAAGAAATGCTGCTTTTGTATGCAAACTGGTAGAGGAACATTTACATATTCGTGATTTATTAAGCCCTGCGACACGTCGCAACACACTTTTGAAAAGCTGTCGGAATCTTGGCGAGACAATCATTGCCATCGCATTATTAAGTATTGCTGATAAACTGGCAACACGAGGGGTGAAATCTCAGGAATCTGACCGGATGGCATATCAAGAAAAAGCGATTGCATTTATAGAATCCTATTATAATGATATTCAGCCAGCAATCTGTACAAAAAATTTGATTACAGGCAACCATCTTATTGAAATTGGCATCCAACCCGGGCCAACAATGGGAAAAATACTGCGTATGATCAGATGGGCTCAGGATGAAGGAAAGATTTCAACACCTGAACAGGCACTTGAATTGGCAAAAGAGCTAAGGAATACTTGAACGTATGTAGGGGCAAACCTTGTGTTTGCCCTTCGAAAAAAAACCGGAAACGCGCCTATGTACAAATGGAGAGATACGCTTTAAACCTTATAAGCATAATCAATAATCAGGATCGTACTTGTGGATTTATTTGAACATCGTGCCCAGAAAGAATCAAAAAAAACCCGACCACTTGCAGAAAGAATGCGTCCTAAAAACCTTTTGCATTATGTGGGACAATCCCATCTGGTTGGGGAAGATGCTGTTGTCTGGCATGCGTTGAAATCAGATCAATTGTTTTCAATGATTTTATGGGGGCCGCCAGGATGCGGAAAAACAACGCTGGCACGTATGATTGCAAATGAAACAAAAGCGCATTTTGTTCATTTTTCAGCAGTATTGTCAGGAGTAAAAGAACTTCGTTCAGTCATCGAAACCGCCAAAGAAAACAGAAAATATTATCAAAAACGCACTGTACTCTTTGTCGATGAAATCCATCGCTTTAACAAAGCTCAGCAGGATGCTTTTTTACATCATGTTGAAAGCGGATTAATTACTTTGATTGGCGCAACAACTGAAAACCCATCGTTTGAAATCATTGCTCCTTTAATATCTCGTTGCCGGGTTTTGGTTTTAGAGAAGCTCTCAGATCAAGATCTATGTGCCTTAATAAAAAAGGCGCTTGATGATTCAGAAAATGGATTTGGTTTTTTAGATATAGAGTTATCAGAAGAAGCGATGAAAAGTTTAATTCGTATTGCTGATGGAGATGGACGTGCAGTATTGAATGGACTTGAACTCGTTGTTCAAATGGCAGTCGCAAAACATGATAAAGCAGAAGGCACTTCAATTGTAATCGATAATACGCTGACACAAGATGCACTTCAACACCTGTCTTTGACTTACGACAAAACAGGAGAGAATCATTATAATTTAATATCTGCCTTCCATAAAAGCCTTCGGGGCAGTGATCCAGATGCATCATTGTACTGGTTTACGCGGATGGTATCTTCAGGTGAGGATCCGCTCTACGTTGCTCGAAGAATGGTTCGTTTTGCTTCAGAGGATATCGGATGTGCAGATCCGCACGCACTAAACATTGCCTTGAATGCCATGCAAGCATTTCAATTTTTAGGTCATCCAGAAGGCGAGCTATGCCTGGCACAAGCAGTGATCTATCTTGCCTGCGCACCAAAAAGTAATCGTATTTATGAAGCTTATAAGCGCGTTCAAGCAGATATCAAGCAAACCGGTGCTTTGCCAGTTCCCATGCATATTCGTAACGCACCTACTTCTCTGATGAATTCTCTTGGATATGGCAAAGGATATAAATATCCCCATGATCACACACATGCTTTGACCAATCAACTGTATTTGCCAGACAAATTAGAAGGTAAAATTTACTACGAGCCCTCAGAACGTGGGTATGAGTCTGTTATAAAAAAGCGTTTAAGTCAATGGCGGGAATTTTTAAAGAAGCGGTAAAATCGCAGTGCAATGAATTTCCTGTTATCAGAGCTTGACAAAATAATCAGGCTCATGTATGCCAATTATAAGAATATTTTCGAAATTTTCTAAGGAGGATAAAATGAACGAAACCCGCGATAGACGCATTAATTTTCGGGCTTTTAAGGTCCTGTGTCGGGAAATGTCAACGTATGAAGATTTGAACACGTTGTTCAACGATATCGTTGAGTTAATTTGTCGTTCCTTTGAAGTCAAGGCATGTGCAATGTTGTTATTTGATGAACGCACCCAGGAATTATTTCATGTTGCCACTTATGGTATCAGTGAGGAGTACCTTGCCAAGGGACCGATCCCCATTCGTTTGGAAGACAGCCCATTAACAAAAGGGGAAGCTGTTTGTATTAATGATATGTTATGTGACCAACGCGTTCTATATCCTGAAGCCGCAGAAAAAGAAGGCTTCAAGTCCATGCTATGTTTTCCTATTACCTGTCGAAAAGATATTATTGGCATGATTCGGGTATATCACGATGAACCCCTACAATTGGCCGAATATGACATGGATTCCTTTTCAGTATTGAATCGATTGTTGGGACTTATCATTGAGCATCATGGGATGAAGAATTTTATTGATGATGTTAAAAGCTCTCTCTCCAATCTTCCATTAAGAATGCTCAAGGGATTGGGATCATGACAGGTCGTCAATTTACTGATACATCTGATTTCTATTCAATTGATTGCGGTGACAAAATTATTGTTGCGGATCGTGTATTGACAGTCACTGGACATGAGTGGGAACGACGTTTTGGTATTGAAGACCCCAAAATGTGGGTTAAAAGAGCAGTTGAAGATGCCACTGAACAAAAAAAAATTGTCAAGCTTTCATTTTTGGAGTCATTTTATACAACCCTGGCAGGGGTAAAAATTAGATGTTTCAGAAATCCAGACAAAGAAGGCCAAATTCTTTCACTGGTTCGGGATCATCCCCTGTTTATGCAGGGAGAATCTTATCACGACCCAAAAGGAAATAACATACGAATTATAGATATTGTTCGTGGTCCCAATTTTTTTAATTACATCAATACAATCCGAATGGATCACCGCCAATATTTCCATGAGGTCCTGCCGGATATTTTTAAAAAACTGATCAAAGCGTTTGAAGCCATTCGTTTTCTACATATCAACGATTATCGACATGGTGATATTCGTAATGATCATCTTATTTTTCAACGTAAAACTGGAAATTACGTATGGATCGATTTTGATTATGACTATAGTGCCACTGAAAATCCCTTTGCTATGGATCTGTTTGGTTTAGGAAATATTCTACTGTATGCCATAGGAAAAGGCTTTCATGATCTTTACATGATTACACACAATACAGATTTTTATGGGGATTTGCAGGATAATTTGGAAGAAAGAGATTTTTCGCTTTTGGATAAATGGCGATTTATAAACCTTCGGAAAATATATCCTTACATTCCCAAAATGGTCAATGATGTATTGATGCATTTTTCAAAACGTTCCAACGTTTATTATGAAACGATCGATGAATTATTAGAGGATATTAACCGTTGTTATTATTCCTTTTTTGCATGAAGGAGGTACACATTGAAACATTCAATTCTAATCGTTATAAAAGATTCGGTCAGTTCAAGAGAAGCACTTGAATATATTTCTCTCTTGCCATTTTGCAAAGAGGACGTTGAGATTACTTTATTACATATATTCAGAAAAACGTCCATGAGTGAAGAACTGATGGGAGAGAATTTTACAGAAGAAGAAACGAAAAAGTGGCAGAAGCAACTGGAGAATGCGAAAGAAATTTTAATATCTCAAGGGCTTCTACCTGAGAAAATTCATACAAAACTGGTTTCTGATGCATACCCCACAGTTGCTGATGGAATTATTGATCAATTTAAAAAAGGCAGTTATGGCACTCTTGTGTTGGGACATAAGAAAAAATCCAGAGCAGAGGAATTTGTTAAAGGAGATATATCAATTAAGCTGCTTCGCAATCTGGAAGGTGTTGCCATTTTGTCAATTACGTAAATATTCAGGAGCGTATGAAATAATGTCGGATAAATGTTTTCAAGACTGTTTTCCGGATGATGTTGCCATATGTTATGGATGTGGCCGAAACAATCCAGAAGGACTTCAGATAAAAAGCTATTGGGAAGGTGATGCGGGCGTTTGTTATTTTACTCCAAAGCATTATCATTCTGCATTTCCAGGTGTTGTATATGGCGGTTTGATTGCAGCGCTGATTGATTGTCACAGCATTTGTACAGCAATGGCCCATGCCTATCGAGAGGATAATCGCGAATTGGGTACAGAACCTCTTATTTACTTTGTTACCGGTGAGTTAAAGGTCAAATATTTAAAACCCACCCCAATGAATACAAAACTCATTCTACAAGCCCATGTCACAAAACAACAATCGAAAAAATCCTACGTTCATTGTTCTGTTTTTGCGAATAATATTGAAACTGCGGTAGGGACTGTACTGGGAATTCGTGTGGCATCGTATCATTAATTAAGCGGGCATAAAAAAGATATCGCCCCTATCGGGGCTAAAAAAAAACGCCTGGAAGAAGACCAAAAATCTTTAATCATGACGAGGAGTAGCTATGATTCTCAACAAAGTAACCACAACCATTGATTCAGAAAAATGTATTGGATGTGGCTTATGTATATCAGTTTGTCCCGCTGACACAATCACCTTAGTCGAGGGAAAAGCAGTAATTTCAGGTGATGAATCCATTCAATGCGGACATTGTTCTGCAATTTGTCCTCAAGGAGCGATAAAAGTTCATGCATTGGATAATTCATTGCTTTGTACGACATTCGAAGAACAAACCGATTGGCTGGATTTTGGTGAACCCGATATTCAACAACTTGTTCATCTGATGCGTTCGCGTCGATCCTGTAGAAATTACAAAGATAAACCGGTTCCACTTGAAACATTGAATGACCTCATTAAAATTGGTATTTCTGCACCATCAGGATCAAATGTTCAAAAATGGTCTTTTTCTGTATTACCAGATCGAGAAACAATGATGGCATTGGGAAATCATGTCATGGCTTATTTTAAAAGCTTGAACCGCATGGCCGAATCTTATCCCCTTCGTTTACTATCATATTGGTTTAGTAAGGATGAATTGGGGCAATACTACACGAATTACTACAATCGTGTGAAAGAGTCGATCAGGGTTTTTGAAAATGAAGGTATTGATCGGCTATTTCATGGTGCAACTGCTGCCATTCTCATTGGTGGAAACAGAGAAAAATATGGTGGAACACCTATGGAGGATGCACTTCTGGCCAGTCAAAATATTTTACTCGCAGCCCATTCAATGGGATTGGGCACCTGCCTGATTGGATTTGCTGTTGAAGCCATGAAAAGAGATGCTTCTATAAAAGAACATTTGGGAATTCCAAAAAAAGAATCCATTTATTCTGTCATAGGGATTGGATTCCCAAAAGAAAAATATCAAATTATTACAGGACGAAAACCAGTAGATATTCGGTATCTCAATGCAAAAAAATAAAAAACAGGTTTTGCTAAAAGTTGCAAAGCGAATGGAATCGAATAATGGCAATTATCAGTAACTATCGAATAAAAAAAATCTGGCTTGCATTACAAAAACAATACCCGGAAGTGAAAACACAACTGTATCACAACAATGCATTTGAACTCTTAATTGCAACCATTTTATCTGCGCAATGCACAGACAGACAGGTGAACAAAGTTGTGCCCAAACTGTTTCAACAACTAAAAACCCCCCAGGATTTTATTAAAGTTAAAACCAAAACCCTTGAATCATTGATTCATTCCACTGGCTTTTATCATAACAAAGCCAAAAATATAAAGAACTGTTGCAAAATGCTCCAGTCAGACTATAATAATCAGGTTCCAGGAGATTTGGATAAACTTGTGCGCTTGCCAGGTGTTGGGCGTAAAACTGCCAATGTCGTTCTTGGCGCAATTTTTGGTAAGCAAACAATCGTTGTGGATACGCATGTATCCAGAATTTCAAGGAAACTGGGACTGACCATACAGAAAAATCCAGAAAAGATTGAACAGGATCTCATGAACTGTCTTCCCAAAAAAATCTGGAGTGACTTTTCATTGCAGCTCATTTACCTGGGGCGTCAATTTTGTAAAGCATCGAAACCGGATTGTGTTAATTGTCCACTTGCCAGATGGTGTGAATTTAATCTGACTCAGGAATGACTTATATCTTTACCGAAAAAAACGTACACATTGAGTATAACAAAATGTTAATGGTTGACATATAAGAAGTTTCCAGATATAAATGACTGACATAGCAATTTTTTACCCTTTAGATGAAGGAGCACCAACGAACAATGAAGAAGGCCACAATCTCCCTTAAGACAAAGCTTACAATACTTTCAGTTCTACCCTTGCTTTGCGCAGTGGGTTTTGCTGTTAATCTGACATCCGAACGTATTATCGACCTGAAAGAATTCAAGTCATTTGTTCGGGTAATGACGTTGGCTGGCCATTTATCTGAGGTCAATCAGCTCACCGGTGAAGAAATAAGCAAGATATGGTGCTATACCCCCACCAGTGCCGATGAGGTCGGAAATGATGTTGTATCAAAAGTGCGCAAATCTCACGAAGAGGCGGGCATCGCTATGGATGAAGCCTGGACAAAAATGCTGGCATATCGAAATACATTGGATTTTTCGAATTTCGATAAAGGCCTGATTAAAATTATTGAAAATACTGACCGAAACTATGCGGCCCTAAAGAAGCATCGCATTGAAATGAAAAAAACGATGCATTGGAATTTTTTGATCACGCCTTATAACCAATTCCAGGAAAGCGTGAAAGCGATCTACCCGGCGATGCTCAAAGAAACGTCAGATAAGGACCTCAATTTGATGCTCACTGCCTACAACCTCTATCTGGACTACCATTATTCCTGTGTGCAATACGTTGGATTGATGATTTGGGGGCATCAGATCCCCAAAATGCCCCCACCTGGATATGTTAAAATGGAGGCGTTTTACAAACAAAGCGTGACCTTGCTTCGACATTTTCGGCGTTTGGCTTCATCCAAGATCGTGGCTGAAGTCGATAGGTACTTGAATGACAGCCGAGGGAAGTGGGTACAGAAGCAGGTTGATGAATTCACTGTGGGCGATTTTGGTGAATACCACATTTTCGATCGCAGTGGCGAGATGGAGAAAGCGCTTAGGGAAAAGGCCGAATCGCGGAATAATGACCTGGCCAGGGTGATGACATCAATGCGCAACGAAATCTTTGATTACACGAACGATCGGATCAGTCAATTGACTTTCAACAGAAATTTCACAGTTGCGATCACCTTGATTTTGATTGGGTTCTCTCTCGGATTCACCTTTTTTTTCGCGGCCCGCATTACAAGCACCATCATCCAAATTACCGAAGGGGTTGCGACAGGGACATCCCATGTTTTTTCAGCAGCGGCACAGATATCCGAAGCCAGTGAGAGTCTGGCCCATTCATCCAGCGTTCATGCGGCTGAATCAGAGAAAACCAATGCCCTGGTCGAGCAAATCCAGGAGATGACTCAAACGACAGCGGACAATGCCAGGAGGGCTTCCAAAATGATCGAAGGTACTTCTCAGATCATAAGCGACTCGTCAGAAACAATGAACAAGATGAATGATTCGATGAGGCAGATTGCTGAGAACAGTGCTGAGACTCAGAAAATCATGGTGACAATCAATGATATCGCCTTTCAGACCAATATCCTATCCTTGAATGCTGCGGTCGAAGCTGCACGTGCGGGTGAGGCTGGAGCTGGCTTTGCAGTTGTTGCGGATGAAGTCCGCTCACTTGCCCGAAAGTCTGCTACAGCGTCAGAAAATACCAGCCGGCTCATGAAGGGCTCAAGCGAGAGCATTGAAAATGGCATGAGCTGCATGGGGCGTGCAAGCGAAGCCTTTAAGCGCTTCGAAGTGAGCGCCAAAGAAATTTTCGAGCATGTCTCAGAGATTGATGCCGCGACTGAAAAACAATCTCATGCAATTGAAAAAGTGAGACAGGCCACAGGGAATATGGACAGAGCCACACAAAGTAATGCAGCGAGTGCTGAGGAGAGTGCCGCCTCTGCTGCTTCTCTTCGCCATGAAGCGGAACAACTTGATGGATTTGTACAGAATTTGCAGAACATTGTTTATGGGTCAAACACTCCTTCCCATTAAATGCTTGATATTTTCATCAAATCAGTGTAAAAATGCAATTTTTTTAATTTTGGAGGTCATATGGTTTTCCCAGAATATCGCCCCAGGCGTATGCGTCAAAATGCACAGATTCGACGCATGGTTCGAGAAACAAGTTTATCTGTAAATGATTTTATTTTACCGGTTTTTGCAGTACATGGCAAAGATATAAAAAACCCAATTCAATCAATGCCCGGTCATTTTCAATTGTCTGTTGATCATCTGATAAAAGTCGCTCAAAATGCAAAAAAACTTGGCATTCCTGCAATGATTGTCTTTGGAATTCCTGACAAAAAAGATGCCCTGGCAACACAGGCTTATGCAAAAAATGGTGTGGTTCAAACTGCTGTTAAAGCAATAAAAAATAAAGTCCCTGATCTTTTAATAATTACTGATGTTTGTTTATGTCAATACATGGATCATGGCCATTGCGGCATGGTTGAAAAAAATAAAATTCACAATGATGCATCATTGGAGCTTCTGGCAAAAACTGCATTGTCTCATGCTCGGGCAGGTGCAGACATGGTGGCACCATCAGATATGATGGATGGTCGCGTGGCTGAAATTCGAGATATGCTTGATGAAGAAGGTTTTTCAGATACTGCAATCATGTCTTATGCTGTAAAGTATTGCTCTTCATTTTATGGCCCTTTTCGACAGGCTGCGGAATCTGCACCTCAGTTTGGTGACCGACGTACGTATCAGATGGATCCTGCCAACAGTCTGGAGGCGATCAGGGAAGCGAATATGGATGTTGAAGAAGGTGCGGATATTATTATGGTTAAGCCGGCACTGGCATATCTTGATATTATCAATACCATTCGACGCGAATTGGACTATCCCCTTGCCGCATATCAGGTTAGTGGTGAATTCTCAATGATTAAAGCTGCGGCTGAAAAAGGATGGCTCAATGAGCAGGCGGTCATGATAGAAAGTCTTCTGGCCATTAAACGCGCTGGAGCTGATATGATTCTAACATATTTTGCAATGGATGCTGCAAAATATCTACAACAAAATCCATTGTGATTTAAGGAATAGAAAATGGCGACAGAAGAAGGTTATGTATTTAAAATTACGCCTGAGAATACTGCATGGGTCAGAACCCAGCGCATGAAAACATGCGAGCATTGTGAAACACGTGATGAATGCCAGACAATGGGCAGCAAGCTTGAAGATATGGAAATTGAACTGCCCAACAATATTGGTGCGGATATTGGTGATCGTGTGATACTCAGTATGCCCACAAAATCATTATTATATTTATCATTTTTAATGTATGTTGCCCCCATTCTTGTCATGATTATTGGCGGCATTTTGGGACAGAAATTGGCGCAATGCTACCAAATGAACGAAACAAACTTTTCTGTTTTGTTCAGCTTTTTATTTTTTGCCTTATCTTTGCTGGCTTTACGCTTATACAGTAATGTGATGACCAAAAACGATAAGTATAAACCCAAACTGACACATATTGTTCATGACCCCAGGCCGCAGCAAGAAAACCCGAATTTATAAACCAGGGCATCATTTATGAGTAAATTTACTTTAGCTTATTCTCCCTGTCCAAATGATACATTTATCTTTTATGCCATGATGCATCAAAAAGTTTTCTGTGAAAATTTTCTTTTTGATGTCATCCATGCAGATGTTGAGCGACTCAATCAGGCCGCGAGACAAGGAACGTATGATATCACCAAATTATCATTTCATGCAGTGGGACACCTTTTAGATCATTATGCCATACTCAAAACCGGGGCTGCTTTAGGCTACAATTGCGGACCTTTGATCGTTGCCCAAAAAGGGTGCGATCTATCGGTTTTAGAAAACCATACAATTGCAGTTCCTGGTACCTGGACAACCGCCAATTTATTATTGGGGCTTTATTTGCAAAAGAATCCCAATGTCAGGCCCATGTCATTTGAAACAATCATGCCCGCAATTCAACAAAAAAAGCATATGGCTGGCGTTATTATTCATGAAGGACGTTTTACCTATCAGCAATATGGTTTAACCTGCCTTTTGGATTTGGGTCAATGGTGGGAGAATGAAACTGGATTGCCTGTCCCTTTGGGGTGCATTGCCTTAAAAAGAGACTTATCTCATTTACACCATTTAATAGAGCAGTGCATGATGAATAGTCTGGATTATTCACGTCAGAATCCAGAAAAAGCCGCCGAATATATCAAACAGCATGCACAGGAAACCTCAAATGATGTGATTCGTCAACATATAGATTTGTATGTAAATGATGATACACGATCTTTGAGCCAAACAGGTAAGCGTGCAATTGAAACCTTATTTAAACGTGCCCGAAATTTTGGTTTAATACCCAATTTTGAGGGGGATTTGTTTTTTGATACTTAAAAGGAATAAATTATAAATGGAATTACTTAATAAAACGATTCAATCCATTCAACCAGCAGATCAGGCATTTATTCAAAAAGCCTATGAACGTCTGGATAATCAAGCCCGCCCCAATGGAAGCCTGGGAAAAATTGAACATATGGCAGCACGTCTGGCTGGTATTTATCAAAAAATTGATATCCATCTGGAAAATAAAATGATCGTGGTTTGCGCCGGTGATCATGGTATTTGCGAAGCATCTGTCAGTCGATTTCCTGCTGATGTCACCCCGCAAATGGTCATGAATTTTATTCAGGGGGGCGCATCAATTAATGCTTTGGCCAGGGATGCAGGCGCGTCTGTACATGTTGCTGACCTGGGTGTGAATTATTCTTTTGATAAAGAGTTGCCATTATTTCACAAAAAAATTGAATTTGGCACCCATAATTTTTCAAAAAGAACTGCCATGACCAAAAAACAGGCCATTTCAAGTATTGAGGCAGGCATTGAAATTGTTGAAGAACTGCTTCAGGAACACCCCATACATGTCCTGGGAACCGGTGATATGGGGATTGGCAATACAACACCATCAACCGCAATTATTGCATGTTTTAGCGGTTATCCTGTTAAGAAACTGACTGGAAGGGGAACTGGCATTGATGATGAGGGTCTGGAAAGAAAAATCCAGATCATTGATAACAGTCTCAAAATGCATCGCCCGGACCCCTCAGACCCTATTGATGTACTTCATAAAGTAGGTGGGTTTGAAATTGGTGGTTTATGTGGCCTGGTTTTAGGTGCGGCACGTCATAAAATACCTGTTATTTGTGATGGGCTTATATCCACAGCAGGAGCACTCCTGGCTTTTGAATTATGCCGCACTGCAAAAGATTATTTGTTCGCATCACATCATTCTGTTGAAGTGGGACATCAATATATGTTGAAACATATGGATCTAGAGCCAATGCTTAACTTGGATTTTCGCCTGGGTGAAGGTACTGGTGCAGCAATTGGCATGAAAATCATGGATGCTGCGACCCGCGCACTCGCTGAAATAAAAACATTTGAAGAAGTCGGAATTGCAAATGCACAGAAATCATAAAGATATTTTAATTAAAGCCATTTTTTTTGATCTGGATCATACATTGGTTGATTGTGATACCGCAGATTTGAGAACATATGAAATTGTTTCAAAAATTGCGCGATCAACTGTTTTTGATATTCAAACGCCCGCTTTAATAGATGAATTTCGTAAATTATTGATTCAAACGCCTTTTGATCCAAAAGGCGTCATCAATGTGCATGAATGGCGTACAGGCCTTTGGAAAAAAGCACTGACACTTCAAAATATCAATCACCCGAACCTTCCAGCTCAACTCAACGCAGCTTTTCATAACGAACGACTTGCATTTTTTACTATTTCTCCTGATGTTTATGCAATGCTCCAATTATTATTACAATCTTATGCAGGCATCATCATTACCAATGGTGATGCCGCAATTCAGCGACCTAAATTAGCCGCCTGTAAAGCGGAATCACTATTTGGTTCCAATATTATTGTTGGAGGCGAGGAAGATCATGAAAAACCGCATCCTTCCATTTATTTTAAAGCCTGTGAAATGGCACACTGTGAGCCGCATGAAGCAATCATTGTAGGTGATCGCTTCAAAACAGATATTCAAGGCGGCATCAATGCAGGGCTTGGTGCGGCTATCTGGGTGAATCCAAAGAATGAACCTGCTCTTGAAAATGATGCCATTCCCCTTTATCAAATTGTTTCAGTCATTGAATTGCCATCAATTTTAAACCATCTCGACAAAAAAATATGAGCCAGACGTTTACAATCAAAACCCTGGGATGCAAGGTCAATCAATATGAATCTGAAGCCATTGCGTGGCAACTTAAACAAAATGGATTCAAATCATCAAACAGGGATTCAGCATGCGCCATTATCAATACATGCACAGTCACGCAAAAAGCAGGCATGCAATCACGACAGTTAATTCGTCAAACCATTCGTAAAAATCCAGATGCATTAATTATTGTTACAGGATGCCATGCACAAATCAACGCCAATGAAATTTTGGATATTAAAGGTGTTCATTGGATTGTTGGGCATGCGTTAAAACATCATTTGCCCCAGAGAATTTTAGATCATAAATTTTCACAAAAACCAGATTGTCCTGAAATATGCGTTTCAGATATTTTACACCACCGAATTTATAATCATATACCATTTGACAGCCTGCAAACGCGTTCCCGACCAATGGTCAAAATTCAAGATGGATGCAATGCGTTTTGTAGTTATTGCATTGTCCCATATGCCAGGGGGCCATCGCGCAGTTTACCAGAAAATCATGTCGTGGATATGGTCAAACGTTTTCGGGATCATGGATATAAAGAAATCATTTTAACAGGAATTCATCTGGGAATGTATGGTCATGATTTTCAACCCCCCATTCAATTGTCACATTTACTGAAACGTCTTATACAGATTCCAGAGTGTCCGAGAATTCGATTAAGTTCAATTGAACCTCTTGAAATAACAGAAGAACTTATTCAAATAATACAAAATTCAAACAAAATGTGTCATCACTTACACATTCCCCTGCAAAGTGGTGATGATGAAACGCTCAAACAGATGAATCGTCACTACACGCAGGATTTTTTCAAAGACCTGATATACAGAATTAAAGAATGTATACCTGATATGGCCATTGGTATTGATATACTCACAGGCTTTCCTGAAGAAACCCATCAGGCCTTTGAAAACACCTTGCACCTTCTTGAGCGCTTACCGGCAACGTATTTTCATGTTTTTCCATTTTCAATGCGAGAGGGCACCCAAATTGCGAAAAATAGAGTATCTCTTGATGTGCAAACGATTAAATCAAGAGCAAAAATAATTCGGGAATTGGGGGAACAAAAACGAAAAGAATTCTTGTATTCAAGCATTGGTCAAAAGCAATGGGTCATTATAGAATCATCAGATCAAACATATTCACGCGGATTAACTGGAAACTATATACCAGTAAAAATTTCTGGCGTATTCACTAAAAATGAGATCCGCCATGTTCAATTGCAACGTGTTTCAAACACAAAAGAAATGCAAGGGCAATTGATTTAATTATTTATCTATCTGAATGGATATGTCTTTATGGGGTTTAATACGTTTAATATAGTGTGTTATTTTGTGATTGGCCGCTTGTGACACCTGATCTAAATCCATATGAATGGAAACAGGATCATCCTCAATGGCATTGGCAGCATCTCCAAAATGGGTATATGAGATGTTGGTATCATCAACATAAATTTTTAGCCCGCCATGAACAAATGTAAAAATGTGGGTTTGAGGTGGCACACATGTAACAATATCGCCAGCCCCCACAATTCGAAAAAGGGGAAGGTCAGGAAAGGCTTCCAGACCTTTTTTGTTAGTAATTTTGGGCTGACCATAGGTTATGATACGATCCAGGCAAAAATTGTTTTCATACAAATAAATGCCCAAAATATTGGCGATTGCACCGCCCAAAGAATGACCTACAATGATTGTTTTTTTTGATGGCTTCATGATGGAATCACCATTTTCCAGGTGATGTAATATCCCAAGTGCGGCATCTCTAAAGCCTTTATGAAGCCAAATGTTTGAGAGCGCATCATATACCGGTGATGCCAAAATATCTGATTTGACATTCGAAAAATTGCTTGTACCCCGAATAACAATATACTGCGCATTATTTGCATTGGCTGTAAAATATTTGACCTTCAGTTGTTTGAGCATACCGATGGTGCAGTTGTCATATCCATTTTGAACACAGAATTGTTGAATTTTATCATCATTTTTATACACAATTTCGGCAAGTTGGGCATCAGCAAGGATTGTGCGACCCCTTAATGATTGTTTCATTCTACAGGAGTGTTTTTTTGATACGTCACTAAAATAAGGGGTTTTTATTTTTTCGATATAATTGCATGCGGTATAAAGACTGAGCCATAATAAGAACACTAATTTTGCGATGGTTTTATTTATATTCAAAATCCGCATCATGCGCGTCATCAACATCGTCATCCTCCATTTCATCAAGTAATTCTGATTGTTTAAATCCCTCAATAACAAAAACCAGTTGATCGACATACATTTTCATAATATTGACCTGATCTGTCATCTGGATGGACGCAGTGGCAGAATCATGCGCATTGTCAACATTTTGCTGAACCGCCTCTTTCATTTGGGTCATTGAGGCACTCAATTTTTCAATTGAAGCGGCCTGTTCTTTTGATAGCCCGCTAATCGAACTAATTAATTCTCCAACGCCAGTAACCCTTGACGCAACTTCCTCAAAGGCTCTGGTTGTTTTTTCTCCCAATGATGTTCCCCCATGAATTTTGTCAGTAATGCCTTGAATGAGGTCTTCAGTAGTGCCCGCAGCTTCAGCCGAGCGCATTGCCAAATTGCGAACTTCATCAGCAACAACAGCAAAGCCCGCACCGGCTTCGCCTGCACGTGCTGCCTCTACTGCTGCATTTAAGGCCAACAGATTGGTCTGAAATGCAATTTCATCAATTGTTTTAATAATTTGAGATGTTTTCTCACTGGCCTCATAAATATCTTTCATAAACGCATTTAATTCTTCAATGGATGTATTTGCTTCTTTAACAACCATGTTGGTCTCTGACACAAGATGATCTGCTTCACTGGCATGCTGCGCATTCTGGTTGGAAATATCAGAAATATTTTTCAGGTCATTTGCCTTATCATTAATCCCGGTTGCCTGTTCGGCGGAACGATCTGATAGCTGATTACTCAATTCAGCCACCTGTGATGATCCATGTTCAACTTCCCCGACACTTCCAGTTAAACCATCAACCACCTCTGCAATGGGTTTAATGATAAGTCGGGATAAAATTAGACTGACCATAATGCCCAACAATATGGTAATGGCAATCATCGCTAAAATGAACTGATCGGTAAATTGAATCGAACTATTTAAATCCAAACTATATAAATCAATTTCATTCCAGCCATAATCCGCAACATTGACCGCCATCATTTCCATCTTTGGCGCAAGGGGAATCAGCATAGTATTCATTTGATGCGTAATTCTTTTCCTAATCGTGTTCAGATCTTTGATTTCTTCATTGTATTTATTAATACTCGCCGGTAATTGGCTGGCTTCCTGAGGCATGTTGTTTTTTAACAGATTGATTAATCGGCCAAGTCGTTTATGCGAATCTTGTGAAACAATGACTAAGGGATCTGATATAAATATTGCGATGCTATTTTCGATGGATACATATTGATCTAATACATTTGTAAAAAATTCAAAGTGTTGTGGATTGTCTTTGATTTTTTTTGTAATATCGATAATTTGAGTTCTAATGCTTTTGGCATGTTGAAAAATCCTTTCCTTTTTGGTATCTGCCAGTTCTAAATCATTAATTAAGTTTTTATATGTTTCAATATAGCTTTTAGAAAGGTTTTCAATCACTTTGAAGGGCGCCAAACGTTTAGGGGATTTAATTTTGTTTTTGGCAATGTCCAATATGGTTTCAACATCCTCAATATGACGTTCGGCCTCTTTGCGATCTTCAATTTGATTGAGATACAAGTATCTTTCAACAAAAGATCGAGTGGATAGAATGGATGAGCAAATATTGTTTGCCAGTTTGACCTCAGTAGAAACATCCCGGGTCAGAAACGTCATGTTGTCGCTAATGGTTGAAAATTGATACCGGGCCATCATGCCTAGAACAACTGCCATCATGGTTACCACAAGGTATCCAATGAGAATTTTGAATTTCAAATTTATTGTTTTGAACATTTTCAGCTCCTTGATCATTTTTGAATATCGTTGCTTAAACTTTATATATACACAAATTTATTCATAAATCAATGTAATATTTTAAAAATTTTTACAAAATTTTATTATAATTGGATTACAAAAAAACATAAATCTGGTATACAAAAGGAAATTACGAATAAGGAGCAAGAATGAAATCAAAAACAATTACAAATCAAATTTATCCATTTGTTTTATTGTTTAATTGGATAGCATCCCTGACAATCATTGCTATGATGTTATTCACCTGTTTTGATGTTATATTCAGATTTTTTCGTTGTCCCATTCCCGGCGTTTATGAGACTGTTGGACTGCTGGGTGCAATATTTGTTTCTTTTTCATTGGCCTACACATCATTGACGCAAAGCCACATCGCTGTCGATTTTTTGGTACAAAAATTATCTCCTGGAATTCAGGATATTATTAATTGTTTTCATATGTTTGTGGCAACAGGTTTATTTGGATTGATTGCCTGGCAAAGTGTATGGTATGCGATAGAACTGAAAGCCAATGGTGAAGTGTCATCCACCTTGCAAATTTCGATATATCCCTTTGTCTTTGGGGTTGCAATCGGATGTTTCATGCTTTGTCTGGTTTTAAGTGCGCAGTTGATCGATAAAGCGTATGCCTTAATAAAAACGATTCAAGCGGAAAAAGGTTGAATGCATGAAAATATATGAAATGAAAAATCCCATAAAAAACTATGCATGGGGTTCCAAAACGTTTATTTCTGAATTGCTGGGACAAAAAACGCAGTCCCTGGAACCACAGGCTGAGCTTTGGATGGGGACACATCCCCAGGGAATTTCAGAAATAAATTGTTGTGAAGAATGGATTTTGCTGGACCAATTCATCGCCAACCATCCAGATTTAGTACTCGGCGAGAGAAATGCCAGAAAATTTGATAACAAACTGCCATTTTTATTCAAAATTTTAGCCATAGACAATCCCTTATCAATTCAGGTACATCCAGACAAAATTCATGCGGTTGAAGGCTTCGAACGTGAAAATCAAAACAGCATTCCATTATCCGCGCCCAATCGTAATTTTAAAGATCCCTTTTCAAAACCAGAACTGGTTTGCGCGTTAACCCCTTTATGGGCCATGTGTGGGTTTCGTGCTTATGAAGAAATCCAGGCAAATTTTTTGTCAATTACAAATAACAATATGTTTGGCCAGACAGTATTTGATTTTTTCAAACAATTAATGCAACTGGACAAGCCTGCAAAAAAACAATTGATTGCGGAAGCCATTCGTTATGGACAATCAAAAATGGATCAAACGCATTGGCAGTGGGTAACACGCCTGGCAAAACATTTTCCATCTGATATTGGTGCATTGGCCCCGCTTTATCTCAATATTTTTTGCTTAAATCCAGGTGAAGGCTTATTTTTGAAACCTGGGATATTGCATGCCTACCTGCATGGCAATGCGGTTGAGATCATGAATAATTCTGATAATGTGATTCGTGGTGGTTTGACTGTCAAGCATATTGATGTTGAAACATTACTCAATATTGTATCTACCAGCAGTGAGGCGATCACCCCCATTCATCCCCAAATGGGACAAATCAATGAATGGCATTATGACATACCTGTGGACAATTATTCATTGACACGATATGATTTAAATCAACACAATGGTCTGAACATAAACGTTGATGGTCCTCAAATAATGTTATGTACCCGAGGAAAAATTCAGATAAGCCAGGATAATGAACATTTATATTTAAAACCAGGGATGTCCGCCTTTGTAAGTCATGAAGCCCATTCTTATTCAATCAGAGGTGATGGTGTGGTTTATAAAGCAGGCACAAATTTGGGAATTTCCTGATGAAAAAAATTAGCGTCTCCGCAAAAAGTGGCTATTCTTTAATCATAGTGGGCGATCGCATTGACAATTGTGCTGCCTATCTGCCTGATACCCATCTTGTGATTATTACAGATACATATGTCAGAAATTTGTATGGTCATTGCTTTCCCAAAGGAGATCTTATTGAAATTGGACAGGGTGAATCCATCAAGACATTATCCACAATTAAGCAGATATATGATAAAATGATCCATTATGAAACAGATCGTTCCAGTTTTGTATTGGGCATCGGCGGCGGTATTGTGTGTGATATTACAGGTTTTGCAGCCTCTACCTATATGCGGGGCATTGATTTTGGTTTTGTGGCATCAACCTTATTGGCGCAAGTTGATGCCAGTATTGGTGGAAAAAATGGTGTGAATGTTCAGGGGTATAAGAATATGGCAGGGGTTTTTCAACAACCCCAATTTGCCATTTGTGATCCAATAATGCTTCAAACCCTTTCTGATTCAGACTATCTGTGCGGCCTGGCTGAAATTGTTAAGCATGCCATTATTGCTGATGAACCATTATTTCGGTTTATTGAAAACAATGTAGAAGCGATTCATTCGAGAGATCCAGTTGTACTTGAAAGGCTGATATACGATTCTGTTATGATTAAATCCGAGATTGTCAGACAGGATGAAACTGAAAAAGGGAATCGAAAAAAGCTCAATTTTGGACATACCTTTGGCCATGCGATTGAAAAAATCACCCAATTGCCTCATGGACAGGCAGTCAGTATTGGCATGGTGATGGCATCACAATTTGCCTGTAATCGCGGCATGCTTGATGCCAATGATCTTAAACAAATCATTGCTTTACTGGAACAACTTCGTCTGCCTGTATCAATAGATGTGTGCAAAAACAAAATTGTTGATGCCATGAAAAAAGATAAAAAGCGGAAAAGTGATGTGATATTTACTGTTTTGCCGCTGGCCATTGGTCATGTTAATGTTATTGAATGTCCTATTTCAGAACTTTCTTCAGTGTAATCCTGGTTCAAAAAGAATAGAATTAACTCTTTCTGAAATGAGGAACTTATTATCAGAGATTTCCTAAGGAAAAGAATAAACGATGACAAATATACGCAAACAAATATGTGCTGCTCTAACAATTGGATTATTGCTATCTTGTTATTCAATTTCATGGGCACAGAATCAAAATGGGATATTGATATTCCCATTTAAAATCAATGATAATACCGAACAGCCGGTATTAAAAAAAATGATCAGTGATATGCTTTTTTCCCGACTCAGCGCAAATAAATGTATGATTGTAAAAGATTACCGCTCTTTGAACAGCATGTCGAATAAAACATTAAATATTGATCACTCCAAAAAATTTGCAAAAGATAACAAACTGACACAGGTTCTCATTGGCAGTGTTTCAATTTTTGGCGGTCAATACAGTTTTGATTCCCAAATATGGAAATTAAATGATCAAAAGCCTTATTTTACGCATTCTGTAATGGCATCTTCAAAAAATGATGTGATTCCAAAAATAAATGAAATGAGTCTGGCAATCCAAAAAGTGATATGCAGAGATGATCCTATTTTAGAAAAACAAAAAAATCGCACAGGATCATTTATCCATACAGTTTTTCCAGAACTGGATTATCAAATACATTCCATCGCAATTGCAAATATCAACCAGGATCGTCATCCAAAAATGATCGCCGCAGGCAAAAACAGCATATATCTATTTGATTTTTTGACTGATTCACTTGATTTGATTGGCCAATATAATGCGGATCATAATGTCAAAATTATCTGGCTGGATGCTGCTGATATCAATAATGATCAAAAAACTGAAATATATGTGACTGCCATGCACAAGCTGGATGGACACCTTGTATCATTTGTTTTAGTTTGGGTGAACGACACATTTAGGGTGATCCTGAAAAATGAACCTTACTATTTTAGAATCTTTCGGCGTTTTGACCATACAGTGCATCTCATTGGACAAAAACAAACCCTTGAACATTTTTTTTCAAAAAAAATTTGCCTGCTGCAATATCATCAGAATCATCTCATTGTAAACAAAATGCAATTCATTCCTCCTGACAGTCATTTTGTCTCATTCCATCAAGGAAAATTTGTCGGCCCCAATAAATCTTATGTTGTGATTCGCGATAATAACAGACTGGAAATTCTTGATGAATCTTTTCGTTCAAGATGGGTCAGTGAAACATTGTATGCAGAATCCAAAAAGATATTGATTCTGCCCAATAGGGCGTCACGAAAAGCCCCCCATGAAAATGAAAAATATATGTACCTGAATCAGCGGATTCATGTAGATGACGTTGATCAGGATCATATTGATGAAATCATTGTTTCTCAACAAAATACTTCTTCGGGAGGTCGCTTGTTTCAACGATATCGTCAATTTAGCAGCGGAATAATTACATGCCTGAAATGGAATGGACTGGGCATGGTTCCTTTGTGGAAAACACCGAAAATCAATGGATATATCAGTGACTATTTCTGGTTCGATAAAACAGGTCAAAAAGATATGTGTATTGCTGTTGTCGTGGTTTCGAAAAAATCGTTTTTTAAATCAGAAGCGTCCAGGATTCTTCTGTTTGAATATCAACATCTGTTGCAAGGCGAACCGTTCAATATGCACTGAAAATATAGACGTTAGACGTTCCAACATTTTTTCCAAACCTTATGGCATCACATCAATCACCTGTTCTTTTTTAATCTTCCATTCCAAATCCTTTTTTTCAAGGATTAAACGTTTTCTTGTGCGGTCTTTGTAATAATACCCTTTGGATTCAAAATCCTGAACAAACACAATTTCTGCTTTCGTATCTGATAGAAGTTGAATATCAGCCTGTCCAACGATTGACACAAAAATTGATTTCCGCCTTAATCGTTCTTTCCGATGCTTTTGCCATTGATAAAGGGTCATATTCTTTTCTGGTTTAAAATCATTGGCATAAAAACGAAAATATTCATCGCTTTTCATAGACTGCCAGGCAAAGAGCCATTGATCAAGCATCATTTGGATGGCAACGATTTCCGATTCTTCATCCATATTTTCCTCTATATGTGAGTCAAAGGTTTCTTGTATGGGCATTTCTTCAACCTGTGGGCGTTTTTCAATAAAATGCGTTTCTGTGGCTGCCATTGCTTTTTCATCTGGCACAATTTTTTTTGCATGCATTGGTTTTAAAATAAATGCGGTATCCGGTTTAATATTCAGTCCTGCCAGTTGAATATGATCCCGAACAGCTAAAATATTTAAACATCGTGAAATTCCTTCAGCACTTTGACGAGAATTCGCAGGCGCATACTTGATAATAAAACGATAACATCCCAACGCTTTTTTTATTTGCCCTGATTTTTCAAAACAAAGACCAAGGGCATAGATCTCAGGAAAATACTTTTTTGAAAAGTTTTGATAATGTAGGTCCTGCTTATCTTGAAACATCCTGTCAACAGCATCAGACAGCCTGGCATCAATAAATAAAGGAATTGTTTCAGGATTATTTTTTGAAAGCCTTGATGATACAATATATTGTATTAATGCATGATATGCTTTGGAATCAAAGAGAATTTTACTTTTGAAATCTTCCAATTCAGGCGCTTTTATTTTCACATCTTTTGAAAGTTTCGTTAATTGAAAAATACGATCAGAGAGTTCTGGAATTAAATGATTTCCTGGCACTGAAACATTTGAAGTATCTGACAACCGACAAAAAAACAGTTGATTGTTTACAATAAAGCCTTCCCTTTGCATGGCTGTAATATAAAAATTGCGTGTTTCAATTCTGTTGTTTTCATTTTTTTTATGCAATTGAAGTTGAACAACCATCTCAAATTGATATCTGGGAGGTTGCGTTTTTAGATCCGGGTTGAATTGCCACCATGTTCGAGCACAAAGCAGTGCGTCAAATTCGGATTGTTGTGGAATCATTGCTTTTTGAGGGATATAGGATAACCGAATATGAGGTACATCTTGGAAAGCCTCACAAATTCCCAATAAAAGCATATGGATATCACTTGTTGATGCTGAAAAAATTCCAGCATTCATATTTGATGGCACAGTTTTGCATTCTAAAAGCAATAGTCGATGAATTCCTGAAAAAGGAGAATAATAATTCCTGGTTTTAGGCAATGGTTTGGTGGTTGTGCATCCATGTAAAACCAGTCCAATCACAACAAGATAAATAAACAAAAGATTATATCGATTAAAAAAATTATTGCGCATCATGTCTCCTTACTATTCAGCGGTTTCTTTTCTAAGTTCCAGTTCTTTACTACTGGTTTTTCTAAAATATACCAAACGATGAAAAGCGATTTTTGCCATATAATTCTTTGGATCTGCATTCACTGCTTTTTCATAATATGCGATTGCCTGGTCAATAAATCCAAGACCTTCAAGGGCTGTACCAAAATTTTTGTAATCCCCTGACAAACTTTTTCTGGCATTATCAATTTCTATTTCCTTTTCTTTCGCCATTTCAATACGTTTTTCACGAAAATCATCATCAGATGCATCATTTTGAAAAACTCTTTTTTCTAATTTTTGATACTTTACAAGAATCTTGTTTTTTTCTGCGATATACGCACGTTCTTTTTTCTTGATGGATGCCTCAATATGCGCCAAAGCCTCTGGAAATGCATTTGCTTCAAGAAGATAACGTCCCCGGATATCTCCATCGTTGTGAATACTGATCAGGCGTTTAAAGTTCTTTGGATAGATATCATCCTTTAAGTGCGCAATTGCCTGCTGAAAAATTTTTTGTGCCAATCTCCGATGCATGCATATTTTGTCCCAATGAGATTGATTGGGTTTATATTGATCCTGTGCTGTTAATTGATCTAATAATCGCACATAAATTTCACTTCCCTCGTGATTTAAAAGAACAATGCTTAAGGTTGCAGACATTTGAATTGTGGATTGATTGATGACTGACTTCTGAATATTGCCATTAATGAATAACTGATGTTGTTTATGATGATCCTTTTCTGTAAGAACAGGATTGTCCCATTGGTACCCATTTTTTTCAATTTGATCCGGAATGGATTCACATTGTGCATTTGGACAGATTAGATGTATTCGATACCAGGGTGAATGACTGAACGTTCTCACAATATTTTGCTGAATCAGATGCTGATACAATTGTTTTATATCTGTAGACAGTTTGTCTGAAAACTGAAGATCGGGTTGCTGCACAAGGATAGATTGGATATCCCGAAATTGAACCACTTTTGATGGTGGACGAATAAATGTTGCAACCCGCAATTTACTTTTTGTACATCCACAAATAATGAGAAAAAGTATCAATAACAAGGAAATGAATTGGTGTCTGCTGCACATTAATTTTCTCCTTTCACTTGAATTTATTAAATATTATTCCCGCGCCCTAAGGCATGCGCACAGGCTTCAATTAATTGTCTGGATTCAGTTAAATTGATGATTACCTGATAGCCTTTGTAAATTTGTTCTAATATAATTGGATCCGCTTCACTGATTTCACTTGCCAATAAGAAACCATAATAATTGATCAGATCTGTTTCTAAATTTCTCAGATGACTCCGATTCCATTTTGAATATTGTTTCTGAATATCAGATATGGAATTTTTCGTATAATTCATGGCTGGAAGAATGGATTTCAAACGTTTCTTCGCATTTGAATAATCATATTGTATTAAATACTGTTTTGCGCGAAAATCCATGTCTGGCAAAAGATAGGCATCAATGGATTTTTGGGGGACAGAAATAACCTTATCCAATTGCGAGACAATTTGCATACTCAGTTTGTTTTCAAATGATTTTGGGCCATTGGACTCAAAGTTTTTCTTTGCAAGGGATTTAATCATAAAGGCATGCTTCATTTCAAAAAATTGTGGATCATATAAACTGACATATGTAAAAAGGATATCTGATTGTTCACAAATATTATCAATTTCGTGCATATCCATTATGTTTGCATTTCTTGCCTTTTGGATGGGTGAATTGACATAATGATTGATATTTAGAATATATGTAGGGCTTTTCCTTGACGAATCAAAATGATCTGTCACTCGAAAATAACCGATCTGTTTCAATCGTTGTTTAACTGCCTGTAGCAATTCTTGTGATTTTTCATATTGCTCACTTTCATCACTAACAACAAGTAAAAAGGTATTTGAATGAATCGTTTTTAATGGATAAGGCCTGTCATACTTCAATGTGACAAGGGTTTTGATTAATGGGACGGATGCTTGAAAACTCATGGTACATCCTGAAAAAATAAGACATAAAATCAGAATAAAATTGCGGTTCATTTAAATTTTCCTTTTCAAATAAATCTTGAATAGAGTTTTATTTTAATAATATAGCAAGGAATATGCCATGTATAGTGACAGGGGTCGGAGCAAAAATCGAACTGGGGAACTTATGTCTTATTTACATTTCAGAATAAATAAATGTAAACTTTACATTCAAAGCTTTACATTCAATAATTTTATAACATTAAATACTTCAATATTTCCAATAACTTGATTTATATCTTTAATGAAAAATATGGATGGCATACTTACTGCTCTTTGTAAAACGCAAGTGTATTTATCAATTTGGTTAATTATGAAAAATTTCGCTTGTGGGAGGTATGCATGGAAACATCAAATCAAATAAAAAAATATCATGTTGTGTTTAAGAATAAATTCATCTCAAATGTCGATCCGAACGATGTTCAACGAAAATTTGTGTCAAAATTCAAGGTTCAGGAAAACGCATGTAAAAGAATTTTTTCTGGTCGTTCGGTTCGGATAAAAAAAGGGCTTAACCAGAGATCAGCATTGCATATTCAGGACAAATTATTTCAAATCGGGATGTTATGCGATATTGAATTGGATATTGACCAAAAGCCTGAATCTAAGAACGTTTCAAAAAAAGAAAATATTCATGAACATATTAAGTCACAACAGACCAAGCAACTGATAGATGAGGAAGATGAGGAAGATGAGGACATTGAAGCAGATTTTGATCTCTCTGAACTCTTAATGCAGACTGAAACCAATGATGAAATGGACAAAAAAAATGTAAAGTCCATTGTTGAAGTTATGAAATGCCATGAAGACAAAATCTTAGACATTCAATATTTACAAAAAAAAGACAAATATTGTGATCCACAAAAACAATTTTGTCTGGCAGAACTTGATAGAAAAGATAAGGCGTATTTTTATTTTGATGAATTCATTGAGGGCAGTTGTTATGATTCTAAACAAAATGCTGTTGCAACTGAATCGTTGCGTGTTCATGAGAATATCTATTTAAAAAATAAACGTATTTATAGACATCCTGTTCCAGACCAGGGACATGTCACGCTTACAAATGATGTTTACACATATCATATTCGAAAAAGAACAAGCCATTACCTTCCATCGCATAAAAGCCAAAAAAGCCCAAGGTCATTTGGAGTTAAGCATTTTGCCCGCTCTGTTGTGTGTCATCTGATGGTTATTCTTCTCATCGGATGGTTTGTGTCATTCGAGAAACCGAACAATTCCGAACAAAAACGTTTTGCAAAAATTGCAGGAAATAAAATTCACGATTTACAAAAACTTCGAAAACAAAGACAAGTAAAACAACTTCCCAAAAAAATTGAAATCACACAATATCAACCCAAAAAGCCAGAAACGCCTGTTAAAAAATTGAAACCCACAAAAAAAAGGGTACAAAAACAGCTTTCAAAAACAAAAGTTGCCCCAAAAAAGATTGCTAAAAATCACTCGCAAAGAAAAAAATCAAAGTATTCAGGGCAATCATCATCAGGCAAAACAGGCAAACAACTTGTTTCAAGAAGTTCCACGAAAAAGGGAAATGGTGGTGGAAAACGTGGAAATGTTTCCACACCAAATGTAAATCAAAAAGGAATTTTGGGGATGATCAAAGATACAGGTCTCAGTTTTTTGAACACAGAAGCGTTGGCTGCGGTAACGCAACTTGATACTGTTGAAGTACCTGGAAATTTTGACAAAAACACATTGAAAATCAATGGAATAAAAGGTAATTTAGGAGATCGTAAGGTACATATGCCCCTTAACACAGGGGGCGGACGCGTGAACACTAAAGGTGCGCATCAGGTACTTCGAACAGGTGGCGGTGATGGTTCTGGGAGAAAAGGGTCAGGCACACATGTTGGCGAACTGGCAAAAGGGAATACAGGGAATAATGCTGTGAAGGCCATGATTCGAGCCAATTTTCAACAGTCTGTGAATCAAATTCAAGGCGGTGGTATGAGTCGTGCAGCAGTGAAAAAAGTGATTGATCAACATATTGATGATATTACATACTGCTATGAGGTTGCGTTAATTTCTGACCCATCAATTGTGGGAAAAGCGGTTTATGAATGGCGTATTTTGATGAATGGTTCTGTTGGCGATGTCGGTATCTTGAATGCATCCATTCAAAACCAGGAAATACTGGGTTGTATCAAAAAATCAATCAAGACCTGGACATTCCCACAACCTCATAGAGCGCAGGTTGTGGTGTCGTATCCCTTTGTTTTTGATATTGTGGGATTTTGACAGCGTTTGATCTGTCGGGTGTTTTATTTAAATGTTGAACAACTGGAGTCCAAATCTTTAGATTGGGGATTATATTTTTCGATTATTCCTTAGCCCTGAAAGGGCGGCAACATACCAGCCCAGGGCAAAAAAACAAGGTTGTAAAATAATTGGGGTCAGAGTAAAATTAAGTGTAATTTTTTTTATAATTATTCCTACTCATGTAATTCAAAAACATTTAGCGGATCTGGTCAGCTTTTTATTGGCAAGGGGTATACAAATGCTGACTATTATCAAGGGCAAATCAAAGACATTACTTTGCGTGTGAATAATAAAATAAGCGGTAAATGGAATTTGGATGATGGTAATCAATCTAATATCGCTAAAGATTCATCAACATACAGCAGAAATGGAACGTTAACAAATTTCGATACATCATCATCCTGGGTGATCAATCCCAAATTATCCAAATTGCATACCTTTAATGAGACGCTGGAACGTCAGTCCATTCCCAAATTCACAATGAATATCCCATCAAAAATAACATACGACTGGGGGCGACAGCATGCGGCCATTATTAACACACTTCCGGAAAACCTTGGACAGCTTTCATCCATTACTGTTCTTTCTAATGAAAATCAATCGGGATATACAGGGGCTGTTAAGTATTGGTATAATCATGGGACACAGCTTGTTTTTAGTTCTCAGCATCATTTCTGGATAACCAGTCGAATTCGGTTCGATTGGGTTTAAAAGTTTTATTATAGCTGCCAAAAAAGAGGTGGGTTAACAGTTGGCTTCTCGCCTTTTTACCTTTTAGGAATATTTGGTAAGTCGCAAATATAAAAATATGTAGAAAAAAGTAAAAATTAATTAGAGCATCAAAGCGGCATATTGATACGATTTTCTGTAACATTCTGTACAGGCCGTATAAGTTGAACCAATAAAGCTCTTCCTGAAAAAATACTTTTTAACGCCACGTCATAAAAAAAATTTGGCATCCTTCATTAATCAGTTAACACTTTATCAAAATTTAATTCTCTTTAAAAAATCAATTTTTTAGTAAAAAATAAAAAAAAAGTGTAAGAATTGTTAATTTTTTGTGTCTATATATATAGAAGCC